>JAAUYH010143356.1_pt1 | contig 23980 bp, 13 predicted proteins | sample 7278061 | NCBI WGS metagenome assembly JAAUYH01 (sample SAMN14350203, study PRJNA611818) | marine sediment metagenome | isolation source: surface marine sediment (0.6m) | place: French Polynesia: Moorea | collected 2018-08 | reverse complement strand
CTCAGCGTTTTGGTCTCCTACTATCTCTTGGAGCTGATTTGTGGGCGAATCACCAACGGTCGCCGGCCATTACGGGACCTAATATTTTTTCTCACGGGGACTGCCGCGCAAGTGATCCTCAATCGGATGCTCGTCGGGTTCGCCGTCGGCTACTTGACCATCCAACTATTTCCCCAACACGCCAATGCCTTGGCCCACTGGCCATTTTGGCCCGTGTTTCTGATGTTATTCGTCGTGCAGGAGTTTCTTCATTATTGGGTACATCGCCTCGGTCACGAGTGGCGCTGGCTGTGGCGGATACATCGAACCCACCACAGCGCCACTGACATGAACGTCGGCGTCATATTCCGCTACAACATCTTCTGGGTACTGGTGTTGCCCACATCTTGGGTCGTCGCATTCGCCGTATATTTTGGTTTGGTGTATCAGGGCATTGCCGCCGTTATGCTGACGTTCAGTATCAACATGCTCACCCACTCGAGTTTTCGCTGGGACTTATGGCTGCGCCGAACCTTTCCCAGGAGTGCACCGTTTTGGAACGTCCTCGAAAAGATTATCACCTTACCCGATACCCACCATGCCCATCACGGTCGCGGGGAAGGCAGCAATAGCCGCGGCAACTACGCGGTCTCGCTCTTTATCTTTGACGTCATATTTGGCACGGCAAAGATTCCCAATCAGCGGCAAGAACAGATCGGCCTAGCGAAATATGAACATCTGCATTGGGCAGAAGAATTGTTCTGGCCGCTGTATAAGGGCAAACCGGCGCCTGAAAAAACCGCCGGTGCGTGAGAAACTATTTGATCAATCCATCGCGCATCCGTTTATTCCTTGAGCCCCAAATGGTTTTCGAGAAAGCTCGCCACCCGGCGATACGTGATAATGCGATTGGGTAGTTTCCGCACGCCATGGCCTTCGTCGGGGAAGCGCAAATATTCGACTTCGCCACCATTTTCGCGGATCGCCTGGACAAACTGGTCCGATTCACCGACGGGGTCTCGCGGGTCATTGGCGCCATGAATCACCATGATGGGAGAACGGATATTGTCGACGTGGGTGAGTGGCGATATCTCACGGAAAAACGCGCGGTCGTCGGGGTCGTCGATGTCGCCGTACTCCTCGCGATCGGTGGCCTTGAGCTGAGGCGACGCGCCTTCCAGCGCGGTAATCCAGTTGGACACGCCGACAAACGACACGCCACAGCGAAACATCTCGGGGAACGTCACCAGCGCGGCATTGGTGAGATAGCCGCCGTAGGATCCGCCCATGATGGCGGCGCGCTCGGTATCCACCCAGCCTTGCTTCCCCAGCCAGGCGATGGCGTCGGCCAGATCTAACACCGCATTGGGCCGCAGACGCTTATTGTCTAGTCGTGCAAAGGTCTTGCCGTATCCCGTCGAACCGCGAAAGTTAAAATCAAATACCGCAATGCCGCGGGCCAATAAGTATTGGTGAACGGCATTAAACCGGGGCCGTGCCTGGGCGGTGGGGCCGCCGTGGACCGACAAAAGCACGGGCGGCTTTGACCCTGGTTTGGCCGCATTCCGCGGCAGATATAAGAATCCGTAGAGGGTTACCCCGTCGCGGGCCTCGAAGGCATAGTGCTTTGGCGTAACCATCTCCGCCATATTCAACCCAGCCGTCGCCGACGTTGTCGCGCGCACCGCCTGCCCCGCGCCGGCCTCGATATCCCATACCCAGATATCACCGGGCACTTCCGGCCCGGTACCGCCGATGGCCAACATCGCTTTATTCTCGGCCCACCGCATCTGGTAGATGAGACTCGGCAAGTCTTCGGGCACAGTGAGGTCACGATCACCCTTTAGATCGCGCACGTGGAGCACTGAGGAACCGCTCTCATTGGTGGTCCAAGCCAAATAGCGGCCATCGGTACTCAGGCTGACCCGATCCACGTCTTTGTCGGGAGTGTCGATCCAGTTGAGACGCGCATTGCCACTGTCGTAGAACGCCAGGCCGCTAAAGTCCCGATCCATATCGGAAGCGACGTAAAAGCCGCCGCTATCGGGCCTCCACGCCACATCGGCGAAACGAGCCCCTTCCTCGGGACGAAAGAGCTCTTCGACATTGCCATTGTCCAGCGTGAGCAGGTAGACGTTATTGCCGTCTTCGCCGCGGACCTCACTCAGCACCAGCGCGGCACCGTCGGGCCGCCAAGCAGTCACGTACGTCCCGGACTTGGTGCGCAACACCTCGCGCTCGACGCCGGTGGCCACATCGACGACGCGAATACCAAAGCCCTCGCCCTCGGCGATGGTATAGGCGATCTGCTTGCCATCGGGCGAAAATCCACCAAAGAGGCGAAAGGCATCAGACGGCGGCAGGAGTTCGCGCTCGCGGTTGCCGTCGGGGGTGATGAGGTAGAAGCCAACGCGCTCATTGCCGTCGTTATCGCTGCCGTAGATAATCCACTCTCCAGTCGGTGACCAGTCGTGAAAGACGACCGACTGGCCGAACGTGAGCTGCGTGGGCCATCCGCTGCCGCCCTCGGTCGCCATGGTCCACAGCTGCGGCTTGCCGGAGATATCGGTGCGAAACGCCAACATACGACCGTCGGGGGATAAGACAGGCGCTCCCGCAATGCGCACCTGCAGAAAGCGAGAAATATCGGGGCGGGCCTGCCCGGCGAGGCCGAAACTGCCCGGTACCGGCTTGGGGATGTCGGCCTCGTTCGGCGTGGTGACGACCGAGGCTGCCTGAGGCGTTGTCGCCGATGGCGCTACCTGCGCCCTTTGCCCTGAACACGCCATCATGCCGAGGGTGAGAGAACCCACCATAGTGTACATACATAGGAGAAGAATCGGTGCACGGATCATCATGGTGGGAATATACGGGGTTTCCTCACCGCATCCAGCGCATCTTGCATGCTCTCGGTTGCCGATTTCCGCTAACATTCCCTCATGCAGATTATTATCCCTGTATTTCGACGCAGTGTACGTGTTCCCTGGCAGATCGCGGTGGCCATCACGACCGCTGCCATGATCAGCATGCTCGCGTTCGTATCGCCGACCGTGTGCCCCTCCCGGGCCCCATCGGCACCGGCGACATTCCCCATAGAGGCATCTTCCCTACCCCAACATGCAGGAGAACAGCTCAGCCATTTGGCCGGCTGCTTTTCGGTTCGCTACCAATTTGTCGAGGATGGCGAGCATGACTTTTTCATCAAAGACGCAGTGGAATACATGCACGTGCGCACCGACGAGGCCAACACCGCATTTCGCGTGCACAACTACCTCATACCGCCAGAGCGCCCCGACCTCGCGTTCCTGCACTGGGTGCAGATTTGGCGTCCGATGGAGGACGGTCGCTGGCACTTGCGCGTCGAAGACGGCGCAGGCGGACTGCGCTATCAAGGGCCCGGCATGTGGCGATTTAATCAATGGGAAGGACAGCCCGCCAGGGCCAAAAAACCGACCCGTGACCTGCCCCGGCAAGACTACGACCTGCTTGAGCGGCGCAACACCCTACAAATCACCGCACAGAGCTGGATCCACTCGGAAATCAATCTCAAGCTGCGTGCCGACGGCACCCCGGTAGCGAGCGAATTGGGCTGGATCGTCTACGAACGCATGGAAAACGACGATGCGTGCGTCTTCGCCCGTTCGCTGCCGTCCAAAGAATGACTCACAGCGATTGTGAACTCTGCGCGAGCCCTTAGCGGCTGGGCGCCTCGACTGGGACATCTATGCCCAAGTCGCCCGACCGCTGCAGAATGCGGAAGACCACGCGCCGGTTCTCAGACGTCATGAAGAGGCAATCTTTGTCCAATTCCTCGTCAGGACGATCGCAATGGCTATCGTCGAAGAGCGGCTGGGTGTGGCCAAAGCCGCGGGCTTCCAGGCGCTCGGGATCAGTGCCCACGCCGACCAATTAGTTCATGATGCTATTGGCGCGCCGCCGCGATAGATCCAGGTTGTATTCATCGCCTGCGCGGATGTCGGTATGACCCTCAATGCGCACTTTGAGGAGATCGGGATGTTCGCGCAGCACTTCGGCCACTGCATCGAGCACCGGTTTCGACTCCAGCAAAATGACGTCTTTATCCGTGGCAAAGTGGACTTTATCCACGATGACGATCTGATTGCCTTCGATGGTGGCGCCGGGGCAACCCTCTTTGCCAAACTTGCCGCCGGGTTTTTCGGGACATTTATCCTCTTCGTCCACCCATCCATCGCCGTCGGTGTCGACTTCGACTTTGGGGCAGCCATTATTTTCCGCCACACCGGGTTCGTCGGGGCAGTGATCGGCGGGCTTAATCAGACCATCGCCGTCGGGATCGAGGCTGCGGCTCTCCAAGATGCGGTTGATCTGCTCTTGCTCGCGCGAGTTGATCGGTTGGAAGTTGACCCCGCTAAATAGCCGCAGCGACGGCACCCCGAAATCGCACGGGTAGCCCACCGCCATGCCGATGGTCAGGGTCACCGAGTACTTGGTCTGCAGGCGCAGGCCAAAGAGAAACTCCGTGGGGATGTTTGCGATATCACTGCGCAGGGTCTCACCCAAGCCCTCTAGCGCGGGATAGCCGTACATGGCGCTAAAGGCCGACAGCCCCAGAGGCTGCACCACGTACATCTCTGCCGCTAGGCCAAAGCTGGCCAGATCGTCGATGCGCACGCCGGAGAATTGGCGCTCGGGCCGGGACCAAAATCCGATGTTGGCCGTGATCAACGCATCCACCAAAAAGGGCACCCGCATATCGGCAATCAAAGTCATGCCGCCGGTCAGTTCACCGTCGCCGGTAAACGATTCGGGATTGCCCGTAGGCAGGCTCAAATGGCCCGCAATGGCCAAGCCCAAGCCCCGCGGTGAGCTGAAATTGCGATTAAAAAACGGCAGGGCAAAGCGGCCCGAGATGCGAATATCGCCCAGATCGCTGGCCTTGATGGGTCCTTCGGTGCCCAGTCGATGGAGATTGTCCGAGGTTTGGTTCAGCACAAACGGCACGGCGACGCCGAGATCAAACCAGTCGTAGAGTCCGATGCCAAAGACGCCCGTGAGCTGCAGGCGACTGCCGACGGCGCGGATAGTCTCGCCGGTATTGGCGTCCAGCAGTGCCAAGGGGTCGAAGCCGACGTCCACGTACGCCCCCAGCGTCGGGGTCAAATGACCGATGACCTCGGATTTGCGCACGACCGTCAGATCGCGCGGTGCTGGCGATGGCCGAAAATACTGGACGTCAAAGCGCTCGCCCTCGTTGACCGCGTCCTGAGCCCATGCAGAGGCATGGCCGCCGCATATCCAAAACACGGCGCCAAGCGCCATCAAAATATGGACCCAGCGCTGCCGCAGCGTCGCCACGGCGCCCTTGTCACGTGTGACGCGCATCTCGCCTGCGGCGCTCATTGCATGCGGCTCCGCCCGCAAGCGCTGGCACGCGACGGGCTCAGGCGCGAACGCCGCTGATGCCATAGACCCAACAGCATCAGGCCCAGCATGGCGAGGAGACCCCGCTGCCCGGCGCCATTGCCGGCTGCTGCGCCTATACTGACGTGACACGATGCCGCCGACCCCAGCGGGCGCGCGCACAGAGACTCCCCGACCACGGGACCGATGGTACATGTATTTTCTTCCCCGGGGGGGGTCGCGAGCTGGCAGTGCTCGGTGCCCTGGCAATCAGCGGGTCCGTTACACGACTCCGAACAGGTAAACGTCTCCGGATCGCAAGTGCCGCCGCAGGGGCATTGGGTATCGGCGTAGCACTCCACGCACTGCTCGCCGTAGCAATAGGGCGTGTCCGCACCACAACTCATCTGGCACGAGTTGGCTTCGCGGCACTGATAGGTCGATAGGTCGCAGGTGCCGCTGGCGCATTGATCGTCGCTGATGCAGGCCACACACAGCGATAGCTCGGGCGATTGCCGGTCGAGACAGAACGGCGTATCGCCCTCGCAACTGCGGCAGGTGGCGCCGCAGCGCCGGTCCTTGGTGCACGGCAGGCATTGACCGCTTTGGCAGAAATTGCCCTCGGCACAGTCGGTATCCCAGCGGCACTCATTGCACGCGCTGCCGCTTGGGGTGGGCAGGCAATATGGCCGCTCCCCGGGACAAGACACGCAGTCGGGACCGCAGCAGTCCGAGGCCAGGTTGTCGGGCAATTCGTCGACGCAGCGCCCAATCAATAAATCGCATACGCCAGTAGCGCAATCCTCGTCGGCCAAGCACTCCACGCATACTGGTGGGCCACCGGACTCAATGGCCGTGCACGACATCGGCTCGCCATTGGCACCGTTGGGGCAGCAATTGCACGAATTGCCGGCGCAGGAATCGCTGGTGTCACAGGTCACGCAGGTGTTGTTGGAACAAATTTCGTTGTACCCGCACTCCTCGTCAGTATTGCATTCGTAGCAAGTATTGGTGTCGAGATTGCACTCATATCCGGGGCGGCAATCATTGTCGTCGCGACATTCCACGCATACGTACTCTTCGTTGGCGTTGATGCAAAAGGGCGTGGTCCCGCCGCAGGGCGAACACGAGGGCCCGCAGTACAGGGCGGTATCGCAGGGGGCACAGAGCGCGGCTTCGTTGCAGTAGTAGGCGGCGGGGCAAGTGTTGTTGCCGGGCAGACCGACAAATTGCCGATTGCACTGCTGACATTGACTTACATCGGCAAAAGATGGCGCACCGCTGATGGCCTGGAAGAACGCCGTCGGCTGAAACAGGGAAAACTCGGCGTCCGCGAGTGCCAGCACAGTGCCGCCGGGATGGCAGGCGTCGGTGCTGGCGGGACATTCGAAATCCTCGAAGTCGCCCACAAAATACGACAGTTCCATGGCCGCGTGTTCGGCCAACTCCACGTACAAGATCTCGAGAGGGTACAACCCGGGTTCGTCAAAGCGCACCGTCTCGGTCAGCCGCCAGGTCGGGGTGCCGATGAGGGGTGGTCGCACCATCACCGGGTAGATGTTGCCGCGGGCGTCAAAGAACGCCAGGCTGACTGCATCGTCGGCATAGAATCCAAAGTGGATGGACTGATTGACCAGATCGGCGGTGACGTTGAAAAAGCCGCGCAGGCGCACGCCGTAGGGAATCAGCGGGTCGGTGACCAAGAAATCACAACCACCCACGCCGCAGGTTCCCGGCAGGGTATCTACAAAATCGCCAAAGCTGGCCTGGGTGCCCTGATCGTTGTTGTTGCTCAAGTCGGACGGCGTGCGCAGGACGTATTCGTCGCGGTCGTCTTCGTTGCGTTCGATAAACGAGTTGACGCCAGCGATGTAGCTGTTGATGTCGAGGTTGCCAAAATCCTGCGACAGGTTAGTGGATATGGCCGATGCCACGCACATACCGGTGCCCTCGCCGTCGATGGCGGGGGCGGACGCGGACGGCACTGTCACTGGTTGTGCGTGTGCCGCTGTCGGCAAAATCGCCACCGATAGCAATATCGTCAGCGATGGCAATATCGCCAGCGATGGCAATATCGCCAGCGATAGCAATATCGGTGGCGCCGCAAATAGCAATGGCGCTCGTATGAATCGTCGGTGAATGTGAAACTTCATCAGGCTGCGATCACTTGAGAGCAGTCTCGAAACAAACTAAATTAAGGGGCGGCGGCCACGACTGAATGACTGCCATATTGCGGAAAAATTAGCACATGGATCGGGGCTATCGCAACGCAGGTATGGGCCGCTGAGAGCGCAAGTCACCACAAAGGTTTAGGTCCCGCGTGTTCCCAAGTCCCGCGCAAGGCCCACCCTGGCTATCGGAATGCTGCGGCGGTTCCAACTGTGACAATGGTGACTGCCCACGCGGCGTCGGTGATTGGAAGATCTCCCCACTGCCCTGTAAGGGCTTTGGTTCGACAGTGCCCGGGGGCACAGATCTGCGGCCGGCGTCGGGGAGTGCGCCACTATGACGACGGTGGCAATAACTATCGATGTGCGTGCATGAGCGCAGGTGCGATGACTCCCAATGAGACCGGGCGGATTGCACGCGGCCGACAACGCCCCGATTCACTATGGTGCGCCTGGATTCGGTTCTTATTTATTTACGCCCGCACCAATATCCGCACAAACGTAGCACTGCAGACCACATGTCTTAGCCGATTCATTATGGCGCATGCCACAGGGCGCATTCGATGGCGGCAGCTTGCGAGCCCACGGCGATGCCGGCAGTCCGCGTCACGTCAGCGATCTCGCCCGACATAGCGGGGCAGGTAATCGGCGAGCAGTTCCAAGGCATGGGCGGCATCGCGGGCACCATACACGCGATCTTCCGCGATATCAGGATAACGGACGCGCTCGTCAATGCGGGCGCCCGCGAGTTTCTCACTCCAGCCACCGCAGCGGACGGCAATGATGAGGCGATTGTACATCCAGGCATACGCCATCTCCGACAGCGTGCCGGCGCCGCCACCGACCGCGATCACGGCGGCCGATTGCGCCACCAATTGATTGCGCCCATGTCCCAACCCAGTTGCGATGACTATGTCGAGATAGTCGTTGCCGTCAGCCACGTCGACGCCGGGCAACAAACCGATGATACAGCCCCCGCCCTCCTGCCATGCGGCACTGGTGCGCGCACCGCGACTCGCCGCCGCCATGACGCCGCCTTTGCCGCCGGTCAGCAACCGATGACCAGCATCCACAATGCCGCGCCCCAACGATTCGGCAATGGCCTCACGCGCATCGCCCACTTCGATTTGGCCATCGCCAATGACGGCCACGCATAGACGTCGCTTTGCCGGTAGTGGCTTCATCGCACTGTCGATCATAGCGGAATTGTCGAACATCAGGTCGCTTCTGACTGCGTCGGCGGGGATTTTCTCACAAAACAATGCACATTCGAGGCCCGTGCCAAGCGCGCACTCATGCCTGCTCGGGCTCGTCGCGCCTAACCCAGGGTCTGGTATTGAATCGAAGAAGCTTTCAACATGCCCTGCCAGACAGGTATGCATCCCCGATACGAGCGCGTGCGAATCGCAGCGCGCGTTCGACAATGCGAATGTCGCAAAACGAGACGAAGGCAATACTACGCCGCCCGACGCGCTGCCCGACGGAGTACCAGACGCATTGACTGACGCACCACTCGGCGCACCGTTGGCGCCACCGGCGCCGTGGGATGCAAGCGGCATTGGCGGCCCCCGCACCCGCAAATCCATTACGTCGCAACGGGAATCAATATTGATGATAATCAACCTTGTTATGATGGGCGAGCCTCGCAAACTCCAACCCATGGCCAAGGCCGGCACGTCTGCCAAAGACGCCATCCGCACGGGCACCGGCGACGCGGCCCGGGCCCTGGGCATCGCTGGCGAGCTCACCGAAGGCGCGCCCGCGATTGGTATCGCGCTGAAAAAAAATCTCGCTTCTCCCCCAAATAGGGGGGAGCTATTTCGTCACAATAGCATTAAATTGCTACACGTCAGAGAGTAGATGTAATAGACTGCGTCTACATTCGTTCCTCAAAAACCTGTCGCATTGGTAGTGAAATCATGAAGATCCTCTTTTTGAGCTCGGTATTTCCCGACGCTGATGACCCAATACGCGGCACGTACAACTTCTCGCTCTGTCGTGAGTTGGCGTCCGCCAATTCCGTGCGAGTCATTGCTCCTCGGCCCTTTACTCATGCCATTCAACACCGGTTACAGAGTGGCCAATACAGTGCGGGCGAGGAGATCTCAAGTGCCGGAATTACTGCAGAATATCCAACCCATTGGTATACGCCCAAAGTCATGCGGCACCGATACGGCGATATGATGATGGCCTCGATACGGTCCCATGCCAGCCGGGTGGTAAGAGAATTTCGCCCCGATGTGGTATTGAGCTACTGGATTCACCCAGATGGCGATGCCGCCGTGCGCGTGGCCGAACAATGCGGTGCGTTATCGGCCGTCATCGTCGGTGGCTGCGATGCCCTAAACCTCCCCAAGGACCCCAAACGCAAGGCCGCCATTCTCCGCGTCCTTGACAAAACCGACTTCATCATCACCGTGAGTGATGGGCTCCGCCGCGCAGTCATGGATTTGGGCGTGGAAGAAGACCGCGTCTATACGATTTATCAAGGCATCGACGATGCGGTTTTTCATCCCGGCGAACAGCGGGAAGCACGGCGGAAACTCGGACTCCCCCTCGATCTGCCGGTGTTGCTATGGGTCGGCCGCATGGTGAGCGTCAAGGCACTCGATGTCCTCATTCAGGCATGCAGCCAATTGCGGGTGCAAGATATTGCATTTCGTCTCTGCTTGGCCGGGGATGGCCCGTTGAAGACAACGCTGGAGGAGCAAGTGGCCGCGGCCGGGCTCGACCCCTGGGTGCGATTCGTCGGCCAGCTACCGCCCAAGAGCTTGCCGGATTGGTATCAAGCCGCTGACATGACGGTCTTGTCGAGTTGGTCCGAAGGGATCCCCAACGTACTGCGGGAATCTCTCGCTGGCGGCACCCCATTTGTCTCCACCGATGTCGGCAGCATTCGCGAGATCGCCCATCCCGACTACGCGCGCCTGGTCGAGGCAGGTAAGCCCGATCTGCTGGCCGCCGCGATCCGCGATTTTCTCGACATTCACCAGCGAAGTCCACTCGAAAACTACCGGCCCCGCACCTGGAAAACGTGCGCCAATGATACGATGAACCTGTTCCAACTCAGCCCAAAGTGCCGCTCAGCGCGAGGTGAACGGCCGCCAGTACCCAATCGCGAATCGATCGCCCCAGCAGCCTAAGGGCTCGGCGCCAGTCCTACTGCCGCAAACTGGACGACAAAAACATTCCCCGACGAACTGACGAGCAGCAGGACTCGTGTATTATTCTGCCGCTACATGTCGTTAGCCAAAAAAGCCTTCATTGGAGCTCTGTGGAATGTGGCGGCGACGGCGGGTGCACGTGTCGTCGGCGTCATTGGCACCCTGATCATTACTCGATTCCTGGCTCCCGAGGTCATGGCCGAGGTCACGGCGGCTGCGATCTTGATCGCGACCGCCAATTTGGTGACCAATTTCGGGTTCGGCAATTATTATATCGTCAACGACGATGAGCCCGAAATCGCCTTTCACATGACGGCGCTACATCTGTCCTTTGCCGTCATTGCCTTTGCCGCCGTCTTTCTGGTTGCCGACCTCGCCAGTGCGATTTTCGGGGTGCCGACGATGACGCAGTACATCCCCGGCATGCTGGTTGCCACCGCCCTGCGACGGCTGAGTGATTTACCGCGCAACGTCCTGGCCAAGCAACTGAGTTTTCGCCGTATCGGCGCCGCAGCCACCCTGGGCGAATTATCGTATGTACTGGTGTCAGTCAGCCTCGCAGCCAACGGCTGGGGCGGGCATGCCATGGTCATTGGCAATATCGTCCAAGCCGTCACTGGCGCCCTGGTCCTCACCACCGGCGTCCACTGGCGCACCTGGCTATTGCCGTGCCGCCTGCGCTGGCAACGCATCGCCAGCATGATGCGCTTTGGCGTGCCTCTGGGGGTGACGGCGACGTTCGAATACGCGTCCTCCTCCTGGGACAATTTGCTCTTTGCCCGATATTTCGGCGCCAACGAAATGGGGCTATACCATCTAGCGTACAAGCTGGCGTCGATCCCCGGCGAGCAACTCGGAGAGCATGCGGGCGCCGTCATTTTGCCGTCTCTATCGCAAATCGAAGACCCACAGGCGCGCAAAGACGCCTTGGTCCGCGCGACCGGCCTGATGGCGCTGTTGGTCTTTCCCCTGGCCATCGGACTATCGTCGGTTGCCGAGTCGCTGGTCGTTACCGTGCTGCCCGAGAATTGGCATGGAACGGCTCCCCTCGTCACGATCCTGGCCGCCATCTCCGTGTTTCAACCCATCAGTTGGAACATGCACGCCTACTGGATCGCGGAGAGCCAAACGCGGCTGATGATGGCCATCCAACTGGGCAAAATCACCCTGCTCAGCCTCGGCATTGTGCTCATGGCCCAATATGGCCCGCTGTGGATTTGCGTGACGGTGGGAGCAGTGTTTGCCACGAACGCCGTCGTCAGCGTGGTGGTGTGTGCCCTGATGGCCAAAATTCCCGTCCACCGTTTCTGGCGCGGGTTTTGGCAACCACTGCTGGCGTGCGTGCCCATGGTGGCCGCGGTCATGGCAGCCCGCTATGGTTTGCGTGCCCTCGGTGTCGAGGCCCCGCTGGCATTCCTATTGACCGAGATCGTGGCCGGAGCCATGGCCTACGTTCCGGCCGCGCTCATCTTAGCCCCAACCATTGCCCAGGATTTTCTCGGCCTAGTCAAAAAAGTTTTTTCCCGCGACCGAGGCAACGACTAAGAGCCCCAAGGGCTCACGCAATAGAAACCTACCCTCTGACGAACGTCGAAGCAGCAGGACTACCTACCCGGCTACCCGTTCGATTGCCGGCCGGTATTTGTCACGTGCACCGCCAATGACGGGCTCTCCATGCACGGGCAGGACGTGTTCGAAGTCGAGCGCAAGGATGCCTTTGATCTGAGTGAGGTCGGGCTTCGCCTGTTTCAGCCATCCCGGACCGATATTATGTGGCTTGATGAAGCCCAATACCCTCATCATTACTTTGCCAACCAAGCTGAAGTACCGATCGGTCGATTGCCAGTTCTGTAGGATGTCGCCCGAGATGACAATGCCCCCATGCCGTTTGAGCGCCAGCAGCCCTTCGCCAGCGCGGCAATCAAAGACCAAGAGCTTGCCGTCGGCCATCGGCAACTCAGTGGTTTCGTCCATATATACATCGGGCTGAAAATAACCATCCTTGGCCTCGGTCCGAGGATTTTGGAAGCCGCGGGCATAGACATGGCCCTTCACCACCCAAATCTTCGCCCCGTACCGATGCTTGTAGAAGGGGTCATCCATGCCGTGAAAGCCAGCGAGACGGATGACATGCTCGACGGTTCCCAGCGTATCGAGGGCGCTGAGCCCAACTTCGTCAAGTCTCAGTGAGTTAATCAAAGTCAGCGAGCCCTCATGGCGAAGGATGATCATATTGCGACTGAATGCGATCGGCAGAGGACCCGCCATGCGGACCGAGCCCGTGACGAAAAAGATGTCGGGAAAGATCTCTTTGATCTCGCTATGTGGCTGTGGAGGAGCAAACGTATCGTCCATCATTATGCGCTTCATACCATAGCGGTGCATGCAGATCCGCGGCAATGGGCCGAGGCCACCCCACTTTCAATCGACACAGAAGGTGCGTAAGAAGTCCTGATGCGTGACCCCGGAGTACCCATTCGTCAGCCGCCGGTCGACGACGATGGAGCTCCGGTACGAGCACGGCCCGACGTCGGTATACACGGCCGTCTCAGTGCCGGACTCACCCATGGAATCGGTCCATAGCACGCCGTTTCCGGTATCCGTGTACTGCTCGCTCTTCACAACCATATTGGAACCGCCCTGACGTTGCACGTTGATCGTATAGTACTGCAAGTAGGGGTGAGCCACCGTATACATTGGATGCACCGTGACCGAACCCGCAGATATCGTGATGGGATTACAGGAATTACTCACCAATTCGCTCAGGTTGTAGCGCAGATATACATACGAGTTGTTGATATGGATCGGCACAGGCACGGCTTGATGGGCACTCAAACTCGCAGTCTTGATCTCGAGGACAAACGAGAATTTCCTCGGACGATCGCGCAGAGGACCGGCCGGGACTGGCGCCCCAGCATCTGCCGTACCTTCCATGGTGGACAAGCTGCCGAGAGACGGAACCAGCGTCGAGGTGCGAACCTGAATCATACGCCCGGTGTCACGGACAAAACTCGGACTCTGATCCACCGCAATCCAGCCGTCGCTATCTGGAATCGGCAAGACGTCGGTCAAGCTGTAGTCCCACGGGTCGGGCCCAATAAAGTGATAGTTCGAGCCGTATTTGGCATTGAGATTGATATTGCTGTCGAGCAGCGGCGCGTAGTCCGCCGGATAGGCCGGCGCCGTGCTCATGTCAGACCATTCCGCGTACACAAAGCGGAAACTGACTGCCTCGCCCATGAAGAGTTGAGAGAGTTGGCCGTTGAAATCGATATTCCCGGTAAATGCCAGTTTCCCGCTGTTCACAAAGCCGTCGGCGTCGAAGTCCTTGAGCCCGCCGCCATCGGGTACATCGTAGTTGCCGATGCTGCTCCACAGCGTCAATGTATCGACCGTGAAGCCGGGCGCTTCGACGCACAGTTCGTGATAGGAGCAATGAGAGACATTCTCGCGTCCGCTCGCCCTCCCCTGGGAAGGAGATTCTTCCAGAAGTGGCGTCGTGCCCTGAAAGACCTGAAAAAACACATCGGGTCCGCCAAAGAGCTCGTGCGGTGGAATGATATCGAAGGGCGGAGGCAGAGACGGAATCTGTCGAAACGTGCTGCTGCCAAAAAAGATCGAGAAGCTGCCAGTGGCATCCGTGGTATCGCTGCCCAGAAAATCGTCCTGGGTGACGTCGCGATCGAATGCCTTGACCAGGCCGCCGATCAGCGGCGTGGGAACCTGCGCGCAATCGCTGACCCGGCCGGCGACTAACCAGAGATCTAATGCGGCCAGGATCCGGCAATACGACTTCTTGGCCAAGTCAATATCCAGGACCAGTTCTTCTCTCTGGTTCCATTGGGGAACGCCAACCCCGAGTAGCCCAAACACCTGCTTGCCAGTCGCCGGTGCATAGGAGAACTTCTCTACCTGGAGGGCAACCAGTAGTGGCCCCTTTTTGTAGCCCTCAAGCTGGGTCTTGAAGGTGCCGTCATCGGCGACGATGGCCTGCCCCAGTATGGGAGCTGAGATATCACCGGGATCCGCCGGACTGAAGCCCCACAAGGGCTTTGCAGGAACATCGTCGACGCTACCCTCGTAGCGATAGAAGATGAGTTTGGCTCCGGCCAGGGTATGTGCATGATAGGGGTTGCCGTATCGGCCAATCGTATTTCCTTGCAAGTAGATGCTCATCATAACCTCCATCATCCCCGTCACAGGCGTAGTCCGATGATGTACTCTTATTATGCAATAACAACGCCAGTCAGCGGTTTTGCGGACGCTCCCATCCCTATCGCGGCGTTGGAGCAACAGCGGGCAAACGGACGCTCTCAATGCGCCAGATATACAGTCTCGCCGCAAATACAAATTGTCCAGGTCCTCTGCAATACGCAATTCTTGCAACCCTTCACGCCGAGAGAGAAAGAATTGCCGTTCCACCGCAAACGGTGGCAGAGATTTTGAACGCCTTCGAGCGCGGGGCGCAAGCGTTGTCATTGGATCGGCAACTGCTGCGCGAACTCCTGGGCCGAGACGATTGGGGCGACTGACTCGTCGCCGACATGGAAGCCAGCCTGCAGTGGCGCAGTAACCTTGGTTTCACCTTCGATGGATTTGCCGGCCTCACCTGGCTGCTGATCGTATTGCCGCGCTGAAGGCAGTGCTGTATCGAGACGAGACTGGCCCCCATAGGCGCCCGCGCAGTCGTGACCGGCGAACCGATGGGATGGGGGTCTCAGCGGGCTCCCCTAGAAAAATACGTATCTTGATATACGTATTTTTCTGTACGCGTTGGGTTTCACGGTTTATCGGAGAAGTCGCAAAGTATGCGTGCCGCTCCGCGCGACATTTATCCTATATTGATGCGCTCATGGAATCGGGGACGATCCTAGCCGGGCGCTATACCATAGATGCTCTGGCCCGCATCGGCGGGATGAGTGCGGTCTTTCGCGCCCACGACAGCCGCCAGCAACCGGTGGCCGTCAAAGTGCTGCAGCTGGATATGTCGCAGTGGCAAGCGCGCTTTCAACGGGAGATGCACGTACTGGCGACGCTCCGCCATCCGCATATTGTTCGCTATATCGACAGCGGCGTCACCGAGCACGGCCAGCCGTTTTTGGTAATCGAATGGCTGGATGGTTGTGATCTCGAGTCCATGCTGGCGAGCAGTTCCCTCAGCGTCGATGAAACCCTGATACTGGCCGAGCGTGTCGCGGCCGCGCTGGCCTTTGCCCATCAGCACCACGTGGTCCATCGCGACGTCAAGCCGGGCAATATCTTTTTGCCCGGTCGCGATGTGGGCGCTGCCAAGCTATTGGATTTCGGGCTGGCGCGCTGGCGTGATCAGCGCCTTTTGTACACCCAACCGGGAACGACCATGGGTACCCCGGCGTACATGTCGCCGGAGCAGGCCCGCGGTGATCGCGAGATCGATGGCCGTGCGGACCTGTTTTCGCTGGGGTGCGTGCTCTTCGAGTGTCTAGCCGGACGTCCGCCCTTTATCGCGCCGGATCCCACGGCCTTGCAGTTCAAGATCCTCTTCGAGGAAACGCCCCGGGTGGACACCTTCGTGCCCAACGCCCCGGCGGCCGTGGTCTCACTGATCCACCGACTGCTGGCCAAAGCACCGGAAGAGCGTCCGGCGTCGAGCAGTATCCTGCTCAGCGAGTTGGGCGAGCTGCGGGCCGCGCTGGTGAGCTCGACCGTGGAAGACATCCACTCCCGCCGGCCGCGCCGGCAGAGCATCACCAGGGTCGAGGAACGCCTGGTGAGTGTGGTTGTGGCCACAGCGCCCAATCCGATCTTGGTCGCGGGCCTGGGCTTGGGCCAAACAGCGGTGTTTTTGGAAGAGCTGCCGCGGCGTTACTGGAACAGTCGGCGTCCCCAGGGCGCCGACGGGGACGATGCGGCGGCGGGGCCTGGCGGCACCATTGGATCTGGAGCGGTGGCCACGACCGATGTCATGTCCCCTTCAGACGAGGGTGAGGTCACCATGCCGACCATACCCATCGAAGTGGATCCCGTAGTGCCCAACCGGCTGCGGCCATCGCCGGCGCCGGCCCAGCGGCAGCCGGAACTATGGCCGCGCCATACCCCGGCTGTGGTGGCCGCGGACGAGCTCAATCAGACCGTGCCGGCGTCCCAACGGTCCACGCCCTCGGGGGTGGGGACAGCGATGCCCACCGAGCCCGAGGACACCGATGCCCGGGAAACCTGGGACATGGACGACGACGGCATCGGCGACTCCGGGGGGACCGGAGCTGGCGTCGGCGCCAGCTCCGGCGCCAGTGCTCGGGAGGGCGCGCCAGGGCAGTCGGCCCAGACCTCGGCCATGGGGTCGACCGAGCTGCCGGCGGCCACCATGCCGGTGGCCGAGGACGAGCAGCGCCAGCACACGCCGGTGACCCTGATGGAGCACGCATCGCTCGCGCCCCACTTGCAAGGCCTGTGCGACGAGCTTCAGCCGCGCATAGCCAGTCTGGGGGCCAAGCTGGCGATGGTGCGCGATGGCTCGCTGATGGCGGTCTTGGACAGCCAGCTATCGCCGGTACCATCCACGGCCGTGGACCAGGCCGTGGCCGCGGTGCGCTGCGGCTTGCTGTTGCGCGAAGCCCTGCCCGAGGCCGCCATTGCCATTGCCACCGGCCGCACCAAGCTGGAGCGCTGGCAGCTCATGGGCGAGGCCATCGACGCTGCGGTCGCCCTGGCCACGGCGCAAAAGAACGCCGCGCACGCCAAGGCGACGGCCGCGGAAGACACTCAATCCCCCGGCGACGATGCGGCCGCATCGAATGCGGCCGCATCGAATGCGGCCGCATCGAATGCGGCCGCATCGAATGCGGGCACCAGCGGCATTCGCATCGACGAGCTCACGGCGCGGCTGGTGCAGGGGCGGGTCGAGGTGGGCACGCCAGCGGCCGGGGTCTATTTGATCGGCGATGACGCGGCCGGATTTGAGACCACGCACTCGATGTCCGCGGGCAGTACGTCCTTTGTCGGTCGCACCACCGAGCTCACGATTCTCCACAGCGCGATCGATGAGTGCGTGCAGGACGAGATGGCGCGCGCCATCGTGCTCACCGGGGCCGCCGGCATCGGCAAATCACGCTTGTGCAGCGAGTTTTTGCGCACCGTCGAGACGAGTGGCCGCGATACCGATATTTGGTATTGCCACGGCGATCCCCTGTACACGTCCTCGCCCCTGGCCGCGGTGGCCGACGCCATCCGCGCCGCCACCGGAATCATGCCCGGCGAGCCCGCGGCCGTAGGACGGGCCAAGCTGCGGGCCTACGCAGGCGAGCGCATGGCCAGTGTGGCCGATGCCGAGCGGGTCTTTGCCTTCGTGGGCGAGCTATTGCAACTCGATATCGGCGGTATCGATGAGGATGGCGAACAAGCGACCGCGGTCCAGCTGCGCGCGGCCCGCGCCAATGCCTCCCTCATGTCCGATCAGATGCGCCGGGCCGTCATCGACCTCATCGAGGCCTCGGTGCGGGACAGGCCCCTCATCTGGCTGATCGACGACCTACACTGGTGCGATCACGCCACGTTGTCCGTCATCGATCGCGCCTTGGGCATGTTTACCGATCATCCATTCTTGGTCGTGGGTCTATCGCGGCCCGAGCTGCGCGACAAGATGCCGAATCTATGGACACGACGGCGGGTCATGAACCTGCGCCTGAGCGGTCTGAGCCGCCGGGCGGCCGAGCGGATGATCAAGAGCGAGCTGGGCAAGGACATGGACATGGACCAGGCCCAGATAGCGGCCATGATTGAATGCGCCCAAGGTAATCCCTTCTATCTCGGCGAGCTGGTGCGCGGGGTTGCCGAGGGTCAAACGGCATTGCCCGATACCGTCATGGCCATGGTGCACGCCCGCCTGGCCAACATGGAGCCCGAAGCCCGGCGGATGTTGCGCGCCGCCAGCGTCTTTGGCCAGCGGTTTTGGCAGCGCGCGGTATCGGCGCTGGTGGGCGAGCGGGTACCCGTGGATGCATGGCTCGATCAGCTCGTGGACAACGACTTCATCGTCATCAGCGAGCACTCGCGTTTTCCCGGCGATATCGAGTATCGCTTTTGTCACTGGCTCATCCGCGACGGCGCCTACGATACCCTCACCGGCCACGACCGGCAGCTGGCCCACCGGCTGGCGGGCGAGTGGCTCGAAGGGGCCGGCGAGAGCGACGCTGGCGTCATCGCCGAGCACTTCGTGGCCGGGCAAGCCCCCGAGCGGGCCTTGCCCCATTACGCACAGGCGGCCGAAGCTGCGCTGGCCCGCGGCGACCTGGACGCGGCCGTGGGCACCGCCGAGCGCGGCATGGCCTGCCAGGCCGAGGGGGCGCTTCGGGGGCGGCTTTTGTGGGTGCGGGCCCAGGAGCGCGTCTGGCGCGGCAGCGCCCAGGACGTGGCCGAGCTCTGCGAGCAGGCGGTGGGGCAATTCCCCTTGGGCGAGCGGTCCTGGTACGACGCCCTCGGCGAGTGCTGTCTGGCCTGGGGAAAGCTCGGCCAAATCGAAAACGTGGCCGGGGTGGCCCACCTGTTGAACGCCCCACCGGCCGCAGGCCACGATTGCGACGGCCGCATGTTGGCCCTGGCCAAGGTGGCGCAGGCTTTCCACATGCTGGGCGCGGTCGAGCCGGCGCAGGCCGTGCTCGGCAAGATCGAGCGCGAGCTCGGGCGCCATGGCGATGTCGATGCCGAGGTCAAAGCCAATATTCACCTCGCACACGCCGGTTGTCCCGATATCGCCCTGGACAACAAGGAGCGCAAGTTCAACGAGTTTGCCCTTTGCATCCGGTACTTCGAAGAGATCGGCCATCAACGCCAGGCGTGCCTGCATCGCACCAACCTGGCCTACAGCATGATCGAGATGGGTCTCTTTGCGCAAGCGGAGGCATTGTCGAAGCGCTCCCTCCGCGAGGCCGAGCGCATGGGTATCGACTTCGTGGCCCAGTGTGCGCGGCAGGATTTGGCGTATGTGTTGGGCCAGCGCGGCGAGCTGAACCAGGCCAAGGCCATGATGGAAACCGCCATCGCCTGGTTTGCCGATTCCGGCGATCGGCGATTGGCCGCCAACGCGCACCTCGAGTACGCCAAAATATTGGTCACCGGCCATCAGCTGGAGGACGCGGAACTGCACGTACGCACGGCGCTGGAAGTGTCGCCTTTGACACAACAGCATCCGACTGCGGTGGCACTCCTCGGCCGAATCGCCCTTGAGCGCGGCGATACCGCGCTCGCCGTGCGCAAGTCCGAAGAGGCGATGGCGGCTTTGGCGGTCTTGGATGCCGCTGACGGCGGCGACGAGCTCTTCACTCGAGTGGTCCATATCGAGGCGCTGCTGGCGGTCGGTCGCCACGCCGAGGCCAGCGGCGCGCTTCAACATGCCCTCGATATGTTGCTGTCTCGCGCCGATAAGATCCAACGCCTCGATTGGAAACGGGCGTTTTTGTACCGCATTCGGGAGCACGCACGCATTCTCGAACTCGCGCAGCTGCCGAAGTAGATACCGTGTCGAAAATCAAAGCATATCACCAAAGCATATCACCAAAGCATATCACCAAAGCATATCAAGGAAGGAGCATGTATCACATGTACCGGGGGTCTTACATGAGCATTTGGCTCGCAATCGTAGCAACGCTGGTGTGTTCGCTGTGTCTATCCTGCCGGACGCCGTTGCCGGATACCGAGAACGAGCAGCTGGGGACAAGTGCCCATGCAATCGGCGTCTTCAATGGCATTCGCGTCAACGGCATACCCGGTAATGGTGTTCTCTACAACACCATCCGCTACAACACCATCCGCTACAACACCATCCGCTACAACAGCGTCGCCATCGACGAGTTGGACCTGGCCGACATCACCATTGATGGCGCGGCCATGGACGCGCAACAAGAGGCCGAATTCCTCGACGTGCTGGCCTATACCGTGGAGTGTGCCCTGGAGCCGACCCAGAGCATCGAGGTCTACGATAGCGGCGACAACACCCACACCTTCAGCGGCGCCCTGGCATTGGCACCCGAATGGATGACGGGGGCGCTGTCGGCCGATGGCGAAAAGCTGGTGTCGGCGTGCTTGGCCGCGCGCGCCAATGCCCTGGGCCAGCCGGTTTTGATCTCGCTGCGCGGTCCGGGGCTTGTGGCCTCGGCCCAGGAAGCCGACCTCTTTTCCACCCACGAAGGCGTGTTCTGGGGTAATGTCTTTGATACTGCCGACGAGGTCAAAGCCTGCGTGGCCCAGGGCGGCGGTCTGTCGGGGCGCGTGTGCGCCCAGAGTAACGACTGCGGACTCACCTTCGTGGGCGACTGCAATAATCACTGCGTGTTCGATGCCGCCTTGGGTCGCTTTACCTCCTGCGAGGGCGACACTAACGTCATCAATACCTTTCTCAACCTGGGCGAGCGCATCGCCCTGGGCCAGGGCTTCAACTGCTTTCGCCGCGACGACGCCTCGCTGTGGTGCTTTGGCGTCAATCACAAGGGCCAGCTGGGCACCGGCGCCAGCGAGAACTTCGTGCCGAGCCCCGTGCAGGTGAGCGCGCTCGGCAATGATGTGGCCGAGGTCGGCGGCGGTCGCCTGCACTCTTGCGCGCGCACCCAGTCGGGCACGCTCCACTGCTGGGGACACGGCAAAGACGGCCAGCTGGGCGATGGCTCGGTGGGCTCGGGCTCGGATGAGAACAACCAATACACGCCCGTGGCCGTGTCCGCATTGGGCGTGGATGTGGCCTCGGTGGGCATCTTCGAGGGCCATACCTGCGGATTGAAGACCGATGCCACGATGTGGTGCTGGGGCCGCAACGACCACGGCCAAATCGGCACCGGCACCGTCGGCAGCGCGCCGGTGGCCACGCCCACCCAGATCGAGAGCAATATCCTGCGGGCGTCCTTTGGCACCAGTGCCCAAACCACCTGTGCGGTGAAGGCCGATGGCACCCTGCGCTGTTGGGGCAACAACAGCAAGGGCCAGGTGGGCAACGGCTCGACCGCCGACATCGGCACGCCCGCGGAGGTGGTCCACAAAGTCGGCCGCGAATTCGTGCCCCTTGCAGATACCACCGACGTGTGCAGCGGCATCACCCATACCTGCGCGCGCACGGCCGACGGCAAGGTGCGCTGCTGGGGCGCCAACGATCGCGATCAGCTCGGCGCCGGCTATGCCTCGGGCACCGTGAGCAAGCGCAAGAATCCCGTCGAAGTGCTCTTTCCCGGGCAGGCGGCACCCAACGGATTGTCATGTGGCCAGCACCATACCTGCGCCATTCGCGACGACGGCGCGCTCTTCTGCTGGGGCGACAATAGCCAGGGTGCCCTGGGCGACGGTGGCTACGCGGCCACCACCGAGCCCGTGGAAGTCACCGTCCTCGGCAACAAGGTCATGAACGTCTCCTCTGTGGAGGAGCATACCTGTGCCACCTTGGTGGACGGCACCTTTTGGTGCTGGGGCGAAGATGCAAACGACGTCCTCTTTCCCGAGACGACCCGGGCCGATCCGATCGAGGTGGTCTTTTCCTGCAATGGCAACGGCGTGTGCGACGCCCAAGATGGAGAGAGCTGCGACAACTGTGCCGCCGACTGCGGCCAGTGCCCGGCGCCCTTTGTGTCGCTAACGCCCACCGACGACGCCTTCGCGTCGCAGAAAAAACCCGACAAAACCAATGGGAGCGGTGTGGCCCTCAAGTTCGCGACCTCGGCGACGCAGGAGTTGCGGCCGTTTTTGCAGTTCGATCTCAGCACCGCCGGCCTGACGAACGCGGCCAGCGCTACGTTGTATCTGCAGGCCAACGATGCGCCGGCCTCGTGTATGTTGGTGGCCATCCCCAACGACGCCTTTGACGAGGCCAGCCTGACCTGGAACAACATGCCGGCCTCGGGCTCCGACATCGCCCTGTTGGACATCCAGCAGTCGGGCGAGATAGCCATCGACGTGACCGCCTATGTCAATGGCGAGCTGATTCGTGACCAGGTCGCCAGCTTTGCCTGCGAGGCCCAGAGTGGAACTGCTCGGTTCGGCAGTAAGGAAAACGGAGATCCGGCGCAGTGGCCGCGCCTGGAAGTGGTCGCCGGTCCGTAGCAGCGCGGCAGCCGAGGGTCGCGCCCCCCCGCTTGATATCCATTGCGAGGCCGGTCGTGTCGCTATCGATGCGAATCACGCCCTGCTGCGGACGTCCCTGATTTCCGGCATTTCTTGCAGCGGGCCAGCAGATGCCGGCAAGTATTTCGCTCTCTTGCGGCGCACTGGATTGCCTTTCAAGAGGTTCGAGCGATGGTGCGGTTCTTGCTGCCGCCTGTCCGCATCTCTAGCGCATTCTCTCCGAGCGAGACCTCACATGGCCAGCGACACACCGCCTCCGCTGCTATCCCTGGATCGACTCGACGGCCGACCCGACAGCCGACCCGACAGCCGACCCGACAGCGCGCCTCCGCCCAGCGCGGGCACGTGCGTGGTCGCGGGGCGGGTGCTACGCGACCACCTCGGCAAGGCGCTGGCCGGCGTCGAGGTGCGCATCATGTCCTTGCACGGCCAGCTGCTGCAAACCCTGCACACCGACGCCGACGGCCGCTACCGGCTCGCTCTCGATTCTGCCGAGATTCCGCCCGAGGTAACGATCGGTGTAGCGCCTACACAACACTGGCCCGCGGCAACCCGCCGCATCGACGTCGCGGCCGGTAAGGTCGCGCTGGTACCAGACCTGCGCTTGCCGGAGCTGGGCCCGCTGCATACGGTGGGGCCGCAAGGCGCGAGCCTCGCTATGGATGGCACAACCGTCGCGATTCCGGCCGGTGCGTGCCCAGAGCCCACCGACGTCCGGGCGACGCCGATATCGGCGCAGGCCATGCCGTGTGTGGTGCCGATGGGGTGGTCGGTGCTGGCAGCGCTCGAAGTCCGGACGCCGGCGTTGGGCAACGGCGCCCTGGACCCGGCATGGCACTGGACCCCCGCAGAGAATCCGGCGGGCATACTCGCCCGGCTCGACGAGACCAGCCATGGCTGGATCCTGGTCGCGCTGCACGCGGCCGGCCCGTTCGCCCTGTCGATGCCGGGCACCTACGCTCTGGTTACCCCCGACGCCGCGTCCGATATCTGCGAAAGCCCGGTCGTGCCCGCCGTCGGCGAGCCACTGGAAGCCGTGGCCGCCAAAGCGGTGCCGGAGACCGCGCGCGCCGTGGGGCGGTCCGTACCGCGGACCATTCGCGAGGCCGACGACGAGGTCGTGGGACACGTCCGCGTATCCGCGCCAGAATCGATTCCCTCGGGCACGGTCGCGCGGGTATCGATTGTGCCCTCGCTGCAGCTATCGACGGG
>JAAUYH010204732.1_pt1 | contig 23983 bp, 17 predicted proteins | sample 7278061 | NCBI WGS metagenome assembly JAAUYH01 (sample SAMN14350203, study PRJNA611818) | marine sediment metagenome | isolation source: surface marine sediment (0.6m) | place: French Polynesia: Moorea | collected 2018-08 | reverse complement strand
TCCGTTGGGCGGGTTTCCAAGGGGCTGTGGGCGGAACCTGCGTCCGCCCTTTATAAGCCCCGCCGACTTGAAGGAACTGCTGAACCCTTTAGGGGCTTCCACCGCTGCTTCCTCCGCTCCCTCCGCTTCCTCTGCCCATCTCAACCGTTAAATCTTAAAATCATACCCCTGAAAGCTCCTCTGCCCCTCTGCACCCAAAGCCCCTATTTGATTCTCGCTTCCTCAACAGCCCTAGTTTCCCGATATAAATGATTTTCCATGTCCTGTTTCAATTGCAAATAGGCTGGGTGGTTTTCTACCACAGTACGATTGCGAGGTCTAGAGAAGGGGACTTTTAATACTTTATCGATCCTTGCTGCGGGACCTTTAGTCATCATCACAATGCGATCCGATAGTAATAAAGCTTCATCGATGCTGTGGGTAATCATAATAGCGGTTTTACGCTGCTTTTCCCAAATACGTTCAATTTCTTCTTGGAGAAAACCACGAGTCAGGGCATCTAAAGCTCCAAATGGCTCATCCATAAGTAAAATCTGGGGATTTATAGCTAAAGCTCTAGCAATTCCTACTCTTTGCCTCATTCCTCCCGATAGCTCGTGGGGATGTTTTTTTTCTGCTCCCTGTAGACCAACTAATTGAATCTTTTCTTGAATGATCCGCTTTTGTTGTTTCCTAGGCATTTTCGGATAAACAGTTTCAACTGCAAACTTGATATTATCTTCTACTGTCATCCAAGGCATCAAAGCATAGTTCTGAAATACCATACCGCGATCGGGCCCTGGCTTATCTACAATTTGCCCATTAATGCTTACTGTCCCACTAGTAGCTGAACTCAATCCAGCAATGATATTCAGGAGGGTGGATTTACCGCAGCCAGAAGGACCAATAATCGAGACAAAAGTATTGTGTTGGATATCTAAATTTATATCCTCGATCGCAATGAAATTCGGGGTAGTTTGTCTGGTGATTTTATTTAGCCAGCCATTCTTACCCCAAAAAACCTTAGAAACATGGCTGAGAGAAATTTGGACAGAAGCAGAACCGTTAGGATTTACTGAGGGAGAATTAGATGTAAATGAGGTATTCATGATGATTGTCTGCCAAAAGACACTAATTTTTCCAAATAAGCAAAGATTTGATCGAGAATAATGCCTACAATACCAATAATGAAGATTGCCACCAAAATATTAGGAATATAGAGGTTGTTCCATTCATTCCAGATAAAATAACCTAAACCCGTTCCTAAAAGCATTTCTGCTGCCACAATCACTAACCAAGAGATGCCCATACTAATTCGCAATCCAGAGATAATATTAGGTAAAGCAGCAGGAATGATAACTTTAAAGATTGTTCGCCATCTTGATGCCCCTAATGTTTTCGATACATCTAGATAATCAGGATTGACATTAGCAACCCCGAAAGCGGTATTTGTTAGAGTGGGCCAAATGCTGGCAATAGTGATAATAAAAATGCCAGTTAACTCTGAGTTACGGAATAGATATAAACCTAAAGGCAGCCAAGCTAGAGGAGATACTGGTTTTAGGAGTTGAAAATAAGGATTAAATGCTTTAAAAGCAATTTTGGAAATACCCACTAAAACACCTAAAGGAACAGCAATTATGGATGCTAGAGTATAGCCAATTGCCACTCGTCTCAAACTAATTAATAAATTCCAACCAATACCTAGATCGTTAGGCCCATTATTATAGAAAGGATGGGTTATCCAATACCATAATTCTGTAATAGTTAGAGAGGCTGTAGGCATTCCTTTGGCAAATAGCTTTAATCTTGCTCCCATTTCCCAAAATAGCAGGAATAATCCTAATGAAAGTAAAAACAGAAGTAATGCTTGCAAGTTTTCATTACTGATCAATCTATGAGCGGATTTCTGATTAATGATTTTTGGTTTTACTGCTGCCATTTTGGTTGATTAATGAGTTAGTTTCGGTTGTAATGCTGTCATCTTAAATTAACTGGTAATCGTTAATCTCTAGATAGGCAAGACTGTTAGCTTTTACACACCGTATTTTTTAATCTGTTGGTCGACATATTCCTGAGGTTTCGTGGGGTCAAAGATATCAAAAGCTAGAGTTTCAATACGGTAAACATCGTCTGGTGGAGCTTGACCAACTTCTTCAGCTAATTCTCTCGCTAAATCCGTTAAAAATATTTTTTGACCTACTTCGTCGTATTTACCTTCACTAATGACTTGTTTAACCTTACCATCTCCTTGTAAATCCCAACGTAATAACTGAGAAGATATCCAATTAGCAAAACTTTGCCAGGGATAAGGGTCAAAATCAATACGGTCTGGTATGTTTCTGGTATTACCCTGACCATCTTCAAAATTACCAGTCAAAACTGCTTCTACTACTTCTACTGGCTGATTCAGAAATGCTCTTGCGGAGATAGCTTGAGCAATTTCAGGTCGATTAGCAGGATTACGGGCATAGCCAGCAGCTTCAATAATTGCTTTGTTTAATGCCCTAAAGGTATTAGGATTTTCCTCAATCCAAGCATCGCTAGCAGCAAAAGCACAGCAAGGATGTCCTTCCCATAATTCTTTCGTTAATTTATGAATAAAGCCAGCATCCTCAAAGACAGCCCTTTGATTGAAAGGATCGGGCATAAGGTAAGCATCAATGTCTCCTGCTACTAACTGGGCAATACTATCTGGTGGTGGTATGGGGCGTATTTTAACATCTCGATCGGGATCGATACCACCTGTAGCTAGGTAATAGCGCAACAAGAGATTGTGCATGGAATAGGGAAAAGGTACACCAATGGTAAATCCTTTAAAGTCTTCTGGTCCTTTAACTTGACCCTTATATCGATTGGCAACGGTAATAGCTTGTCCGTTAATATTTTCAATACTGGCTAACTTAACTCCAAAAGAAGCAGACCCTAGACCTAAAGTCATGGCAATGGGCATAGGTGCTAGCATATGATAGGCATCTAGTTCGCCTGCGATCGCTGAATCCCGAACCGCACCCCAACTAGGCATCTTCACTACTTTGGCTTTGAAACCGTATTTAGAATAAAATCCTAATGGTTCGGACATAATAATTGGTGTAGCGCAGGTAATAGGGATAAAGCCAATTTTTAAATCTTTTTTTTCTAAGTTGTCTACACCAGGAGGGTTATCAGTGGTATCCACTGCCTGCTCTTGACTCTGCTGATTAGGAGCGCAATTGGCTAGAGTTACTAAAGCTGCCCCTATTGCCAAATTTTTGAGAAAACGACGGCGACTAAATTGGCTGTAGTGGATCGCATCACCAAAAAATTCTCCTGCTTTAGGTCCAAAAGCAGCAGCAAAAGCATTTTCAATTCCACCAGCTTGTTTGGCTAATTCTAATACCAGTCTTTCTCTTTTTGGATTGCCTTTGCCAGCGACTTTTAAGAGTAATGCTTTGCGGAGATCGGCTGCGTTTACTGCATCAGCCATTTTAAAGATATCTGGCTTATAAACTCCCATTTTAATGAGATCGTCGATCATCTCTACTGGATCTTTTGGCATATCCTCTGCCATAAATTTCCAGTGATCGGCAGTCAGATGGACTCCCCCGCATAGTGCACAGAATAACTCTAACTCACTCAAATTACCTTTTTGAGCAGAGAGATCATCCCATTTATCGGCAGTATTTGGGAGAGAGTAATTAATCATATTTATTTAAAATAGTACATTTTTTTGCTCGTAAATAATTAGAACGTTTTTTATATTTGAATTTTGTATCTACTTTTACATAACCTGGATTATGTTTCATGATCCAAGGAAATTAAAGGCAATTCTTCTAGATTTCGTAGGGGGGAGAATTTGGTTTTTGTGAATATTTTCATTTTCTCCCTATAAAGAACCTATGGTGTAGGAACAGTTAAAAATAACTGTTTTTCTGCTTGTCTTCTTCTAGTTAATCCTGCTAGAGGAACTAATCTACCACCAGAATGAGCTTTATTCCAACGTAAAAACTCATTAGCTGCACCATGATGATCTCCAGCGTTGAGTTTACGGAGTAAAGTGCTATTTTTTAGTCCATAAAAGCCAGTATTAAAGGCAAAAGAAGTAAGCGCGCCTAATTGATGATCGTTGAGTTCTACTTTAACTATCGATTTAATTTTTGCTTGAATAGCCTGAATTTCAGCTTTGAGGGCTGCTTCTGCCTGATGCATAGAAATGCGATCGCCCATTCGCACCTTTTTCCCTGCAATTCTCGATAAACCATAGCCAATAACAGGTGTGCCATCAGTATCTCGATAGGCATGGGGACGAAAACCTTCAAATTCCCTAATTAATTCGATAGTTTTGCTTAAGATTAATTCAGGATTAGGTTTAGTAATAGTTTTTGCCTGAATTTCTGGTTCTGATATATTGTCTGTTTTGGGAAGGTAAAAATCAGATTTAGTGACAGTTTTAGGCTTAGTTTTTTGTTTGGGAGTAGCAAAAGATATATTTGAACTATCAATATTTTGTAAAAAATGATGCTCGATATTTAGTTTTTCTTCTGATAATGTTGAGAAAACAATTGGTGGATCTAGAGATTCTTCAGCAAGAAAATGATTTGATTCTAATATGTTGTTATTGTAAATTTCTTCATAGGCTAAAGATACTTTTTCTTGTGTCAAAAAGATTCCTGATAGACCAGATAACCAACTTCCTAAGAAAACTATAGTTAAATTTAAATGTATATTTTTGTTCAAGATTACTAACACTCATACTTTTTTCCTGTAGATGTTGTAGTTGATAAAAGTAAAAAAGTCAGTAAGTCATGACATTACTTTGCAAGCAATTTATTATCTTATCTATTTTTTATTCAGTGTCATAATTAAATGTAAAGAAATAGTTTATTTTTTGTATATAATTTGCGAAGCAAAAAACATCATATTTATTACAAAAAAATACTTTTGTAATTAGAGTGGGTGTTATTTGTCTCAAAAATCAGAAAATTCGCCATAAGAACTGCCATATTAGTTCTCACATCCGCTAGGTAAACTTCAATCAGCTATCAACCCTTTGGGTTCGCTAGTACTGAGTCAAGATTGATTTGAGGAATACTCTCCCCCTCTCTTGGTCAGCATTCCCTTGCGGAGACCCTTCGGGTAGAGCTTCGCAAGTGAAAATTCCGCGGGGTCTGACCGCTGCTTCCTCCGCTTCCTCTGTCTTGGTGGACGTTCTTGAACGAGTCGCTCATGGGGGAAACCCCCATGACCGCGCTCGTCCGCTTCCCTTGCGTCTTGCGCCGACGCGGGCTTCCACCGCTGCTCCCTCTGCTTGCCCAGTCCATCAATTCAAAATTGACCGACTACCAGTTGCTCCTGGGGGAAAGCCAAGGGGTTGCGTTCTGAATTTAGTTCAGAACCTTGAAAGCCCCGTCCAAGAAAACACTAGCTCACTATCAACAAGAACCAACAATAGACTATACCCCATAAATCTCAGAACCGCTATACATATTTAAGCTTTTCTTTTCCTTGCACTTTTTGGTGGAGTTCGATGAGAGCCAAAATATTTTTCACTACGGTAACGTAACCACACTCGTAATGCTTGAGGAATTTGCTCTTTTTGTTCTTTAGTTAACGTATTGTAAAGTTCTAAAGCCTTTTCTCTTTCTCCACGACAAGCAGCATTATTATGAGCATCCCAATAACTACGAGCGACTCTAATACGACGGCAAACTTCTTTGACTAGTTCTTTGTTGGTAAGGGGAGAATTTTTTTTCTTAGCCATTGTCTATATCAGTAATTGTTCTAACTGCTGTACCAAAGCATCTTGACTAAATTTTGCTAGAGTTTCTGCTCGTAACCAATGACCATCGCAACGTCGATCGCCACCGTGTAAAATCTCTATACAAGCATTCGCAACAGCTTCAGGATCGCGATGGGGAACACACCAGCCTAAACGTCCATCTTGCAGAGGATCGGCTGAACCATCGGCATCGCCAGACAGTACGGGTTTACCACAAGCCATGGCTTCTAAATAAACAATACCAAAACCTTCTTGAGAAGGCATAATATAGGCATCAGCGACACGATAATGATCTACTAAAGCCTCTGTGGGTACAAATCCAGCAAACACAACTCGATCTGCTACTCCTAAATCTTGAGCTAATTTTTCTAAACGAGGGCGATCGTCACCACGTCCAATAATAAGATACTTTACTTCGGGAAAGACTGATAAGATTTTTGGTAAAGCGCGAATAGTGACATCTACTCCTTTATAAATATCTCCAGCCCATAATCTAGCCACAGTCATTAACACTTTACTATTCGCTAAACCATATTTCGTAACTAATTCTGTTGATTTATCTCCAGGAGTAAAGCTCATACCATCTACTACACAGGGAAGGAGCTTGACTTTACTAGGATCGATCTCATTGGCTTTAGTTAGTCGATCGCGACTGTAACGACTGATAGTCCAAATGCAATCGGCTTTCTGTAGTGCTTTACGCTGATTTTTGGGTAAAGGATACCAAACTTCCTTGCCATAAGTAAGAACTGTATAGGAAATACCTAAAGGTTGGCACAAACTATTGACTAGGGTAACTAAATTAATATGACCACAATAAATATGTTGGGGACGACGGAAAAGAAGACAGTTTAATAGAGATAAAACTAATTTTAATCTTCCCTGCCAAGGAGATGAAGCTTTGAGATAGTGAAACTTAAATGTTTCTGTTTCATAAGGATTTTCGCATTCAGGTTCATCTCGTAGTAAGAATATTTCTGCTTTATCAGCTTTAATTTTGTCTATCTGGTTATAAGCTTGAAAAATATCCTTAACATAAGACTGAATACCACCTTCTCTAGCAAATATTTCTAAAAATACAAACACACGATTAGCAGTCATAGTCAGTTATTAGTTATGACATCTCAAACCATGATATTCTCTCAAATTAGGAGAGCAAAATGCCAAAAAGTTTTGAGGGGACACAATACGAAATTTCCGATCGGCATATTATTAATCTCTGATGAGGTTTAATTTTAGCCAGTAATAAGCTTAACCATGAGTAAATTCTCTAATGAACGTTTAATAGAGATAGCTAAATTATTCTTGCGACTCGGTATAATTGGCTTCGGGGGACCAGCAGCCCATATAGCCCTGATGGAAGATGAAGTAGTTAACCGTCGTGGTTGGTTAGAGCGAGGACAGTTTTTAGATCTTATCGGTGCGACTAATTTAATTCCAGGACCAAATTCCACAGAAATGGCGATTCATGTTGGCTATCTTTATGGTGGTTTACCAGGTTTATTTTTAGCTGGATTTTGTTTTATTTTACCCGCAGTCTCGATTACCGCCATTTTAGCCAGGATTTATACCCAATACGGTAGCCTACCAGAAATAGCACCAATTTTAGCTGGGATTAAACCAGTAGTAATAGCAATAATTATCGGTGCTTTGTATCGTTTGGGCAAAAAAGCTATCTACAAACAAGAGCAAACGCAAATTTTCTTAGCGATCGCGACAGGAGTGATAATATTATTATTTCTTGGCATTAACCAAGTTATCGCTTTACTAGCGGGAGGGTTATTAGGCGCAACTTTATTACTGATAACTGGTAAAAATCGCGATCTAGGAAATGGCTCGATCGGTATGTTTATAGGTGGTCTGAGTATCAGTAGTACTATTAAAACTGCTTCTGTCGCCTCAAGTACTATATTGACTCCTAGTTTATGGGAATTGGGTTTATTTTTCTTGAAAGTAGGGAGTATATTATTTGGTAGCGGTTATGTATTAGTTGCTTTTTTACAAGGAGAATTAGTAGATAAATACAATTGGTTAACGCAGCAGCAACTATTAGATGCTATCGCCATCGGTCAATTTACTCCTGGACCTGTGCTTTCTACCTCTACTTTTATCGGCTATATTATTTTAGGAATACCTGGGGCGATCGTCGCAACCATAGGAATATTCTTACCCTCTTTTTGTTTCGTTTTTGCTTTCAATCCCTTAATTCCTAAAATGCGACAATCTAAGTACGCTTCTGCGTTTTTAGATGCAGTTAATGCTAGTGCTTTAGCATTAATGGTCTTTGTAACTTTGAGATTGGCACAAAGTACTTTTATTGAACCTTCTTTTCAGATAATTGATGTAGCGATCGCAGTTGTTGCTGCTGTTTTAGTAATCAGATTTAAAGTTAATCCAGCTTGGTTAGTTTTAGGTGGGGCAATGGTTGGTTGGATTTTATCTTCCTTACTATAAAGACAATGAAACTCATCTCGATCTACTTAGATAGAGTACAAACTAAAGTTGGCATAAGCCTTTCTGTATATTAGTTATAGAAATCGATAAAAGTATACTTTGGTAATCGGATTTCGTATGAGATCCTTTGTATGAATATTTTAGATATTTTGATCTTAAAAGCAATCTGGCTTTTTCCAGCCTTTCGATCGCTTTTATCTCTCTTTTATTATTACCAGTAAATGAAAATGATTCCTCTTCTCCATTACTTGACAGTCCAGAACAATTGCAGCAATCTTGACTAATCCAACTTCAGGGACTTAGCCAGGCGATCGCTTTTGGCTGCCATAATAAAATCATTCTGATGTAGTCCCTTAATGGCATGAGTCCACCAAGTTACAGTTACTTGACCCCATTCAGTCAGTAAACTGGGATGATGTCCTTCTGCTTCTGCTGCTGCTCCTACCAAGTTAGTAAAGGTCAGTGCCGTTTTAAAATTGGGAAACTTATATACTCTTTGTAGATGCAATTCCCCTTGTTCGCTAATAATATCCCACTCAGGTATCTGAGGTTTATAAGTGTTAATTTCTTCTTGGCTGGCTGGGGGTAAGCTACCAGTACAGGGAATGCATTTCTGCTCTAATAGGTCTGCCATTGTTCTTGCTCCTTGTTTTGATTAGCTCTAAGTAAATGAGCAATCTGCAAGAGATATCTATCTTTAGTCTACTCCCAATACACTAATTTTTTCTCTACTTTCTCCCGATTCTCTCTTGTAATAAGAATCAAGGCAGTGGCATATTTTCTCATGCCTCAATCCTATCAGAACTAAACGAGTGGATAACAACACCTACTACCTCAATCCCAACCTTAGGACAATGAAATTACCTTTTCTCCATCAAGCTGACTCTACCTCCCATCAGCCAAAGACAACTGTTGCCTCTGAATATGCTGCTCTTTTCTTTCGGCACAGTTATACTATTCCTCCTTCCCTCATCTCATTTCTGTTTCGCTTGCTTGACTTTTCTCGACTACTAATTCGCCTTCTCTTCAATGGCTATAGACCTCAAATTCGCCAAACTAGCGATCGAGAGCACAACCGCTATTGGTATGTTTACTACCCTCTCTCTGGTGTCTCCAAATTTCTTGCTTACGAAGCAGAAATTCAACAGTGGCTTGAATTGAGGCAAGACATCTAAAGCAGAAGTTAGCACAATTTCCATTCAGTTGGGCTTCTTATGTCGATTTTTGACTGGGGAATATCAGTCACCGCAGGCTCCGTCGTAAAAGCAGTGACTAAACTATAGTCTTTTTTTAGGGTGCGCTCAAAAACAGTTGTTGCTCTAGAAAGGCACTTACTAAAGGGACAACCTTCTACTGAAGGTTGTTTTTGTCTCCTTGTTTCTCTAATTTTTCTCGCTCTCTTCCCGATTTAATCCTGATTATTCCTTATAAATAAAACCATGAAGACGACAGAAGTGCTACGTTCACGCTTTGAAAACAATTTACTCAGAGGACAACAGAAATGGATACTTTTGGTAATAACAATCATGATTTTCTTTCCAGCATTAACAAGGCAGAGAATCTTCTCGGCTTAAGAGGCAACGATAAAATGAAGGGACTAGATAGTAATGATATTTTTCCAGGACAAGCTAGTAATGAACGGCTCAACGGTGGAGAAGGCGATGATGTTATCAGTGGTGACGAAGGTGGCGATGTAGGCAACGATTTGCTTGATAGAAGTGAGGATAAGCTTAAACAACATCTTTTTGAGCTCAAAGCAGTTTTACCCACACTCAAAAAAATGCAAAAATTACTCCAGACACAGCACTGGCCACCACAGCCAGATTTTGAATTACCAGAAATCTTTCAAGTATGGATTGATATTGCTCAGGAAACACCACAACGAATACACCTTGCCAGTAGTCCTGATGAGTATCGAGAGTGGGTTGAGCAGCAACTGGCTAATCTCAATACAAACTTAGCAGAAGAGTCCTTTGCGATCTTAGAAGAACTAGTGATTACAAGTTCTTATGAAGACTTAAGCTTTCATCCAGTTCTCTGTGGATTGCTAGCCACGTTAACCTATCTAGGTCATGCCTTTCGCTGGGGAACAATACCAGTTCTGCCACAAGTCAGAGAGGAATCTTGCATTGATTTTCCTCCTCTGATGATTGGTCTCTGGCGGCGCATACATGAACATCTCCAAATATCAGGTGATGGTGGCTGTATGTTCTCTCTTAATCTACTCAACTGCTACCGAACAAATACTACTAGCAATCAATTCCTGACGACAGAGGAACAACTAATTCTACCTAATCGGACACGCTGGGTATTTAATCACGATCCTCAATGGCGCAAGACAGAAGAGAATTTTAATCTAGTCTTTGGGCAGATGGAGGCACAAGGGAAATACATATATCTAAAAATGAGTGAATGCGCTGAGTTAATGGACAAGATCAATACAGAAGGGGTGACCTCAGAAGCTATCTCCCAAATAAATTTAATTCTTAATCAGATAGCAGATCATGCTAAAGTTACGTTTGATATTTTCTTCAAAATGCGAGAGCACGACGTCAGCTCTACTATTTGGGTAGATGCGGTGGAAGCTCCACACACTTGGCAAATTAATGGTGGTAGTGGACCATCAGGTACTCAGACTCTCATTATCAATGCTTTGGATGCATTTTTCCAGATTCAAGGTTCTTCACTAATGTACGCAACACTAAGGAAAAATCGAGCACGCATGCCTCAGTTTATGCGTCAATTTTCTCTGGCAATGGATCTAGTTGGATGTGCGCTGAGAGCCTTAGTCAACAAATATTCAGAACTCCATGAAGCTTATAATCGCAGTATTGATATGTTGAGGATGTTCCGTATGTCTCACAGAGGCAAAGGGTATAAATATTTGTCAGGGGGTAAAAAAGGTAGTGAAGGTACAGCCTCAGGTACTATTGAATCTGTGATGAAAAAGCAGATTGATACCATACCATCAAAGTTCCGTGAGGAGATGTACAAACGAGTTGTTGAAACAGAGGACGCTAAAGTTAGAGTAATGCTAGAACAGAAGTCTAGTCAGCCATTCTCATTGGGAAATCAACAGGTTGGATAGTGATTCTCTTGTAGTGAAACTTGAGATTGAGACGGAGTAGGAGATTCAGGCTTTAGTTTGAGTAAAATCAAGTTAAGCAATCCCGATAATAAAGGCAAAGCCAAACAAATTATTAGAGCGATCGCCACATAACGAAATATAGCTGGTTTTTTAGTTCCTTCTGGAGCGTGACCACAACTCAGACAGGTTTCTACTCCTTCTGCATTGAGAGTTCCACATACTTTACAAGGTTTTAATGCCATGAATTAATCTTAATATTCTTGTCTAATTCTAATTTATCCCTCCTTGACAAATAATTGGCTCATTATTCTTTAGACAGAGAATTAATTTGCGTTTTAACCACCCTAATACCTCTCTCTATTTGGCTTATTTCTCCGAGTACCCAGCTTTTTAATCTTTCATCTTCTGAAGCTGGATAATTTTAGGCTTCAGTTACAGTTGGCAGTCTGTTCTTTAGTTACAAAAACAGATTCATCGTAACGCAGCATAACAACTCCTTCTTGCCATCCATCTATAACTATTTGAGGATCGCGATTTAAACTCATCTCAATAATCCAACGGGGAAAATCAGCACCAGCTTGAATAGAAAGAGGAATCCCTCCACCAAAACGAGGATTAATTTCGATAAATTTAATTTCTCCCTTTGGTAGTAAAAAGCATTGCACAGTAATACAACCAAAAGCACCAGGTAAAGCTTCTACAACTTTTTTAGTAGTAGTAATAATTGCTCGATTTTTAACAGTCATTCCTTTACTCACTTCTCCTGCGCGGGTTGCTATGCGTAATCTGGGAACGACACATCTAACTTTACCCTGTCGATCGACTAAAACATCATTAGTAAATTCCTGTCCTACTATAAATTCTTGGATTAGGGCATTGGGTATATAATCATGAAAAAAAACTAATTCCTTTTGATTATTTATTTTAGTTACTCCCACACTACAGCTACCATTAGCAGGTTTAATCATTAGGGGATAACTGGTTGTTTCTTGAGTCATAATTGTTTCTATCTCTAGTATTTCTGGAGTTTTGACACCTGATTTTTTAAAAAAAGAATAAGTGTTTCTTTTATCAAAGCAAATCTCATTAGTTATCGGAGAAGAAACTAATAAACTTACTCCCATATCAGCAAATAATTGTTTATGGAGAGAAAGTATATATAATTCTGAATCAATGAGAGGAACTATTAAGCGAATTTGATATTTTTTACATATTTCTTGTAAGCAATCTATATAGCGATCGCTGTTTACAGGAGGTACTGTTTCATAAAAATCTGCTATGAATCCAGTTGGGATATTTTTTTGTCGATCGGCAACAATAATCTTTCCTGTTAAGTTTAAACTAGTTAATGCCTTTCTAAAACTATTTATTAAGGCTACTCTTCTACCTGCACTAGTAAATAAAATATTAAAGTTATCCATATTAATTAATAAAATATATTAAAAAAAATTAGTTGACAAAATCAGCACGATAGGCAGGGAAGAAGTTAGATTTTATCAACTCACATGGTTCTATATTTAATTGTTTGGCTCTAGTTTGTAGCAAATAATTATATTTATCTTCATCTACGATTAAACGAAAAGTTAAAAATTGGTGTCTTTGCTGAGAAAAACCAGATTTAAACTTGTAGACACTATCTTCAGAACCACCGACACCACCACCTAGATGAAGACATTGATAACCTTGTTCTTTTGACCATCGGCGAGTGTAGTCTATTTCTAAAATACTAGGAGATTGTTTGACAAATGTATCTCTAATTCCCCCAAAAGCAGCTTGTACAATACCACAACATTCTGTATACAAACCTACAGAGGCTGGTTCTCCTTCTGATTCTACAAGACACAAATATAGTTTGTCTCCGATAGCAGAATTCATCTCTACAAAATATTCTGTATTAAAAGAATAATAGATATCTCTTGCTGCTACTCTTGCCATAGTTTCTTCATAAAGTTGACAAAAAGTATCAATTTCCTCAGAGAACTTACTAATTTTTGCTGTTAGATTGAACTTTTTGGTACAGCGATTAATTTTATTGCGATGATTGGATTTAGTCTCACTCCAAATCTGTTCTAAAGAATTTTCTAAATTAATTGAAACTGTTGTTCCATTATCCCAAAAAGTATCAGGAGGAAAAAGAGATGATAAATTTTCATTTAAGATAGGGTGTAAACGGAAAAAACTAGAACAAACCCCTTGTTTTTGTAAGCTATCTTGCAAAAGTTGAAGAGCAGTACTAGGAAAACTTGGATCGCTTTTAGCAGCTTCACTTAGCAAAATACCAGGATAGCCATAAGGAGAAACTGCATCAAAAATTTCTATACCTTTATTATTTGAACCCAAAATATCTTCACAGGAACGAATTAGATAAGGTACAAAAAAAAATTTATCTTCTTCTATAGCTAAAAAAGCTTTAGGAATAGTATTAGTTCTTTTCGCTTCTAAAGCAACATATTCAGGTAAGTGATAAATATCATGGCGTACTGTTGCCAAAATCTCTTTCCATTTAAGATCGGCAACATCTAAGATTTCAACTTGCATAACTCTTATTTAAGATATAGCCTTATAAGGTGAGTAAAATTTAGTTTTCAAGTAAATTACTGAGTCAAAAGTAAGGTGTAAAAACCTTACTTTTAGTAGGATTTGTGAATGATTAACAAACTGATAATTAACAATTTAGATTATTCTGACCACAAAACAGGAAAGATTGCAGGATCACTATAATCGGGAAGTCCATTCTCTTGTTTTTGACAAAGAGAGTCTAAAAAGTGATGGATTTGTTGACCATTGTTCCAAAAAGTTTGATAGCGGTTATCTGCGTCTTGAAGTGATACAAGTATAGCTAAACGAGGGGAATTACTTGTATTAGAAAAACTTCCGTGAACTAGATAGCCATGATGAAAACTTATCTGTCCTTTTTTAAGGACAATAGGAATTTTTTTAAATTCTTTTTCTTGTTTAATAAATTCTGCTTCAATTTCTTGATGATTATCTTGATTAAAAGAGCGCATATGCTCATTACCAGTCCATTTATGACTACGATCGATCACCACTAAAGGCCCTTGCTCTTCAGTAACATCATGGAGAGGAATCCAAGCTCCTAAAAGTTGTTTAGAAGTAGAATTAGATACATAAGCACTATCAATATGCCAGCCAACTTTACTATTATTGTTTTTAGGAGTTGGTTCTTTAGTAATTATTTGGTCTTGAAAAAATCTAATTTCTTTAGTTTGAGTGAGTCTAGCAGCGATCGCACCAATAATTGGCTGTAAAGTAAGCTGACAAAATATTTGTTTTTGCAGGGAAATATGCTCATTGTTACGAACACTTCCCCCATCTCCTTTTTGCCAATTACCATAACCACAAGTGTAAGGCAAATCGTTATCTTTTATTCCTTCATAAAATTCTTGACTAGCAAGATAAATCTTATCAATAATTTCACTAGGTATAACTTTTGGAGAAATAAACCAACCGTGTTCTTGATAAAATTCAATATCTTCTTTAGTCGGTAATAATTCTAGTTGTTCAGCAGATAAAGAAAGATTGAGTTGTTTTTGAATTAAAGATAAGTTGGGTAACTTAGTAATTACTTTATTCATATTGACTTGAATCAAAAATTAACAATTAAAAATACTTTTAATCTGAATGTTAATAGCTTAACTTTTGCTCCAGAAGATTGGGGATAAAACTACCCATAATCAACCATCTTTATCTTATATTTATGTAGAGAAAAAGCCAAATATAGTAATTCTAAGTAGTTAGGTAAAATTAAATATGAATTTTCAGTAAGCTTTAATTAAGGTCGATCGCGCTGTTCAACTATTATGGTAGGGATAGGACTAGTTGCGATTACAGCTTGAGAAACTGAGCCAATTAAGACTTTTTGCCAGGATTGATGTCCTCTTTTCCCCATAATGATATCGTTTACTTTATATTCCTTAGCTATATGAACAATTTTTTCAGGAATTGAGCCAGTAGTAGCAATAAATTGATAGCGAATATCTAAAAGTAGGCGAGAGGCAAGTTGTTTAAGTCGGTTAACTTCTTCTTCAGAGGAAATATTACTAATATGTAAAACAATTACTTCTCCGTTACTACGTCTAGCTAAATCTGCTACTTTAATTAATACTGGTTTAGCTAAACTAGAAGTATCTATTGCTGCTAGAAGTAGGGTATTAGAAGAGATACTTACTTTAGTTGGATCGACAGAATCTCGATCTAATAATTTGGGGGCAAAAGTAGGAATAGCCCAAGCACCCAAAGGGGCAGTTACTAAAATAGACAAAGCTGCGATCGCTAAGATAATTTCTCCTCCTTCTATACCTTGACTAAGAGGAATTGCCCCAATAGCAGCTTGGACTGTCGCCTTAGCGGAGTTACCAGGTAAAAGAAATAGTTTCTCGCGCCAATTCCAATTACTACCGACAGTAGAAAGATACCAACCAATAGTACGACCAAATAATAACCCGACAGTTAGTAATAATATTCCTGCTACAAAAGTATTTTCTAAAACTTGTAGTTGAATACTCGCCCCCATCAATACAAATAAAACTATTTCTGCTACTACCCAGAGATGATTGAATTCAATGCGTAATCTACGGGCTAGAGGTGGATCAAATTCGATTAAGAAAAAGCCCATTGCCATAGCAGCTAAATAACCAGAAAAATAAGGTAATTTCTGAGCTAAAACAACTATAAATAAAGCTAAAGTCGCAGTAATCAAAGTATCTTGGACTGTATTGTGTGTCCAGTTTTGCTTGACTAGCAACCAAATAATCAATCGCGCCACGACATAACCAATAGCTACTCCCAACACAACTTGCATAATCACTTGCAGTGGGAGTAACCAAAAAGCACTAATACTGACTTCACCTTGTCTCAAAAAGTTGAGTAAAAGACTAAACAAAAGTAAGACAAGAACATCAGATAAAGCACTTCCTGTCAAAATCACATCAGGAATACCCTTTTTAACTCCCCAACCTAAACTTTTCAGTCGTAACATTCCTGGTACAATTACGGCTGGTGATTCTGCACCGACTACACAGCCTAAAAGTAGTCCTGTCAGAAAATCGAACTTAAATAAAAATATAGCTGCGATCGCTACAACAATGGCTTCTGTAATAGCAGGGAGAAAACCTAGTCTAAGTGAAACACTTCCTTGTTGTACTAATTTCTCTCGATCTAATCCTAATCCTGCCCTCATCAAGATTACCATCACCGCAATGGTGCGCAAATCATCAGCTAAATCAAGAAAATTAGGATCGATCGCCCCAGTTAATTCTGGGCTTAGTACAATCCCTACTAAAATCATGCCAATCAAAGGCGGTGCGCCAATTCTACCAGCAATTTGACCAGCAAAAAAGCCTAGCAAGAGAATGATAATTAGGCTGAATAACATTATTAATTAGGAGTTCAGGAGTTCAGAAGTTCAGTAAGAACGTTCCATGGAACGTCCGTACAAGAATTCAGTAGAGATAAGGTAGTGTCTTGCCTCTATTGGAGTTTAGAATAGCAGAAATTTTCTTTTTATCTTATTGAGATTGTGCCAGGTATCTTGCTTTCAACATAGATTTTCTTTAAGTTAGTATTGAGTATTCTTAGCTAGGGGTTTTAACCTAATAACTAAAAGCTTATAGCTGATAATAATTAATCATCCAATTATCTACCTTCCCAAGCCCTTTGAAAGCAGTAGGTGTTCGCAAATCTTATGTTCTGGATTGATAATCAATTCAACTCTCGATCGAATATATTGAGGTTAATCAAAAAAAAAATCCATTTCTGGTTAATTCTCTTTAGTATTACGCTCTTAATTTTGTTAGCTACTCAAAGTAGAGTTGTTAGCCAATCTAGCAAAACCATTACCATGGCTCGCTCTACCTGGGAAACAGGTTGGGTTCAAGCAGAAATAGTTAAGCAATTGCTAGAAGAAATTGACTATCAAGTAAATGAACCGCAAACTCTGAAAAACGAAGATTTTTATTTAGCTGCTGCTAGAGGAGATGTAGATTTTTGGGTTAACGGTTGGTTTCCTTTGCAGCAATCTTTTTGGCAAAATGAAGAAGTAGATAATAACTTGACTATTGTTGGCACCCAAGTCAAACAAGGTGCGATCGAAGGTTATTTAATTGATAAAAAAACTGCCAATAAATTCAATATCAGAACTATTGCTGATTTACAAAAGCCAGAAATCGCTGAGGTATTCGATCGAGATAACAATGGGAAAGCAGATTTAATTAGTTGTAATAGTGATTGGAATTGTGCCAAAGTAATCGAGCATCATCTTGTTACTTATCAACTTAAAAATACCGTAGAACAAGTCCAGGGAAATTACTCTGACTTGATGCAAGAAACCGTTAGTCGTTACCAAAAAGGTGAACCTATTTTATTTTACACTTGGACACCTAACTGGACTCTTGGTACTCTAATCCCGAAAAAAGATGTAGTTTGGCTTGAAGTTCCTTTTTCCAGCTTACCTAAAAATCAAAAGCAATTAGAAGATCAAACTAAAATTACGGATGTCAAAGGATGCAATTCTGAACCTTGCAATCTAGGTTTTGCCCCCAATAATATTCAAGCTGTAACCAACCGAGACTTTTTACAAGACAACCCTTCTGTAAAAAAATTGCTCGAACTAGTGCAAATTCCTCTGGAGGATATTAATGATCTAAATGCTTTACTGGTAACTAGAGATTATCAAACAAAAGCAATCAGACTTTATGCTAGTCAGTGGATACAAAATAATCGCGATCTTGTAGATTTATGGTTAGCTGCTGCTAGTGATGCCAAATTAGCTAGTAATCGACAAAAAGCAGCTACATCTTCACCGCAACCACAAGCTACTCAAGTAGTAGAGACACAAATTACCCCTGCCAAACTAACCGTAGCAACTAAGCGGTTTGAACCATTAGTGAGCTATAAAAATAATGAATATGTAGGTTTTAGTATCGATTTATGGGATGCCATTGCCCAAAAAATGAATACAGAATATAGCTTATATGGAGTAGAGTCCATCGAAGCTCTATTAAAAGAAGTAGAGCGTAATAATGCTGATATAGCGATCGCGGGAATTACCATTACTGCCCAAAGAGAAAAAGAATTAGACTTTTCCCATCCCTACTACGAATCTGGATTACAAATTCTAGTATCTAATACTAATGCTTTGTCCCATACTGTTGGGGGCAGGATATTGTCTGTCTTTTTTCTGCCCCAACTTTACTATGGCATTATCATTTTTATCTTGATTTTACTTATAGCTGCTCATACCATTTGGTTGGTAGAACGGAAACATAACCCAGAATTTCCTAGTAAATACATCCAAGGTATCTGGGAGTCGTTTTGGTGGGCAGCAGTAACAGTTACTACCGTAGGCTATGGAGATAAAACACCTAAAAAGATTGCTGGTAAGTTATTTGGGCTTTTCTGGATGTGTGCTGGCTATTTCATCTTTGCTTACTTTACTGCTACAGTAACTACTAGTTTCACCCTAGCAGAAATGCAGGCAGTTATTAATGGACCTCAAGATTTACCAGGAAAACAAGTAGCGACAGTCGCTGGTACAACTGCTGTTGAGTATTTAAACAAACAAAATATAGAAGCAATTCAATACGATACCAAAGAAGAAGCCTATCTTACTCTTGTTGATAACGAAGTAGATGCCGTTGTCTATGATGCTCCAGCCCTCCAATATTATGCAAACCATCAAGGCAGAAATAAAGTAAAAGTAGTTGGAACTCCTTTTAAGCTCCAAAATTATGGCATCGCTCTGCCCATTAATAGTCCTTATCGCAAACCTATTAACTCGGCTCTACTAAATTTAATTGAAGATGGTACCTATAACCAGATCAAAGAAAAATGGTTTGGGAATTAATTATGTTAGCAATTACTTTACCATTTACTTTGTACCTTCTGGTTTACAATACCTAAAGAAAGCTTTTAAAGTATTTTTCCATTTTTACTGTTTAAGAGTGCGATTAGCAAAGCTGGCACTGGGCGATTACGAAGTAGCAGCGAAGCGATCGCTTGTTTAAGACGATAAAATTTAGAAGAAGATGGTTGGTATTTAAGCTTGTCGCCAAATAAAACTAAGATATGGATTTAATTTTATGTCACCAGACAGCAGATTTTGATGCTTTAGGTGCAGCAGTAGGGGTATCAAAACTCAAAAAAGGGGCAAAAATAGTCTTAACTGGTGGTGCACATCCGACGGTTAAAGACTTTCTGGCTTTATATAGAGATGAATTAGCTCTGATTGAGATGCGGAGTGTTAGTGTAGATACTATTCGCTCCCTAGTTGTCGTTGATACCCAAAAAAGCGAGCGCTTGGGGAAAGCAGCAGCATGGTTCGATTTACCCCAATTAACTTCGATCGAAGTATACGATCATCATCTCGATTTAGACTCAGATATTCCTGCTACCAAGAGATATATTCAGAATTTAGGTGCGATCACAACTTTTATTGCTGAATTATTACAGCAACAAGCAATAGAATTAACTACCTTTGAAGCTACAGCGATGGCTTTGGGTATTCATGTAGATACTGGTTCACTTACTTTCGATCAAACTACTCACCGCGATGCTAAAGCTTTAGCTTGGTTAATGGAAATGGGTGCCAATGTTAAAATTATCGCCGAATATGTTGAACCTGGTTTATCACCTCAACTGCAAAAGTTACTCAAACAAGCTTTAGAAAAACTGAATAAATATAATATACAGGGATACACTCTCGCTTCTGTATTACTGCAAACTGATAGCTTCGTTCCCGGTTTGTCTAGTCTTACTTCTAGATTAGTAGATCTTACTGAATGTGATGCCTTACTCTTAGGACATCAATATACTCGTCAGAAAGGAAAATTAGAGTCCAATAAAAGATTAACAGTTATCGGGCGATCGCGCTTAAGAGAAACTAATTTGAATCAACTATTTGCACCTTTTGGTGGTGGTGGACATTCTCAAGCTGCTTCTGTGATTATCCAAACCCATGAACCAGAAACTATTTTTGAACAAATAGTCAATCAACTTCAAGAGCAAATTCCTCATCCTCCTACCGCGAGGGATTTAATGTCCTCTCCAGTTAGAACTATTCGTCCCGATACTACCATCGAACAGGCACAAAGAGTTCTTTTTCGTTATGGTCATTCTGGCTTATCTGTAGTGGATGAAGAAGATAAATTAGTAGGAATTATCTCTCGTCGAGATTTGGATTTAGCTTTACATCATGGTTTTAGTCATGCACCAGTCAAAGGCTACATGACAAGGAATATCAAAACTATTGAACCTGATACTCCTTTACCTGCGATCGAATCTTTGATGGTGACTTATGATGTGGGTAGATTGCCTGTATTAGATCGAGGGCAGTTAATGGGAATTGTCACTCGTACTGATGTTCTCCGTCAACTTCATCAAAATCGAGACGAACAAGAGACGGAAATAGAAAAAAAAGCTCTTACTTCCTGTTTACTACCAACTATTAAAAATAGATTAGCTCCTCCTATCTGGGAATTATTATCTCAAGCAGCAGAAGCAGCAAGCAAAAGAGGGTGGCATTTATATTTAGTAGGTGGTGGGGTGAGAGACTTATTATTAACCGACGATCGCCAACCTTTATTATTACAAGATATTGATTTAGTCGTAGATGGTTTTCATCGTGCTGCAGATGATGAGGCAGGGGTAGAATTAGCCAATATTATCCAGCAAATGTATCCTCAAGCTCGTTTATCGATCCATGGACAGTTTCAAACTGCTGCTTTACTCTGGCATAAAGACTCTAAATTAGGTAGTCTCTGGATTGATATTGCCACAGCGAGAACGGAATTTTATCCTTATCCCGCAGCCAACCCAGAAGTAGAAGCTAGTTCTATTCGTCAGGATTTGTATCGTCGAGATTTTACGATTAATGCTCTTGCCGTTAGGTTAACTTCGCCCAAAAAGGGTGAATTTTCTCGCAAAGGAGATTTATTAGACTTTTTTGGTGGTTTGTTAGATTTACGCTCTCGTCAAATTCGCGTACTCCATGCCAATAGTTTTATCGAAGATCCTACCCGAATCTATAGAGCCGTACGTTTTGCCGTACGTTTGCGTTTCCGAATTGAGCCTCAGACAGAAGAATATATTCGCTATGCCATTGCTAGTGGAGTATACGAGCGTCTACGTTTAGAGAATCATCAAGCACCAGCCTTAACTACTAGATTAAGAGCAGAATTAAAATATATCCTTCAAGCTAATTACTGGAAATCAGCCTTAACATTATTAGCAAATTTAGGAGCTTTACGCTGTCTGCATCAAAACTTAGAATTAACCCCTCAATTGTGGTGGCAAATACGCTGTGTTTCTCGCTGGCTAAAATTAATCGATCCAGATCATAACTACCAACATTGGCTAATTAGGTTAGAAGTTTTAATTGCTTATTTAGAACCCTCAGAAAGAGCAACATTGGCAACTAATTTACAGCTACCCAAAGATAGTATTACAAGGCTCAAACAATTAGACCAAATAGAACGTGAAGTCACAGAAAAATTATCTCATTGCCAACGCAAAAGCGAAATATACAAGCTGCTGCACCAATATCAATATGTCGGCTTAATTGTCTTAGGAGTTAGAAGTACTAAACCTCTTCGTCGTATTCTTTGGCAATATCTGACTCAGCTATCAAAAATCAAATCACCTCTAGATGGTAATCATTTAAAAAAACTTGGTTACAAACCAGGACCTATTTATAAACAAATTCTTGATGATTTGCTAATAGCTACTCTAGATAGAAAAGTTAATAGCTATGCTGAAGCTAAAGCCTTTATTCAAGAAAAATATTGTATTAAAGAGTCCCCAAAAATAAATTATCCCTCTAAAGATTAATTAAGGGCTATAGTTAAGTATCTGCCTCATTTTAACTTCCATAACACTACGTCATAAGGTCAGGACAGATAAATCTTGTAAGGGCGAATAACCATTCGCCCTTACATTACTGCTCTACTTACGCAGCACCTAGATTTTGAACTACAAAATCTCAGTTAATACCAATTCTCAAAAATAGCTAGATACATTTGTGATAATCAAGATAGTATTACTCTGTCAAACAAAAGTGAAAGCTGGATCGGTAACAGCAAGCTCAACAGAAACATCTTGCAAAGTAGCAATTACTTCCCCTTTGGCTTCAAATCCAGAATCGTAAATTAAGTCAGCATCAGTAGTTCCTACGCCAGAAGTAAAGAAGTCTAAACTATAAGCATCTACTGAACCATGAAGTTGAATAACATCCTGACTGGGATCGAAGTCAACGATCACAGCAAAGTCAGATTCACCTCTATTTAAGACATCTCCATCATCGTAGTAAACTCGATTTTCATCTCCAAGGACAAAAGTATCTTGACCTCCTCCTCCTGTTAAAGTATCTACTTCACCAGCACCGAATCCCACTTCTGCACCAGCACTGAGAGAGTCAACACCAATTAGTCGATCGCTGTGATCGCCACCATCAAGAGCATCGTTACCTAATCCGCCAGTGAGAGTATCTCTACCAGCATCACCATTAAGAGTATCATCTCCAGAACTGCCAAATAGGCGATCTCTGCGTCCACCTCCTGAAATAGAATCGTTGTCTTCTCCTCCATCAAGAATGTCATTGCCTGCGCCACCAGTGATAGTGTCATCTCCCGATTCGCCAAGAATGCGGTCTACTCCAGCATTGCCGTCGAGAAGGTCATTACCTTGACCGCCGACAATATCGTCATTGCCACCATTGCCAGTAACAGTATCGTTACCATTACCAGCAGCAATTAGGTCATTGCCATTACCACCTGATATTTGATCGCTAGCACCTAGACCTTCTAGAACATCATTGCCACCAAAACCAGAAATGGTATCGGGACCTGTGCCACCAATCAACACATCACTACCTTCAGTTCCATCAATTTGAAGACCTATGGGAATTTCGTAAAGAAAAATTTCATTATCGTTGCCATCATAAGCAGACCAAACTACTCTATTACCTGAAATCTGAGGATCGGACTCATAGGTGTCATTATCGGTTAGCTGAATAGTTTCGCTACCATTGTAAAGATAGATTTCATTATCGTTGAAATCAGGATTACCATACCACACTACCTTACCATCTGAAACCTGTGGATTATAGTCATCATAATTATTGTCGGTTAATTGGATGGTGTCGCTACCATTGTAAAGATAGATTTCATTATCGTTGCCATCATAAGCAGACCAGACTACATAATCTCCCGAAGTTTGTGGGTCGGACTCATAGGTATCATTGTCGGTGATTTGGATGGTGTCGCTACCATTGTAAAGAAAAATTTCCTGATCGTTGAAATCAGGATTGCCAACCCAAACTACATTATCTCCCGAAATTTGTGGGCTGTAGTCGTAGGTATTGTTGTCAGTGAGTTGAATGGTGTCGCTACCATTGTAAAGAAAAATTTCCTGATCGTTGAAATCAGGATTGCCAACCCAAACTACATTATCTCCCGAAATTTGTGGGCTATAGTCGTAGGTATTGTTGTCGGTTAGCTGAATAGTATCCCTACCATTATAAAGATAGATTTCATCATCGTTGCCATCATAAGCAGACCAGACTACATAATCTCCCGAAATTTGTGGATCTGACTCATAAGTATCATTGTCGGTGAGTTGGATGGTGTCGCTACCATTGTAAAGAAAAATTTCCTGATCGTTGAAATCAGGATTGCCAACCCAAACTACAT
>JAAUYH010122735.1_pt1 | contig 23990 bp, 23 predicted proteins | sample 7278061 | NCBI WGS metagenome assembly JAAUYH01 (sample SAMN14350203, study PRJNA611818) | marine sediment metagenome | isolation source: surface marine sediment (0.6m) | place: French Polynesia: Moorea | collected 2018-08 | reverse complement strand
ATCGTGTCCGGCAGCGGCGGACCGGGGTTCGTGACGGATAAGTCGACCTCGCCGTCGCGGCTCGATAGTTCTACCCGGATCTCATCGCCGGGCTGGCTGAAGTCAACGGCATTGTCGACGAGCTTGTCGAGCATCTGCACGATGAGATCCGTGTAGAACTATCGAGCCGCGAAGGCGAGGTCGACTTATCCGTCACGAACCCCGGTCCGCCGCTGCCGGACACGATGCGCACGCAGCTGTTCGACTCGCTGGTCTCAGTCCGAGGCGAGCAGGACGACCATCATTTGGGGCTCGGGCTGTTCATCGCCCGGCTCATCGCCGAGGGTCACGAGGGTCGAATTCACGCCGACAATACCGCCGACGGCGTCCGCTTTACGGTGACTATGCCGCGGCGCCACGCTGCGCCAGACCGGAATGATGGATGAGCCAGTACGCCGCCACACCCAGAATAGGACCCGCGAAGAACGTGGCCAGCCCCCACCAGATCGGGTGCAGGTTGTAGGTGCGCGCAGCGCGTTGATCGGCATCCTTATAGACGAAGTAGCCGGCGATCGCGGCGATGACGCGCTCGATTGCCACGGCGATCGGCACGTAGAAAGAAATAAAGTCAGCCAGCATCGAAGTCTCCCCAAGGTTGAGTCACGGCGTGCCCGGCACGCCTCAACATCATACCCCGAGGTAGCTGGCGATCCCCTTGGCGGCCTCGCGACCTTCGAATACAGCAGTCACGACGAGGTCGGATCCGCGCACCATGTCACCACCGGCAAAGATCTTTGGATTGGTTGTCTGGAACGGGTAGTCGCCCAGTGTCGCAACACGCACGCGACCGCTCGGCAACGTCTGGATGTTGAACTCCTCGAACCAGTCCGGCGGATTCGGCCGGAAACCGAAGGCGACGATGACCGCATCGGCCGGCAGTATCTCTTCGGTACCGGGGATCGGTTCCGGGCGCCGGCGACCGTCGGGGCCGGGCGAACCGAGACGCGTCTCGATCACGCGGACGCCGGTCACGTGATCCGTGCCGATGATCTCCAGCGGCTGGCGATTGAACAGGAAGTTCACGCCCTCTTCCTTACTGTTCGCCACTTCGCGGCGTGAACCGGGCATGTTCTGCTCGTCGCGCCGGTAGGCGCAGCTGACGCTGGTCGCACCCTGGCGGATCGCGGTGCGGTTGCAGTCCATGCCGGTGTCGCCGCCCCCGAGGACGACGACGTTCTTGCCGCGCAGGTCGATATGCTGCGACGGCGGCATGCCGGGCTCGAACTGCTTGTTGATGTTCGATACCAGGTACGGCAGAGCGTCGTAGACGCCGGGCAGGTCTTCACCGGGGAAGCCGCCGCGGACGTAGGTGTAGGTGCCCATGCCGAGGAATACGGCGTCGAACTCCTCAACCAACTCGTCGAAGCCTTTGTCCTCGCCGATACGCGTGTTCAGCACGAACTCGACGCCCATGCCCTCGAGAATCTCGCGGCGCGTCTGGACGATATCTTTTTCGAGCTTGAAGGGCGGAATGCCGTAGGTGAGCAGGCCGCCGATTTCCGAGTAGGCATCGAAGATCACCGAGCGTATGCCGTCTCTCGCGAGCACGTCCGCCGCGGCCAGCCCGGCCGGACCGGCGCCGACAATGGCGACGCGCTTGCCGGTGTCGACGACGTTCGACATATCCGGGCGCCAGCCCATCTTGACGGCCTCGTCGGTGATGTAGCGCTCGATGTTGCCGATGCTGACGGCCCCGATGCCGTCGTTAAGCGTGCACGCGCCCTCACACAGGCGGTCCTGCGGGCAGACGCGGCCGCAGATCTCGGGCAGCGAGTTGGTCTGGTGCGACAGCTCTGCGGCTTCGAACAGGCGGCCTTCTTCGATCAGCGACAGCCAGTTCGGAATGTAGTTGTGCACCGGGCACTTCCACTCGCAGTACGGGTTGCCGCAGGACAGGCAGCGGCCTGCCTGCTGCCCGGCGTCCGCCGCATCGAAACTGCCGTAGATCTCGCCGTAGTGCTGGATGCGCTCGTTGGCCGGTTCTTTCTCCGGGTCGCGCCGCGGCACTTCGAGAAACTGTAGAGGATGCTTCGACATGATCAGGCTGCCTGGCGAAGTGACTGGATCAGCGAACCGAGTTCCGCGGCCTTGGGCTTCACGAGCCAGAAACGCGTCAGGATAGCGCGATAATCATCGAGAATCGTCTTGCCCCATTCGCTGTCGGTCAGCTCGACGTGTTCCTGCAACAGCACGCGCAGGTGGTGCACATGCGCCTCCATGCTCTCGGGGTTGATGCGGTGGATGTCGATCAGCTCGTTGTTGTAGCGATCCACAAACAGTCGATCCAGGTCGAGTACGTAGGCGAAGCCGCCGGTCATTCCCGCACCGAAGTTGACGCCGGTCTGGCCGAGTACGGCGACGACGCCGTCGGTCATGTACTCGCAGCAGTGATCGCCGGCGCCTTCGATGATCGCCGTCGCACCCGAATTGCGAACCGCGAAACGTTCTCCGGCCACACCGGCCGCGAACACCGTTCCTCCGGTCGCGCCGTACAGGCAGGTGTTGCCGATGATCGACGTCTCATGGGCGACGTAGCTGACGTCGTCCGGCGGACGAATGACGAGACGGCCGCCGGCCATGCCCTTGCCCACGTAGTCGTTCGCATCGCCTATTAGGTTCAGGTTCAATCCGTCGACGTTGAAAGCACCAAAACTCTGGCCCGCCGTGCCGCGCAACATGATGTCGAGCGGCGCGTCCTTCATGCCGTGATTGCCGTGTCTGCGGGCGATCTCGCCGGACAGGCGCGCACCGATCGAGCGGTTGAAATTCCTGACCTCGAATCCGAAGCGACCGCCGGACTTCTGCTCGACGGCTTCTTTAACGGTCCGCCACATTTCCTCGGCGAGCTCGCCTTTGTCGAAGGGCTCGTTTCTCAAGTCCGTGCAGAATTGCGGAACGTCTTTCGCGAGCCCGGCGTCAGAGACGATCGGCGACAGGTCGAGCTTTGCCTGCCGCGCCGTTTCACCCTCCATGAGCTCCAGCAGGTCGACGCGGCCGATGACCTCGTCCAGGCTGCGAGCGCCGATGGACGCGAGCAGCTCGCGGACTTCCTCGCCGACGAACTTGAAGTAGTTGATGACCATCTCCGGCAGGCCGATGAAGTGACGGCTGCGCAGTACGTTGTTCTGCGTGGCCACGCCGGTGGCGCAGTTGTTCAGGTGACAGATGCGCAGGTACTTGCAGCCGAGCGCGACCATCGGGCCGGTGCCGAAGCCGAAGCTCTCGGCGCCAAGCATGGCCGCTTTGATGACGTCGAGACCGGTCTTCAGGCCGCCGTCCGTCTGCAGCCTGACCTTGTGACGCATATCGTTCGCGCGCAGGACCTGGTGTGCTTCGGACAGTCCGAGCTCCCACGGGCTGCCGGCGTACTTGACGGAGCTTAAGGGGCTTGCGCCGGTGCCGCCGTCGTAACCGGAGATTGTGATCAGGTCGGCGTAGGCCTTGACGACACCGGCCGCGATCGTACCGACGCCCGGCTCCGCCACGAGCTTGACCGAGACCAGCGCCTCGGGGTTGACCTGCTTTAAGTCGAAGATCAGCTGCGCCAGGTCTTCGATCGAGTAGATATCGTGGTGCGGCGGCGGCGAGATCAGGCCAACGCCAGGCTTCGCGTAGCGCAGCCGTGCGATGAGGTCATTGACCTTGTGCCCCGGCAGCTGGCCGCCCTCCCCGGGCTTGGCGCCCTGTGCGATCTTGATCTGGATGACCTCGGCGTTGACGAGGTACTCGGCCGTGACGCCGAAACGTCCTGACGCGACCTGCTTGATCTTCGAGACCCGCTCGTTGCCGTAACGCTTCGGATCCTCACCGCCTTCACCGGAGTTCGAGCGTGCGCCGATCCGGTTCATCGCGATGGCCAGCGCTTCGTGCGCTTCGGGTGACAGTGCGCCCAGCGACATGCCGGCGCTGTCGAAACGCTTCAGAATCTTCTCGACGGGCTCGACGTCGTCCAGCGGCACGGCCGGACCAATCGGCTTCGTCTTCATCAGGTCGCGAAGCGTCGAGACGGGTCGCTCGTTGACGAGCTTCGCGAAGCTCTTGTAGACATCGTAGTCGCCGGATCGCACGGCCGCCTGGAGCGTCGCGATCACGTCCGGGTTGTAGCAGTGGTACTCGCCGTCGTGAACGTACTTGAACAGGCCACCCTGCGTCACCGGCTCGCGCGCATCCCAGGCGAGATCGGCGAGGCACTGCTGGTCGTCGCCCAGGTCGTCGAAACCGGCGCCCTGGATGCGTGACGTCGTGCCCTTGAAGCACAAATCGACAATGTCCGAATCGAGACCGACGATCTCGAACAGCTGCGCACCGCGATAGCTCGAGATGGATGAGATACCCATCTTCGACATGATCTTGAACAGGCCCTTCCGGATGCCGCGCCGATAGCTTCGGCCGAGCTGCGGCTGCGCCGACTTGGTCCGGCGAGACAGGTCATGCAGCGACTGGTAGACGAGGTACGGGTACACGCAAGTAGCACCGTAGCCGATCAGGCAGGCGAAGTGATGCGGGTCTCGCGCGACGCCGGTCTCAACGATGATGTTGGAATCGCATCGAAGACCCAAGTCGACCAGGTGGTGATGCACGGCGCCCGTCGCCAGCAGTGCGTGCACCGGCAGCTTGCCCTTCTCGATGTAGCGATCGCTCAACATCAGGATGAGCTTGCCGCTCCTGACAGCATTCTCGGCCTGCTTGCAGATCGACATCACCGCGTCTTTGAGCGGCAGCGACTCATCGACGTTCAGGTCGATGAACTCGGTGCGTTCTTCATACATCTCCGGCCCGACGAGCTGGCGGAGTTTCATCTGCGACAGCACGGGCGAGTTGATGATGACCTGCTCGGCGTGCTCCGGGCCGATGTCGAACAGGCTCGACTCGCCGCCGATGCAGGTCTGCAGCGACATGACGATGCGCTCGCGCAGCGAATCGATCGGCGGGTTTGTGACCTGCGCGAATTGTTGCCGGAAATAATCGAACGGCGAACGGATCTTCTTCGACAGCACAGCCATCGGCGTGTCGTCGCCCATCGAGCCCACGGCTTCCTGCTCGGCCTGTGCGAGGACGCCGATGACATCGTGCAGTTCCTCGCGGCTGACGTTGAACATCTTGTGATACTGGGCCAGCGTGTCGCTGTCCATGGGCTCGGCCGCGATGTGCGTGTCGATCAGGTCGGAGTCGAGGTAGCGGACACCTTCCTTCAGCCACTTCTTGAACGGCGCGCGCGCCTTCAGGATGTCGTGAATGTCATCCGTCTCGAGCAATGTGCCATTGACGAGGTCGGCGGCGATCATCTCGCCCGGGCCGAGCCGTCCTTTCCTGACGACGTCCTTCTCGTCGTAGTCATAGACGCCGACCTCGGACGCGATCGTGATGTGCCGATCTTTTGTGATCACGTAGCGGGCGGGCCGAAGGCCGTTGCGATCCAGACAACAGGCGGCGTAACGCCCGTCCGTCAGGACGATACCGGCCGGGCCGTCCCACGGCTCCATGTGCGCGTCGAAGAACTCATAGAACGCGCGAATCTCGGGGTCGATACCTTCGACCGTCTGCCACGCCGGCGGCAGCATGATGCGCATCGCCTGCAGTACATCCATGCCACCGGCGCGCAGCACTTCGAGCATGTTGTCCAGCGTCGATGAATCAGAGCCCTTGAGCGAAATGATCGGGCTCAGCTCATCGATGTCGTCGAGCTTGTCGGACCGGAAGTTCCTGGCGCGCGCCATCGCCCAGTTGCGATTGCCCTGGATCGTGTTGATCTCGCCGTTGTGCGCGAGGAATCGGAACGGCTGCGCCAGCCGCCATTCCGGCAGTGTGTTGGTCGAGAAGCGCTGGTGGAACAGCACGACCGAGGCCTTCATGCGCTCGTCGTGCAGGTCCAGGTAAAACTCGGGCAGCGCCGCGGGCATGATCATGCCCTTGTAGCTGATCGTCGCTGACGACAGGCTGGCGATATAAGTCTCGTCGTCGGGTATCTGTTTCTCGGCATGCCGTCTGGCGAGGAACAGGCGCTGGTTGAATCGGCCGCGCTGCATACCCGCCGGCGCATTCACGTAAACCTGCTCGATACGCGGCAAAGTTCGCAGTGCGTAGTCGCCGCAGACGCTGGGGTCGATCGGCACGACTCGCCAACCGGCGACCTCGAGACCGATGTCCAGGATGCAACGATTGATCGCTTCGCGCGCTGCCGCGGCAGCGGATTCGTCCTGGCTCAGGAAAACGGTGCCTACAGCAAATCGGGCGGCAACCTCGATATCGGCTTCCGCAGCGACGGCACGGAAAAAGTCCACCGGCATTTTGATCAGCAGGCCGCAGCCGTCGCCCGTTTTTCCGTCCGCTGCGACGGCGCCACGGTGCGTCAGCCGCGCCAGCGCAGAGATCGCTGTCTCGATAACGTGATGACTGGGCAGATCGTCAAGATTCGCAATCAAGCCGAAACCGCAGCTATCGCGATCGAACTCCGGATTGTAGAGACTGTTCTGTGTCTGCATCGTCATAGTCGCCACCGGATCGCATCGGGACACGTCCGTTATGATTATCGTTATCGGGGGCGTCTGGTCGAGCCGGGTTCATCGCTTAAGCCCAGTTGAGCCGCTTGGCGATGATCGTGTCCCCAGGCCGGGAGTTGTCCGCAGTCGCTCTTGGCTCGTACCGACGCTTGGCTTGAGTATATGCCACGATGTTCAGGCGCTGACAAGCACGAGTCGCGTAGTCGCCTTTTTCGCGAAAATAGGCGCTTTTTGATGGATTATTGAAGGCTTTTCAGCGGTATTCGGCGCAACGGCGTTTGGTTACGCGCGTAACTTTGAGCTATTGGACGAAGTTGAACGCCTGCAGCTGAACGTTGCCCTGCTTGGAAAACGGGACCCGTGGACTCAATGGAATGTCCAGGTCCATGCGGCCTTCGAGCTGGTAGGGTATCTCACGCCGGCTCGCATCACGGACGACGAACAGCAGTTTGGGCGCCGTCTGCAACAGGTTCAGGTCAACGCTGATTTCGACGACGCCATCGCTGCCGGCCGGCACGACGATCGCGCAATTCGCTTCCCCGCTTGCGAAGCGGTGACCGTCCAGCTCCACGCCGTACTTGATGCGACTGATCGGCAACGGGAACGGGTTCGGGTTGCTGACGTCGAAATTCAGCCGAAACGTCTGCTTGTCCATATCGATGGACTCGATGGACAGGCCGCGAAGACTGACAGTCGGTTCGCTGACCGCAGATTCGATCGTCGCGCAGGCGCTGAGTGCCAGCAGGGACACGGCAACGGCCCCGGCCCTGAGCAGCCGTTCGGCGCCCGATCCGGTGTGATTCGCTCTGTCTGCACAGCGTACTGTAAGCATGGTCGAACCCCTCCCTATATGTCTTCCCCAAGACGGCCCCAGCGAGCGGAGATCAGCTGCCACTCGTCATCGATCAACTCCAGCTCAAGCGCGAACCGGTAGGCATCGGCACTGAAGCCCAGCGGTGCGTCATTGCCGCCGGCCATGCCGACCGTCATGCGCACCTCGGCCGCCGTGCCATCGAAGACTTCGAGCGAGTCTACTTTCGTCAGCAGAGCAACCGAGCTCTGGCGCAGGAAGTAGAAACGCAGTATGCCCTCGACGGCCCTCCTGTCGTTCCCGCGCGAGTCGGTATAACCGGGAGCCACCATCTTCATCAGGGCTCGCCGATCTTTGTCCTCGGCCGCTTGCTCGCCCGCCTTCAGCCACGACCGAATCTCTGCCTCCGCGTCCTGCGGCGGTCCGCCGCAGCCTGCGAGGCAGAGCACCGCCAGCCATACAATGAGTTGTTTGCCCATTCGCTCCCCCGATTCGTCGGGGCGACAAACCCGCTAAAACCAGGCCATCAGTCTAGCGAGCACCGGTTGTCAGTTTCGTGAATCGCCGCGAAAATGTGAACCAGTTCCCACTTTGGTTTAAGGTCATCCTACTTCCGAGCGAGGCGCAGCGGCGCCCGGTCAACGTATTGCGCACAGAGCGGGATGAGCGAGCGACTGATGAACGACCATGATCATGAAGATCCGATGGCATCGACCTTTGCCGACGAGGACCAGCTTCGAATCGAGTCCATACTGACGTTCTGGTTCAGGGAACAGTCGCTCAGTGCACCTCAGATCGATCGGCGCATGGACGTCTGGTTCGGTGAGGACGAGACCTTTGACCGCGAGATCAGCGAACAGTTTGCGGACGACGTTGAGATGGCGTCGAACGGTGAGCTCGATCACTGGGCGGCTCAACCCCGCGGGCGTTTGGCGCTGATCCTGTTGATCGACCAGTTTCGCCGCAATATCTATCGCAACACGGCCGATGCCTTTTCCAGGGACAAGTTGGCGTTGAAGCTCTGCGTTGAGGGTGCGATGGAGAAGAAGGACGAGGGGCTGACGCCGATCCAGCGTGTGTTCTTCTACATGCCACTGCAACACGCCGAGTCGCGGAAGGTGCAGGCCAAGTCCGTCGCCCTGTTCAACCGCCTCGCCGAGGCCGTGTCACCAACGTATCGCGAGACCTTCCTGACGATTGCGCACTTCGCCGAACTGCATCACGACATCATCGACCAGTTCGGTCGCTTTCCGCACAGGAACGGCTTGCTCGGCCGTCAAAACACGGACGCCGAGAACGAATACTTAAGCGACGCGCCTGGTTTCGGTCAGGGCTGAACGGCCAGGGGCCTCGGCTCTCTCGATATCCTGAAGAATCGGAAACTCAGCAGCACAGCTGCGACAGTTAGCCCGGCGACGAAGCCCGCCCATGTGAACCTGGGCTCCATGCGGTACGTAACGGCCGCGAGGTAGGCAAGCGGGAACGCGATCACCCAGTAGGCAAAGGTTGTCATGATCATCGGCCAGCGTGTGTCTTTGTAGCCGCGCAGCGCACCGGCCGCCCCGACCTGCATGCCGTCGGCGACTTGGAAGATCGCGGCCATCAGCAGTAGCGAAATCGCGATACTGGTGACCGCCGCATCGTTCGTATACATGCTGACAACGAGATCGCGCCCAACCAGCAGGAATGTCGCCGAGATAAACATGATGAGCATGCAGACGGTGATTCCTATTATCCCGGTCGTGCGCGCGTTCTCCGGTTCGCCAAGCCCCAGCCTGTAGCTGACCCGCACCGTCGTTGCAGCGCTTATCGCCAACGGGATCATAAACGCCGTGGATGCGAAGTTGATTGCGATCTGGTGTGCGGCTGCGATATTCGGTCCGAGCGTACCCATCAGGATCGAGACCGCATTGAACAGCCCAGCCTCGGCAGTGATCGTGACCGCGATCGGCACACCGAGCACAATGATTTCCTTTAGCGCTTGCGGCCGAAGCGGCGCGACGCGCGAGAATATCTGCAGCGGTACGTAGCGCTTATTCAGCAAGATGTAGCTGCCGAGGACGAGCATGATCAGCCACATCGTGATCGCGCTAGCGACACCGCAGCCGACAGCGCCCATCGCCGGCGCGCCGAGCTTGCCGTAAATGAATACCCAGTTCAGGAACACGTTGACGACTAACGCGAGTATCGACGTGTACATGATCGGCTTGGTATGGCCTATGCCTTCTGTCGTGAATCGCAGCGCGAGGAAGACGAACATGCCGGGGGCACCCCAGGAGATAGCCTCGACGTAGCGCACCGTCATTTCACGAAACGAGATATCGATACCGATGAACGTCAGGAACGGTTCGACGGCAATATGCGCCAGCACGATGACCGGTATCGCGAGCCCGATGCCGAGATACACACCCTGGCGCGTGTAACGACCGATGAGCGCTTCGGTGCCCTCGCCGAGGTGGCGCGCTGCGATCGGCGAGATGGCCATCATCAGGCCCAGCGCCAGCATGAAGCCGATGAACCAGACGCTGCTGCCGACGGCAATGGCTGCCAGCGCCTCGGCGCCAAGGCGACCGGCCATGACCGCATCGGCGAACTGCATACCCGCGATCGCCAGGTTGTTGACGATCAGGGGGCCCGCAAGGCGCAACAGGGAGCGGGTTTCATCGATGGCGAAGTGAGCTGTTGTCATTATGGTTACACTCGTCGGACAGGGGATGATGTCACGATGCAGGACGGTGTGCAGCCAAAGCTTTAGGTGTTAACCGCGACTTCGACATGCTGCACCTTTCGTGTAAAGTGCTTCGCGTTCCCGGACAGCCTGTAACGAGGTCGATATGCTGCACGATGGAAGGTCCATTCGCGTCGCCGTAGTCGGTGGCTCCCGCATCCCGTTCTGCCGCTCGCACTCGGTGTACAAGCACTGCTCCAACCAGGAAATGATGACGGCGGCGCTGCAAGGCGTCGTGGATCGCTTCGACCTCAAGGGCCAGACGCTCGGCGACGTCGCACTCGGAGCGGTCATCAAGCATTCACGGGACTGGAACCTGGCGAGGGAATGCGTCATCGATTCCGGCCTGTCGCTCCGGACGCCCGGGGTCGACCTGCAGCGCGCCTGCGGCACCAGCATCGAAGCCGCCATCATGGTCGCGAACAAGATCGCGCTCGGGCAGATCGATTCGGGCATTGCCGGCGGCACAGACACGGTCAGCGACGCGCCCATCGTGTTCAAGGACCGGATGCGACGCATCATGCTCGACGCGTATTCCGCACGCTCATTCGGCGGCAGGATCGCGCCGTGGTTCAGGCTCCGGCCGAGCCTGCTCGCCCCCGACTTCCCGAGCGTTCTGGAACCCCGCACGAAGAAGTCCATGGGCCAGAGCACCGAGGACACGGCCAAGGAATGGGACATCGAACGCAAGCACCAGGACCACCTGGCCTACACGAGCCACCAGAAAGCGGCAGCGGCCTACGACGAGGGTTTCTTCGACGATCTTGTAGTCCCTTTCATGGAATGCGAAGAGGACAACAACATTCGCCGCGACACGACGCTCGAGAAACTGGCCAAACTGAAGCCGGCGTTCGACAAGAGCGGTGAGGGCACGCTCACCGCCGGCAACAGCACGTCGCTGACCGATGGCGCCGCCGCCGTGCTGCTCGCGAACGAGGACTGGGCGCGCAAGAAGAACCTGCCGATCCTGGCCTACCTGACCTTCGCCAAGGTCGCGGCCGTCGACTTCATCAATGCGGAAGGACTGTTGATGGCGCCCGCCTATGCCGTCTCCGATATGCTGAACCAGGCCGAACTCAACCTGCAGGACTTCGACTTCTACGAGATTCACGAAGCCTTCGCGGCGCAGACGATTGCAACGCTCAAAGCCTGGCAGTCGGAGCAGTTCTGCAGGACCCGCCTGGGCCGATCAGAGGCGATGGGATCGATCGATCTCGAGCGCATGAACGTCAAAGGCGGCAGCCTCGCTGTCGGGCACCCGTTTGCCGCCACCGGCGCTCGTATCATCGCGACGATGGCCAAACTCCTGAACCAGAAAGGCGAAGGCCGCGGCCTGATCTCCGTCTGTACGGCAGGCGGCATGGGCGTTTCAGCCATTATGGAAGCGGCTCCGACCGTCTAATAGCCGGTTTTCGCCAGACCCTCGCGCTTGCACCGGCACACTGCAAGCTGGATGATGGTTGATTCAACAACAATATCCGGCACTGAACCGGGATAGAGCGGGGAGTTTGCATGGCAGAAGTTAGCGCCTTTCTTGCGACATTAAACGGAATTCTCTGGCACCAGACGGTGCTGTACGCAATTGTCGCCACCGGCTTGCTGTTCACGATCTGGAGTGGCTTCTGCCAGTACCGGGCGTTGACCCACGGCCCCGCAGTTATCCGCGGCGTCTACGATGACCCGAACGACCCGGGTGCCATTAACCACTTCCAGGCCCTGTCCGCCGCGCTGTCGGCGACCGTCGGCCTCGGCAATATCGGCGGTGTCGCGCTGGCCATCGCGCTCGGTGGGCCCGGAGCTGTCTTCTGGATCTGGGTCATCGGCACGCTGGGGATGTCGATCAAGCTCACCGAAGTGACGCTGTCGATGCTGTATCGCAACACCGACGATCCCGACAACCCGCACGGCGGTCCGATGTGGGTCGTTTCAAAAGGATTGGAAAGAAAGGGCTTTCCTCGCCTCGGCAAGACGATCGGCGTCATCTTCTGCCTGACGCTGCTGGTCTCGACGATGACAGGCGGCAACATGTTCCAGGCCTGGAACGTCGGTGAACTGACCGAGGAATACTTCGGCGTACCCTCCTTTATCAGCGGCATCATCCTCGTCACCGTCGTGGGTGGCGTCATCATCGGCGGCATCAAGCGCATCGGACTCGTCGCCGGTACGCTGGTACCGTTCATGGTCGCGCTGTACCTGATCGCCGGCCTGTACGTCCTCGTCGTCAACATCGGCGAGCTGCCCGCGATGTTCGCCCTGATCGTCAAGTCGGCCTTTGCGCCTACGGAGGCCACCGGGGCTTTCGTCGGTGGCACCGCCGCCTCGGCCTTCCTGTTCGGCATGAAGCGCGCCGTGTTCTCCAACGAGGCCGGCCAGGGCTCATCGCCCATCGCTCACTCGGCCGCGAAGACGGACGAGCCGGTTCGCGAGGGCGTCGTCGCAGGACTGGAGCCCTTTATCGACACGATCGTTGTCTGCACATTTACGGCGCTGATCATCCTGTCGACCGGCATCTGGAATCGCGGCCCGGATATTCCCTTCGACCAGGCCCCGGCCTTCTCGGCAACGGAAAGCGGCTGGGAACTGCCGGACACGCCGGTCAATTCCGACGACTGGCTGGTCGAAGAAACTGCCGTTCTCGTCGTGACGGGCGACACCTGGGACGAGGACTTCAACCGCTATAAACTGGAAGGAACGGTCGTCGACACCGGCAACGGCCTGGTCGTTGACTGGAACACGTTCCAGAGCAGCGTCGAGCCAGAGATCGTTGGCGACGGTATGTACAAGACCTACGTCGGGGCCACGCTGACCGCGAAGGCCTTCGACAGCGTCACCCCGGGGCTGGGTAAGTGGCTGGTGTCCATCGCCGCGTGGTTGTTTGCGATCTCGACCATGATCTCCTGGTCGTACTACGGCGAGCAGGGCGTCGTGTTTCTCGCCGGCGAACGCGCCGTGCTCGGCTACAAGATCCTGTTCCTGGTCGCGGCCATGGTCGCGACGCTGGGCTTCCTGAAGACAGACACCGACCTCGACAACATGACCGGCGTTGGAACAGGCGTCATGCTGTTCGCCAACCTGCCGATCATGTGGATCTTCGGCCACCAGGCGATGGCGGCTTACAAGGAGTACATCCAGCGACTCAAGGAAGGCCGCATGGGGCCGGACCACCCGCCGCCGTCACTGGAAGACCTGTTGTCCGGGCGCGACGTCGAGAAGTAGACGCAAAAGGCCATCCCGAGGGATGGCCTTTTTCTTTCAGGCGCGTGGCCGGCACTCCAGCCGGGTCGACGACCGCTACGGTCTACTGAGCCGCAGTAAAGTCGACGACGGTCGTTTCACCTTCAGCAATCGAGATGTCGTTCACCACGGCAGCGAATTCAAACGGGTCAACCGCGTCATCGGCGTTGTCGTCCTCGGCAGGATCGTCATTGGATGCCGTGCACGTGAACGCTGCCGTGTAATCACCGACCTCGAGGTAACTGACCGAGTAAACGTAGTCACCGTCCTGGTCCTGCGTCACATTGGCGGTCACAACCGGATCGGTGTCCGAGTCGTTGATGTCATCGACGTCCGAATTTGGACCGTCGAACAGGTACACTGCATTGCCGGTATCTGCCGCGAGGTCATTGGCGCAGCCCGTGGCGTTCGCGTCAAGCAGCGCCGCGTCGACCGTGCCCGTCAGCGTCCCGGAACGGGTCTGGTCGCTGATACGCAGTGAGGGACGGAGCAACAACACGCCCGGCTGGCCGACGGGGTCAACCAACGCCTTGCGCAGGTCCCAGTCAACGACGAAACTCGACGACTGATTCGCCGTGACGGTGAGCCCGCCGGACAACTGCAGTCCACGTTCGGAGCCACTCGGAATGCGCAACTCAACTTCCATGCCGTCCTGTATTGCGTAGGAATCGCGGACCCCGAGCTCGGCATTGACCCCGAGCCTGACCCAGCTGTAAGGGCCGGCCGGAACCGTCGTTGGCTCCTGCAACACCGCTGTGACCCCGTTCTGCAGTGTCAGCAAGTCGAAGCTCTTCGGCGATGAAAATGCAATCTCGATCTCATCGCCGCCCTGCGGTTTCAGTGTCACACCAGAAAACTCGACCCAGACTTCGGTGACGTTGTCGACCGGCGCATCGGTAATGGCGATCGAAATCGTGCCCGTCGACGTATCTTCGAAGACCTCATTAAAGCTGCTGCCTCCACAACCCGCCAGGGCGAGCGCGACGCTGCCGGCAATCAGTGTTCTATTCATCGGTTCTTCCCGTTCCAGTTATCGTCAGTCTGGCTTACAAGACTTGCAGTCTAGCAAGCGGCCTTCGGCACGCTAAAAGCCTTTTCACATAAAGCCGTCATTGCCGGACTTTATGCTGCGTTGCAATTCATCGAGGGCCTTGTCGATTTTCTCCTTGGCCTGCTTGGTAACGCCGCCCTTCTGGTACTCGTCGACCACGAACGTCTCCACCTTACCTACGAGGTCATCGAGCTGCATGCTCCTGATCTCGTACTCGGCCTTGACGTCGTCCGGTGCGTTCTCGTAGGCGCTGAACAGGTTGATCCACTGCTCGGTCTGTTTACCCATGCAGACCAGGCGATAGAAGACCGAGCGTTCATAAGGGCCCGGCGAGAACATGCTGATGATCCCGGCGATCAGGGACGCCGGCACCAGCAGCAGGTCGCGAAACCCGTCAACAATCAGCTTCACTTGCAGGAGGCCAACGTCTCGTATCAGCGTCCATCGATCGATGCCGGGGGATGGCTGCGGTAGCTTGTCAGTCATGGCTTGTTACAGATTGTTGCGACCGGACGAAGTATAGCCGCTGGCAAGCGCCGTATCTTTGCAGTAGGGTTTCGGGCTGACCGTAAGGCCACCCGAACATGCCTACCTTCGAATCGAAACCTCTGTACAAGCACGGCGATGCCGACGCACTTGGCGTGCTGGTCGTAAACCTCGGAACGCCCGATGCGCCGACGACGTCTGCCGTTCGCAGGTATCTCGCGCAGTTCCTGTGGGACGGCAGGGTGATCGAACTGCCACGCCCACTCTGGTGGCTGATACTGAACGGCTTCATCCTCCGCTTCCGTCCGTCACGATCGGCCGAAGCCTACGCAGAGATCTGGGGAGAGGACGGCTCTCCTTTGCTGAAGTTTTGCGAGGACATGCAGCGCGGCATCCTGTCACGACTGGAAGCGGCGATGCCGGGGCCTGTTCATGTCTCTTTAGGCATGTCCTATGGCTCGCCGTCGATCGATAGCGCACTGGCCGAGCTTTACGAGCGCGGCGCTCGACGCATCGTGCTGTTGCCGCTCTATCCGCAGTACTCAGGGACAACCACCGGGTCCGTCTTCGACGCCGTGACGCAGGCACTCTCTCGACGGCGCTGGGTGCCCGAATTCCGTTTCATCAATCACTACCATGACTACGACGGTTACATCGCCGCGCTGGCCGCCAGTATTCGAGAGTACTGGGACGAGAACGGCAAAGGCGACAAGCTGATGTTCTCCTTCCATGGCGTGCCTCGGGACACGCTGTTAAAGGGCGATCCGTATCACTGTCACTGCCAGAAAACTGCGCGACTGGTTGCAGAGAGGCTCGAACTGCCGCAGGATGAGTGGGTGATATCGTTCCAGTCGCGTGTGGGCAGGGCGGAATGGCTACGGCCATACACGGATGAAACGATCGAGGAACTTGGCGCACAGAAGCTGGGCAGCCTTGACGTTGTTTGCCCCGGTTTCTCCGCCGATTGCCTCGAGACGCTCGAGGAAATAGCGATGCAGAATGCAGAGCTCTTTGAAGAATCCGGTGGCGGGAAGCTCAACTACATTCCCTGCCTCAACGCGAGAGACGACCATATCGATTTTCTCTCGCAACTGGTGCTCGCGCATGCTCAGGGCTGGCCCGAAACATCCATGGACTGGGACGAAGGCATTATTGCTGATGCTCGGCAACGGACCCGGCAACGCGCTCTGGATCTGGGCGCCGACGAATGAGCGGCCTTGGGCGCTTCCTCGAGTTTAGCGTTCGAACCACGGATATCCTCGAGTCCTTAAGTTTCTACAAGTCTCTCGGTTTTCGCGAGCTTACGAGCGGTGACATGTGGCCGCATCGCTATGCGGTGGTCAGCGATGGCCTGTTATGCATCGGTCTTCATGAACGAGAGTTCGACGGCCCGGCGGTCACTTTCGTTCAGCAGGACCTCGCCAAGCGCGCTCGCGCCATGAGCGATCACGGTTTCCTGTTTACCGAGATGAAGCTGGACGAAGACGTCTTCAACGAGATCAGCCTGAAGGACCACGACGGCCACCTGGTCACGATGGTCGAGGCGAGGACGTTCAATTTCGACGAAGATGACGACGACGACTCGGCCTGCGGTACCTTCTTCGAAGTGACGCTGCCCGTTCGCGACGCGACACGCGCCGCCCGCTTCTGGGGGCCCGTTACGCATGTCATCGAGGAGGTCCGTGAGGAACCTACGATACATATGCGATTCGATGCTGGCGGGATTTCCCTGGGCATTTCGGAGAGCATCGCGTTGCAGCAGCCATCGCTGTGCTTCAAGGGGCCGGACCTCGACCGTCTGCCGTTGCTGATCGAACGGCATGGGCTGAAGCATGAAAAGTATCCGGGTTTCGAAGGCGCGCGCTGCGTCCTGACGGCGCCGGAAGGCACTCGCCTTTATGTGTTCGACGAAGACTTCCTCGGCGGCTCGATAGAAGTCGAGGAATCGGAGGACACCAGCTCGTTCCCGGCCTACGCCATGCCCAATCAAGACAACGACAAAGACGACTAGTCGAGCAGCGAACGCATCAGCGAGATCGATCGGCCGAGATAGCCGCCGCCGAAGATGTTCAGGTGATTTAACACGTGGTAGAGCTGGTACAGCGCCAGTCGTTGCTGGTGGCCGTCAGGCAGCGGCCATGCCGATTCGTAAGCCTCGTAGAATGAACGGTGAAAGCCACCGAACAGGCGGCTCATCGCGAGATCCGTTTCACGATCACCGTAGTAGACCGCCGGGTCGAAGATAATCGGTTCGCCGTTGCAGGCGGCCTTGTTGCCTGACCACAGATCACCGTGCAGCAGGGACGGTTGCGGCTCTCGCCCGGAAAAGAACACCGGGACAGAGTCGATCACTCGACTGCCCAGCGTCTGCAGCTCACCGCCAAAGCCGTTGGCGCGCGCCGTGCGCAACTGATACTCGAGACGCTCGAGCTGATAGAACTCGACCCAGTTGTCGTTCTGCGCATTGGGCTGCGGCGTCGATCCGATCATCGTGTCGCGGTAGAACCCGTGCTGGTCGGCCGTGTATCGGTGCAGTGCTGCCAGCTGTTCCCCGAGTCTCGCATCGACCGCGGGCGACGACGATTGCATGTCCAGCCACTCAAGCGCGATCCACGCTTCATCACCGCTGCATCCCAGCGACACGACCGCCGGTACGCGGATGCAATCGGCCTTGGCCAGTTCCTGCAGGCCCGCCGCCTCCGACCCGAAGATGGACTCGGACGATGCGGGTCCGGTCTTCGCGAATACGGTGCCTCGCTCGCATTCGACCCGCCAAGCGGCGCTGATATCGCCACCGCCAACGGGAGTCAGGCCAATCAATCCGCCCAGATCAAGCGACGCCAGAAGGTCATCGATGGCCGGCGACGTCCTCACAGACCCCTGTCGACGATGACATCGGCCACGCGTTCGGCCTGCCTTCGGAGCGCAGTACCGATGTCGGCCTCATCGAACAGTGCATTGACATCGCCAAGCCTGGGATTCGCGGGCCGCAACAGCGGCTCCGGGTCGTCTATCGGCGCGTCGCAGGCGATACCGGTCAGCTTCCTCGCAATCATCGCGTCGTCCGTGTGCCGCTCCAGCTTGCCACCCAGCGTCTTGGCGCCGCGCACGGTGACCTCGTGGACGCGGTCGAGGTTCGAGTAGATTTCATCGAGTGAACCGAAATGGTCGAGCAACGCAGCAGCCGTCTTCTTGCCGACGCCGGGCACGCCGGGAATGTTGTCCACGGCGTCACCGGCCAGGGCGAGGAAGTCGGCGATCTGCTCCGGCCGAACGCCGAACACCTCGGAAACCTGGTCGTAGTAGATCTTGCCGCGGCCCGAAAAATCCCAGAAGACGTCTTGCCGGCCCAGGAGCTGCGCGAGGTCCTTGTCCCGACTGACGATCGTCGACGGACGGCCCTGGCGTCGTCCGTGTTCCACAAGGGTGCCGATCAGGTCGTCAGCCTCGTAGACCGGGCTGGCTAGTTCCATGATGCCCATGGACCGCGTGTATCGTCGGCACTGATGGAACTGCCGTTCCAGGTCTTCCGGCGCCGGATCACGATTCGCCTTGTACTGCGGGTAGATGTCATTCCGGAATGACGTCGCCAGGCTCTCGTCGAAGCAGACGGCGAGATGATCCGGCTTGACGCGTTCGACAAAGTCGCCGAGGAAGCGGCAGAACCCGTAAAGCGCGTTGACCGGATTTCCGTCACGGTCAACCATGTCATCGGGCATGGAATAGTAGGCACGAAAAACGTAGACGCTAGCGTCGATGAGATATTGCATCAGGGAAGTATAGATCAGGCAACGGCGATTCCGCAGTTTAGAGCTGGCAATTAGGAGCGGCTGCTCCTATATGTAGCGGCCACTGGACAGTCTTGTTTGGGGAAATTGTTGGCTTCCGCTTTCGGCCAGAAGCGGACGGATTGACAGTCACGCCCGAACGACAACGCTTACGCACTAAGTTCCAAAATCGCAAGCACGATCATCGTGATCGCGGATAGTATCCAGAGCGATCCGAACATATTGGCGCTCCTTACTGAGGATGGCCGTCCGACACTCTTGCTATGTTGTTTCAGGACGATTCGGGTGATCATAAACACGCCCGGGAAGTACAGATATATGCCGCCGCCGACGAGCGCAAATACCGGCCAACTGGGATGTCCAAGGATCATCAAGAGTGCCGCTAGTGGCAGTATCCAGGTCAACAGAACGTCCATGATCCCCTGCGACATGCGCTCAAAAAGATACATCGAGGGGTCGACTTCGTGCTCAGGCTCGAACAGGCCGAGCTTGATGGCCGTCGGCAGGAAAAATACAGCCATCGTCTGACCGACCCAGCAGATCAGACCGAGTATGACGACGATGACTCCGATCAGAGTTGTCAGCATTTCAACGCTTCCCGAGGCTCGCAAACGACACTTTGTATTAGCTGATGCTTAAGGTCCGCTTGGGGTCAGAAAGAGTCATTCTAACGCGAATCGTCTGGGCGACTGGTTCCGGCCAAAAGCAGACATCAAACCTTTTGACAGGAAGGCTAAATACGAATGTCGAAAGATCAGTCCTGTTTAATGGCAACAGCGAGATCGAGTTCGATGTCAGCTATCGTCATTCGTAGCTCGACCGGCGCTTGGTATTGTCCTTCAAACCTGATGGGCTCTGCATTAACCCGCGCGTAAGTGCTGCTTGGCGTAGTGAACGCCTTCGAGTCTGTTCTTTCGTAAAGCCAAACCTCAACCGAATACCCGTCCTCCTTCTGTGGAGACACATGAAGGTCGAGCCTATAGTCCTTAAGAATCAGCGGAAACTTGTTTCCCTGGGGGAGACGCATCCTGCTGGAGATCCGCTGGACATCGCTGCTCACCTTCAGTGTCACGTCGTAGTTCAGCCAAAAACCTCTTTCGGTACCACCGAAGGCTGGTCCGAAGAGCATCAAGGCTAGAAAACCGGGTAAGAGTCTTCTCACTGATTTGGGTTCCTATGTTCCGCGGAATGTCCGCATTGGGTCAGGAGCCGCCAGAGTAACAGACAGTCGGGCAGGTCATGTCCAATAGCGGACAGTTTTTCAACTCTTGCGACTTAGCCTTGTCAGGATTGCGAGCTGGCCCTGGACGGCGTCCTGAAAGGTCCCAACCTGCGAGAACTCGTACCAAGGTTCCAGAGACAGGTCGTAAAGTACTCTGGACCAGTTTGACGCGGTACTTTCGTCGAATCCGATCGCTTGGATCTCACACATAGTCGTGCGGCACTCGATGTGAAAGATTGAAAATTGGCTAGAGTCTGCATGACTGGAGATGAACTGTCTTAGCGCCTGCTCCATGAAAAACGACCAACTATCGTCGTAAGTCTCTTCCTCCAGGATCTCCCTGACAGCTCGTCTCTCGCCTGTGTCTTTGTCGGTGGTGAACTGACGCCCAATTAAGGTCGCATGAGCGTCGCTTACCGGAATTGGAGAGCGCTCGGGACTGTTGGTTGCTGTCGGCGCGGCGAGGGACTCGACTGGGCCGTTTTCAGTCAGTGGTTCCGGCTTTCCGGTATGAGTTCCATTGGGCGACGAGCGAGGTGTCTCACGCGGCTCGGATGTGGGCGCATTCGCATCCATCGCCAACTCGGAGTCTCTCGAGACAGGACTATTCGAAGAAACCGCTTGTTCTCTATCGGACCGGACCGGGAGTTTGGTTGAGTCATTGACGCCTCGTGCGAACCATCCAATTGCCAAACCGGCAATCAGACCGAGAAGAAGATAAACCGTTCCTGCGCGCGTCGACGTGGTCATCTAGGGAATGCTGCTGCGATTTCCGGAGCTCATGCTTTGGGTCAAGAGCTGGCAGTCTAACTCAGATCGCTCGATCAGCGGCTCACGGCCATAAGCGGACGCCCGTGACCCAACCAACTTCGACTACCGGACTATTGAAACGAATACGACTGCGTAGGGCATGAGTATTGCCAGGTGGACAAACCATCCGTCAAAAAAGGGAATTCGGCGCTTCTCCAACAACCTCAATCTGATCAGCCTCACAAGGGCGAAGCAGGGTAGCAGCGTCGGCACGAACACCAGTGGCACTCCGTACTCTGCGACGAAGGCTGACAATGAGCTGGAGGTTCGGTTGGCAAAGGCGTAGAGAAACGCGCAAAACGATAAGAGAAACACTGAACTCGACGCCAAACTGAGCACCCTATGTTCCGCCTTGCGCTGTGGTGGAGTTGTCCCAGCCATAAGTACCTTAACGTCACGAGCGGCCGGAACGGGTCATTAGCGGAAATTGTAGCCCGAAGCGCCGAAGAGGCTTCTTCCGGTCGCTCGCAGACACGAACGGAGATCCATACTTCAGCGATAGATTGTGTGAAAGCGACTCAACCACCTTCTGACTAACGTAAGGGCTTGCGAAAGCAGATCTGTCTTTCTACCTCGTCGAAACCCGATGCCAGGTGCGCGCGCAGGCTCACGTTGTTGTCGATCTCCGTATCGCTGGCGAGCTCTGTGAAACCGTTGTCCAGCGCCCATCGTTCGACAGCCTGCAACAACTGCGCGCCCAACCCGGTTCCTCGGACATCGGGATCCACGTACCAGCCCTCGAGGTAGGCCACGGGCGTAGAGACGCAGCCTTCCGCGTAGTTGCGTGACCCGATCTCGGCGAAACCCGCCAGTGATCCGTTGCCCCGGTCCGCGACAAATACGGCGACGCCAACGTAAGACGTGCCTCCGCTGTCAGCCGCATCAAACCAGTCGTCAATTTCTTTCGGATCCGGGCTCGAATACAGCGCTGACCTCATTCGACCCCATTCATCGCGATCCGTGTCAGCGACAGCTCGGATTTCCATGTTGGTGTCAGTGAACAACGGTTTTGGAGAAGACATTGATGACGACAACACCCGATACGATCATCGCCATACCAAGGATCGCCGGAAAGTCCGGAACCTGTTTGAATGTGAACGCGGCGACGACAGTGACGAGGACAATGCCCAACCCCGCCCAGATGGCGTAGGTAATCCCGACGGGGAGTTCTTTCAGGACCAGCGACAGCAGGTAAAAGGCGGCGCTGTAACCAGCGACAACAATGCCGCTCGGGATCAGTTTCGTAAATCCCTCCGAGGCCTTCAGCGCGTTGGTCGCGATCACCTCCGCGATGATCGCAATGGCAAGGTATGCATAGGTCATGACAGCCTCCACCCCGGACGAAGAGATCACGTTAGCACGGTTTTGCTATATCCTAGCTTGACGTTTCGGTATCACCGCCTTCCTGACGCCAGACTGCGAACGTGTAGCCGAGATAGAACAACAGCCCCAGCGAAGAGAGAAAGAAGACGTACAAGAGATTGATGTGCACCGGCGGCGAGTGCATCACAGTCATCGCCAACAATACGACAAGGCACGCGCTGAAGACGAAGGAAATCAGCACACCGATCAACCTCGCAAACGTCTTACTGAGATTCATCGACCCGATCGTCACGATTCCGAAAACGACGAGCCACACCGGGTACTGCCACGGGTAAGGTTGGGGCGCGGCCTCTGACCCCTGCCTGGATAAGTAGTCGTTTGGCTCGGTGGCGCTAACGGCTATGAAGAGCACAAGCCCGGTGAGCGCAACGAGCAGTAGGGTTGTTTGCCTGTTCATTCTGAATTGTCTACCGCCTGAGCCGATTTATGACGACGCATCGCGCCGGCTGGACATCCATGACGTTGAAGACGAGCCAGGTGGTGCGAGGCAAGGCATAAATCGGGGAAGGCGCGCAGCGTACCCTTAGGTACGTGAGCAACCTGAGCCGATTTGTAACGCCGCCTCGCGCCGGCTGGACATCCATGACGTTGAAGACGAGCCAGGTGGTGCGAGGCAAGGCATAAAATGACGAAAGCGCGCAGCGTACCCCATGGTACGTGAGCAGCTTGAGTCATTTTATAACGCAGCCTCGCGCCGGCTGGACCCCTGAGACGTTGAAGACGAGCCAGGTGGTGCGAGGCTAGGCATAAATCGGGGAAGGCGCGCAGCGTACCCTTAGGTACGTGAGCAGCCTGAGCCGATTTATAACGACGCCTCACGCCAGCTGGATCTCTTCAACTAATCGTGGAAATGGACGTCGATGATTTCCTGGCCATTACTCAAGTGATCCGTCACCCGCGCATGCAGCGGACTCGAGCGCGGAATGTGCGCGAGCAGATACTGCATCTGGTCCGCCAGGACGCGGCGCCCTTTCAGGTAAATGTACTCGGCATAGGTCGGCGTAAACGGGACGGCAATGAGCTGCATGGCCGCCTGCTCGGGCGTGCGGCCGCCCTTGTAGTTGTTGCAGCGACGGCAAGCTGTTGCAACGTTGGTCCACCGGTCCAGCCCGCCATGCGAGACCGGCGTGATGTGATCGCGTGTCAGGTCGCGTGTCGGAAACCGGTTGCCACAGTACAGGCACAGGTTGCCGTCGCGCTTGAACAGCGTGCGGTTGTTCAGCGGAGGAACGTACTTGTCGCGATTTCGCGAGAGACTCTGGCTGGTGCCGTGCGTGGCGATGATGGAGTTGACCTCGACACGGCTCCGGTCGCCGGTCAGGCTGCAGTAGCCGCCGAAGACCGTGTAGAGCATCGTGCCGCAGTCATAGGCGACCTGATCTGAATGGTAGAGACGCACCGCCTCGCGGTAGTCGATCCATTCGAGCGGCATTCCGGCGACATCCGTTCGCAACACCTGCTGCGAAATATCGGAGGCGATTCCAGCGAGCATAGACACACCTCGTTGCATCCATTGCAGCCGGTCGTAGCCGACCACTTGTCCGTAGTGTGCAGGACCGCGAGAAAAAATCAACAGCCCCTTTTTCCGGGACAAACATATTCAAGTTGTTTTACAACGAGATGAAACCTGCGAACAGCTGATGTTCAGGCAGAACGAAAAAGCGGCCCGGCGGCCGCTTTTGAATCATTGCTCGATTGCGAACAGGATCAGGTCAGGTCTTTCAGTACCTGGTCCAGCGTCTCTTTCGCATCGCCAAACAGCATGCGCGTGTTCTCCTTGAAGAACAGCGGATTCTGGACGCCAGCATAGCCGGTCGCCATGCTGCGCTTCAGCACGATTGTCGTCTTTCCCTTCCAGCATTCGAGCACCGGCATGCCGGCGATCGGGCTGTCGGGCTCATCCTGGGCGGACGGGTTGACGATGTCGTTCGCACCGAT
>JAAUYH010184732.1_pt1 | contig 24001 bp, 20 predicted proteins | sample 7278061 | NCBI WGS metagenome assembly JAAUYH01 (sample SAMN14350203, study PRJNA611818) | marine sediment metagenome | isolation source: surface marine sediment (0.6m) | place: French Polynesia: Moorea | collected 2018-08 | reverse complement strand
CTAAACCTGCCTTCGCAGGTTTAGTTTGTATAGCCCCAGGCTTACAGCCTGTGGGAATTATATGCAGCCTCATAGAGAATTGGTATAAGTTAGTTCTATATTGTGCCAATACCACTCAACCGCAATGGCTTACCGTCCACTGCACTGCCTCACTTATTACTTGTGCGTAGCGCTATATTGGCTCATATCTAAACTGTTATCCAGATAATATTGAATTACAGCAGTCCCTCATCTTTTTTTGAGTTTAATAACCTATTGACATGAATAAAATATTGTGAGTTAAAACACAATTGTTCTCTATTTATCAGTTTCTATACTTAATTTTTCAATATTGGCTGAGGAAATATAAAAAAAATATTGCAGTTCATAAAAAATAGTTATAAATTATTATATAGATGGACTATTTTACAAAATATATAGCCCCTATAATTTAAATTAAGCTTAAGTAAATATGCTCAAAATTAAGCTGATAGTTTATGTCAAGATATAACATTTCTTGAGATATTTATTTGTTAGATAAAACATGAAGCATAGACTTTAAATCATATGGATTAATTGTCTAAATATCAGTTATATATTTATATACAATAGTAATTTTTGGCTAGATAAAATCAATCTATGATTGAGATGATTGCATTTGACTATGTATAGGAATTTTTGTGAATAAATGAGGTAGAAAATCAATGATTTAAATATATACAATAGTGCAGTTCTGGTTAAATAGCCTGACATATAGGGAATTATAAATTACATACTCAAAAATTTAAATTAGTAATTTATGTATCTTTAAATAAAGATAAATGCTGCCTATAATCAAGATTATAACAGTATCTAAATAACAACTTACCCAAGTCATAAATGTTCTAATTAAACAAGCATATAAATAACAATATGTTAGTCACAATATCACAGATGTATCTACTTAAGAGATAGGGACTAAAATAGAGGTATTCTGATAATGCAATTAAACGAAGTGGCAATATATCAAGGCTTAGATTTAGATCAAGATGCCTGGGAAGAAGTTGAAAAATCTATTATCTATTATCAAGGTCATCCTGTAGGTACAGTAGCGGCTTTAGATAATACTGTAGATGCACTCAATTATGACCAGTGCTTCATTCGTGATTTTGTGCCTTCCGCCTTGTTATTTTTGATGAAAGGAAGGACAGAAATTGTTCACAATTTTCTCGAGGAAACTTTAAAGCTACAGCCCAAAGAAGATCAATTGGATGCTTATAAACCGGGTAGAGGATTGATGCCAGCCAGTTTTAAAGTTGTATCCAATGATGTCGAAGAATATTTAGAGGCAGATTTTGGTGAGCACGCAATCGCTAGAGTTACCCCAGTGGATTCTTCTTTGTGGTGGATAATTTTATTGCGTGCTTATGTAGTAGCAACTAAAGATTATTCTCTGGCATATCGAGATGATTTCCAACAAGGTATTCGGTTAATTCTGGAGCTTTGTCTGGCAACTCGTTTTGATATGTATCCCACTCTCTTGGTTCCTGATGGAGCTTGCATGATTGACCGTCGTCTGGGTATTTATGGCCATCCATTGGAGATTCAATCTTTATTTTATGCTGCATTACGAGCATCCCGCGAATTATTAATTTGTCAAGGTAATGAAGACATTGTCATTGCCATTGATAATCGCTTACCTGTATTAATTGCTCATATTCGTAAGCATTATTGGATTGATTTTCGCCGTTTGAATGCCATTTATCGCTACAAAGGAGAGGAGTATGGTAAAGATGCCGTGAATCAGTTCAATATTTATGTTGATTCTTTACCTCATTATGAGTTAGCGAGATGGCTACCCAAAGGAGGTGGTTATCTGGCGGGTAATGTCGGTTCATCACAACTGGATACCCGTTTCTTTTCCCTGGGTAACCTAATGGCTATAATTACTGACTTGGCTACAGAAGAGCAGTCCCAGGCAATTATGACTCTAATTGATCAAAGGTGGGACGATTTGGTGGGAGATATGCCCATGAAAATTGTCTTTCCGGCATTAGAAAATGAGGAGTATAAGAATATTACGGGTTGTGATCCCAAAAATATTCCTTGGTCTTATCATAATGCTGGCAACTGGCCTGTATTAATGTGGATGTTAGCGGCTGCTTCTGTGAAAACGAATAGAACTGAACTAGCACAAGCAGCAATGGCTATTGCCCAAGCAAGGCTCAAAGAAGATGAATGGCCGGAGTATTATGATGGTAAAAAGGGCAAACTCATTGGTAAGCATTCCCGGAAGTATCAAATTTGGAGTATTGTGGGATTCTTATTGGCAAAGGAAATCATGAATAATCCCCAACATTTACCTTTAATTAGCTTCAATCCATTTACTGCTGAACAGGTTTCCAGAGCATGTGAATTCAAAATTGATAGCTTTGATGCTTAAATGGTGGCTGTCAGTTCTTGGTTTTTTCCTCAAAAATTAGAGAAAAATCAAGATAAAAATTTCTCCCTCAAATATCCCCGACTTCTTCATAAATATCTGTCAGGTGAGGCAGTTATTAAGATAAGTTGGGGATATAAACATTTATAGCAATGGACATATTGGTTAGTACAATATTGTTCAACTCAAAAACTATCAACCACCAACCACCAACCATCAACCATCAACCATCAACCACCAACCATCAACCATCAACCATCAACCACCAACCATCAACCATCAACTAACAACTATCAACTATCAACCATCAACCATCAACCATCAACTAACAACTAACAACTAACAACTAACAACTATCAACTATCAACTATCAACTGAAAAACGTCCTAAACATGATGGCGACTGCTATATAATAGCCAAATACTTTCCCATTTTTTGCAATGTCTTCTCCCCGTCAATTAGCTTTTATTGCTCTACGAGATATTCATAAGGGAGCTTACACAGATGTTGCCATTGACAGAGCATTACAAAAAGAGAATTTGGATGATCGCGATCGCCGTTTATTAACGGAGTTAGTTTATGGTAGCACCAGAAGGCAACGCACTTTAGATGCAATTATCGATCATTTAGGTAAAAAGAAGTCCCACCAACAACCAAAAGATTTACGTACTATTCTGCATTTAGGGTTATATCAACTACGCTATCAGCAGAAAATTCCCCCGGCGGCGGCTGTGAATACAACGGTACAATTAGCTAGGGATAATGGTTTTGCGGCATTAACCGGGGTTGTGAATGGTATCTTGCGTCAGTATATTCGCTTAACAGAAACATCGGCAGAGACATTAAAATTACCAGAAAATCCAGTAGAACAATTGGGAATTTTACACAGCTTTCCTGACTGGATTATCCAAGTTTGGCTAGAACAATTGGGTTTTGCCCAAACAGAACAGCTATGTCAATGGATGAACAAAACTCCAACCATAGATTTACGTATCAATCCCCTGGTTACTTCCCTAGAGTCGGTGGAGTCAGCTTTGCTGTCTGTGGGTGTGGAATGTCAACGTCTACCCAATTTACCCCAAGGTTTGCGGTTAATAAGTAGCCCTGGTGCTATCCAAAATTTGCCTGGTTTTAGAGAAGGTTGGTGGACTGTACAAGATAGTAGTGCCCAATTGGTGGGTTATTTACTCGATCCTCAACCAGGGGAGGTCATAATTGATGCTTGTGCTGCACCGGGAGGAAAAACCACCCATATTGCCGAACTGATGGGGGATAGAGGGAAAATTTGGGCTTGCGATCGCACTTCTTCCCGGTTACGTAAACTACAGCAAAATGCCCAACGTCTACGTTTAAAATCCATAGAAATTTGTCCGGGAGATAGCCGTAGTTTTGACCAATTTAATTGTATAGGCGATCGCGTTTTATTAGATGTACCTTGTTCCGGCTTGGGAACCTTACACCGCCATGCAGATGCTCGCTGGCGACAAACACCTGCTAAGGTCGAAGAACTAGCATTACTGCAACAAGAATTAATTAACCATGCAGCAACTTTTGTTAAGCTAGGGGGTGTGATGGTGTATGCTACATGCACTCTACATCCAAGGGAAAATGAAGGTATAGTTAACAACTTTTTAGCATCCCATCCTCATTGGCAAATTGAGCCTCCAGTACCAGAATCTCCCCTAGCAGCATATGCTAGTTCCCATGGTTGGCTCAAAGTATTACCCCATCAACAAGATATGGATGGTTTTTTTATGGTGCGCTTAAGAAAAATAAATCATTAATAGTGAAGTGGATATGTGATTCTTAAAATGAGTGGTTAATCATTTGCGATTAATAGAAATTCTCAAGAATCAAATACCAAGTATAAAAAAGGACAAAAAAATGGTTAATAACTCGAATGTGAAAAACTTAATCAAAATCCTCATTGGAGCAGCTTGGATTGATGGCAAAATTCAGCCAGAAGAAAGACAATATTTACGCAAAATAGCTGAAGAACAATGTGTAGCCAACGAGCCGGATATAAAACCTTGGCTTTATGAATTGCGGGAAGTAAAACCAGCAGAATGTTATCTTTGGGTCAATGAGTATTTAGGAGCAAGTCCGAGTCACGAAGATTACCAAAAATTGATTCAAGCTATCAGTGGCTTGATTTATAGTGATGGGGAGGTAGCAATTGAAGAAGCGAAGCTACTCACTAAATTGCAAGACTTGTCAGCTGAAAAGGAATCAACCCAACCAATTTTAAACGGTATACTCAAAAAAATTCAAAAAATGTATCGTCGTTGGGTTGAAGTGCAAAATTGAATGGCATGAACTAATTAGTCACAATACCTGGTTGGTTGCTAATGCTCACAACTTCCCCCTAGACTGGGCTGCTGGTGAGTCTGCTCCTGTGGCTCTCAACTTTTAATGAACCTATCCCACTAATAATATTTTTGCTGAAAAGCCCAAATATTGTTAAATATAAAAACGAAAAATCAAGCCTTTCAGGAAAATTTTACTCCAGTAAATAAGCATTTTTAGAATAGTGGGATAGGTTCATGTAAGGGTGGTGGCTTAACGGGTGACAACAAGGATAAAATGATGACTGGGGTTAGGTTTGAGGGGTCAGGGGTTAGGGAGAAATAAGCTCTAATTACCCTTTGAGTATTAGATTACATCTGACATAAATCAGATATTACTCAAAGGTCTGACTACTTGAAGGTTATTCACAGATTGCAATATGAGAAGAATAATTTCCCCATCACCTCACACCCAACCCTCAAACCCTGTCTCCATTTCAAGCTGATTGTCATATCAAATCCGGTTGCATTGGAATGATATATTTTCCCCAAAGATATTGATATTAGACAAGGAGATATTCAATGAATAATACCGATGCAACCGGAAACAATATCACCCCCTGAGGGGTGGTGGTGAATCAATCACTTCTCTAGAATAATCAAAAACCCCTCCTGGAAACGGGGGGCGTTTTTGGTTGATCAGTTTTGTTGATACCTGACAAACTTGAGTTTGGGACAAGCTAAGAGCTAGATTTCTTGTGTGGAAAGGGTTTAATGTCTGTGTAGTACAAATGCTACGGGGTAATTTCAGGTTAGTGGTGCATCCGCTTCTCTTAGCAGGGATAAGTGTAGGGGCTGGTTTCCATAATTCTTTTCTCATCCTCAGTCAGCGCAGTGTCAAAGTCGTTGGTAGGGTTAGGAGCATCCCATCCGCGGCGACCGGGGTACATCAGACGCTCGGCTCCACCAACGTGGCTCAGCCCAAGAACATGACCGACCTCGTGAGCCATAGTCCAGGGCTCATCACCAATAGCTCTAGGTCGCTCAACCAAAACATCACGTGCCCCGGGAATGTGGCATCCGCCGGCGGAGCCTGGGGGGAGAATTGCCTCCACCATATAGACACCTATATCATTTGCTCCAAGATTCTCCCGATGCTGCCGCAGATGATTCCATTCAGTGCTTCCACATTCGATTGATGTTGGTTCAAATTCTACCGTTCTTTCATCCACTATGATAACATCAAACTCATGGTGACGAAATAGTCTGCCCATCCATTGAGTCTGATATCTCAAGTGACCAAGCAACATTTCATCCAGACACCTGAGACCAACCTGAATCCGCCCCCGACAACGCCTGACATTTACAGCAGAGGAAATACCGAATTCCCGCCCACAGAAGTGTTGACGTACAGTGACCGCATCCTGCTCGTTCAGCTCACCAACGATGGGAACCTCCATGACCACCGTGGATCCATTCTCACTCCTAACTCTGCCGGATATCGCAGAGCACCTGAATTCACCATTAACAAAAATTTCTATAACTGCGCCAGGGATTACATGTGCCACTGTTATAATTCGGTCAGTGTTCAGGATTATGCCTTGGATAACAAGTGGGTCAGCGCCCGTGAGTAGACGAACCGGAACCGAAAGTGACTCCATACCCACACCACCAATAGTAGTGCTCGCTCTTAGAGATTCATAGGGAATTAGCGCAGGAACTGGCACAAGCACCTCTTCCTCGCAAGCGACAGTGTCTCCGATCCAACCTCGCCTATTTGAGTGAATCCTCAAACGTGCATGTCTTTGTACATTCGATACATGAACCCTCGTTGCACAAGCATAAGGCGGTGTGATGACAGGTCGTTCTGGAGGAACACAACTGATCACCTCAACTTCCGTTTCCGTCTCCATTTCACACAGCTTCTGAACCACCGTCAACATACCTTCCTCAAGCCCCGGTTCCGGTATGGGATAGGCAAAAGAGGCGGCAGGGGCAGAAGCTCTGTATTCACGACCGTTGTTAATGAGCCGAACCTCAGCCTCAGGAACTAATTGATCTACAATCACGTGCTGCGACCCTTCACAAACTGGTCCCTCCACCTTTGGAGTGGGCAGCGTGTTTGCGGGTTCAACATCCCGCAAAGCCTCCCCCTCATCTACGCTTGGTTGACATTCCGGAAATGCCTGCCGAATAGTGATTGCCTCACCTGCTTCAAGTGTCTCAGCCCCTAGTTCAAAGTATGGGTCCCGTCCAGGTTTAGTATTACACAGGTGCCTGTCCCTCAAACCGCTTCGAGTCAGCGTAACGCTAGCCCCTTCATAGACATCACCAAGGTAGACACGGTTACCGCATACAATCAGAGGATCTAATATTTGCGGGGGTGGTAGCTCATCCGGTGGTTGGGTTGCCTCAGCAGACTCACTTTCCTCACGCCCACTTCTCGTGCGGCCCATGATGCCACATGCCTCATGCCGGACATGGAGCCTTTCGCCCAGTCTAATAGGTCGGTTCAAGGTTAATCGGACCAAAGTATCAATAGCCATTCCTCTACCCAACACCGTTCCAGAATCATCTGTTACAATAGCTACTCCTCCAGGGATAGCCCCACCTAGGCGGATGCACCGCCCACACGCATAAGGGTGACTAATCCAAGTGAGTGGGTGAATTTCAGTTGGAAAATGTGGTTCGTTCATCACCTCTATACCCTGATCTTGATCTGGGCTGGTTTCACCATCATAAGTTTGAAATGCCCGTATAACCCAACGTGGCTGAAGCGTTACCCCTGGATCCAAGTCAAATGTTTGATCTGCGGCAGATGCATAAGTACCTGTAACAACTGTCACATCTGCCCCATCTAGACGTCTAGCAATAACCTCAATTTGTGCCTCTGGAAACTGACCTTGCAGTCTGATTTTGGAGCTACAAGGTGACAGAGAGCCAATAACTTGCGGGGGTAGAATTGTCATGAAAACAACCTCGTTTTGAATGCTTTCTGATCCGGGAGCAACGCGAAAAAGTGAAGTGCTAAAATCTGGAACGAAAATAGGCTATTTCAGGACGCGATCGTAACTAAAATATCTAATTTTGTTGAGAATTTAGCTATGTAATTGAGAATTTCACTCCGAGTTCACAAAATCGCGTTGCTCCCTTCTGATCCTTAGTGAAATGGGAAAGCTTGCTGGACACTTTCAAGGTCTACACCAGTAACGCTAATCGGCCCATCAGAAGTAATCTCAATCTCAAAATAGCCTGGTTTCCCAGATATTGGGGGGAGACGACCTTCGACCAGAGATCGAAAGAGGGGTAAAGGATCAAAATCAAAGCAAACTAACCGCGTTTGTTCATCAATCAGCGTGGCAACAACTGCTCTTTCAAATTCCAGCACCTTAGAGAGCTGGGGCACTTTGAGATCAAGTGACACTAAATATTCACCAAATGCTTCTGCTTCAACTGAAGCAAATAGCTGAGGTGGATTCTTAGACCAAAAGTCCTCTAGAATAGCCCGGAAAACATCTGGACCAAGCGCTAGCATCATCAGATGTGAAGTTAGCTTTAGCGTGCGTACAACCATTCCAGCACGAAACTCACAGATCAATTTATTGATGATTTTGATGCCTGGATCCTGAGTCAATTCGCACACTAAATTGCTCTCTTCCTCAGGAGAAAAGCCTACTGCAAGGTTACTAATGGTATGTTCCCAGGTTTCAGGTGAAATGAGATTATCCAGCAAAACAGGGGCTTGTCTACGGACGGAGGGCGTTAAGGACTTATCCTTCAAAGCTCTTAGTTCCCATAGTTCGTGAATCCGTTCAACCTGTTCTCGCACGAGATCAAGACCAACAGATGGGATATAGGCTGGAAAAATTTCGAAGATGACTGCCTTTAGATTCGGGAGAGCAGGAATCACCTGCTTTGCTAAATCAAAAAGTGGATCTGGAATCTCACCAGAATGGGCATCAAGCCAGAAACCGTCCATCTCCATGCCACCCGCTAGATGCATTTCCCAAACTCGCTCAAGTGGTATGTGAGCTAAAAAGTCTTCTACCGACTGTCGCCCATTTAATTCATTAGTAAACAGATTGTGTAAATCAAGCAGTAAACCGCAATCTGCTCTCTCAATAACCGAGGACACAAAAGCTCCATCGGTCATTTCATCCGACCGGGGCTTCAAATAGTTAACTCCGGTTTCTACTGCTACCGGAACAGGTAAAGCTTTCTGGAGTTTTTGGATAGAGTGGACAACCCTATCTACACCATCTTGTGTTTGACGAGATGGTAAGAAAAAGCCAGTAGAAAATTCAGAAGTTGCATTAAAACCTAGGTGCTCGCTGAACCAGGGTGCACCTAGGTTTTCTATTGTGCGCAGAATTAAAGCAAGTTGAGCAGGATCTAGGGGACGTGCCCCTCCCACTGGCATACCTATACTATGTACGATTTTTCGTCCTGGAAGCTGAGTAAGATGCTCCAACACTTCTGCAGGAAGCCTGTAGGGCTGAGTTCCCTGTGGCGTTGCAAACCAGGTTGTTTGAGGTTCAACCTCAATTACATCGAACAGAGTAGGACATTGATTTAGTAACGGTTCAAGGGAAGCTGAATACGTGATTCCAACACCTAATGTTGGCAATTGTTCGGCAACAGTATTAATTTTAGACATCGATATTTAGTCACGAATCATCCCTTGTTCATCGAACAGGAACTCGCACACATTTCGAAATGTAATGTCAAATCCGGAGGTACATTCTGAGTGATTTATCTGGTCAGCAATTCTCGCTACCGCCTGTTGAAGCAAGCCAATGTTACTGCTGACTTTTAACGGAAGATTAACGACTATCTCTCTAGCTGGTTCTGGAGTAGGATCAACCTCAGCAACAGAACTGATTTCCAATGCTTCATTAATTACAAAGTCTCTTACCGTAAAAAAGGTACAATCGAACATTGATCCGCACTCAACACAGCCAAGTTTTTCAACAACAATCCCCAAACTCTTCTGAAAAGCCGGAAGATCATAAGCAACTTTAGCCGGAATTGTTATGCGGACAGCACCACCATGAGGAGACTTATGTGCTTTCATAATTCGCACCACTGAACTTTTCTCGAATTTAAAGTGATTATTTCAGATAGCTATAATATGTGTCAAGACCTGTTAAAGTCTGTTTACCAAGATGAAAATAGAGAGAATACTACCTATAGAATATTTGAGTGTAGATTTCATTAGAGTTGTTGGGAAATAAGAGAGAATAGAAAGTTAGTGAATAGACGGGGAAAATCCTAAACATTGAGCGAGTATTGGGGCAAGACCGACTACTGTGGGCAATGACTGGATCCAACAGAAAAGCTTTTGAAGCTCTTTTAGCTACTTTTAGTACTGTCTACGAACAAAAAGTGCGTTCTGCTTTACAAACCGACGTTACAAAATTTCAAACATCAACTGAATTATTTCCCAACAACTCTATTATTTTCGCAGGATGTAAAGGGAGGCATATAAGCATGACAAGCATCTAAATTACCTTTTACTCTGACATTCAGCAATTCACAATAACCCCATCGATATCCTTGTAGTTGGAAGTAGTTACAGAAACAGCATTCATGATGTTGATAATTATTTGATTGTGAATTATTCATGAAATTTTACATTAAATCAATTATTATATACATAACCTAATTTTTCAATTCAATATAATAATTTTTGTATAGAAATATTGATGCTAACGAAATAATTATTTGAGAAGAAAGTAGAGGAATCAAAATAATTAGTAGAATTTAGTATATGGTGGATAAAATTTTGTTTACCATCTGGATATTAATAGCAATCAAATTTGTTTCACAATAAGTTTAAATAAACTCCATCCATGAGTCATAAACATCATCTTAATTTCACTTATTTATCCCAGGAAGATCTACTTGATGCCGGTTGCTTCGATATTCGCATGGTTATGGATATTGCGGAAAAAGCCATGCTTGAGTTTGAGAGGCACCATGTAATTTTCCCTGAGAAAATTGTGCAGATTTTCAATCAGGCAACCCAAGAACGAATTAATTGTCTGCCAGCAACTCTTTTAGATGAAAAGGTGTGCGGGGTCAAATGGGTTTCGGTCTTTCCGATGAATCCCATTCAGCATGATCAGCAAAACTTATCTGCCATTTTTATCCTGTCGGAGATTGAGACTGGTTTCCCTATCTGCGTCATGGAGGGTACTCTCGCATCAAATATGCGGGTGGCAGCTATGGGTGGGATTGCAGCAAAACACTTAGCTCGCAAGAATTCGCAAGTCATTGGTTTTATTGGTGCTGGGGAACAGGCGAAAATGCATCTAATCGCCATGAAGGCAGTGTGCCCCAGCCTTAAACAGTGTCGAGTAGCGGCAAAGCACTCTGTAAGCCATGAGGAGCAGTTCATTACTGAACTCTCACAGCTGTATCCAGATATGGAGTTTGTATCAACTAACACTAGTGCCCAAAAGGCTATGGAGGATGCCGATATCCTGGTGACTGCTACCAGTGCCCAAGCTCCCCTACTCAAAGCTGCATGGATGAAGCCAGGTACTTTCTACAGCCATGTGGGGGGCTGGGAAGATGAGTTCGAGGTGGCATTACAGGCAGATAAGATTGTGTGCGACGATTGGGAAACAGTCACCCACCGCACCCAGACTTTAAGTAGGATGTATAAAGAAGGTCTGATTAATGCTAGTAATATTTATGCAGATTTACATGAATTAGTATCTGGGGAAAAACCAGGTCGTGAATCAGAGACTGAACGGATCTATTTTAATGCCGTTGGCTTAGCATATATTGATGTAGCGATCGCGATGGCTATGTTTAATCGAGCCCGGGAAAACCAGAAGGGCACCAATCTGGAACTACAACAGAGTATGGTGTTCGAGCATCCAGATTTGGCTTCAAAAGTAAAGCTTTGACGCTGGAGGGTTAAAACGACTATGTTTAAGCGCCTGAGTGAATTAAATGGCAATACAGTCACAGTTAATATTGAGGGAGAGGATGTTCAGGTACCTGTAGGGGAAACTGTGGCGGCGGCAGTTTTAGTCCATAATTTGGGTTATACCCGCACCACTCCCATATCAGGGTCACACCGCGCGCCTTTATGTATGATGGGTGTGTGCTTTGAGTGCTTGATGGAAATTGACGGGTTACCTAACCGTCAAGCTTGTCAGATGCAGGTTACAGAAGGGATGAAGATTCGTCGCCAACAGGGAGTAGGGTAGGGAGTAGGGAGTAGGGAGCAGGGGGGACAAGGGGGACAAGGGGGACAAGGGAGACAAGGGGGACAAGGGAGACAAGGGGGACAAGGGAGACAAGAAAGGAATAATATCTTCCCACACCTCCCACACTCCCCACACTCCCCACACTCCCCATTAAGGGATAGGTGCTATGAAGGAGATGGGCAATTTCACACCAGTCAGAGAGGAATATGCAAAGTAAACCCACAACAGCTTATCAATTGATAGTCATTGGTGCGGGTCCTGGGGGTCTTTGTGCTGCAACCACGGCGGCTAATTTAGGCATGGATGTTTTGGTGCTGGATGAGCAGCCATCCCCCGGTGGACAAATTTACCGGGGGATTACTAATACCTCCCCAGAAAAATCGGCGTTGCTGGGTGCAGATTACCAACGGGGTGCAGATTTAGTCAAAGCATTCGCCGCTAGTGGAGCTAAGTATTTGCCCAATGCAACTATTTGGTCTTTGAATTCCCGTCGTCAGATTGGTATCCTCCATCATGGTCAGGCATCTATTATTGAAGCCGAGCGGGTGATAATTGCCAGTGGAGCAATGGAGCGCCCAGTGCCTTTTCCTGGTTGGACATTGCCGGGGGTAATGAATGCTGGAGCCGCCCAGATATTGCTGAAAACTGCTGGGATTGTTCCCGCCAATGGCACGGTCATTGCTGGTATTGGACCTTTACCACTGCTGGTTGCTTGGCAATACCTCCGGGCTGGAGTATCGGTGAAAGCAGTATTAGAACTCTCCCCTGTGAGCAACTTTTGGCGTGCCGCACCGCTTTTACCAAGGGCATTAGGAGCTGGTAATTACATTAGCCGTGGTTTGAAATATACCCTGGATTTGCATAGAGGGGGAATACCAATTTACTACGGTATTTCCAGGTTGCAGGCTCAGGGGGATAAACAAGTTGAAGCGGTGGCATATGGTTGGGATATTCCAGGGGTCAATAGGCATGAGATGATTGCTACAGACAACCTCTTGGTACATTTTGGCGTGATTCCCAGAACAAATCTGACCAAAGCTGCTGGTTGTCAGCATATCTGGGATCATGGTCAGCAGTGTTGGCGACCCCAGGTGGATATGTGGGGCAACACCAATGTGCCTGGGATTATGGTAGTCGGTGATAATGCGGGTATTGGTGGTGCCCTTAGTGCTAAACATAGTGGACGTTTAGCTGCCCTGGAATCGGCTCGGAGCTTGCATCTGATCAATAGTCAACAGCGCGATCGCCAGGGTCAGGATGACCTGCAATGGATGCAGAAAGACCTGGGAGTACGTCCCTTTCTAGAAGCCTTATACCGCTTACCAGATTCACTGCTCATCCCCCCCGATGATCATACTTTGGTGTGCCGTTGTGAAGAAATTTCAGCAGGGCAAATTCGCCAAGCGGTAAGGGAGGGACACAGGGATCCCAATCAGGTAAAATTTTACCTCCGTTGTGGGATGGGGCCATGTCAGGGCAGGCAGTGTGCCCCAACGGTTGCCCATATCATCGCCGACGAGAGTAAATGTCCAGTCTCAGATTATACTCCCTTTCGGGTACGTCCACCGATACGACCTCTGAGTATTGCCCAGCTCGCTAACTTAGGGAGGACAGAGGATTGAAGGTGGATGTGGTGATTATTGGCGGTGGCTTAATTGGGTCTTCCACGGCTCTCCACCTAGCTATGGGGGGGAAAAGGGTAATTGTAGTCGAAAAAAATAGCCCTGGTCGCCATGCCTCTGGGGTGAATGCGGGTGGCTTGCGTCGCCTCAATCGCCATCCGGCAGAGATTCCCTTGGCGGTGGTTGCTGCCCAGATGTGGCAAAATATACATTCCCTAGTGGGTAGTGACTGCGATGTGAAACTTAGCGGTCAGGTACGGGTGGCGGAGAATGCAGCAGATTTGCAGAAGTTAGAGGCACGGGCTGCCCTGGTACATTCCCTGGGCTTCGACCACGAGCAAATTATTGATCGCCATCGCCTCTACCAACTAGTGCCAGCCCTTGCACCCCATTGCGTCGGTGCCCTTTATACAGCTGGGGATGGTTTTGCCCGTCCCTATCATGCCCTTACCGCCTTTCGCCGTAAAGCTGAGTCCTTGGGAGTGGAGTATCAGACGGGTTGTCGGGTAACTGGATTAGAACAGCTGGGTGAAAGTTGGCGAGTTGTGACAGAGAGAGATAAATTTGATGCACCCATACTAGTCAATTGTGCTGGTGCTTGGGCAGGGAAAATTTGTGCTGATTTAGATGAACCAGTGCCTCTGGAAGTTGGTGCGCCAATGATGATGGTGACTGAGCGTTTACCCCATTTTCTCGATCTTGTAGTGGGTGCCGCTTCCCGCAAGTTGTCTTTTAAACAGATGCAGAATGGTACGGTGCTGATTGGTGGAGCTTATCTTGCTGACCATGACATGGAAAAAGAGACTACAGAGATTGACTTTGCAAAACTCAGTGAAAGCAGCCGTACTGTCCAGGCATTGTTTCCGAGGATGGCTGACGTGCGTATTGTCAGAACTTGGGCTGGTTTGGAGGCATTTATGCCCGATCGCATTCCCGTCATTGGTCCTAGTGTGAAAGTGCCTAACGTTTATCATGCCTTTGGTTTCTCTGCCCACGGCTTCCAACTTTCACCGGTTGTAGGGCGAATTATGTCAGAGTTGATTTTGGATCACAAGAGTTCCCTGGCGATCAAACCATTTTCTATTCAGCGATTTCAGTCCTGATACCATTTTAGATTTTGAGGACAGTGTGGTCTTGGGGGTTTCCCCCATGAACAACTGTCCGGGATTGTGAAAGATTTACTACATAAGCTTTTCTTTCCATCTGTCCCAATCATTTTTCAAATTGGTATTAGCGATCGCACTACACATTTATAGTGATTGAGATAGGGCTTAACGGGTGACAACAAGAATAAAATTAGGACTGGGGTTAGGTTGAGCGGGGTCGGGGGTTAGGGAGAAATAAGTTTTAATTACCCTTTGAGTGTTAGATTACATATGAGGTAAATCACATATTACTCAAAGGTCTGATCACTTTGAGGTTATTCACAGATTGCAATATGAAAAGATGGGATTTCTCCATCACCTAACACCCAAACCCTAAACCCTGTCTCCATTTCAAGCTTATTATCACCCCCTAAGGAGATAGGGTGGATACTGCCAGCCCTACCCTTAATTGTCGTCAAGCATCAAAGATTACTAGCAATCATCTGACGGTACTGACTCTTTTGCTTCACCCCTTTAAACTCCTGTAAAAGTTCCTTATCCTTAAATAATTGCACCGTTGGAGTTCCTGTAACCCTGGCATTTTCCGCAATATCCTTGTCTTGATCGATATCAATTTCTACAAAGTGGATTTTGTCTTCAAACTCATCCACTACTTTATTTAATATGGGTTTCAAGGTATGACAAGGACCACAACCAGGAGAAACATATTTAACCACCACTGAGCGATCGCTATCATGGAATAATTTCCTTAAAGCATAACCCCCATGATGTCTTGTTGTTTGCAAATTAAATTCCAGGGAATTTTTTTCTTCAATGGGGGTTGCAGCCTTTTTTGAGGCTTCTGATTCTGGGTGTTGGTGGAATTCCTGAATCAAATTATTGCCCGATAACCAGCGTTCAGCCAACAACGCCGCCATACAACCAGTACCAGCAGCAGTCACAGCTTGGCGATATTCATGATCCTGCACATCCCCCGCAGCAAATACCCCTTCCACACTGGTTTTGACGGAATTAGCCTGGGTAACAATATAACCCACTTCATCCAGTTCTATTTGTCCCTGAAATAAGGATGTATTAGGAGTGTGACCAATGGCATAAAATAAACCCTTAGATGAAACTTTTCCCTCCTCCTCTGTTTGACGATTACGGATTTTTAAACCCTCCATCCAATCATTACCAAACACATCCACTGCTTCCGTATTCCAATGCACCTGAATTTTCGGATTACTCAAAACTCGATCTTGCATTGCTTTAGAAGCACGCATTTTTTCCCCGCGTACTAATAAATTCACCTTAGAACCATACTTCGTCAGATACACCGCCTCTTCCGCCGCCGAATCACCACCACCAATAACAGTCAACTCTTCTCCACGAAAAATTGGTGTAGCTCCATCGCAAATCGCACAAGCAGAAATTCCTCGACTCCAAAACTGCTTCTCACTAGGTAAACCCAAACGCCGAGCCGTCGCCCCCGTAGCGATGATAACGCTATGAGCCTTAAATTCCCGTTCATCGGAACGCACAGTAAAGGGACGCTGACTGAAATCCACCTCAATCACATCCTCAGTATATAACTCCGCCCCCCAACGTTCCGCCTGCGCCTTCATCCTATCCATTAATTTTGGTCCCGTAATCCCCTCCGGAAACCCAGGAAAGTTCTCCACTTCCGTTGTCGTCATCAACTGTCCACCAGGTAAGCCCCCAGCTTGAAACCCTTCAAATACCACAGGTTTTAAATTCGCCCGCCCTGCGTAAATTGCTGCTGTAAAACCCGCAGGACCAGAACCGATAATTACTAGGTTTTCTATTTTAGGATTGGTCATAAATACTTATTCATACTCATAATGACTACGCTTAATATAGCATAACAAATAGGGCTAAATGCCCAAGTTCTTCAAGGATGCTGGTTAAGAAAGCTTGCGCCGTTGTCGTTGGTAAAATGGGGTATCTGAAATTGGATGCACAAAGGTTAGATCCTCCCTAACCCTGCTTAGATATCACCAATGAATACTAAACTAGTTGATTCTCTGGTACAAATTATTGAATCCCTCACTCCAGAAGAAAACGCCCTTCTACAAGAAAAACTACTAGCTAGAACTATTCAAACCACACCAGGAATTTGTGGTGGTAATGCCCGGATTCGCAACACTCGTATTCCTGTTTGGACACTGGTTTCGTTTCGTCAACAAGGAGCCAATGTAACCGAAATACTCCGCAATTATCCAACTCTAAACTTAGCTGACCTCAGCGCAGCCTGGGTCTATTATGATACTCACCGTGCAGAGATTGACCGGGTCATTGCCTCCCATAATAATGACGATGAATAATGTTTAATCTCTACTCAAACGAAAATTTTCCCCTTGATATGGTTGAGGCTCTGCGTCAACTTGGTTACAACGTTTTAACCTCCTATGAAGCAGGACAAGCAAACCAGGGGATTCCAGATGAAGATGTTCTTACCTTTGCCAAAAAACAAAACCGTGTTCTCATTACCCTCAACCGCGATGATTTCCTCAAACTCCATCGCAGTGGCATTAAACATACAGGTATGATTATTTGCAAAGATGACCGAGATTACATAGGACAGGTACATGTGCTTCATTCTTACCTGCAAACTCAAATTGACCTTAGCGATCGCTTGATTCGGTTAAAAAAGCAAAACCAGCCCCAATCTAGCCAGCAAATTTTCACAATTCAGGAGTATGACAGATAAATGGGATAGACATCATAGATATGTGGGCATACTGATATTAATTACAACTATGAATCTGGCTGAATTATTTAATAATTGACTCTATGTAAATAGCTCCCGTAACTTCTTGGATTCTTCAAATCTCGATAAACACCATGAATAGCGAGTTGAGACAGAAATTTTTACATATTCTTCAGCAACAACAAAGCGATGATCACGGATTTACCATAATAGAATTACTCATAGTGATGATGACGATTGGTATCTTGTCAGCCATTGCTTTACCATCCGTACTCAACCAAGCGAGTAAAGCCAAACAGGTAGAAGCTAAAACTTATATCTCCACTATGAACCGGGCTCAACAATTATATTATCTAGAAAATTTTAGCTTTACTAACTCTATGGATTCTCTGGAACTTGGTCTGAGCAACCAAACCAACAATTATGATTACATCATTAACATCCATAATAATACCTTTGTAACTCATAATGCTGTTGCCAGAGACTCTAGTTTGAGGTCTTATGCTGGAGTTACTTATTTGCAGATAGTATCTGCTACTAATACTAATGCCCTCACATCTATTATATGTGAAAGCAATACTGTTCAATTAGGGGCTGCTCAGACAGTTACTTCGGGTACTTGTCCGAGTGGCTACGAAAAATTAGATAATAAATAAATATTGAAAACGCAATATCTCTATAATGCTCTTCTAGAAAGCATTTCATCAATGGATAGCTTTCCAATCAAAAAATTTTTTGCCAGGGTGATATGTTCCCTATAGGAAGTGGGTAAGTTACATCTAGAACACAATAACAAACCTTCTTCAGGAAAAATACTTATGAAATCGGAATTAAAAGCTAAGTTTTTGAACCACATCCTCAAAAAGAAGAAAGAAAACGAAGGTTTCACCTTAATCGAATTGTTAGTTGTAATCATTATTATCGGTATTCTGTCTGCGATCGCTCTACCTTCCTTTTTGAACCAAGCAGCAAAGGCTAAACAATCTGAAGCTAAAACCTACGTTGGTTCAGTCAACAGAGCACAACAGTCTTACCGGATTGAAAATACATCATTTGCTGGTGATATTGACTCTCTGCAAATTGGTATTCCTACTGATACTGATTTTTATTCCTATAAGCTCTCTGCTGCGGATGTAACTAGTACCACTGTTATAGCTAATGCAAAAGATTTCAAATCTCTCAAAGGCTTTTCTGGTGGTGTCATTATTCTCGACAGTGGGCAAACTGCAGCTGTTGCGTGCCAAACAAAAGCAGTACAAGGAAGTAATGCCGATCCTGCTATACCTACCTTAACTACTGCTGCAGCTACTTGTGCTGATACCACTTTGGAAAACATGAAATAAAGTTTAATTATTTGTGATTAAAAATGCTAGATGAATCAAAGGACATCTGGTATTTTTTTATACATAAGTTCTAATTTATTTTGGAAATATACGTAGGGTGTGTTGTCGCGGAGCGCAACGCACCATCATGTCAGGCTTTGGTGTGTTAAGACTTACGTCTTTAGCGTGCCTCTTACAGAGGAACTACGTTAACGCGCAGCGTGTGCTTTGCGCTTAGCCATGCCCGTTGGCGTAGCCGCCCTGAAAGGGCTAGGGCTATACACACCCTACAAATACCTAATTTTTTTCAATCTTAAAAAATCAACTGAAAATTTGCATTTGTTTGTTTTACTTAACCTCTATCTAAATCTGACTTGCCAATAAACTTAAACGTGGATTTAAGATTTTAATTATGATTGCCCAATTAGAAAATCAATTTTCTTCAGAGCAAAAGTTGTTAAACATTCAACAGTATGAGAAAAATATTACTGAAAATCCTAGAGAAATTAGTAATTATTGGTATTTAGGATTAGCATTATTATTAGATGGGAGGGAAGAAGAAGCACAAATTACATGGATGACTCCAATTCTTGAATTTGGTGAACAAGAATTGGAGCAATGGCTGCAAGAATTAACGGAAATTTTACTCAATGCTGCTCAACAACAAGAAGCTCATTCTAACTATCAAAAAGCTTGGGTAATTCGTCAACACTTGAGAGAATTTTCTCCTAATGATATCAATAATCTTTTAAAAATAATTGATTTAAGCACTAACTTAAATTTTTATGAGATAGAAACAAATACCAACCAATTAGTTGAAATTATATCTCAACGGACAGAAACTATTGTTTTAGATGAAGATTTATTAGTTTTAGTGATTGAGAAGTTAGTTTATCCCGACCCGATTAATCCTCCTTCATTTATTAACCAACTAGTTGAAGCATTTATACCTTATTTCTCAACCTCTGAAAATATTATTAAATTACTGACAGGAAAAGCTGAAGCTTATTATCGTTCTTCTCAATATTATGTCGCAATTTATTTGACAAAAATCCTTCTCCATCTAGAACCTAATAATTTGGATTACATTCTGAAAATAATACCTCCATTACAAAAATTAGGAGGAGATTATATTAAAGAATCCATTGATTGGGCAAAAAAATATTTATCACTTACCCAAGAACCAATCGATAAAATAATTGGTACTCACTATTTACTAGAAGCATTCTTAACTTCTTGTAGTAGTTGGGAAGAATCAGTTATCACTTACCATAAACATAAACTATACTTATCTGCTGTCGTAAAAAGTGAAAAAAGAAGTAAAAAATTAGCTCAAATTTTACCTGTTGGTTCTTTTTTCTTATACATGGAAGATAATCCGCGAGAAAATCGATTAATTCGGAATGGATTAGCCACTTTATGTAAAAAAATTATATGGGAAAAATTCCCTGATAATATCAATAGCTATCAAAAAAGGTTTCACTCATCTCGTTCTTCCTTAAGTGAGCGTCCTTTAAAAATAGGTTATTTATCAGAATGTTTTCGGACTCATTCTGTTGGTTTCTTAGCTTGGTGGTTATTAAAACATCATAATCGGCAAAAATTTGAGATTTATTTATATTCTTTACGAGATAATGCTTACGATCCACAACAACAAGCTTATAAAAGAGAATTTGGCGATCATTATCATCAAGAATGCCTCTCAATGGTAGAAATGGCGGATAAAATTAATCAAGACGAAATAGATATTTTAGTTGATTTAGATAGCTTAACTTCCTATGGAAGTTGTGCTATATTAGCCTTTAAACCTGCACCCATTCAAGTTAGTTGGTTGGGATATGATGCCACTGGTTTCCCAACAGTTGATTATTTTATTGCTGATAAATATGTATTACCAGAATCAGCACAAGATTATTACACTGAAAAGATTTGGCGACTACCTCAAAATTATATTGGAATTGATGGTTTTACTGTAGGAACACCAACTATCAGCAGAGAATCTCTAGATATTCCCAATGATGGAATTATTTACTTTAGTTCCCAAACCGGATTAAAACGTAATCCTCATAATATCCGGTTACAAATGCAAATTATAAAACAAGTTCCTAATAGTTATTTTCTCCTCAAAAGTCATCGAGCTAATCATCAAGATTTACAAGATTTTATCACCCCAATTGCTGAAGCAGAAGGAGTTGATTTAGAACGCTTAAGATTTCTACCTTCTGCACCTACAGACATGGAACATCGTGCCAATTTAGCGATCGCTGATATAGTTTTAGATACCTATCCCTATAATGGTGCAACCACAACCCTAGAAACTCTGTGGATGGGTATTCCCTTAGTCACTAGAGTGGGAGAACAATTCGCAGCCCGTAATAGCTATACCATGATGATGAATGTAGGTGTAGAAGAAGGTATAGCTTGGACTGATGAAGAGTATGTAGAGTGGGGTGTGCGCTTGGGTAAGGATGAACAATTAAGACAGCAAGTAACTTGGAAGTTACGCCAATCAAGGCAAACATCACCACTGTGGAATGGGAAGCAATTTGCCCGTGAGATGGAGAATGCTTACCAACAAATGTGGCAAAGGTATATAGAAGAGAAATAATCTCATAACTGACTAAAATGTCAATTCTCGCCAAGTATTTCTACCAACTACTCCATCTTCAGCTAGCTTGCTCTGACTTTGAAAGGCTTTTACCGCAGTCTCTGTCAGAGCGCCAAACACCCCATCAACACGCACAGCGTAGCCATTAGATAATAAAATCCTCTGTAATACCTTCACAGAGATACCGGAGTTGCCAAAACGTAAAGTTGGTAGAGATTTACTATTTAAATTAGGTGTTAAGTTTGAAGATGTAGCTATTAGTATTTGATTATTAGCACGATTTTGAATATTGCAACTGGAAGTTGCAGAAATTTTCATGACTTGTAGCCTTAGCTTTGTATTCCTAGAGGATAATCGAAGTGGCTGTTGGTGATTTTCTTTACCCTTTACCTCATCTTTAGTCTTATGTGTGCAGGTTGAAAAACTGTCACGGACGTTCTTCGGAAATCGCTTGTATTCATTTACTATGGACGGTAAGTTAGAATTAAGTTTATTTTTTAAACGCTTAAAAGTTTCCTGATCGGATAAAGATAATTCAGCATTTTTAGGAATTAAGGGTTTTTCTAGCTCAGAAAATTCAGGTGGTGTTATTTTGACATCATTCTTTAGTTGGTATAATTGACTGTTCTTACTAACTTGTATAGCAGCAATGCGATTGCCTAAAATTTTAGGACGATTGTAGATAGATAGCTCTGGCGAGAGGATGCCTGTCATCAACAAACCAATATCACTCATGGCATTTTTACTGTACTCAACACTATTAATTCATTTCACAGGTAAAATGGCTACTGTTCCGGGATAGTAGAGATATAAAGTGAAAAAATCATCATTTTTGACTGGTAACAGAAACCAGAAAATTTGACACTCTTATTGGGGGTGTCATTTAAATCATAGTCATCATTTTTCAGAAAGGTTAAGCTGGCACTACGATATGATAGGGGTTACAGACGAAAATGTCCGTAATAATTATATGGTGTAAGATAATTTACCCATAGGCTAGAATTTGTGGTGGAAGAGTAAGAGTCCCACCCATAAATTTGTGAATCTATTTTCTGTTTTGGCTGACGGTTATATGAAATTCGCGTTTAAAGTATCCTGAGTATTTTTCGTTCACTAGGGAATAGAACTATTTATATCATCACACAGTCACCAGGTAAATTTTTCAACTTACTGGGAGTATTTGTATGATAAATGGACTATGTTTTGAAGTAACCATCACATAGCGATGCTCCTAAAGGAAGCCTCCCTAAGAGCGATCGCTTAGATTTATTTAATTGTAAACTGTAATCAAGATATATAACTGTAACAGCAACTACTCATAAATACAATCCTTGGTAAGACGGGTAGAATATTTACAGCTAAACTTTATAATACTAACCAATACCATCAATTATGGGATGGAAGTAAAAAGCAAATCCTAATACCGCATAAGTAGCTAATAGTAATATTCCTTCCAGCCAGTTTGACTTACCATCAGAACTAATTGTATTGGCAATCAACACTGAGACGGCTACAGCGACTAATTCAAATGGATTGAAATCTAAATCCATTGGCTGATGGAACACATAACCCGCAATCACCAATACTGGAGCTACAAACAGAGCGATTTGCATACTCGATCCCACAGCCACAGACAAGGATAAATCCATTTTATCTTTTATGGCTACGGTAACAGCAGTGGCGTGTTCTGCGGCATTACCAATAATAGGGACAATAATTACACCAGTAAATAAAGCCGTCAACTTCAGTTGAGATGTGGCTGATTCTAAAGAATCTACCAACAATTCTGATTCTAGTGCCACTAGTAAAGTACAAGCTAGCAAAACTCCAAACCATAACCAAAGATTGGGTTTATGTTCTGCTTCAGATTCTAATTCCTCCGAACCTGCAACCCCTACATCATAGAGATAGGAATGGGTCTTCATGGAAAAAAACAAAGTTAAGGCATAAACTAGAATCAGGATGATAGCAACCGCTAGGGAAAGATTTTGTAAAGTTTGTTCACCAATCCCCACAGAAGTAGCATCCACTGCTGTAGGTACGAGAATAGCAATTACAGCTAAATTCATCGCTGCTGAATTCATGCGTGCGGCTACTGGCTGAAATGTTTGCTCTTTGTAGCGCAATCCTCCTAAAAACATAGAAAGACCCATTACCAGTAGTAAATTACTGATAATCGATCCTGTGATACTAGCTTTGACTACATTCACTAAGCCAGCTCTCAGAGCAATGATCGCAATAATCAATTCAGTAGCATTACCAAAGGTAGCATTTAATAGCCCACCCAAGGAAGGGCCCACAACCACAGCAATTTCTTCTGTTGCTGTGCCCATCCAAGCCGCTAAAGGCAAAATCGCCAAACCAGCAGTGATAAAAATGATTAAGTCTTCCCAGTGCAAAAATTTAGCTCCTAGGGAAACTGGTATAAAAATTAAGAGTAATAGAAATAGATTATTTTTATTTAACATTTGCGTTCTTGGTGACAATTGATGATATTAGTCAAGGACTTACCTGGGGCAAGGGAATAGCTATAAATACTTAGTCTCATAGCAACAAACTCCATGAGCAAAGTTGAGCAGTGTGAATTAACTCCATTTGCTCAATATATTATTGATTTAGGAACCAGATTCTAGGATACTCCTAACTCTGCTATTTCAGGGCTCCGGGATTATACTGTGTCTGTCTTGAAAATGGGGGTTAGGTGTTAGGGGTTGGGGGATAGGG
>JAAUYH010183918.1_pt1 | contig 24034 bp, 25 predicted proteins | sample 7278061 | NCBI WGS metagenome assembly JAAUYH01 (sample SAMN14350203, study PRJNA611818) | marine sediment metagenome | isolation source: surface marine sediment (0.6m) | place: French Polynesia: Moorea | collected 2018-08 | reverse complement strand
CCGCTGCAGTTCCTCGACGGCCAGAACGCCGAGTCGCTGGAGCTTACCGGCACCGAGACCTTCGACATCTCCGGTCACACCGACGCGGACGCAGACACCGTCAAGGTCACCGCAACGGCTGTCGGCGGCCATACGACGACCTTCGAAGCGAAGATCCGGATCGATACGCCGAAGGAGCGGGACTACTACGAGAACGGCGGCATCCTGCACTACGTGCTGCGGCAGCTTGCTGCCTGACACCCTTGTCGATGCGCTGCGGTCGGCACGCCACGTTTGCGTGCTGACCGGAGCGGGCGTATCCGCCGAGAGTGGCGTGCCAACGTTCCGCGAGGCCCAGGAAGGCCTGTGGGCCAATCATGACCCGATGCAGCTGGCCACGCCCGAGGGCTTCGCGTCGGACCCGAAACTGGTCTGGGACTGGTACCGCTGGCGACGCGAGCAGGTGATCAACGTCGAACCCAACCCGGCGCACATCGGTCTCGCGCAGCTGCAGGACCTCGTGCCCAGATTCACGCTGGTCACGCAAAACGTCGACAACCTGCACCAGCGCGCCGGCAGCCGCGACGTCATCGAGTTCCACGGTAACATCCTCGTTGACCGCTGCTTCGTCGAAGGTTGCGTCATAGAAACCCCGCTGCCGGGTGACGTCCCGCTCTGCCCGGGATGCGGCGCACCGGCTCGTCCGGGCGTAGTCTGGTTCGGCGAGGCGATACCCGAGGAGGCCCTGAACCTTTCGTTTGCGGCTGCGTCTGATTGCGACGTGTTCCTGTCGATAGGCACTTCTTCACTCGTCTATCCCGCCGCCGGATTAGTCGATATATCGAGAGAAAACAAGGCTGTAACCGTCGAAATTAATCCGGATCCTAGCCGTGCGGGATTCGATTACGTGCTTGAAAACAAGGCGGGGACCGCCATACCGGAGTTGGTAAACTCGCTGTCCACCTGAGAACGGGAATTCAACTATGAAAGAACAGTCGGCTGCCAGCATCGTCGCGAAACGCCCCCTGTGGATGAAAACCGGGGCCGTAGTAGCGGGCATCGTCATCCTGTTCATCCTGATGCTAGGGATCTTCTGGTCGCGCACGCCGGACGTCTTCTGGGTCAACGAGCGGCTCGACGGCGACCGCACGGTCGTGGGCTACTCGACCGCGGACACGCTCATTCGCGTCGCAGATACGCTGCTCGAGAAACCGGGCGGCTACCTGACCAACGACAAGTTCCCGCCGGGGCTATACCTCGACAACATGCCGAACTGGGAGCAAGGCGTGCTCACCCAGGTCAAGGACCTGTCACGGGCCATGCGCAACGACTACAGCCGCAGCCAGTCGCAGTCCAAGGAAGACCCGGATCTCAAGATTGCTATGGAGAAGTTCTTTTCCGAGAGCAATTCCTGGCTGTTCCCGCCAACGGAGCGCCGTTTCCGCGAAGGCATCGAGGCCGTGGAACGTTACCGTGAGCGGCTGACGGCGACCGAGGGCGAACAAGCCGAGTTTTTCGCCCGCGCAGACAACCTGCGCGAGTGGCTGGCCGAGGTAGAGAAACGACTGGGCAGCCTGACGCGCCGGCTCGGCGACAGCGTCGCCAAGACCCGCATCAACGAGAACCTGGCGGCGGACCCGTCAGCGGAAGCTGCCCAGGACCAGCCGGACCAGATCGACGTGCGGACCTCGTGGTTCGAGGTAGACGACATCTTCTTCGAGGCCCGCGGAACAGCGTGGGCGCTGCTGCACTTCCTGCGCGCCGCCGAACTCGACTTCGCACACGTTCTCGAGGACAAGAACGCCACCGCCAGCGTGCGCCAGATCATCCGCGAGCTCGAAGCCAGCCTTACGCCACTGAGTTCCCCGGTGATCCTTAACGGTGGCGGCTACGGCCTGTTCGCCAATCACTCGCTCGTGATGGCGAACTACCTGGCGCGCGCCAATGCCGCAGTCATCAACCTGCGCGAGTTACTCGATCAGGGCTGACGCGGACGCCCTACTTCGTCGGCATGTCTCGCCACAGGCGATTGCCGGAACAGGTGAATACCTCCTGCAGCGACTGCTCAACGGCGTTGCCCTCTTCCGTATCCAGTGCGGCCTTGACCGCCGACCAGTGGGCCAGGTCGCGGTATGAATCGACGAACAGGAATTCGCCCCAGTCACCGACGATCGGCACGACGAGAGAACTGCTGACCTCACCGTCGACGCTCGAATTCACAAACTCGAGCCATTTCATGTTGGCGGCCTGGACATCCTCGAGTGTCTTCTTGTCGTTTACCTCGCAACTCCAGCTCTCGACCACCGTCTCGGCCATAGCCTGTGCACCAAGCAGCAAAGCTGCCACGCCCGTCACGATCAGTGCTGTTTTTGTCATCCCCGTTCTCCCTGTGCGTTGTTGTTGTGATGTGACCAAGCTTAGTCAAGGATACCGCGTACGCCAGAAAAGGCCGGTTCTGGTCGAGATCCGACTTTAGGTAAGTCAGATAAATTATTGATTTTTAATAGACGCCGACCCAGGCCGGGATTTGCTTCCAGGCGCTGTTCAGCCCCTTGTCGAGCTCCCGGTAATCGGGCTCATGGCGAGCCACCAGCGACCAGTAACGTCGGGAATGATTCATGTGCCGGGCGTGGCACAGCTCGTGGATCATGACGTAGCGAAGCTGTTCGGGCTGCAGGAACAGCAGGCAGTAGTTGAGGCTAATCGTGCCGTTCGACGAGTGGCTGCCCCAGCAGGTCCGCTGGCCGCGAACGTGCATGCGTGAAAAAGGCTCTCCCGTTCGCTGCGACAATGCCGTCAGCAACGGCAACAGCTCGCGCCTCGCCACCGACGCCAGCCAGCGTTTCAACGCCGCGATGCAGAGGCTCTCGTCATCGGTACGGCCCCGCAGCACGAGCAGGCTCCCGCTGGTGCGATAGCGCACGGATTTCGCCCCGCGCTGCGGTTCGTAGCGCACACGGAACACCAGGCCGATCCCGGGCAGCTCGACACGCTGCGGCAACGCAAAGGGTTCCGGCGGATGCTCTTCGGCAAAAGCGGCGCGGGTCTTCTGAATCCAGTCACGATTCGCGGCCACGAAGGCCTCTACTTCCGCGGCGCGGGATCGACGCGGCACCACGACCTCGACACGTCCGCGCGGATAAACCTTGATGGACATGCGCCGGGCACGGCCGGACTCGCGCACGGAGAAGCCCGACCACGGGTCGGGCTCGTCTGCATCCCTGAATAGTTGAAGCTGGGCGGCTGCGTCGTGCACCGCCCAATAGTACTCGGTTCTACGGTCGTTTGCCGCTGAAGCGAACGGCGTCGGCCATCGTCAGTTCGCCGCGCACATCACCGACTTCAGCCGACTCGCTGATGAACAGTTCGACTTCGCGTTCGAGATCGATCACGCCCTCCACGCGCGATCCGGGCCCGATGACGATGCGCGGCTTGCGCTTCTTCTCCTTCTTGCCCCAGCCCCAGCCGCTCGGCTTTTCGACGATCAGGTCGCCCTTCAGCACCGCACCATCGTCGAGCAGAACATCGCCATTTACGGTACTCAGATCGCCGCCGATCGTACTCGCGACAATTTCGAAATCACCGTTGACGTTTTCGACGTCATCCATCACCGAACTGCCCGACTTCATCGCGATACGGCCATTGACCGTTTCTATGTGACCGTCAACCTCGCAGTTCTGCCCCATGCGAATCGTGCCATTGACCGTACTCAGGCTGCGCGACGTGACCCGGTCACCGATCCGCACACTTCCGTTGACGGTGCTGGCTTTCTCCACTTTTGCATCGTCGTCAATGCTGATAGAGCCGTTCACCGTCTTGACGGCTCCGGTCACGACCGCACCGGCACCAATCGTGATGCTGCCGTTCACCGACGTCTCGCCATCGGACTCGGATCCGGGGCTGACCTTGATGCTCTTGTTGACGGATGCTGCACACACCGGCAGCGCCAGGAACAGCGCTACGACGCCCGCCGCAAGGGCATTCCAGTGCTTCGTTCTGGTCATTTTCGGGATACCTCCGCGTCTTTTCCTGACCTTTTGATACCGCCCGTAGTGATTTGGTTGCAATGCTGGCCGCAATCGCAGGCATTCGCTAATCTTCGCACCCTATGGCCGTCGCCCTCGAAGCCCGCAACCTCGTCAAACAGTATCCGAACGTGCTCGCCGTCAACGACGTCAGCTTTGCCGTCGAGGAAGGCATCTGTTTCGGCCTGCTCGGCCCGAACGGGGCCGGCAAGACAACGACTGTCGAAATCATCGAAGGGGTCAACACGGCCACGTCGGGAGACGTCCTGTATTACGGCAAACCAGCTGGTTCGCGGTTCCGCGAGGAGGTCGGCATCCAGTTCCAGAATACAGCGCTGCAGGACTATCTGACCGTGCGAGAGACGCTCGAGATGTTCCAGCAACTCTACGACCGGCAAGCCGATCTCGATCACATCATCGAGGAGTGCTCGCTCGGCGACCTGCTCGACCGTGACAACCGCAAGCTGTCAGGCGGACAACGGCAGCGCCTCCTGCTGGGCGTGGCCCTCGTGAACCGGCCGAGGATCATTTTCCTCGACGAGCCGACGACCGGGCTCGACCCGCAAGCGCGGCGCAACTTCTGGGAACTCGTGCAGCGTATCCTGGCCGACGGCGCCACGGTCATCCTGACCACGCATTACATGGACGAGGCGCACGTACTCTGCGACGAGATCGCCATCATGGACCAAGGTCAGATCATGACGCAGGGACCGCCCGATGCCCTGCTGCGCGAGCGCTACAAGGGTCTGATCATCGAACTGCCGATCACGGATCTGACGGACGACCTGGCCGCGATGGAGCACACGGTCGTCGACACGCGAGGTGTCGTCGAGCTCGTCTCGACCGACGTCAGGAAGAGCCTGGCGGAGCTGTCCGAGCACGTGACCGACCTCAATCACATCAAGATTCGGCAGCCCAATCTCGAGGATCTCTTTCTCGACCTGACCGGGCACTCGCTGCGCGCCTGAGGATGCTGTCGTGCTGAAACGCATCTACGCCGTCTTTCGTGCCCGCAATAAAGAGTTCCTTCGGGATCGAGGCACCATGGCCTGGAACCTGGTGCTGCCGGTGGTGCTCGTTTTCGGGCTTGCGTTTGCGTTCGGCGACGGCGGCCGCAGCCAATACACGGTCGGTGTCTTGCAGGACACGGCCGAGATCGACGTCAGTGTGCACGCGTTCCTCGAGACCCGCTATATACGCTTCGTACCTGTCGTCGATCAGGGCGAAGGCCTGGTCAAGGTCGAACGCCACCAGCTCGACCTGCTCGTACAATTCGTCGGCGACCCGAGGTATTGGGTGAACCCCGATTCGCGCAAGGGGTACTTTGTCGAGAAGGCGCTGTTGCTGAGCGACGCCGGATCGGTCGGCAGCATTCGCAAGGAAGAGATTTCCGGCAAGGCGATTCGCTACGCCGACTGGGTGCTGCCGGGCATTCTCGGCATGAACATGATGTTCAGCAGCCTGTTTGGCGTCGGCTACGTCGTGGTGCGCTACCGCAAGAACGGTTTCCTCAAGCGACTGAGAGCCACGCCGCTAACGCCGCTCGAGTTCATAATTGCCCAGGTCGCCTCGCGGCTCGGTCTGATTCTCGTGATCACCGCGATCGTGTTTTCAGGAACGCACCTGTTGCTCGGCACCCCCGTCGAGGGCAGTTACCTGACCCTGTTACTCATCGCAGCTATTGGTGCAATCTCGATGATCTCGCTCGGACTGATGATCGCCGCGCGCGTCACCAGCGAGGAACTCGCAGGTGGTTTGTTGAACATGATCAACTGGCCCATGATGCTGCTGTCGGGCGTATGGTTTTCGCTCGAGGGTGCGGCGCCCATCGTGCAGCAGGCCGCAATGATCTTCCCACTCACGCATGTGCTCGATTCAGCCAGAGCGGTTATGCTCGACGGTGCGACACTCATCGACGTGGCACCAAGCCTGGTATCGCTGTCAGCCATGAGTGCGGTGTTTCTTGTTTCGGGTGCAATGATGTTCCGCTGGGGGCCCAGGTAGAATGACTCATCCCATCATCGACATTGGCGTCAACCTCGCGCACGACAGCTTCGACGACGATCGTGACGAGGTGATGCGGCGAGCGGCGGACGCCGGCGTGACGCGTATGATTGTCACTGGCAGCAGCGAACAGAGCAACGCGCGTGCAGCGGAGCTTGCCGAACGCAACGATGGCGTCCTCTACTCGACGGCCGGCGTCCACCCGCACCACGCGTCGGACTATAGCAACGACGTCGACGCGCAGATCAGGTCCCTGGTAACACGGGATGCGGTCGTGGCCGTCGGCGAATGCGGCCTGGACTACTTCCGCAATTTTTCGCCGCGAGACGCGCAGCTGGATGCGTTCCGCCGTCAGCTCGACATCGCCATCGACACCGGAATGCCGGTGTTCCTGCACCAACGCGACGCGCACGATGATTTCGTCGACGTGCTCGATGAGAAACTCCCGAACGTTTGCCGCGCCGTTGCGCACTGTTTCACCGGTGAACACGAATCGCTGCGCGAGTATCTCGCGATGGGTCTCTATATCGGCATCACGGGGTGGATTTGCGACGAGCGTCGCGGACTGCACCTTCGCAACATCGTCTCGGCCGTGCCCGACGACAGGCTGATGATCGAAACCGACGCACCCTACTTGCTGCCGAGGACGATCCAGCCGAAGCCGAATACGCGTCGAAACGAGCCGGCTTACCTGCCGGAGGTCCTGCGGGTCGTCGCCGAAGCACGAGACCAGAGCGAGGAACACGTCGCCCGGATCACGACCGAGAACGCTACTCGCTTCTTCGGCCTCGACGCGCGATGAAACTCCCGATTTACCAGGTCGATGCGTTCGCGAGCCGGGCATTCACAGGCAACCCGGCGGCCGTCGTTCCGCTGCAGTCATGGCTGGCTGACGATGTCATGCAAGGCATCGCCCTCGAAAACAACTTGTCGGAGACCGCGTTCCTCGTTCCGGACGACGGCGGATTCGAGATTCGCTGGTTTACGCCGCAGACAGAGGTCGACCTTTGCGGGCACGCGACGCTGGCGTCGGGCCATGTGCTCTTTGACTGCCTGGGCTTCGAGGAACCGGTCATACGATTCGCGTCCCGCTCGGGCCCCCTGGCGGTTTCCCGTGACGGCGATCGCCTCGTCCTCGATTTTCCGGCGCAGCCACCGGTTGCCTGTGATACGCCGGACGCGATTGTCCGGGCATTCGGCCAGGAGCCGCAGGCGTGCCTCGAGGCCGACGATTGCCTGGTCGTGTTTGAGAGAGAGTCGCAGGTCCGTGCTGCAAATCCCGACATGAACGCGCTGCTCGAACTCGACTTTCGCGGCGTCGCAATCACGTCACGCGGCACCGGCTGCGATTTCGTCTGCCGCTTCTTCGCCCCTGCGGTCGGTATACCCGAGGATCCCGTTACCGGCTCCGCATACACGCAGCTCGTGCCTTACTGGGCAGGTGTCCTCGGCAGGAAGACGTTTCACGCGCGGCAGCTGTCGGCCCGCGGCGGTGAGTTGCATTGCGAATTGTCCGGCGATCGCGTGAAAATCGCCGGGTACGCTACCATGTATCTTGAAGGGACGATCCAATTTTGAATTACCCACACCTGCTAGCGCCGCTCGACCTCGGGTTCACGACGATCAGGAACCGCGTATTGATGGGCTCCATGCACACGGGGCTCGAGGACGGCAACCAGCACGACCGCTTGTCGGCGTACTTCGCCGAACGCGCTCGCGGTGGCGTCGGGTTGATCATCACCGGCGGCTACGCACCCAACCGCGCCGGGTGGGTGAAGCCGTTCGCCGGAAAACTGACGACGAAACGTGAGGTCGCGAAACATCGCGGCGTAACTGAGACCGTTCACAAGGAAGGCGGCAAGATCGCGCTGCAGATCCTGCACGCCGGACGATACGCCTACCACCCTCTCGCTGTCGCGCCGTCGCGGATTCGTTCCCCGATCACACCGTTCACGCCGCGCGAGCTTTCATCAGCCGGCGTCGAGGCCCAGATCCGAGACTTCGTCCGCTGCGCGATGCTGGCGCGCGACGCGGGTTACGATGGCGTCGAGATAATGGGCTCCGAGGGCTATTTCATCAACGAGTTCCTGGTTACCCACACAAACCAGCGCAAAGACGAATGGGGCGGTGATTATTCGCAGCGTATGCGCCTGCCGGTAGAGATCGTGTCTCGAACGCGCGAAGCGGTCGGCAGGGACTTCATCATCGTCTACCGTCTTTCGATGATCGACCTGATTCCGGATGGCAGTAGCTGGGAAGAGACGGTCATGCTCGCGAAAGCTATCGAAGAAGCGGGCGCCACTCTCATCAATACCGGCATTGGCTGGCACGAGGCCCGCGTCCCGACGATCGCCACATCGGTGCCCAGAGGCGCCTTCACCTGGGTGACCAGGAAAATGAAGCGCGAGGTGTCGATTCCGCTCGTGACGTCGAACCGCATCAACCTGCCCCATGTCGCCGACCAGATATTGGCCGACGGCTGCGCTGACATGGTGTCGATGGCGCGACCCTTGCTCGCCGACGCGGAATTCGTCAACAAAGCCGCGGCCGGGCGCGCTGACGAAATCAATGTCTGCATTGCGTGTAACCAGGCCTGCCTCGATCACACGTTCTCGAACAAGATGAGCTCGTGCCTCGTCAACCCGCGCGCCTGCCATGAAACCGAGCTGAACTACACGCCGGCCGCGTCGCCGAGACGTTACGCGGTCGTAGGCTCCGGTCCCGCCGGGCTCTCTGCTGCGCTGGTGCTCGCAGAACGCGGCCACGAAGTCGACCTGTTCGAGGCCGCCGATGAGATCGGCGGCCAGCTCAACATGGCCAAGGTCATTCCGGGCAAGGAAGAGTTCCACGAGATGCTGCGCTACTTCGATCGGCAGGTCGAGCTCAAGAACGTGCACCTGCATCTCAACAAGCGCGTTACGGCCGCGGAGCTCGTGGCCGGCTCCTACCAGGCCGTCATCCTCGCCACGGGCGTCGTGCCGCGCGACCCGCAGATACCCGGCCAGGATCATCCGAACGTTCTGAGTTACATCGACGTCTTGCGGAACGACGCCGATGTCGGCAGGCGCGTCGCGATCATCGGCGCCGGCGGCATCGGATTCGACGTTGCCGAGTTCCTCGTGCAGGACGGTCCCTCGGCGACGCTCGACCTGAACGAATGGCTCGCCGAATGGGGCGTGGTCGACCCTGCAGAGGCGAGAGGTGGCGTCGATATGGAACGACAAAGACCGCTCGAACCAGCCCGCGAAGTTACGCTGCTGCAGCGCAAGGGCGGCAAGCTCGGCGCTGGCCTCGGTAAAACCACCGGCTGGATTCATCGAGCATCGCTCAAGATGAACGGCGTAAAGATGATCGGCGGAATCAACTACGAGCGAATCGGCGACGAAGGCGTACAGATCAGCTTTGGCGAAGACCGCAAGAATCCGACCTGGCTCGAGGTAGACAACGTCGTCATCTGTGCCGGCCAGCTACCGTTCAAGGAACTGGAGGAACCGCTGGAAGCCGCCGGGATCGACGTACATGTCATCGGCGGTGCCGATGTCGCTGCGGAACTGGACGCGAAACGCGCAATCGACCAGGGCAGCCGATTGGCAGCCACCCTGTAGGAGCTGTTCGTAGGAGCGGTCGTGAACCCGCGATCGCAGTTTCGCTGCGCTCAACAGCTCCTACAAGGCTCGTCTGTCTACCTGTGCTGATCGATGAGGATCGGATTGCCGTCCGGGTCGGACAGCATAACGCTCGCCGGCCCCTCGCCCGATTCTTCTGCCTCGGTGTCGAGCGCGATGCCGGCCTGTTTCAGTTGCCGCTGGATCTCGCGTATGTCGGTGAACGAATCGAGCTCCCCTCCCGTCTGACCCCATCCCGGATTGAAGGTCAACATGTTCTTTTCTAACATCCCCTGGAAGAGACCGATTACATGATCTCCGTTTCTCAGGATCAGCCAGTTCTGATCGACATCTCCACCAATCGCACGAAAACCGAGCTTCTCGTAGAATTCCCGCGACACCTCTATGTCTCTAACCGCGAGGCTGATCGAAAACGCGCCAAGTTCCATCACCGCTCCTCCACTGTTTGGTCTATAGCCGGGCTCAATAGCCTCCAGCCCTGGCCGGCTTTCCACGCCCAGGTTTCCGACTCGAGTATCCAGCTGTTGCCGACGCGATCTCCACTTCCATGCACGATCAGTTCGCCGCGACGCTGGTCGTAGGCGGAGGCATAGATCCCGCGCCTGACCGGTCCGTCGGACGAAATGCGGCGCCACTGTCGTCCATTCCACTCCCACAGATCGTTGAGCAATTCGTCGCCGTTGCGGCCGCCGAAAACGACTACGGATTCGGTGCCCGGAACCGACGTCATCGCGTGGAACCCGCGAGCGGACGGCACCGCGCTGTCGACACGATGCCACGCCGAACCGTTCCAGGCCCATATGTCGTCGAACGCGCCATTGAGGTCCTGGCCACCCGCAATAACAACGGATTCGAGCGACTCGTGGTATGCCATGCCGAACGGAGCGCGAGGACCGGGCCCATCATTCGCCACGCGTTGCCATTCGGCGCCGTCCCACTCCCAGGTGTCGTTTTCTAGTGACTCGCCGTTCCAGCCGCCGAACAGAACCACGCGATCTCGTGCCTCGTCGTACGCGGCGCGGTGGTGATCGCGTGGCGTTGGGCCGTTGACTGAAGCCTGTTGCCATTCGCGACCATTCCAGATCCACGTATCGCTCAGTGATGGCCCGGAGCGTCCGACGCCATCCCTGCCGCCGTGAAGGACGACCAGCCCTCGCCGGGAATCGTAGGCAGCCGCCGGCCATTTGCGCGGGGACGGCCCGGTTTCTGCGACGCGGCGCCAGGCAGCTCCATTCCATGCCCAGGTATCGCCTTTCGGCACGCCGTCGGGGCCGAAGCCACCGAACAGAATGACTTCTTCACGCGCCTCGTCGTAGACCATCTCGTGGCCGTAACGCGGCCCCGGAGATGGCTCCCCGTCAGACTGCGGTGCCGTGGTACAGCCGACTGATATGACCAATGAAGCCAAGAGAATGCCTGGTGTTGCCGTGTGCCTCGTGAGGCGCATCTGGTCCTCCGGTCCGGTCAGGAAAGTTATACCGCGTACTTGAGTATGGCGTCCCAGTGCGGTTTGAACGCTTCGATCTTGAAGCGCACGGCATTCTTGTCTTTTTCGCCGAAGTCGTCGATGAGCTGATCCAGCGTACTCACGAGTTCGGGCGTGCCTTTGGGAAACTCGGCGCCATCGTTGAACAGGATTCGACCTTCGACAGGTACGTCCCGCACTATCGATCGGACAGCGGCAACCCGATCGTACAAACCCGGCTGCGGATTCGAAAACGTATGTCGGCCGGTCTGCGCGATCACCGACCAGTCATTGAGTTTGTCGCCCCCGAATACGGTGCCTTCGACATTCTTGATTTCGAGGATCAGCAGACCCTTCGACGTCAGTAACAGGTGATCGATGAGTATCTCGCCCTCATCGCCATTGGGAACGACCAGCGTATTGATGCGCTCGAAGCTGATTTCATTGAGCACCTGATCGAGGCGGCTGCCGCGGCGTCTGCGCCACAGGAAAACCAGTACGCCGGCGAGCAGAACGGCGGCAGCGATCGCGATTATCGGCCAGGACTGTGCGGCGGAAGTCACGCGAAATGTTGTCGCATGGCAGCCGCGAGCTCGTCAAGTGTCGGGTCGATTGACACCGAACGACTCGGGCGCGACAGGATCTCCTCGAGTTCCGGCGGCAGCGGTACTGCTTCGCCAATCAGCGGCTCGACGATGGTCTCGAACTTCGCCGGGTGCGCTGTGGCAACCAATATCCAGTCGTGCTCTTCGCGCAAACCGGGCTCGAGCTGGCGCCAGGTCCAGGTCGACGTCGCCGTGTGCGGGCAGGTCGCAAAACCGAATTCCGCGAAGTCCCTGCGAATCTCCGCTTCGATTTGCGCGTCGTCCACAGACAGTACGCCAAGCCGCTCGCGCAAAACGTCCGCGTCGCCCAGCAGGGTGCGCAGCCGCTCCATGTTGCTCGGGTCCCCGACGTCCATTGCCGAGGCCAGCGTTTGCAGGCTTGCACGTGGCAGCCATTCGAGCGTTTCGAAGTAGTCGGAAATGGTCCGGTTCGCGTTGGTCGCGAGAATGACGGGCCCTATGGGCAGACCCATTTCGCGAGCCATGATGCAGGCGAAGGCGTTGCCCAGGTTACCCGTCGGGATGATGAAGCCGGCCTCTCTGCCGGTTTGCCGGTAGTGACGCAGGCTCGCATCCGCGTAGTACGTGCTTTGTGGCAACAGGCGCCCGATGTTGATGCTGTTGGCCGAGCTGAAGCGCACCTCGGTACTCAGCGCCTCGTCAGCCATCGCGCCCTTCACGAGTGCCTGGCAATCGTCGAACGCGCCCTGCACTTTGAGCGACAGGATGTTGTCACTCCAGCACGTCAGCTGGTGGGCCTGCCGATCGGACACACGCCCGTCGGGAAACAAAACGACCACCCGCATGCCGGGCCGGCCATCGAAGGCTGCAGCAACGGCGCCACCCGTATCGCCCGACGTGGCAACGAGAATAGTGAGCGGGTTTTCGACATCGCTCTCGAGCCGGGACAGGCAAGCCGCCAGGAAACCCGCACCGACGTCCTTGAACGCGGCGGTTGGGCCGTGAAACAGCTCCAGCAGCGATACGTTGCCGTCCGCCGATTCGAGGGGGACCGCCGGGATGTCGAAGCTGAAGGTTTCGGCCAGGATCTGATCGAGCTCGGGCAAGAGCGTCGACCCGCCGAAGAACGGCTCCAGCAAGACGTGCGCCACCTGCCGGATCGACGTGGCGCCCGAAAACTGCGACACGTCGAATCGGGGCAACCCCTCCGGCATGTAGAGGCCACCATCGCCGGCGATGCCGTTGACCAGCGCCTCGTCGAGCGTTGCGGGCCCTTCACCGCGGGTACTGAAATAGCGCATGGTCAGTCCTCTACGTACGCACCTGCCGCCTGCATCGGGCTGACCCAGGATTCGCATTCGATGCCGTGACCACGGCAAGCCTGCTCCATTGCGACCGCGGTGTTGCGAGCCTGGTTGTCTTCGCACAATGCGAAGATACTGGGGCCGCTGCCCGACAGACTGAATCCGAGCGCGCCGGCCCGCTCAGCGGCGTCGGTGACCGCCTCGAAGCACGGCACGGCCGCTGCGCGTTGCGGCTCGATGATGACGTCTTTGAGCGTGAGGCGGATCATGTCCGTATCGTTTGCCGCGCACGCTGCGACGAATCCACCCAGGTAGCCCTGCTGGGTAATCCACTGTTCCAGGGTGTAGCCACGCGCGAGGCCTTTGCGCGCGTGGGCGGTGTTGACCTGTAAATTGGGATGCAACAATACGGTACTGATGCCCGAGGGAATCGGCAGCTGCATGACGTGTGGCAATAACACCTGCGGGCAGAACACGAGGCCGCCGAGCAGGCTGGGCGCAACGTTGTCGGCATGCAGGCCGCCGCTCGCGTACTTTTCGCCCTCCAGTGCGTAGGGCAGCAGTTTCTCGATCGCCAGTGGCTGATCGAGCAATGCGTTGACAGCCACGACGGCAGCTACGGCCGACGCCGCGGAACTGCCCATCCCGGACTGCAGCGGAATGCCCTTGAATACCCTCAGTTCGACCCCCGGCCCATCGCCGTGCTCGTTCCAGAATGCCTGCGCTCCGATCGACGCCGTGTTTTCATCGGCATTCGTTGACAGGTAGGGGTGCAGTTCGCCGTCGAGCCCGCGTACTTCGGCAACGGAGATTCCCGGGTTGTCGACTCGCGTCGCCGACACTCGGTCCCCGGGGCCCGCAATAGCGAGACCCAGCATGTCGAAGCCGACGGCTACGTTGCCGATGGACGCCGGCGCGAATGCCGTCGCGGTATCAGACATAGCCTTCGCCCGTGCTCAGGTAGTTGGCCAGACGCAGCAAGTCGGCGAACACGCCCGCCGCTGTCACCTCGGGACCGGCGCCCGGGCCCTGGATAACGAGTGGATTCGCCGAGTAACGTTCCGACTCGAACTGCACGATATTGTCGGTCAGGTTGATGTTGCAGAACGGGTGCGATTCGTCGACGGCCTCGAGCTTGACGGCAGCATTGCCCGACGCATCAAACCCGGCAACGTAGCGGAGCCGCTTGTTATCGGCTGCAGCCTGGTTGTAGAGCTTGTCCATCTCGTCGTCGTACTCGTGCAACTTGTCGAGAAACTCCTCGATAGAGCAATCGCGCAGCGCTTCAGGCACGAGATTGTGGACCGGAAAGTCGCCAATCCCGATCGGCTTGCCGAGTTCACGGGCCAAGATCGTCAGCTTCCGGGCTACATCCATGCCCGACAGGTCGTCGCGCGGATCAGGCTCCGTATAGCCGTTTTCCTTCGCCTCGCGAACGATTGCGGAAAACGGCGTCGAGCCGTCATAGACATTGAACAGGTAGGCCAGGGTGCCCGAGAAGATGCCGCGGACGGAACGTACCTCGTCTCCCGTGTGCGCGAGATCGCAAAGCGTCGTGATGACAGGCAGTGCCGCACCGACCGTCGTCTCGTAGAAATAGTGCGACGAACCGTGGTCGGCCGCCTCCTGCAGCGCCTGGTAATCCTCCCAGGATCCGCTGAACGCTTTCTTGTTCGGCGTGATCACATGCGTGCCGCGCGACAGCCAACCCCTGTACTGCGAGGCGATGTGCTCGCTCGCCGTGCAGTCGATTATTACGGCGTGTGGCAGGTGGTCCGGATTGACGTGCTGCTCGAAGTCGTCGAGGTCGGTCTCGATCGCCGACGATTCGAATTCGTCCTGCCAGTGCCGGAGGTCGATCGATCGTTCGCCCAGCAACATCGTCTGCGAACGCGCAATGGCACGAATCCTGAGATCGATATTGAACTGGTCGGCCAGCTTGGCGCTCTGTTTTTCGAGCTGCCGCAGCAATGCAGCGCCGACGGTTCCCGGCCCGATCAGGCCGATGGATATCGTCTTGTGAGACAGGTAGAAACCGGAGTGTGCGGCACGCAAGGCCCGCGTCGCCTCGTCGGAGTTGACGACGGCCGAGATGTTTCGTTCGGAGGAACCCTGTGCGATTGCACGAATATTGATGCCGGCACGACCGAGTGTTCCGAAGAAGCGTGCGGCAATACCCGGCGTGCCCTCCATGCCATCTCCGACGACGGCGACGATGCTCTGTTGCGGCGTGACGTCTACGCTCTGGATCTGGCCACTCTCGAGTTCCTCGACAAATGCATCGCGGATGACCTGCGCCGCGCGTTCAGCGACCGGGTCGGGCACGGCGATACAGATCGAGTGCTCGGAACTCGCCTGCGAGATCAGTGTGACCGAAACACCGGCATTCTTCAGCGCACTGAACATTCGATCGGCGGTGCCCGGGACGCCGATCATGCCGGCGCCTTCGAGATTGACGAGCGCCATGCCGCCGATCGCGGTAATGCCCTTGATGCCCTCAATCGACTCGGCATCGGCCTCAATGCGGCTGCCAGGGTGCGACGGGTTGCGGCTGTTGCGGATGACGACCGGAATGTCCTTGTCGACAACCGGACCGAGCGTCTGCGGATGGATGACCTTGGCGCCGAAATACGCGAGCTCCATGGCCTCGTTGTACGTCATCTGGTCGATCACGCGTGCTTCGGGCACGCGCCGTGGATCGGCGCTCATGACTCCGTCGACATCGGTCCAGATGCTCAGCTCGTCCGCATTCGACAGGGCCGCGAAAATCGCTGCGGAGAAGTCGCTGCCGTTGCGGCCCAGCGTCGTCTGCAGGCCCTCCTCGTCACTCGCGATGAACCCGGTGATCACCGCAACGCCTTCGAAATCGGCCGCAACGATGCTATCGAAGTTCGACTGGGACGGCTGCCACTGAACCGTGGGACCGAGCTCGGTTTGGTCGACGACGATGACCTGCCTGGCGTCGACCCAGGTGCCGCCGCGTTCTGCTGCAATCTGACCCAGGTGGGCCGCAAGCAGGCGCGCCGACCAGATCTCGCCGTAGCCGGCGACGACGTCACGGCTTCTCTGCGGCGCCGATTTCACGAGCGCGACAGCTTTCAGTACATCCCTGACGTCTTCCGCATCCTGGCCCCAGGCATCGAGCACATCGACGAGCACGTCGCCGTCGACGAGTTCTCTCGCGGTTGCCGCGTAACGCTCGCCGATGGCATTGAGTCCGTCGATGAACTCGTCGTTGTCCTGTTCAGCCAGATTAGCGAGGTTCAGTAGTGCATCGGTCATGCCGCCCATTGCCGACACGACGACGCCGAGCCGCTCGTCCTGCATGTCGAGAACGATGCCCGCCACGCGCCGAAAACACTCGGCGTCGGCGAGACTGCTGCCCCCGAACTTATGGATTTTCCAGCGGTTTTGCGCCACTTCTCTAATGCCCTGTCTGGCCTGGACACTCAGGCCCTTCGCGAAAAACGGTGAATAATAGCGACACATTCACGCCGCGTCGCCTGTTTTAACTGAAATCGATTCGCCCGGATGGCGCCCCAAAAGAACGCTTTTCGCCTGGTACGGTGCTTGAGCTGTGCAAGTTCGAGGCGCGAGACGGCGAAAGAGCGCAGTGTACACGCCGGTACATGAGCATCTTGAGCCGTCTCGCAACGAAGAAATTGCGCAGCTCGAGCAGCGTAACAGGTGAAAAGTGGTGGGGCGTCTAGGGATCGAACCTAGGACCAGTCGGTTAAAAGCCGAATGCTCTACCTCTGAGCTAACGCCCCGTCCGGGAAGTGCGGAAGCCGGCGCATCATACCGGATAGCCGGTAAATCTCAAGCCTCGCAAGGCTTCAGACGCCCTCTTCGTCCATGCGGGTGATGCGCTGTCCCGCGAGCCGGGCAGCCGTGGTTTCGGGGTAGTCCGCCTGTACCTTGCCGAGCGAAGCGCGGGCGTCATCCCAGCGTTTCAACTCGTAGTTGCAGTAGCCGATCTTGAGCAGCGCATCGGGCACCTTGCGCGACCGCGGATACCCGTCGATAACCGTCTGGAATGCGGTCAGTGCATCTTCAAACTGCTTCGTTACGTAGTGCGACTCGGCCAGCCAGTACTGCGCGTTGTCCGCGAGTTCGCTGTCCGGGTACGTGACGAGAAACTGCTCGAACGCGATAGCCGCCTGCTCGTAGCGCTGTTCCTTGAGCAGCTCGAAAGCGGCCTGGTAGTTGTCACGGTCCGAGCCACCCGGTACGGGCAGCTGTCCCGGCGACAGCGAACCGCCGTCGAGGACATTGTCACTGCTGACCTTCGCCTCGAGCTCCTGGATGCGGGCATCGAGGTCGGCGTACAGCTGGCGCTGCCTGTCTCCCGTATTCTGCGCGTCGTACTCGAGCGACTCCGCACGCCCCTGGAGCATGTCCGCACGCCGCTCGAGTTCCGCAACCTGCTGGGTCATCTCGACCAGGCTGCGGTTCTGAACGACGCGCTCGACGGCCTCGAGCCTGCGCTCGAACGCATCGAGTTTCGCGAGTACCGGGTCTTCGCCGGGCGGCTCCATCAGGGTGCAGGCGCCGATGAACGGCGCCATGGTCAATACGAGATGCCTGGCTCTCACAGCGTAATCCTGCCTAGTTGAGGTAATTGATCTCGACGCGACGATTGAGTTGGTGGTCTTCCTCGGTTTCGCCGAAGGCCGCCGGACGCTCTTCCCCGAAACTCACCGTCTGGATTTGCTCGGTCGACGCGCCCTGGATCAGGAGCATGCGGCGCACCGTCTGCGCCCGGCGCTCGCCGAGGCCAATGTTGTACTCGCGTGAGCCTCGATTGTCGGTGTGGCCCTCGAGCCGGACGGTGGCACCCGGGTTTTCGGCAAGCTGCATCGCATGACGAGACACGACCTCGTTGTATTCCGCGCGGAGATCGTACTGGTCGAAATCGAAATAGATGATATTAGTGAGTTCGTCACCCATATCCCACGGCACTTCCTCACCCTGCCCGAGGCTTCCATCGTCGTAGCCACCGGTGTCGGCACTCTCATCGCCGTAGGTCGTGTCAGTCGGTTCCGGGTCCGGTATCGTGCGTCCGCCGCCGCAGCCCACCAGCAGCGTAGCGGCGAATGCGAGAATAATCAGTTTTGTGTGCGTCATATCATTGGCCTTGCTCTGCCCAAGAGAAGTAATTAAAAATCAATTAAATAAAAGAACTTTTTAAAGTAATCTAGAACCTGGGGAACGGTGACCACACCGGTTCCCTTACATCAACCCTGCCCGACTGCAGCCGTTGCCGGATCAGGCCATCGGCCGACACGGTCTCCAGAACGCCGTTGCCACGCGACCGGGTCGCATAGATCAGCATGTCGCTGTTCGGCGCGAAGCTCGGGCTTTCGTCTTCGCTGCCCGTCGATACCACGACAAACTGGTTCTGCGAGAGATCCAGCACACCGATCCGGTAATTGCCCCTGTCGTTGTGCACAACCGCCAGGCGCTTGCCGTCCGGCGACAACCGTGGTCGCGCATTATAACTCCCTTCGAACGTGACGCGTTCCGGGGCGCCACCGCTCGCGCGAACCCGGTAGATTTGCGGGCCGCCACTGCGATCCGAGGTGAAGTAGATGAATTTGCCGTCAGGTGACCAGCTGCCCTCGGTATCGATGGCACGGTTCGTCGTCAGGCGACGTGTTTGCCGCGCATTGATGTCGAGGACGTAGATGTCCAGATTGCCGTCCACGCCGCCCAGCGTCATGACGAGTTTCTTGCCGTCGGGGGAGAACGACGGGGCGCCGTTGATGCCGGGCTTGTTCGAGACCGCAATACGATTGCCGGTCCGCAGCGTCTGGACCCAGATCGAGGAGCGGTTACCTTCGAAAGACACGTACGCGAGGCGGCGGCTGTCGGGCGACCATGCCGGAGACATGATCGGGTCTTTGCTTTCCATGATGATGTGCTCGTTCTCGCCGTCCTGGTCGGCGACGAGCAGCCTGTAAAAGCTGCCGTTGCCGCGGCGCTCGGCGGTGACGAACGCGACCTTGGTTGCGAAGACGCCCTTGATGCCGGTGAGCTTCTCGTAAATCATGTCCGCCGCCCGGTGCGCGACGTGGCGCATGTTGCCGCGACTGGCAGGCATGCGGTAGCCAACGAGCTGGGTACGCCTGAGGGGGTCGAACAACTGGAACTGAACGCTGTAGGCGTTCTCGCCGGTCTGTCGGACGCTGCCGATGACGACGGCCTCGACGCCGAGAATCGACCAGTCGTCGAAATCGATCTCGGTGCCCGAGGTCGGCTTCTGCAGCATGTCGCCCTCTTCGAGAGGCTCGAAGCGCCCGCTGCGGAAGAGGTCTGCCTCGATGACGCCGGACACGTCCAGCGGCGCCTCTGCCGACTGCCCCTGCCAGCCGAACGGCACGATCGCGACGGGCGTCCGTTTGACGCCGCCTTCGGTGATTTCGATGGTCAGTTCGGCATTGGCGCTCGCCATGAAGAGCAGCAATGCAGCAATGACTGTGTTTCTCAGCACGATTTCGCCTGTCTGCGTGAATTCCGCGCTATTGTTCAGGTTTGAAAACAAAGCGCAAGTCGGGTTCAAACAGAATCGGGTTGGCGGGCACCGGCAACGGTGAGGCCTTGCGCACTGCGGCCTCGATTGACCGGACCACAGCCTCGTCCCCATTGCAGCTCACGACGTTGACGCTGATGACGTCGCCGCTCGCCGTCTGCCGGACGCGAACGACGCAATCCAGGCCGGCGCGAGCACTCGCGGGCCGGGCCCAGTTGCGCACCACCTTCTGCTGCAAGGCAAACATGTACCGCGTCATATCGTCCGAACTTCGCGCCTCGGTCAGCCGTTCCTCGGCCGCGATCTCGGCCTGGCGCGCAGCTTCCTCTTGTTCGCGCCTCCGGCGCTCGTTCTCCTCGCGCTGGCGCCTGATGTCCTCCTGGCGTTTGCGCTCGGCTTCTTGCCGTTTGCGCTCGAGCTCCTCTTCCTCCCTGCGCTTGCGTTCGGCCTCCTCCTTCTCGCGCTTGATGCGCTCTTCGCGCTCCTTGCGTTCCTGTTCGATGCGCAGATCGTCGAGGCGCTTCTGTTCCTCTGCGCGTTTCCGCGCCTCTTCGGCCGGGTCCGGTTTCGGTGGCTCGGGCTCGGGCTCGGGCTCGGGTTCAGGTTCCGGCTCCTCGATGACGGGCTCGGGTTCCTTATCCTCGACGACCGGTTCCGGCTCCGGGCGCTCCTCGACGACAGGCGGGATGTCCTCCATGAGCGTCGCCGTCAGTACGAGCGGCGTAATCGGCTGCGAACGCGGCGCGAAATCGATCGCGAAGACGAGCGCTCCGAACACCACGACGTGCAGCAGCACGGCGAGTGAGATCGGGATCAGGTTGCGCTCGTCGCGAATCACGGCCGCGCTTACTCCGGAACGGGATACGTATCCAGCGGGTCGGTCACGAAGCCGATGCTCGCGGCGCCGCCGCGCTGCAGCAGCACCATTGCGCCGACGACGTAGCCGTATTCCACGGCGCGGTCGGCTTTAACGAAGACCGGCGTATCCGGGCTGTTCTTCATGATAGAGCCGACGACCGCGATTATGCGATCCGACGTGGTCGGCTCGTCCTTGCCGTCGCCCCGATTGAGATAAAGGTTGCCGGCCGCGTCGACGCTGAGCACGAGCGGCTGTCGATCGGTCGTATCCTGGATCGGTTGGGCGTCCGCCTTCGGCAATTCCACCTTGACGCCCTGCGTCAGCAGCGGCGCTGTCACCATGAAGATGACGAGCAATACGAGCATGACGTCGATGTATGGCACGACGTTGATCTCGCCCATGAGCTTGCGGCTTTGCATCGGTGCCGGCATGTCAGCCCCCCTCCTTGGCACGCGCGTGGCGCTTGAGGATGCTCGCGAACTCCTCGGAGAAACCGTCATAGCGGTAGACGAGTCGCACGACCTTGTCGGCATAGCGGTTGTAGGCGATGACGGCCGGGATGGCCGCGAACAGGCCCATCGCCGTGGCAATGAGCGCTTCGGCGATAGGCGGTGCTACGACCGCAATGGTCGCCGTCTTCATGCCGCCGATCTTTATGAACGCGGTCATGATGCCCCAGACGGTGCCGAACAGGCCGACGTAAGGACTCGTCGAACCGATCGTCGCGAGAGTCGCGAGACCCTGCTCGAGGCGATCGACCTCGCGCATCTGTGCGACGTTCATCGCACGGCGGCATTCGTCGACGAGTTTGTCGGGATCGATCTTGCCCTGTTGCATCGCACGGTTGAATTCGCGAAACCCCGACTCGAACATGCTGGCCATGCCGATACTGCCGCCCTTGGTGCGGGTAGCGCTGCGGTACAGCGTGTTGAGGTCGCCGCCGGACCAGAATGCCGCTTCGAACTCGTCGGAGGCGTCCTTGGTGCGCCGGATCAGCCGCCGCTTCGTGAAGATGATGCTCCACGATACGAGCGACGCTCCGATCAGCAGCAGCATCACGAGTTGCACCGGGATGGTGGCCTCCAGCAGGAGGCCGACGACTGACATATCGGGTGTCACGTCTGGTGTCATGTCTTGGGTCCTTCAAAGAAATCGGCGGGCACGCGCAGTGGCCGCTTGGTCTCGGCATCGAGAAATGCCGCCTTCACACCGCCCGACAGGAGCAAGGTTCCGTCGAGGCCGTCACGATAGATGTTCTGTTCTATGTCGAACGTGGCGCGGGTCATTCGCGCGAGCCGCGCGGTCACGACGAGTTCATCATTGAACTGCGCCGGCACGACGAATTTCGCCGTCGACTCGACGACGACGAACATCTTGCGCTCCTTATACAGCAGGTCGTGCTGATTGACGCCCAGGCTGCGCAGCCATTCCGTCCGCGCCCGCTCCATGAATCGAAAATAATTGGCGTAGTACACGACGCCCTGGGCGTCCGTGTCTTCGTAGTACACGCGAACCGGCCATTCGAACGGCTCGCCGCTGTCACGCTCTGTCATGGTTTCGTTCAGTCCCGGGAAAACAAGTCCGGCGCGGCATCGGGCTTCGCCGGCGGCTGCAGGCCGAAATGCAGATATGCGTTCTTCGTGGCTACGCGGCCGCGCGCCGTACGCATCATGTATCCCTGCTGGATCAGGTAGGGCTCCAGCACGTCCTCGATGGTGCCGCGTTCTTCGCCGAGTGCGGCGGATATGCTCTCGATGCCCACGGGCCCACCGTCGAATTTCTCGATGATCGTCAGCAGCAATCTGCGGTCCATGGCGTCGAATCCGATCGGGTCGACTCGCAAAACGTCCATCGCACCGGTGGCGACTTCTCCTGTTACGACACCGTCGCCCTCGACCTCGGCGAAGTCGCGCACGCGCCGAAGGAGACGATTGACGATGCGCGCCGTACCCCGGGCACGGCGCGCGATCTCCATGGCGCCCGCTTCCTCGATCGGTAGATTCAGGATGCCTGCAGAACGTCGCGCAATGGCCTCGAGTTCCGGGATCGAGTAGAACTCGAGTCGCTGCACGATGCCGAAGCGGTCTCGCAGCGGAGACGTCAGCAGCCCCGCGCGCGTCGTCGCACCGACGAGCGTGAACGGCGGCAGATCCAGCTTGATCGAGCGCGCCGCCGGCCCTTCGCCGATCATGATGTCGAGCTGGAAATCCTCCATGGCGGGGTAAAGCACCTCCTCGACGGCAGGGCTCAGGCGGTGAATCTCGTCGACGAACAGCACGTCGTTGGGCTCGAGATTGGTGAGAATCGCCGCCAGGTCACCGGGACGCTCGAGGACCGGACCGGCGGTCTGCCTCAGGTTGACGTTCATCTCGTTGGCAACGATATGCGCAAGCGTCGTCTTGCCGAGCCCCGGCGGACCGAATATCAGCACGTGATCGAGCGCCTCTTCGCGTCGCCTCGCCGCCTCGATGAAGATCGCCATCTGTTTCTTGACGTCCGGCTGCCCGACGTATTCGTCAAGGCGCTTCGGCCGGATCGCGCGATCGAAGGCTTTATCCTCGCCGCGCGCGACGGCACTCGTCAGGCGATCGTGTTCAATGCCAGCCATGTCTTACGTCGCCACCTGTTTCAGAGCCAGCCGTATGATGTCCTCGGCCGACTTACCGTCGACATCGAGCTTGCCGATCAGCGTATTGACCTCGCGGGGTTTGTAGCCCAGCGCGACGAGCGCGTCCACGGCCTCGGTGCGCGCGTTGCTCTCCACGGTGAGCGTACTTGTCCCCGGCACGACGGGCGTCTTGTCGATGCGATCGCGCATTTCGATAATCAGGCGCTCGGCCGTCTTCTTGCCGACCCCGGGAATCTTGATCAGCGTCGCGCTGTCCTCGAACTCGACACAGCGCTGGAAATCGCCGACGCTCATCGCGGACAGCACTGCGAGAGCCATCTTGGCGCCGACGCCGCTGACTTTCAGCAGCATGCGGAACAGCGCCCGCTCATCCTCGGTAGAGAATCCGAAGAGGATCTGCGCGTCCTCGCGAACCAGCATGTGGACGTGCAGGAAAACCTCGCTATTCATGTCCGGGAGATTCAGAAACGTCGACATCGGCGTCTCGACCTCGTAGCCGACGCCGGCGCATTCGACGATGATTGCCGGTGCCTGCTTCCAGGTCAGGCGACCACGCAGCGAGCCGATCATTTCAGCCTGACCACGGCCGCATCGCCGAGCCGGTGACGAATCCGCCGTTGATGCCCGTGACAAAGCGCCGCTGCCAGCGCGTCGGCTGCGTCGGCCTGAGGGGTACCGTCGAGACTCAGCAGCGACGTCACCATGTGCTGGACCTGCTCCTTCGATGCCGAGCCCGTGCCGACGATAGCCTGCTTGATCTCGCGCGGCGCGTACTCGAAAACCTCGACGTCGAACGCGAACGTCGCGCACAACGCGGCCGAGCGGGCATGGCCGAGCTTCAGCGCGCTGCCGGCATTCTTCTGCATGAATACAGATTCGATGGCGACGATGTTCGGCCGGTACTCGGTGACGATCTCGCTAACGGCCTTGAAGATGCTTTTGAGACGCTCCGGGAAATCGCCCTCGAGCGTTTTGACGGCACCGCTCGCGACGTAGGTCGGTTGCTCGCCGTTGAAGTCGACGACGCCAAAACCCGTGAACCGGG
>JAAUYH010001266.1_pt1 | contig 24038 bp, 16 predicted proteins | sample 7278061 | NCBI WGS metagenome assembly JAAUYH01 (sample SAMN14350203, study PRJNA611818) | marine sediment metagenome | isolation source: surface marine sediment (0.6m) | place: French Polynesia: Moorea | collected 2018-08 | reverse complement strand
TCATTTGATGACATTAATCATTAAAGATATAGATGTTTGTTTGATTACTTATTTTTCCTGTTTGTTCTCCAGGTTCTCTGGGGTTTTTTACACTCTTGTGGGGTAGGTATACCTGTCTGTCATAAAAATTAATTCCAATCAGTTCCCATCAGCCAAATTTAATCATTTCTCGACCTTCCATTAAGGGTTGTTCACCTTTAAGGAGGGATTCCAACACGGCTTTAATTCTGTCTGCATCCGGTGGACATCCCGGCATATATAAATCGACATTAACCACTTCATGGACAGGTCGCACCTGGGGCAGTAATTCTGGTACAATTCCTGGTTCATGGGGTAGTTGTGGGCTAGTATCCCCTAATTCCAGATAACAGCGTTTCAAAACTGGTTCGGCACCCCCTAACATGTTACGCATTGCGGGTACGTTGGCTGTAATGGCACAATCCCCAAAAGATATAAGAAATTTACTGCGTTCCCTGACTTTCAAAATTAATTCGAGATTATCCTCGTTAGCAATACCACCCTCCACTAATACAACATCTACACCTTCAGGATACTCTTTGATATCAGAACCCACAGGACTGTAAACCACATCCACCATTTGCGCTAAGTCAATTAGCCATTCATCCAAATCCAAGAAGGACATGTGACAGCCAGAGCAACCAGCTAACCAAATAGTGGCAAATTTTACCTTGTCCATTGTTTTTGCTCCCGTGCTGTAATTAGGAAATCCAGTTTTTTTCGGTCATGGCGCATTTCTGCGACGGTGACACCTTTGTCAAAAATTGCTCCGGTGGGACAGGCATCTACGCATTTACCGCAGGAAGTACAAGCATTTACCTCTCCCCAAGGTTGATTCATACCCGTAATTACCTTAGTTTGCGCTCCCCGATTAGCGACATCCCAAACATGGGCACCTTCAATCTCATCACAAACCCTAACGCAACGGGTACAAAGGACACAGCGATTATGGTCAATACCAAAGCGTTCATGGGATATGTCTACATCTCTGTTGGGGAAACGGTAAGGAAAGCGAGAATGAGTCATACCTACTTCCACCGCTAAGTCTTGCAACTCACAATTTTCATTGGCAACGCAAACAGCGCAAATATGATTCCCCTCAGCAAACAGCATTTCCACCGTCATACGGCGATACTCTTGTATTTGCTGGGTATGGGTATAAACCTCCATACCTTCACCGACTTGAGTGACACAACTAGGTAAAAGCTTGTTACTTCCCGTAATTTCCACCAAGCATAATCTACAAGCTCCCACATCCGACACCCCATTCAGATGACATAGGGTAGGAATGCGAATCCCCGCTTCCTGTGCTGCTTGCAGGATAGTTGCACCTTCCTCAACCGCTACATCAACATCGTTAATTTTCAGAGTTTTTACTGACATCTTCTTGTTAGTGGTTAAGAGTTATTATTCTCCCTTGTCTCCCTTCCTGTTTCCTAGCCAGAGGCTAGGAAATCTTAATCTGGAGGCTCTGCCTCTAAAGTGGACCGAAGGCAGAGCCTCCCAAACTGCGTCACAAGCCAGAGACTTGTAACAAGAGGAAGGCAGAGCCTCCCAAACTGCGTCACAAGCCAGAGACTTGTAACAAGAGGAAGGCAGAGCCTTCCAAACTGCGTCACAAGCCAGAGACTTGTAACAAGAGGAAGGCAGAGCCTCCCAAACTGCGTCACAAGCCAGAGACTTGTAACGAGAGACGAGAGAAAATATTGTTAATTATCAAGGTTTTTACTGACATATTGTTGTTAGTTTTAATTTTTAATTTTTAATTTTTAATTTTTAATTCTTTGCAAATATTCCTCCCGGAAGTAAAGCAAGGTACTTAATACGGGGTTGGGTGCGGATTGTCCTAGTCCACACAGGCTGGTTGATTTCACCATTTGACAAAGTTGTTCTAACTGTTCTAAGTCTTTGTCAGTAACCTGATGATTGACAAACTTGGTTAATAATTCATACAACTGTACCGTCCCTGCACGACAGGGTATGCATTTACCACAGCTTTCGTCTCGACAAAACTCCATATAAAATTGGGCAACTTCGACCATACTGGTGCTGTCATCCATGACTACCATACCGCCAGAACCCATAATTGAGCCAAGTTTACTTAAGGATTCGTAATCTACGGGGGTATCTAAATAGGAAGCGGGAATACAACCACCAGAGGGTCCCCCGGTTTGCACGGCTTTCACGGAACCAGTTGTCACACCTCCTCCCATATCTTCAATTATTTCCCGCAGGCTAATTCCCATGGGGACTTCGATTAAACCTGTATTGCTAATTTTACCTGTAAGAGAAAATACTTTTGTACCTTTACTCTTCTCTGTACCAATACTGGCAAACCAATCCGCACCTTTACGGATAATCGGAGCAATATTGGCAAAAGTTTCTACATTGTTAATTAAAGTGGGATAGCCCCACAATCCCAACTCAGCGGGATAGGGGGGACGGGGACGGGGTGTACCTCTACCCCCTTCTACAGAGGCAATTAAAGCCGTTTCTTCTCCGCAGACAAATGCTCCTGCACCGACTCGAATATCAATACGGAAGTCAAAGGGAGAGCCAAATATCTGCATACCCAAAAGCCCAATCCTTTTAGCTTGCTGGATAGCTTTTTGCAGACGTTTGATTGCTAGGGGATATTCTGCCCGCACGTAGATAAAACCTTGATTTGCACCCACTGCATAACCAGCGATCGCCATTCCTTCCAACACTCGATGGGGATCACCCTCTAGGACACTACGATCCATAAATGCACCGGGATCGCCTTCATCCGCATTACAAATGACATATTTTTGACCTGGGGGCATTTTCGCCACAGTTGCCCATTTTAATCCTGTGGGGTATCCAGCACCACCCCGTCCCCGCAAACCAGACTTGGTGATTTCATCCACCACTTGGGGGGGTGTCATTTCATGGAGAACGTTATAAAGTGCCTGATAGCCATCTACAGCAATATATTCTTCGATTTTTTCGGGGTCAATTTTACCGCTGTTCTCCCCAACTATTTGTAGTTGACGGGTAAAGAATGGATGGTTAACATCAGTTTCCATGGCATCGGTTTTACCCCCATTCAATGCTGTAATGATTGAAGGTGCTTGTTCTGGGGTTACCTGTTCATAAAGAATATTATGGGGGGAAATCTCCACTAATGGTCCTCTACCACACAATCCCAGACAGCCTACCCCCACCACCTGAATGCGATCGCCTAATCCAGTTGATTCTACCTCCTGTTCCATTTGTTGTTTTACCATCAGGGAGTTCGCAGCTTGACAACCCGTAGCGGTACAACAATTTACTCTAATATTCTTCTTATCCTGGCGTTTTTTACCAGCAATCTCTTGTAATTCTGTCCAATCCATAATTTTGCTAAATGCTAATTGCTAACTCCCAAAACAATTCAAAATTCAAAATTCAAAATTCAAAATTCAAAATTCAAAATTGGTAACTCCTTTTTTCCAAGCTTCTAATTTCTAACTCCCAACTCCTAACTCCTAACTCCCAACTCCTAACTCCTAACTCGTAAATCCAAACTCGTAAATCCAAACTCGTAAATCCAAACTCCCAACTCCTAACTTCTAACTCGTAAATCCAAACTCGTAAATCCAAACTCCCAACTCCCAACTCCAAACTCCAAACTCCAAACTCCAAACTCCAAACTCCAAATTTCTAACTTCTAACTCGTAAATCCAAACTCCAAACTCCAAACTCCAAATTTCTAACTTCTAACTCCAAACTCCAAATTTCTAACTTCTAACTCGTAAATCAAAACTCCAAATTTCTAACTTCTAACTCGTAAATCAAAACTCCCAACTCCCAACTCCAAACTCCCAACTCTTAACTTCTAACTCGTAAATCCAAACTCCAAACTCCAAACTCCCAACTCTTAACTTCTAACTCGTAAATCAAAACTCCAAATTTCTAACTTCTAATTTTTAACTCCAAATTTCTAACTCCCAACTCCTAACTCCCAACTCCTAACTCCCAACTCGTAAATCCAAACTCCTAACTCCTAACTCTAAACTCCCAACTCCTAATTCCCAACTCCTAACTCCTAACTTCTAACTCGTAAATTCAAACTCCTAACTCTAAACTCCCAACTCCTAACTCCTAACTTCTAACTCGTAAATCCAAACTCCTAACTCTAAACTCCCAACTCCTAACTCCCAACTCCTAACTTCTAACTCGTAAATCCAAACTCCAAACTCCAAACTCCAAATTTCTAACTTCTAACTCGTAAATCCAAACTCCCAACTCCAAACTCCAAATTTCTAACTTCTAACTCGTAAATCCAAACTCCCAACTCCAAACTACAAATTTCTAACTCGTAAATCAAAACTCCAAATTTCTAACTCCCAACTCCCAACTCCCAACTCCCAACTCCTAACTTCTAACTCGTAAATCCAAACTCCTAACTTCTAACTCGTAAATCCAAACTCCAAACTCCAAACTCCAAATTTCTAACTTCTAACTCGTAAATCAAAACTCCAAATTTCTAACTTCTAATTTCTAACTTCTAACTTCTAATTTCTAACTTCTAACTTCTAACTCCCAGTGTTTAATCCTTTCCTCTACGGATTCTGAGGTTTGTTGTCCTGAAACTTGACCATCAAAAACCACCGCTGGTGCAATTCCACAAGCACCGATGCAACGTGCTGTTAACAGAGATATTTGACCATCATCTGTGGTTTCCCCGACATGGATACCCAGTTTTGACTCTAAATTACCCAGAATGTCTTTCCCACCCTTGACATAGCAAGCAGTTCCTAAGCACACGACACAGGTATGCACACCACTGGGTTTAAGGGAAAATAAGTGGTAGAATGTTGCCACTCCGTAAACTTTACTCAGTGGCAATTTTAGGGTACGAGCGATATAAATTAGGATATCTTCTTCTAAATAACCAAACTTTTCTTGAGCATGGTGTAATATCTCAATTAAGGCATCTTGACGATAACTATTGCGCTTAATTGTTAAATCTAGGCTTTTGAATCGTTTATCACCGCTGGGATGTCCTTGTGGTGACTTTGTTTTAGTATTTGAGGATTGCATGGCTTATTTCCTCTCTATTGCAGCAATTATTCACTCCCCTCACGGGGAGAGAAAAATTGATTGAGAAATATTTGGCAATATTTGTTGATTTTTAGAATCTCCTTTCGGAAATCAAATCCATTGTTTGTCTAATCAAAAACTGAATTTTATTTTTATTGTGCCCTAAAAATCTCTTTAACTTAACCACAATAACATTATGAATCAATATGCCACAATTTAATCATCTCTAAGGTAACAAATTCTAAAGGTTTTTCAAGTTTTAATATCTCTTGTAAATTTGCAAGTTTTACCTATAGGACTCCTATTGGATTTTTGTACTCCTGGATTGTAGACACCAAAGGTGGCTTGTGCAAGTAGCAAGCTAAGGTGCTAGACTGTGTTTGCGCTTAAAAACTCAGTACAATTTAACTTCCCTATTCCCTATTCCCTCACATGAGTTGACAATTTTCTAAGGATATACACGGAATAACAGGTGAATTATGAGTCAACTTACAAGTAGTTAATAGGCTTTTAAGATTACTTAATAGCGTAGCTTGTGTTGGACAGCTTCAACCTAAATTCAAAGAAATATAGGGATTTTCGGTGTTGCTAAATTGAAGGGCAGAATTTATTTTTCAAGTCTTGAGTAAGCCATCATTATCTTCCAAAATTGAGGAACTTAAAATTATCTTTCTCCCGCAGAATAGGGGGTTGGGGGGCAAAATCAGACCCGTAATCAGCAATCCCCGGTTTTTGGTTGATTACAATACAAAGGGAATCGGTGAAATTAGGAAGATTTGGGATGCCCATACCACACAAGATTGTATTTGATAAAGAGTGGACAGGGTTATAAAAATTGATTTTGTGTTATTTCTCAAACATTTTGGGGAAGTATAAATAATATAAGTCATATCTTGCACCACTCAACAACCATTGAGAAAGTTCGGCAGCGCGTTGCTTTGGTTTCCAAAGTTATAGCGACTGCCAGGGTTTATGAACGAAAAATTAGGGTTTTGATGGGTAAACCTTTTCAATAAACCCGGTTTCTGAACCTGGTGCAAGATGTGTGATAAACCTATGGCTTTTTGTTATCTCGGGTGTGGGACTTGAGAAACAGTGAAGCTGTGGAGTATAGAGAAAGTTCAATAGGTCACATCTCAAAATCTCAAGGTGTGTAGCTGATGGTGCAAATTAATTTCCAGAAAGTTTTAAAACAAAAGGGGGTTTTGACTCTTGTGAGGCAGATTTTCCCTACCCTAGAAAGTTCTGTTTGTATTTTAAGCAAGGATGGTAAGATTTTACTTGGCAGGGAAATGACCGAACAAACGCAGAAATATCCTGTTGAACTTTCTGGAGAAGTTTTTGGTTGGGTGGTAGGAAATGAGAGTGCTTGTGCAATTTCGTCTTTACTATCTTACATAATTAAACAGGAGTTTGCCAAAAAGTCTCTTGCCATAGAATTGCTGGATAGATATCAGGAAATAGACCTATTTTTTGAGCTTTCTACTCAAATTACTGCTAGTTTAAACTTACAAGAAATTGCTCAGCTGGCGATTGAGAAGATAGAAACCTTAATTGATTGTAGCGCTGGGTCAATTTTGTTAGTAGACCAGCAGACAAATGAGTTGAATTCCCTTTGCGAGTTTGGTCAATTTGGGCATTTGAAAAGCCTTCTAAAGCTAGAAGAAGATCCGATTAATCAAATTATCAATCAGGGTTCAGGAGAGATTGTTAACGATTTATGTTCCTTGGGTTCGGGAGTTGATAGTCAAGAGTCAATTTGTTCTGTGATTTGTGTACCTCTAAAGACTGAGGAGGAAGTAATTGGTGCGATTGTTATTGGTAGCGATAACAATGTCACTTATACTACCGAGGACTTAAAAATTCTCAATATTTTTGCTTCCCAAGTGGCGATCGCGATTGAAAAAGCGCTACTTTATCAGCAAAGTCTAAATGCTGCTGAATGTGCGAAAAATCAGGCTCAAGAGTTGCAGCGTACTTTAGGGGAGTTACAGGAAACTCAGGCTCAACTGGTTCAAAGTGCAAAGATGTCCAGTCTAGGAGAAATGATAGCTGGAATTGCCCACGAAATCAACAATCCTGTCAACTTTATTCATGGGAACCTCAATCATGCTTGGAATTACTCCCAAGACTTGCTTGATTTGCTGGCTCTTTACCAACAGTATTATCCCCAACCAGTACCGGAAATTCAAGAGCAAGCAGAGGAGATTGACCTGGATTTTTTGATTTCAGACATGACGCAATTGTTGTCTTCTATGCGGTTTGGTGTTAATCGTATCAAGGATATTGTCTATTCTTTACGTAATTTTTCTCGTCTGGATGAGGCAGAAAGGAAACCTGTGAATATTCATGAGGGTATTAATAGTACTTTGATGATTTTACGCCATCGTCTCCAAGGCAGTACAGAACATCCAGAAATTGAGGTGATTAAAGATTATGGTGAATTACCTTTGGTGGAATGTTATGCAGGGCAATTAAATCAAGTATTTATGAATATTATTAGTAATGCTATTGATGCTTTTGAGGAAAAGGGAAAAAATCCTCAGATCCGAATTAGTACCCAAGTTTTGGATGATGATTGGGTGGAAATCTCTATTGTTGACAATGGAGTGGGGATACCAGAAGAAGTTAAGCAGCGAATTTACGACCCCTTTTTTACTACTAAGGAAGTAGGAAAAGGTACGGGATTAGGAATGGCAATTAGCTATCAAATTGTAGTTGAAAAGCATGGTGGAGTTCTCAAATGTTTGTCTCAACCAGGTGAGGGAACGGAATTTTGGATTCAAATTCCCATAATGCCATTAGGGGAAGGTTCTAGGACTTGTTGTTACGATTCGTGGTTACAAAAACCTTTAAAATAATGGGCAATTATCAGATTTATATTTGATTTTTTTACACCTACAATTAGAAACCGGGTTTCTATAGGTGGAGAACTGATAATTTGAGTATGTATGCCGAAATAAACCCGGTTTCTAGACCCTTACGGGGGTTTTATATTGATTTTATAAACACCCTCTAAAAGACCATTTATTTATAAAGTAAATATTAAGTCTATAGGTGTAGTTAGAAACCGGGTTTCTTCGAGACTAACTACGATAATATTTGATATTTCACCTAGAGAAACCCGGTTTCTTGGGTCTTAAGGTTTACTTTATAAATAACCTCTAAGAGTTCCCTGTTCCCTATTCCCTGTTCCCTATTCCCTATTCCCTATTCCCTATTCTCTATTCCCTGTTCCCTATTCCCTATTCCCTGTTCCCTGTTCCTTATTCCCTGTTCCTTATTCCCTTGGATTGCGAGATAAAAATTTTATTTACGAGTTTCTTTACCATGAAATCATCTCAAAACCTCAAAGCCAGACATGTTACAGTTATCAAAAATTTTTTGTTTACTTTTGTACCCCTATCAGTTTTACTATTAGGGGGTGCCTATTACATCTATCAAGCTGAAATCAAAATTAAAAGAACGGCTTTAGAAAACAACGAAGTCCGCAATGTTGAACTACAAACTTTAGCTGGAACCGAGAATTTTAAGGCAATAGAATCAGACTTATTATTTATAGCAACAGAGCCAAACTTAATAGCAAAAATAGATGATAACCATAGTCATGAATCTGGCTCAGATAAACCAGAAACTCACACAAATCTTACGCGGACATTTGTTTCTTTGTCCAAATATAAAAAACGTTATGACCAAATTCGTTTACTCGATTTAAAAGGCAAGGAAATTATTAGAGTTAACTTTAATAATGGTGAACCTCAAATTGTACCTGATAAATATTTACAAGTTAAGGCAAATCGTTATTGGTTTAGAGAAACAGTAAAATTAGAAGCTGGGGAAATTTTTTTTTCTCCTCTCGATTTGAATGTTGAAAATGGCGAGATTGAACAGCCATTCAAACCCATGATTCGCTTTGGTACTCCTGTGTTTGATAGCCAAGGCAAGAAATGGGGAATATTGGTATTTAATTACTTCGGTGAGAACTTTATCAATAATTTGAAAGCAGAAAACACAACTGCTTTGGGCAAAATGATGCTCTTGAATTCTCAGGGATATTGGCTAAAAGGTTTAAAATCAGAAGATGAATGGGGATTCATGTTTGCAAATCGGCAAGATCGGAAGTTTCAAAATGATTTTCCTCAAGCATGGGAAAGCATTTCTAGTCAGGATTCCGGGCAATTTCAAACAAAAAAGGGACTGTTTACATTTTCCACTATTTATCCCTTGCTAAAAATACACTCGCAAAATGCCCAGATATTATCCAATGACAATGGGAAAAATTATCACTGGAAAATTGTTAGTTATATCCCCACTCAAGTTTTGAACTCTGAATTTAGCATTTACAACCGACAGCAATTATGGCTATACATATTTCTATTACCAGGAATGGGAATTGCTTGTTGGCTGATATCCCTATCCAAGGTTCACCGTCAACTTGCTGATGTCCAATTGCGAGACACTTTAACCGATTTAAATACAATTATCAATAATCTTGGAGATGGATTATTAGTTACGGATACAAAAGGATATATTACTCGGTTAAATCCCGTCCTGCGGCAAATGTTTGACTTGGGAGAAATGGAAATTGTCGGTAAACACTGCGAAATTCTCGATCAACCAGAATTAGTAGAATTGATCCAAAAAACCCAAAGGGAGTCCCAACTTACCTTTACACTAGACATTAAACTAAATAAAGAACGCATTGGTCAAGCTTTAGCCACAACTATTTGTCAACAAATTGGCAAAGAAGGTACCCTGCAAATAACAGGAACAATTGTTCTAATTCGGGATATTACCCAAGAGAAGGAAATTGACAGGATGAAGACAGACTTTATTTCTACTGTCTCCCACGAGTTACGAACTCCTCTGACTTCTGTGCTGGGATTTGCTTCTATTATCCAAGAAAAACTAGAGGAAGATGTTTTCCCCTTCATGAGTGCAGATAACCGCAAAACTAAAAAAACTATTAGAAGGGTAAAAGACAATCTCAATATTATTATCTCCGAAGCTGAACGCTTAACGGCTTTAATTAACGATGTATTAGATATTGCCAAAATGGAAGCAGGTAGACTGGAGTGGAAAATGGAGGCGATCGCGATTGAGGAAGTACTTGAACGATCCCTTGCTGCTACATCCTCTTTGTTTATTACACACGGTTTGGAGTTGGTGCGAGATATAGAACCAGGATTACCAGAAATTGTCGGTGATGGCGATCGCCTGATACAAGTTGTGATTAATCTTATTTCTAATGCAGTCAAATTTACTGAGGAAGGTTCTGTCACCTGTAGTGCTAGAGTTAGAGATAATCACATCCTCGTGAGTGTGACGGATACGGGTATTGGTATCACTTCCCCAGAGCAACAGAAGGTGTTTGAGAAATTTAAACAGGTAGGTGAAACCCTGACCAATAAACCAAAAGGTACAGGACTGGGATTACCAATTTGTAAACAAATTATTGAACATCATGGGGGTACAATTTGGGTAGAAAGCGAACTTGGCAAAGGTAGTACTTTTTGTTTTACCCTCCCCATTAACGCTAGTATTAGTGTTAGTAAACCAGAAAAAATAGTTAATTTAGATGCCCTAGTTCAGCAATTAAAAGAACAGTCTCCTACCACTGCTGCGACTTCCCCAAAACAAAAAACAATTTTAGTGGTAGATGACGATGTTAATATCCGCGAATTACTCAGACAATCATTAGAAACTCACGGTTATACTGTCAAAGAAGCAAAAGATGGATTAGATGCTATTAATCAAGTTAAAACTGTCAAGCCCAATTTGATTATCCTAGATTTAATGATGCCCCAAATTAACGGTTTCGATACAGCAGCGGTGTTAAAACATGACCCCATAACCATGGGAATTCCTATTATTATGCTTTCCATTTTTGAGGATAAGGCAAGAGGTTACAGGCTGGGTGTAGATAGATATATGACTAAGCCTATTGATAACAATAAACTGCTGACAGAAATTAACTTGTTACTTGACCAAGAAAAATCAGCTAAAAAGGTTTTGGTTGTTGATAGGAATGCTTCTACACAAGTTACTTTATCTCGGGTATTGGAAGCTCAAGGATATAGCGTTGTGGAAGCTGCTGATGGTGAAGAATGTATTCAAAAGGCTATATCTATTAAACCTGATATGATTATTGTCGATTCCATCGTTTCCCAACAACATGATTTAGTCAAAACTTTAAGGTTTAAAAATGGACTAGAAGATGTTTTCTTCTTGTTATTAGGAGAAAATACAAAATCTCATTAAAACAGGGAAAAATATGAATAAAACAATTTTAATTGTAGACGATGAGCCAAACATCCGCATCTTGATGGAACAAGCACTGGAAAAGTTGGAAGATGAAGGAGTAGAATTACTAATTGCCGAAAATGGACAAGAAGCTTTAGACATCATTAAACAAGAAAAACCAAACTTGGTATTTCTAGATGTAATGATGCCAAAAATGAACGGTTTAGATGTTTGTCAAACTGTCAAAAAAGAACTAAAAATGCAAGATGTTTACATCATTATGTTGACAGCAAAAGGTCAGGAATTTGATAAACAAAAAGGCATAGACGTGGGAGCAGATTTATACATGACAAAACCTTTTCGTCCCAAAGCTGTTCTGGAAAAGTCACGGGAAATCCTAGGTATCTAAAATTCCTCTCGACTGAGAAAATGATTATGACCATACTTTGGAGTTTTACTCAGTCGTGACAGTTCCTACAACCCAGTCCCGTAAAGCCGATCACATCCGTATCTGTTTAGAATCAGATGTTCAATGTCGTCAAACTACCAATGGACTGGAAAAATACCGCTTTACCCATTGCTGTTTACCCGAACTCGATTATCAAGAAATTGACATTAGTACTAGTTTCCTTGATAAACAGGTATTAGCACCTCTGCTGATATCTTCCATGACTGGAGGAACCCCACAAGCTGGTATAATTAACTCACGCCTTGCCCAAGTAGCACAGCATTATAAATTAGCCATGGGTGTTGGTTCCCAGAGGGTAGCGGTGGAAAAACCAGAAGTTGCTGATACCTTTGCAGTACGCAAGTACGCTCCAGATGTGCTGTTATTTGCTAACCTGGGAGCAGTGCAACTTAATTATGACTACGGCTTGGATCAATGTTTGCGCGTGATTGATATCCTCGAAGCTGATGCCCTGATTTTACACCTCAACCCCCTCCAAGAATGCATTCAACCAAGAGGTGATAAGAATTTTAAAGGAATCCTTGACAAAATAGCTAATTTATGTTCAAAAATAGCTATACCCGTGATTGCGAAAGAAGTAGGTAATGGCATCTCAGCAGTCATGGCAGAAAAACTGATTGCTGCGGGGGTAAAAGCGATAGACGTGGCTGGTGCAGGGGGTACATCTTGGGCAAAGGTAGAGAGTGAGAGGGCAGAAAATGCCTTGCAGAGACGTTTGGGGAGAACTTTTGCCGATTGGGGTTTACCCACAGCAGAATGTATTACTAGCATTCGTTCAGTAGCCCCTGATGTGCCTTTAATTGCTTCTGGGGGGTTGCGTCATGGATTGGATGTAGCCAAAGCCATCGCTTTGGGAGCAGATATTGGAGGTTTGGCGATGCCTTTTTTGAAAGCAGCCGCAGATTCAGAAACAGCCCTGTTTGAGTTAGCCCAGGTATTAATTGCCGAAATTAAAACTGTGCTATTTTGTACGGGAAATGCCACCTTGGAAAATTTAAAGCACGGGGATAGTTTACAGCGTATAGAATAAGTATATCTTAAAACAGGTTTTTAGGATTGAACTGTTAATTTCAGAGGAATTGGTGCAAAAATAAATAACTTCCAAATTTAACTTCCGGTAAATGGTAAATGGTAATAACCCAATGACAAATGACCAATGACCAATCACAAATCACAAATCACAAATGACCAATGACCAATAACCAATAACAAATAACAAATAACAAATGACTAATTTTTTGAAACAAACCTTTGCCAGCTTAGTTGGAACTTTACTGGGACTAATGATTTTTTTTGGTCTTAGTACTACAGCATTTTTATTGTTAATTTTTGCTGCTGCGACTTCCCAAGAAGTTAGTCCACAAGTTAAAGATAAATCAATGGTGGTTTTTGACTTGTCGATGAATATCACCGACAGAGAGCCAAGTTCCGACGATTTATTGAGAAAAGCTTTATCAGGTGAAAGCAATACCACAATGTCACTGCGTAGCATTCTAGACTCTATAGAAAAAGCACGAGTTGACAAGCGAATTGTTGGTATTTACCTAAATGCTACCCGTAGTAGTGGTACTAACAGTGCCGGCTTTGCTACCTTTAAAGAAATCCGACGAGCGTTGCAAAAGTTTCGTGCCTCTGGGAAAAAGATTATAGCTTATGGTATGGACTGGGGAGAAAGGGAATATTACCTGAGTTCCGTAGCTGATACCATTGTACTTAATCCCTTGGGAGCAATGGAAATCAACGGTTTAAGTTCCCAACCCATGTTTCTCACCGGGGCTTTAGATAAGTATGGTATTGGCGTACAAGTGGTGCGGGTAGGAAAATTCAAGGGAGCAGTAGAACCGTTTATCCGAGACAAACTTAGTCCTGAAAACCGCCAACAAACCCAAAAATTATTGGATGATGTTTGGCGAGAGTGGCGACTGAGTGTAGGGAAAAGTCGCAAAATTACTCCCCAAAATTTACAAACCATCGCAGACAATAAAGCTATTTTACTAGCAGATGAGGCTAAAAAGCAAGGTTTAGTGGATCGGGTAGCTTACTTCGATGAGGTGGTTAGCCAACTCAAGCAATTAACCAAAACTGACAAGAAAAATAAAACCTTCGAGCAAATTAGCCTCAGTGAATATGCAGAAGTACCAGGAGAAAAATTAGGTGTAGAAAGAGACTCTAAAAATAAAATTGCTGTGGTTTATGCTGAAGGTGAAATTGTTGATGGTAAGGGAGAAGAAGGACAAGTAGGAGGCGATCGCTTTGCGAAAATCTTCCGTCAACTACGACAGGATAATGACGTTAAGGCTGTTGTTTTGCGCATCAATAGCCCTGGTGGTAGCGCTAGCGCATCGGAGGTAATGCAGCGAGAAGTACTTCTCACCCAAGAGAAGAAACCAGTGGTAGTATCTATGGGTGATGTAGCAGCATCTGGTGGTTATTGGATAGCAACGGACTCTAACCGCATTTTTGCTGAACCCAATACCGTTACGGGTTCAATTGGTGTATTTGGCGTCCTATTTAATGCCCAGAAATTGGGTAACAATAATGGTATCACTTGGGATTCTGTAAAAACTGGGCGTTATGCTGATACCCAAACAGTTTCTCGTCCCAAATCTTCCCAAGAGTTGCAATTATATCAACGTTCTGTGAATAGAATTTACGATTTATTTCTGCAAAAAGTAGCAAAAGGTCGAAATTTACCAAAGCAAAAAGTCAGTGAAATTGCCCAAGGAAGAGTATGGTCTGGCACTACGGCTAAAGAAATAGGTTTAGTTGATGAAATTGGCGGTTTAGATGTAGCCATCAAATATGCAGCTAAACAAGCTAAATTAGGGGACAATTGGGAAATACAAGAACATCCTAGATTTAGTACCTTTGAAGAACGGTTATTTGGAGAAGTAAGTGAAGAGGTACGAACTATTTTAGGGGTAGATAAACCTCAATTAAAGGTATCCAATCCCCTGACTGTGGAACTGCAAAAACTTGGGCAGCAAATCGCTATTCTCCAACAGATGAACGATCCCCAAGGTATTTATGCCCGTTTGCCTTTTAACTTTAGGATTGAATAAATACAGTTTTGATATCTGGAAATGATAATTTTTTAGTATGGTGGAGATTTTTCATCATACTATTTTTTGTTAACTATTTAAACCACGTCTATTTTGAAACCTATAGTTTTTTATTGACCGGGTTTTGTTCCAATACGGTACTGCTGCGCAGAAGCAAGCTACAGTTAAGAAAAATAGTAGGTTGGGTGGAAGTTCCCTGTTCCCTGTTCCCTGTTCCCTATATAGGCTAATACACAGCATTGAGGTTTATTTATGCTTAGTTGTACTTTTTGCTTTCTTTATCAAAAAATGATTGTTATAAAATATTGTCTGTGTGAAATTAATATAAAAATTTGCGATAATTTCGATTTATCGTTAATTTTTAGTTATGCAAAATGAAGTATATCAATAAATTTCTGATGAAGTTTTCGTAAAAACACGTAAGTGCTATTGCTTAGTTATGAACCTGCCAATTAATCTCTAGACAAAGAGTTGTATCAAACAGCTTGAGAAGGGAAATTAAAAGGTTCAATAACATGCATTTCAATTTATCTCCAGGAATGCTTGCTTCAGCAGTGTTTGCGGCAATATTAATGCCCATGACTGCCGCGCAAGCAGCTATACTGACATCTGAAAGTTCAATACCCCTACAAAAAACCAATTTTGAAAAATTTGTAACTCTGGAAAAATTCGATCCTACTTTGGGAGATTTGGAGAGTGTATTTTTTGAATTGAGTGGTTTGGTTGAAGGTGCGATTGAATTAGAAAGCAGAGATGCAAAACCTGCCACGGTGACAGCGAGTCTTGCCGCAGAAATTAGCTTAATCAACACAGATAACAAGCCATTGTTGGTAACCTTACCCACAGCATCAGTAACAGAAAATTTTGATGCATACGATGGAAAGCTAGATTTTGATGGCGATTCTGGGGCAACATTTACAGGACTTTCCACCAGCGACAGTCAGTCAGTCTTACTGACTACAGAAACTGACTGGGAAGCATTCATTGGTACTGACAGTTTCAATCTACCAGTTATAGCCAAAGGTGAGTCAGAAACTACAGGATCTGGCAATCTTGTCGCTGGATTTGAAACAAATGCTGGTGCAACTGTCAAGGTTGTCTATACCTATGCAGCCAAACCAAAGGCACCCCAGACTCAAAGAGTGCCTGAATCCCAGATTCCTATGGGTGCAATGGCAGCATTAGGACTTTGTATGGTGGTAAGAAAGCAAAGCCAGAATATGGGCTAATACAGTCTAGTAGTCCACCACATTAGTTACGAGGGGTCACAGATCCCCGACTTCTTGGGGTCACAGATCCCCGACTTCTTTAAGAAGTCGGGGATCTAAACACCCGCGACTTGTCAAAATTAATGTGGTTGAGTACTAGTTAGGCTGTAATAATACACCGTAAGGGCACGGCATTCCTCAGGTTACTCTATACATAGAGAAATTGTAGGTGCCGTGTCCCTATAAAATAGACCTCTGTTGGAAATTAAATATGCGTTGTCCAAAACCGTTGTTCGGTGACGTTGCATTGCAACGTCTCTACATTCTTTTTCACCAGAGGTCTAATGCACAACAGCTTAAAACCGATATTTGCGATCGCGCACCCACATGCTGACAAGTACGGCATGTCCCTGGGTATCAACTTTAACTTCCACTACTATTGGTTGTCTTTGTCCGGGTTTGACTCGTTGTGCTTGGGATATATCTTCGTTAATCTGGACTCGTTGGTCTTCTGGGATGTAATATGTTTCCAAACCGTAGGATATCAAACCGTATTTATATTTGCCTTCTAATACCACCTGATTTTCTCCTAGGGAGGAGGGAGGTTTAAGGCTTATTTGAATTGGTTTCCAGGCTGGAGGAATACCATCACCAGTGGGTTTTTCTCCCTGTAATATTACATATAATTTTGTGCCTTGAGGCAGATTTGGGTATTGTTTGTTCAGAGAAGGATATTGTTTAAGTAAATCTTCCCAACCGGGTAATTTCTTTAAATTGTCTAAACTGGAAATGTCATAATTTAAGGTGACCGAGTAACCGCGTAATAAATCATAGGGATCAACAGGTACAGTTTGCAAAATGGCTGTTTTACCTGTGATATGAGTATAAACTGCTTGGGCTGGAATTGCGAGAATTATTCCAGTTTGGATGAGTAAGGGAAGCACAAACCGCCAAATTGGTAAGGGTTTGGTTGATATTTGTGCAGAGTTTATTCCACTATCTTTTATTTCAGTATCACCTTGAGGAGGTAAAGTTTCGTCAGTATTCATAATCTACCTTGAAAATAGTTTGTAGGGGTGCAATGCTTGCACCCAGGAGTTTGTAGGGGCACAATGTTTGCACCCAGGAGTTTGTAGGGGTGTAATGCTTGCACCCAGGAGTTTGTAGGGGTGTAATGCTTGCACCCAGGAATTTGTAGGGGCACAATGTTTGCACCCAGGAGTTTGTAGGGGTGCAATGCTTGCACCCAGGAGTTTGTAGGGGCACAATGTTTGCATCCAGGAGTTTGTAGGGGTGTAATGTTTGCATCCAGGAGTTTGGAATTACCAATTTTTAATTTTTAATTGTTTTGAAATCTAAGCGACGTTCAAACCAAAGTCCGGCTAAAATTACAGTTACACCACACAAGAAAAACACAAGAGACTTAAATAACAAGCCAGTGTCATACTCCAACATCCGGCTGATAATTTGTAGGGTTAACAATACCATTCCACCCCAAAAAGCGCATCGTTTTCCAGACTCTAATCCCTGACGAATTAAACCGCAGGCTAATATTGCTAATAGGAGATTAAAAATCAAAATAGCGATAGCATTTGGGTTAGTGCTAGTAGTCACATGCCATAAAGGAACTATAGCGCTAATTAAGATAAAACTACCAATAGCAATACTATTTATATCGACTCTTTGACGGTGACGGTTGTTTTTTTGACGTAGTAAATTCCACCATTGCCATAGGGCTAAAGCACCGAGAATTATTACATCTATCACAGGTAGAAATTTGAGTGATGAACTAAAATTATTCGGTGAAGTATAAGATGGAATTTGCCACACCCAACGGAAGGAGAGAAAATAAAACAGAATGCTGAAAAATGCCAGTGTCAAAGTTCTAGCTAGGGGTTGAAACTGACGAAAAGTTACTTTGGGGAACTGTAAATCATCGTAACTCCATAATAATGCTGGTGGGATTGCAAAGGCTAAAGATGCCAACCAAGGTGAGGTACGAGAATAGGTGAGTATTTCTATGGTTTTAAAATTGAATTGCAAAGATATTGCAAAAGCTACAGCACCTAAACCAAAAATCCAACGGGATCGACATAGGTAAGCAAGAGGTACAAACAACACCCATGATAGTAAAGGCATATGTTGCACTAGCATCTGTAACCAAGTCAACTCACCCCTAAAGTACCATAAATCTCCTAGTCCCCACCAATAGCCTATTTGTAATAAGATAAAGCTGAGGATTCCCAGGGTAGTTAAACCTAGGCTATAAGCCATGATTAAAACGCCAATTCCCCAGGAAAGGAATAATTCATAGCTAGAACCGCTAATATGAAACATTTGCGCTACAAGCGCCATATTTGCGCCTAAAATTAAAGCACCTAGGAGTAGTAACCCATGTCCGAATATTTGTTTGCGTCGTCCTGGGGTTTTACCTCGAATTGTAGCTGGTATTGGTTGTCTTTGCAGGTAAAAACCAGCGATATTTGTCACCAAGAATAAACTTAGTAGCAGGGTTAATTTAACTTCTCTAGACCATGCTTGCCAATTGGCAGCGATAAATGTAATTATACCCAAACCTAGGAGTATACTGCCTAAAGCAATTAGAATCACAACAAAGCGATCTCTTGCAGCAGTTTCTAGGTTATAAAATTGATATCTTTCTGACAATTGTTGATACACAGATGTATCAATTAGTCCTTCCTCTCGCCAGATTTGCGCTTCTTGACGTAACTTCCGGCGAAAATTATCTAGTACCATGACAATCTCCCTTTATTGGGTAGGTTAGTGATCGTCAGCGAATTATATCTCTATTATTAAGCAAGATATTGACATGTAATGATGGTTGTGTGACAGTTGTTACTCTTATTTTATTTCCTACAAGTTTCTTTACAATTGAGCATGGAAAAGCCTTCCAATTTATTAGTTAAGCTTGCACGACGTTTATTTAATAGTTCTGAGGAACAAGAAAAGTTTATTCAAGCTTTAATTAATCCCCGGGAATTTTCACCTTGTATTCTTTGGTGTCAAGACAAGTCGGAGGAGTTTTCTTGGGATGTGGAAACCCCGAAAAATTGGCAACCAAAATTTATAGATCGTTTATTTATAGAAGCAAGACCAGGTAAACATCCCTTACATGAACAAGGATATTATTATTGTTTAGATTTTTCTTCGGTGTTTGCTGCTTCCAGTTTATTAACAATTAGTCAGCCAATAAAGTTAATTTTTGATATGTGTGCTGCACCAGGGGGAAAAAGTATCTTTGCTTGGAAGTTGTTGCAGCCAGATTTATTGATATCTAATGAAGTAATTGGTAAACGTTTGGGAATGTTAATTTCTAATTTAAAACGTTGCCAGATTAGTCCTTCTCTGGTTGTGAATAGAGACCCTAGTATTTTTGCCAAAACAATACCATTATCTAGTGATTTAGTCATTGTCGATGCACCATGTACAGGTCAATCTTTACTTGCCAAAGGAGAGAAAGCACCAGGTTGTTTTCATCCCAGTTCTATTAATAAATGTGCAAATCGGCAAAAAAGGATTATTGCAAATTCTGCCCAAATTGTGGCACCGGGGGGTTATCTTGCTTATATGACTTGTACCTATTCACCGCAGGAGAATGAAGAAGTTTGCAAATGGTTTTTAAAAAAATTTCCTCAGTTTAAAGCAGTGGAGATTCAGCATTTACAAGATTATCAATCACACTTAACTGATATACCTTGTTATCGTATGTTTCCTCAGTTTGGTTTAGGTGCTGGTGCGTTTACAGCGTTATTTCAAAATATTGAAGTAGGAGAGAGAAATGAGATAGATATTGATGATGTTTCAGCAATTTGGATGAATATGAACCGCAGAGACACAGAAAAAACAGAGAATTTTTAAGAGAGATATATCAGGGGTATTTTATTCTCAATTACCATTGTAGGGTGTGTTGTGGCTTTAGCCTAACGCACCATTGATTAAATTATGTGCGTTAAACTACCTTGGGGGAAGCCACTACTCTACCCTGAAATTGCATCATTTTCAATTACCCTTGTAGGGTTATGGTGTTAGCAAATCGGTGCGTTATCGCGTAGCGTAACGCACCCTACAAAATTACTGCAAATCAGCGGTTTTTGATAAATGATGAACCATTACCAATTACCAATTACCAATTACCAATTACCCATTACCCATTACCTTTATTTCTAATTCTTGATATCCTGTTTGTTCATCAAAATTTCGCAGAAAGGTAAATTCTTCAGTAGTACCAATAACTATTTCTGCGGTTGTATAGATAATGCAGCCATCATTGACATGTCCACCGATTATTTGACCATTTTTATCCGCAATAGCTATATGTAAATGTAAGCCAGATGTGGATAAGGTTCCATTCAGGGAAATAATTTCAAATTCTTCTTGTAATACTTTACTATTTTCTTCATTGGCAAAGCGTATATTTGCTTGTTTTAAACTCCCAACAGCAGTTAATATAAATCCTGATTTGATATCTTTTTGAAGAGAAAATTCTTTTAAACTTTGTTTTAAGTCTGCTTCTGGTTTTAGTCTAATTGCCAAAATTTTCATGAGTCAGCATTCAGTAAATTAAAATTTGCTTAATAATTATAATTCCATAAGTGATTTTACTGAACTCATCTGGGAATTTTTATCAATAAAATATAGATAAAATATTATGCCTAGGGTGTTAAATATGTCAGAAATGCCGCTGCAATGTCAGGATTTAAAAACACAGGTTGAATCTATCTTACAACTTTTACAACAAGAAGCAAAACTCCGTTCCTACGACCTGACAGCAGTACAAACATCTCTTGATAAAGCGATTTCTCCTAAGTTTGAAATTGTCTTTGCAGGTGCATTTAGTGCAGGAAAATCCATGCTAATTAATGCACTATTAGGTAGGGAATTATTGTATAGCGCTGAAGGACATGCTACGGGTACAGAATGCAAAATTGAATATGCAGAAGCTGGTGAGGAAAGAGTTGTTTTAACTTTTTTGAGTGAAGCAGAAATTCGAGAACAAGCGATTTCTTCCTGTCAGCAGTTGGGATTTAAGACAGTAGCTAATATCAATCAATCTGAAGTTATCGACTTGCTACATAAAGGATGTGAAAGCATTATTGCACAGGAAGGTGGTGAGAATAGATCCGAACGTGCAAAACAAGCAAAAGCATTAATTTTGCTACTTGAGGGGTATATAGGGAACCGCGATCGCATTCATACTGTTAATAATGCCACATATTCCATGGAACAGTTCAACTTTTCCAACCTTAAGGAAGCTGCTGGATTTGCACGTCGTGGTAGCAACAGTGCGGTTTTAAAACGGATTGAATATTACTGTCATCATTCTTTGTTAGAGGATGGAAATGTGATTATAGACACTCCTGGGATTGATGCACCCGTGGAGAAAGATGCACAGTTAACTTACGCGAAAATCCAAGATGCGGATACTTCAGCGGTGGTGTGTGTACTCAAACCAGCAGCTGCGGGTGAAATGACGAAGGAAGAAACGGAACTTTTGGAAACGATGCGGGGGAATGGAGGTATTCGGGATAGAGTATTTTATGTGTTTAACCGCATTGATGAAACTTGGTACAATGCTCAATTAAGACAAAGATTAGATAGTTTAATTAATAGTCAGTTTGCGGATACTAGCAGGGTTTTTAAAACCAGTGGTTTATTAGGGTTTTACGGAAGTCAAATTCAACAAACAACTGTAAGGGATAGATTTGGTTTAGATTCTATCTTTGCTGAAAGTGTCAAAGGTTTGAATGGGGAAGAAGAAACACCGCAATTTGTCTATGAATTTCTCCAATATTGTACGACATCAGGAAAATTATCTCCTGGGAAATTTCGCCTTTCTGTGAATAATTACGAAAGTCAGAATGAGAACTATGTCCGGATTTTATCTGAACAAGGAAGTCTTCTGATTCAGCAGTTAATTCAAGATAGTGGAATTGAGGAGTTTAGTGCTGCTGTTACCCGTTATCTGACCCAAGAAAAGCGTCCCCAATTATTTAAAAATTTGGCTGATGATTTGGAAGATATTTGTATTCAACTGCAAAGACATTATCAAAATTTGCGGCAAGACTTAGAAAGTCAACCAAAAGAAATTGAGGCAATGAAAGAGTATGAATTACAACGTCTCAATCAACAATTACAGCAAGTGGGGAATGAATTTCGTCAACATATAACTGAGGAAATTAATAAACTAACTACAAATGCTTGTGATGTTTTCGAGGCTGATTTTCGTCAATTACAATCGCGGATGATTCACCGTTTGGATGAATTGCTAGATACCTTTTCAGTTGCGGAAGCTTATCGACGTGCAACTCTGTGTCATCCCCGCAATGCTACTGCACCTCTAATTGCTATTTTGGTAGAGGCTTTTTACTATTTATCCAATCAGTTGGAAGATATTTTAGTAGAGTCTACTCAGGAATTAATAGCAAATATTTTCCGACGATTAATGGAGACAATTCGTAAATCGGAATTCTATCGTCAGTTGTATCGTTTATTGGGAAATGATGGAGGAATTGAATCAGAGTTAAAAGCATTAGAAAAAGGGATTACCCATGCTTTAGTAAATACAGCGCGAGTAGAGTGCGATCGCTTTGTGAGAGAAAGTCCCAGATTTTACGATGAAGGAACTTTTTCGATTTATCAATTTAGACAGACATTGCTACAAACTTCCCAAGGTTATGACTGTGAAAGTATGGTGGAAGCTGAACCAGCAATTAGACAATTATTAAAGTTGGATTTTGAACCGAAGGTTTCGGAAACCATTCGCAAGAATTTCCGCCAAATTATTAACCAATCTTTGAAGACTCAGTTATTACCAATGGCTGATAAACAAGCGGATGTGATTTTGCAGCAGTTTCCCCATGCGCGGGTTTATTTGCAGCAAACTCTAGATAAGGAAGCGCAGGAGAAGATTGTGAATAATCAGCGGTTATTGAGTGCAGTTAATCAAAAAATTCAAGTTTATAATTCGGCGGTTTCCGCAATTAATGAATGTTTGGAAGGAATGGGTTTATATGAGCATTTGTTACCTGTAATTGAAGAATCTGATTATGTTTTTGATCTGGTTGACAGTCATGATTCGGGTAATGGTTTGGTGTTGGATTTGATAGAAGGTTAATAATGAGAGATAAGCACAGATGTACAGTGGTTTGTTAGCTGTGTTTATCTGTTTTTGAATTAACTACATAGCGCTTTGCGCTTCTCGTAGGGTAGTCACAAAGACACGAAGAAGGTATTTAACTAGAAATCAGAGTAAAAATCAATATTAACAATAGGATATTTCAAATGCAAGATGACAATTTTCAGACAATAGATTGCGAAGTTAAAGATAGAGATAGTGTCATATCATTTTCTACATTAATCATGTTGAAATTAGGTGAATTAATGACAGAATTAAAAACTACAATATGCTTTAGTACCTTAGATTCTTTAAAGGATAAATTGAGTCACAGAGGAAATCTCCCAATTTTTAGAGATAGAATGGAATGGCTTCAAAAAGGTATGCCGTGTGAAATATTGAGAACTGACGGTAAAGGTTGGAAAAAAGGTAAAATCAGAATTAAAGTAACTCTAGAATTTTCTCCTGATGAACCAGAAATAGAAGAATCACCAGTTATTAATGAAACCGAATCACCTTTAGACGAACTTCGTCGTCAAATCAACGAAGTTGCTTAATCATAAATCTTTCGTAGGGTGCGTTATGCGAATGCTAACGCACCGTTAGCGCTAATTCAGATTTTTAGTCTACTTTAGTAGACTTTGTTTATGAGACTCGGAATTTATTCCGAGGCTATCTTATAGAATGGAACAATGATGATGTAATCAATTATTCGTAGGGTGCGTTATGGGAATGCTAACCCACCAGAAAACTAACAATTTGGATTAGCTTCCATAACCACCTAGGATTTAAATCCTAGGAACCTATAAACGAAGTCCTCTAAAGAGGACTAATTCAGATTTTTAGTCTACTTTAGT
>JAAUYH010079391.1_pt1 | contig 24043 bp, 18 predicted proteins | sample 7278061 | NCBI WGS metagenome assembly JAAUYH01 (sample SAMN14350203, study PRJNA611818) | marine sediment metagenome | isolation source: surface marine sediment (0.6m) | place: French Polynesia: Moorea | collected 2018-08 | reverse complement strand
TGGTATCAAAGCCTCTGCTGCTGGTATGGATCGTGCTACTGCCGATTATATCGGAATGATTGCTACCGTAATGAATGCTATGACTTTACAAGATGCTTTGGAGCGTATCCATATTCCGACTCGCGTTCAAACAGCAATCTCTATGCAAGAAGTCGCCGAACCTTACATCCGCCGTCGCGCCATTCGTCACCTAGAAAAGGGTCGAGTGGTTATTTTTGGTGCAGGTTCTGGTAATCCATTCTTCACTACTGATACTACAGCAGCTTTAAGAGGAGCGGAAATTGATGCAGAGGTCATTTTTAAGGCGACAAAAGTAGATGGTGTTTATGATTCTGACCCCAGAACTAACCCTGATGCTCATTTGTACAAAAGTCTTACCTATGCTCACGTTCTAGCTCACGATCTCAAAGTGATGGACAGTACAGCGATCGCATTATGTAAGGAAAATAATATCCCTATTGTTGTTTTCTATCTTGTTAATCAGGGTAACATTGTTCGTGCAACAAAAGGAGAACCTGTGGGAACTATTGTAGGAGGTTTCTGTGAAGTTAACTGACATTGAAGAAAATATGGAAAAGACCATTGATGCAACTCAAAGGTCTTTTAATACTATTAGAACGGGAAGAGCTAGTGTTTCCTTATTGGATAGGGTAGTAGTCGATTATTATGGAACGGAAACACCGTTACAAACCCTAGCTAATATCACTACTCCTGATGCAACAACTATTGCGATTCAGCCTTATGATAAGGGTAGTATGGGTCAGATTGAGAAAGCTATATCTATGTCCGATATAGGACTAACCCCTAACAACGATGGGACAAAAATTCGCTTAAATATTCCTCCTTTAACTAAGGAAAGGCGCAAAGAGTTAGTAAAAGTAGCGGGTAAGCTTGCTGAAGAAGGGAAAGTCGCAATTCGCAATATCCGTCGTGATGCTATTGATTCAGTTAAAAAACAAGAAAAAAATAGTGAAATCTCTGAAGACGAGTCACGAGATTTACAAGATGAAATTCAAAAAATTACTAACAAGTTTACCAAAAAAATAGATGAACTGTTAGCTAATAAAGAAAAAGATATTACCACAGTATAACAAAAACCAGAATTAAAGAATGTAACTCATTGAACTGAGAATCAGTATACACCCTTTTAATATCACTTACTTAGGGATAAAATGGAGCTAACGCTTATTTTATCCCTTGGTTTTTTTATAAAATAGATAAACTCATGAATGTAGATCAAGCATTGTTATTAGTAGATGAAATACTCGCTACTAATACAGGTACTTCTCTTAATGATCTACAGTATGTCATCTTAAAAGATGCTTGGCAAGGTAAGACATATGCCATCATTGCTGATGAATATGGCTGTACGGAAGGACACGCTAAAGACGTTGGTTATTTATTGTGGAAGATTCTATCAAAATTATTTGGAAAAAAGGTAACTAAGAATAATTTTCGGACTATTATTGAGCAACATTTTACAGCCCCAAAAAAATCACTTGACCAATTTTATTTCCCAGAACCACAAGAATCATCTCAGTTTTTAGGAAGACAAGAATCTCTTACCGATATACAGAATTTAGTAGCCCAAAATCATAAAATAATCGTAATTCAAGGAGAAGGAGGAGTTGGTAAGACCACCCTAGCTAGGCATTTTTTAGATATGGGAGATTTTGACTTAATTCTGGAAGTTTTAATGGCAAAAGAAACCCCAAATATAGTTTCAGTTAAAAGCTTGCTGGAAGAGTGGTTTTATAAAGATTTACAAGAAGAATCTGGTAAAGAATTTGGTGTTACTTTATCGCGTTTTAAAAGACAGTTGCAAACTCGAAAAATTGGAGTTTTTATTGATAATTTAGAGCCAGCTTTAGATAAAGATGGTAAATTTATTACACCTCATCGAAATTATGTTGAATTATTAAGAATTTTGGGAGATATTACGGTTAAATCCCTAACTTTAATTACTAGTCGCGATCGCGTATGTGAAGCAGATATTAATTTACAACATTATCGTTTATCAGGACTTAGTTTACCAGCATGGGAACAATATTTTACACTCCATCAGATCACAATAGATTCTCCTTGTTTATCAAAAATTCATCATATATATGGTGGTAATGCTAAAGCAATGGGTATTATTTGCGGTAATATCAAGGAAGACTTTGATAGTAGTTTAAAATTTTATTGGCAAGAAAACAGTCACGATCCTTTAGCTGAGACCAATTTACGAAATTTGATTGCTAGTCAATTTAATCGTCTAAAGAAATTAGATTATTCAGCCTATATATTACTCTGTCGTTTAGGTTGTTATCGTTATCAAGACATTGCTCAAATTCCTGTTAGTGGGTTGATTTATCTCCTATGGGATTTGGAAAAATCTAATCCTAGAAATGTAATTGAATCTTTAAAAAACCGCTCTTTAGTAGAATTTGAACGAGGTAAATATTGGTTGCATCCTGCTATTAAAGCTGAGGCTCAATCAAGATTAAAATCAGAGCAAATTAGTTTTAAAAATAGCCAATCAAATTCAAAAACATCATGGCAAGAAATCAATCGCATTATTGCTAAATTTTATACGGACAAAGTCAAACAAATTAATAGTGTCGAAGATGGTTTAACTGCTTTAGAAGCCTACTATCATTATTTAGTTATTGATGAAGTGGAAGCAGCAGGAAAAGTAATTTTATATGGTCGAGATAACCAATGGGGACAATACCTAACTCTAGGTAGTTCCCTATCTCGATTAGGGTTAGTACAGCCACTACTTACTGCCATTAATCAAGTAATTGATAGGGTAGAAGATATTAGGTCTCGTAGTGAACTTAATAATATTTTAGGTGACCTGTATTGGATTACAGGTAAAATAAGTCAAGCTATATTGTGTCAACAGTCAACCATTACTTTGGTTAATAAGCAGTTAGAAGAACCATTATTAAATGAGCATTCTTTTTACTATTTTAAGATGTTGCAAGTTGACTCCCTATTAAGTATGGGTTTATACAAAATAGATTTATGGGAATTGTCGGAAGCCAGCGCATTATTACAACAGGTGATTGAATTAGCCCAACATACAAAACATCATGCTTGGTCAGAAAAAGCGTCTATTTGCTTGGCTTTAGTTGAGTCTTATCAAGGAAAAACTGTAAAACCTGCTGAAATAGCTAATAAATTTTATCAATTAATTGTTGACAAAAAAAATAGTCAATATAATACAGGTCGCTTTGCTTATTTTCTTCAAATATTGGGTCAAATTTTTGTTAATCTTAATGATAACAATAAAGCTAAAGAAATTTTTAATATAGCGATCGCTTTTTCTCAAGCAAGTTATTACACCCAAATCAAAGCTAAATGTCTTATGGGATTAGCAACAGTTTATCGAAATCGAAATCAATTGACTAAGAGCTCTTCTTTACATCAAGAGGCAATTAATTTACTCGATAAAATAGGTGCAAAATGCGATCTTGCCACAGCCTATCATCAATGGGGGTTAACTTTAATAAAACAAAAAAAACAGCCAAAACAAGCATACATTCAAGCTATTCAATTATTTCAACAAATACAAGCTCCTTTACAAATAGCTAAAGTAACAGAATCTTTTTATAAATAAATTTACTATTGTCTTAAAATCTACTTTAAATTTTCGTGAATTCTCTTAATCTTAATCTCGATCAAAAAGTACAAGCGATTAATCGATATCTTTCACCAAAGTTAGAAACCCAAGCTCACTATCAAGATTTAATTGACGAATTAGCAGGGGTGATCGAAAAATGGCGACAAACTCCCATAAGGATAACTGTAATTAGTCATTCAAAAAATCTTCTTCAAGATATTAGAATTTTAAAAGAGAGCAATTTAAAACTGCGTTCTTTATGCAAGGTTAAAACAGCAACTTTTCCTAATAACCTAGATCGAGTTTTACGTAATTGCGATTTATTATGTCTTGTTAATGAAGGAGGTAAAGAAGTATCTCAGATTGAACAAAAATTAATTAATAAAATAGTTAAAACTAAGTCTATTGGCTATTGTCTTATAGTAACCGCTCCTCCTGATTCCTCCCAAAAATCTCAACTAGAATCAGCAAAATCTGAACATTTACCCAACTATTTAACCAATAAAGAGTTTCAAAAGATTACTAGCTATTTACTTCCTAAAAAATCTTTGGAATCTACGGCTTTGCCTGAAGATTTAAAGGACTACCATCAATTTTTAGAATCTATTTTAGAAGCTTGCATTATCAAAGTAGAACAAGAATTTCAAAAATTAGTTTCTGATACTATTAAAAGTCATTTTAACCATAGTAAAGGAGGATATTTTTCAGAAATTCAAAACCTAAAAAGTATTTTACCTCCTGGCAAAACCATAGATAAACTTAAGCTAGAAACTAAAAATTCTGCCAATAAAATCCAGAAACTTATTCAAAACACCTTTAAACTAATTAAGCAAGAAGTCAATCAAGGAAAAATTCAATTAACTAATCCTTTTATGTACGATACAATGATGTATCGGATTCAGGGAGCAATTGAAAACTCTTCAGTGCTTGAATATAAGGAACAAAATCAAACCTATTTATCGCTGATTATTAAACATAGAGATTATAACCAATCAATTCATTCTTATATTATGGAGTTATCTCAAGAGGAGATAGACTTATGGTTAGAAAATCATTGCTCAATGATTGATAATAATGATCAAACAGGAAAAATTAATCACTTAGTTGAAACTATTAACCAAAAACTTGAGTTTTTGAAAATATTACCTTTTAGAACTACTATATCTAAAATTGAAAGTAAGTTTTCTTTTGAAATTAGAGACTATGTTAGTCCTCCTATTTTAGAAGAAAATAACAAAGTTGTCTTTGACTATCATTATAGTCAAAGTGCTTTATTTCGGCTGATATTAGTAATTATGATAGTAGCAGTGGTATTTGTATTAACTGATAAAATTTTTGGCTTTATTATTTTATTCCTTCAGATAATTAATTTGTTTACGGGAAGAGATCCAAAACAAATTAAGCTCCGACAACAGAGTAAAGAAATCAAGCGTGCTATGGATAATAAATGTCAGTTTTTAGGTAGATTAATTGCCGATAAATTGTTACAAAGCTTCTGTCAGTATTTAGAAAAACAATCACAAAAATATCAACAAGAAGTTAATCTCATTGTTCAGAAAGTAGAAGAAGAATTAGAAGTAATCAAGCAACAAATTATTCACAATAAGAGTAAAATAGATCTACTTAAAGAAGACCAAGTACAAGTAATGAAAATTTTAAAGGATTGAGTAGGAAGATATAGTAGTTCTTGTACTGGTTAGTTAGAGTAGCCTTAAGCTTTTTGTTCATATGCGTTTGCCCTTGCGCTTGCGCTTGCGAAGCTCTACCTGAAAGGTCAGCGGTATCATTTAGGGTTAGGATGAGGAATCCTTTAGGATCGTTCATTGGGTGTATTGCATAACTGTGAGAACCGCTATAAATTTCTCTAGCTATTAGAGAAAATTTGTGATTAGCACTAACTCTTTCCAAGAAATCTACGCTATTGTTAAGAAATGTAGAGTAAAAATTATAATCTTATTTAAAGTGTTTTTATGGATAGTAAAGATTTAGCCCAATATATGGAAGCCACAGGTGGAATCTCTAAACCTTGGCTATTAGTACAACTTAGACTCAAAAAACTAGAGGAAAGAAAACACACTTTGACCCAATTACAATATTTACAAGAGATACAAGATATTCACGACGATCTCATGAAATTAGGTGAATGGTGGAAAGGAATGGAAAAACAAGTTTTTGAATAGATAGACAAATCTCTCGAATTGTCAATGATCGAGTTATCATCTATCTCTAGATGTAGATCGCAGTTATTCTACAAATACTAAGGTTAATCTGATAGAAGCCAACTTATTCTGTTTTTAGATCAACCTATTATAATGAAATTACTGGAAAGAAACAAAACCTTAATCCGTGTAGCAAAACCAGAAGAGACTAAAATTATTACGGAATTACAAATAACTGCGATTGAAACTCTTTATAAAGACACCTATAGTTTACGACAAATTCAAGCTCTTACCCAAAACAAAAATAGAACCCAATTTTGGGATGAAATTGTTTTCGTTGCCGAAAAGGAAGGCGAAGTATTAGGTTTTGCCTCATTATTGAGGTATCGCAAAGTAATTAATGGAATTTATATTCACCCTAATTTCACTTGTCAAGAAATTGAAACCCAATTACTAACCGCTTTAGAAAAAGAAGCAATCAGAAGCAATATATCAGTTTTAAGTGTAACTTCTTCTTTAACCGATCGCGCTTTTTATGCTTCCCAAGGCTACACTACAATAGCAAAATGCAATTTTTGGAAGACGGGAGTTCTAGTTCCTTGTGTTGCGATGAGAAAACAGCTAGTTGCTTCTAAGAAGCATTTTTCTTTATCAGGATTTTTACCCCAGGTTACTTTTGCTACTATCGCCAACGTTTTATTTTTATTATTAGTTGTTTAGCTAGGGTTTGCTGAATAACTTTTTCAAGTGTCCCTGACTAACTTTATCTAAATACTTAACCAGGTGGCCATCTCATTTTGCGATCGCCCAAAATATGTAAGTGCAAATGATCTACAGTTTGACCTCCATCTGCACCATTATTAATTACTACTCGATAACCATTAGATAAACCAGCCTTTTCTGCTACCTGTTTCACAGTCCAAAGTAGATGACCCAGTAAAGCTTGGTCTTCTGTTGCTGCATCAGAAATACAAGGGATCGGTTTTTTGGGAATTACTAAAATATGGGTTGGAGCTTGAGGATTAATATCTTTAAAGGCTAAAGCTAAATCATCTTCATAAACTATATCCGCAGGTATCTCACGACGAATTATCTTGCCAAAAATAGTATCGCTCATTATTTCTCCTACTTACAGACAATAACCTTCTATAAATTTACTATATAGGGTTTGCTGAAAAAGTAACCTGTAAAATTCACGAGAATCAACTTATTTAAAAGATAAGTTTTTGTATTACTAAAGATTCTTTAATATCAGCTTTGATAATAAAAGAATCATTTTTTAAGCCTAATTTAGATGGATTCAGAAATAAAGACATAAAACGTTTGCTGTTATACCAATCTAGAAATATGAAGCAACTTTATATTTGGCTAGCTTAGTCTGGAAGCTAGTATTTTCCTTAATCAGACACAACAAAAAACTAAACCCGATGTAAAAATGTAAATCAGATTTGGCTTTTTGTATTTTAATGATTTCAGTGTAATGAAGACCAAATGAACTAATTGGTTTTGGTTCTTATTTGGTTCTATACTAGGAATCAGTTGTAAACTCCGGATAAGACCAATCGCTTCAAACTGTTGATATAATTTGGACGGGACTGACGGGACTCGAACCCGCGACCTCCTGCGTGACAGGCAGGCATTCTAACCAGCTGAACTACAGTCCCTGGAAACTTTGAGCTTTTAGCTTTTTTAGTCACGCTTACCATAATAGCACAATATTCTAGAACTGCAAGAAAAAAATGCTAAAGAAATTGTGGAATTGTCAATTATTGATGTGATCGCCGAATATAACAGTAAATTTGCGGTTATAAAATTCTAGCTTGAAAGAATATACTAACAGGCGTGGAATAGACTGATAAATAAATGCTGGCTAGGGTTTGGAGTGCTGCGATCGCAGGAATTGATGCTATTAAAGTAGGGGTAGAAGTAGATGTAGCGGGAGGGCTGCCCAAAACTATTATTGTGGGATTGCCAGATACAGCGATACAAGAAAGTCGGGAACGAGTCAAAGCAGCCTTAAAAAATTCTGGGTTTGCCTTTCCGGTCAGAAAAATTGTAGTTAACTTGACTCCTGCGGACTTGCGAAAAGAAGGACCTAGCTTTGATTTACCTATTGCCGTAGGGGTTTTAGCAGCTTCTGAACAAGTCAATCCTCAATTGTTGGGAGACTATTTGTTTTTGGGAGAGCTATCCCTTGATGGTAGTTTGCGTCCAATTGCTGGAGTATTACCTATTGCAGCAGCAGCCTCTAAACTCGGCATTGCTGGGCTAGTTGTACCAGCAGATAATGTTCAAGAAGCAGCAGTAGTAGAAGAGATTTCTGTATATGGTTTTTCCCATCTAACAGAAGTAGCCAAATTTTTAGACTGTCCTCAAAAGTATCAGCCTGTAGAAATAGACCGAGAGGCAAAATTAGCAGAGTCAAAAGATAACTATCTCGATCTCAAGGATGTAAAAGGGCAAGTTCACGCCAGACGTGCTTTAGAAATAGCAGCAGTGGGAGGGCATAATTTAGTATTTGTGGGTCCTCCAGGAAGCGGAAAAACTATGTTGGCAAAAAGATTGCCTGGTATATTGCCGAATCTAGATTTTAATGAAGCATTGGAGGTGTCTCAGATTCATTCTGTTGCAGGATTACTGAAAAATCGAGGCTCTTTAATTACCAATCGACCCTTTCGCAGCCCTCATCATTCTGCGTCGGGTCCTTCCCTAGTAGGAGGAGGTAGTATTCCTCGACCTGGAGAAATCTCTCTAGCTCATAAAGGGGTGCTTTTTTTGGATGAGCTGACGGAATTCAAGCGTAATGTCTTAGAGTATCTGCGTCAGCCTTTAGAGGATGGTTGTGTAACTATTTCTCGCACTCGTCAGTCGGTAGTTTTTCCAGCTCAGTTTACTTTAGTTGCCAGTACTAATCCTTGTCCATGTGGTTATTTTGGCGATCCTATTCAAAATTGTACTTGCTCTCCTCGTCAGAGAGAGATGTACTGGGCAAAGTTATCGGGTCCTCTGATGGATCGAATCGATTTACAAGTAGTAGTTAATCGTCTCAAGCCTGGAGAAATGACAGGACAAGCTACAGGAGAGACCTCTCAATCAATTCGAGGCAGAGTTACTCTAGCACGCGATCGCGCTAGAATTCGCTTTAAAGATGATTCTCAAATTAGTTGTAATGGGGAAATGCGATCGCATCATCTAAGGAAATTTTGTCAACTAGATGATAGTAGTAGAAATTTATTAGAAGCAGCAATTCGTAAATTAGGTTTGTCAGCAAGAGGAATGGATCGGATTTTGAAAGTATCTCGTACTATTGCTGATTTAGCCGGTGATGAACAGCTTAAAAGTTCTCATGTGGCAGAAGCAATTCAATATCGCACTATTGATAGGATGAGTTAAGTCGATATTGTCTAAGTATTTTAAATAGTGCCCAGGATAATCAGATGGCTTTAGCCTGTGAGTAGTTCACAAATTGAGTTGTTGCTAATTATGAAAGCAATAATGCTAATTTATCGAGCAATTCTTGCTCATTATAGGGTTTAGCAAAATAAGCGGAAGCTCCAAGATTAAAAGCGAGTTTGCGATGTTTTTCATTACTCCGAGAAGTTAAGATGATAATGGGGATATGTTCTAATTCTGGTCTATCTTTGATGATTTCTAGAACTCCATAACCATTAAGTCTAGGCATTTCCAGATCGCAAATAACCCCTTGTACGGCTAGCCCAGCAAGCAATTTTTCCACAGCTTCTTGTCCATCTTTAGCTTGTTCCACTTGATAACGAGCTTTTTCTAAAGTTAAGCTGAGATAGCGACGTACATTGATCGAGTCATCTACTACTAAAATAGTTTTAGTTCTCGTGATACTGAAGCTTTTTCTGGGAAGCTGAATAAATTGATTGTTGGTAGCAGAATTTTTTAAACACTCTTGAATTAATAAATTGGGATCGATTAAAGGAATAACTTTGCCATCTCCAAAAACCATAGAGCTAATCACCCCAGGAGGTAAAGGAATCGGACTATCAATGGGTCTGATTGTCGATTCTTGTTCTTGCCAAAAACGACTTATTTGTATTGCTGCAACTGATTTTTCATCTCCTACTATCAAAGCGGTAGTTTGATTAATAGCAGGGCTACCAGTTAAAGTAAAATTATTATGAGCATGATTATAGGCTAAAGTTTTTTCTATTTCTAATAAAGGGATTTCCTTGCCCTGCCAATTTATATATTTAGTATCTTCTAAAGGTTTAATTATTGTTGATTCTAAAGAGGGCAAAAGTTCCCGAATGGTATCAGCAGGAATGGCAAAAATAATTCCTTCTTGTTCGATGATTGCCACCCTGAGAATTGATAAAGTAAAAGGAATTTTGAGGGTAAATTTGGTGCCTTTTCCTAGCTCTGTGCTTACTTGAATATCACCATTCATTTCTTGGACATTAGCACGAACAATATCCATTCCCATTCCTCTACCAGAAAGTTCGCTGACTTCTTTTGTAGTAGTAAATCCAGGCTCAAAGATAAAGTCCAATAATTCTGTTTCTGAGATGTGTCTGACTTGTGATGAGGGAATTCCCATTTCGGAAAGGCGATCGCAAATTCGATCAATAGATATACCACAACCATCGTCGCTAAAGGTAATTAGAGTATAAGTACCTTGGTTACTAGCTTGGATGGTAATGGTTCCTGAGGGGTCTTTGCCTTGGGCGATACGAGTTTCTCTGTTTTCTATACCGTGATCAAAGGAATTCCGTAACAGATGGATTAGGGAATCTCCTAAAGGTTTCACGAAAGTTCTGTCTAAGAGGGTATTGTCTCCTAAAATGTTGAGCTTAACTTGCTTATTAAACTTAAGATTAAGATCTCGAATTACTCGGGGGAACCTTGTGACTATTTCTGCAAAAGGTAACATTTGAGTGCTGGTAACATTACCCTGCATGAATTGGGTCGTATAGTTGAGGTTACGAATTGCTTGATTAATTTCTTGTATTTCTAATTCTAAGTCTGTTCCAACTTCTTGGAGTTGAACTATAGTTTCTATTTGCTCTTGACAGATTAAATGAATATCATCGTAGCGATCCATTTCCAATGGATCGAAGTTTTTACTTAATAATTTATCTTCTGAGATATTATCTCTATTTAATTTACTAACTGAATTTCCTAAAGATTGTACTTGAGGAATTCTACATACTCTCTTTTCCCAAGATGTTGACAAAAATCCTTCTACAGAAGCTCTGTCGTACCATTGTTTTAATTGAGCGTTGGAGCTTTCCATCTGATGAATTCTTTGATTCATTAAGAAAGCAACGTTTTGTAACTGTTTTAATCTCAGATTGATAGCATTGCGGTCTAAGATTAGTTGCTCAAAAAGATTATTAAATTCTTTTAGTTGGGCAAGGGAAACTTTTGCCATCTTACTGGCAGGTACAGTTTGTTGGGGAAAATCTTTGTTGCTTTCTGGTTTAATGTTGGTTAAAGATTTTTCCTTAATATCCAATTCAAAAGTAGATTGTAATTCATCCAGTTCTGAAGCGTTATCTTCTACCTGCTCCAATTCTAGTTGGGTTTGTGCTGTATCCAATTCAAAAGTAGATGGTAATTCACCTAGTTCTAAAGCGTTATCTTCTATCTGCTCCAATTCTAGTTGGATTTGTGTTGTATCTAATTCAAAAGCAGATGGTAATTCACCCAGTTCTAGAGCGTTATCTTCTACCTGCTCCAATTCTAGTTGGATTTGTGCTGTATCCAATTCAAAAGCCGACTTTAGTTCACTTAGTTGTCGTGAATCATTTTCTGTATCTTCTAAGATGGGTAGTTCAATATTGGTTGAGATATTGGTATTGTTTATGGAGTTATGTTCTTTGAGAGCAGAAGGTAATTTGTCAAGACTTCCCCGTAAAACTAAGGCGTGCGATCGCCTCCAAGTTCTGAGTGCTTCATTTGCTAAGGGAACTAGTTCTTGAGCTGGAAGATTCTGGGTTTTTTCAGCGATCGCTTGAGATAATTGAACAAAAGGTTCGAGATTTGCCATCTTACCAAAAGCGATTAATTCTTGGGCGGTGACTGCTAATTCTTGGGAAAGCTCCCAACCTTCTAATTCAGATAATTGGGCTTCAAATCGGTCTAAAGCCGTATCTACTCCTTCCTCAAAAATTAGTAAAGCTGGCTCAACTCCTTCATTTTGAGTCATTAAGACATCTTCATCTCGTGCTTCTAATTCTCCTAGGTGTTGTTGTAACTGGTCAAAAATCAAGGTATAGCGCGCCGCTACGCGGATCTCTTCGTGATCGCCAAGTGTCTCGTTCTCGGCAAGATTGCACACATAGGAATTGTTAGCCTCTACTCCTTGATGATTTAAGTCTCCAATAACCCGCAGACAATCGATACTTTCTAATAAAAGAGTTTCTACCTCAGTAGTAATTTCACAACCAACATAGCGAACCCGCAAAACTTTTAAGAAATCTTCTAGACGATGGGCGACTTGACTCAAAATAGGAAATCCCATCATAGCAGCACCGCCTTTAATCGAGTGAGCAGAGCGCAGAACTAAATCTATTTTCTGGGGTTCAACTATATTATTAGCCAAACCTAAGAGGTGGGATTCCATATCCTCAAAATAGTCATCAGCTTCCTCAAGAAAATTTAAGCGGATTTGTTGTTCTCTATCCATATTGCTAAATTTTATTTGGCTACTTTAAATTTGGCTACCGCTAACTCTAGTTTTTGAGCTATTTCTGCTGTTTCCACAATTGATTGTGCAACTTTATTAGAAGATATGGACGTGGCTTCGGATAACTGAGCAATTTTTTGCATCAAATCAGTCACATTTTGGGAAGTATTTGCCTGAGATATAGTGGCTTGGGAGATAGACTCCATTAAGTCATTAATAGCTTGGGATTTTTCTAATACTATTCGTAAACTATCTTTAGTAGATTCAACCCGCTTGGTGGACTCGATGACTTGGGTAGTTCCCAATTCCATCGCGTGAGTTACTTCTAGGGTTTCCGCTTGAATCTGTCCCACCATTCCCGAAATCTTTTTAGTTGCTGCTGCGGATTGCTCAGCTAGTGTCCCAACTTGTTCGGCGACGATAGTAAATCCTTGTCCATACTGCCCAGCACGTCTAGCTTCAACACTAGCATTGATCGCTAATACATTGGTTTTCAGAGCAATTTCTTCAATAAAAGAAACCACTTGGGAAATTTTTTGGGAAGATTCTCCTAAACGCTTCATTTTCTTTGCCGTTTTTCCCACGGTGGTACGCAGTTCTAGGATACTATCTACAGTTAAATCTATATTATCACTACTGTTTAAAACTGTATTAAAAGTGTCATCCGCAATTTTCTCCACTTGTTTGGCATTTTCTGCTACTTCTTGAATCGACTGGGACATATGTTGAATTGATAGCAAGGTATCACGAGTTTCTTTAGCTTGGGCAGTAGCTTGATCTGATAAAAAACGAATTTCCGATTCGTTTTGCTGTAAAGAATTACCAACCTGACTAGTTGATTGTTTGGTTTCGATGGCAATGTCTTTGAGGTTGCCGATAATGGCATTAAATAAATCGGCAACAGTACTCATTTCCAGAGACTGCAAGTTAGCTCTCACTGTCAAGTCTCCTTCGGTAGCATCTGAAACTTCATCAATTAGGGTATAAATTGCTTTTTCTAGTTCTTCTTTTTCTCTCCGTTGCTCATTAGTCAGGGCTTTTTGTTTTTGGAGAGATTCTTTAATCTGCTGAATAAGATTATTAAAGTTATCTGCCAGAGTTTGTGTTTCTAATGTCCCTTCTAGACTAGCTTGCAGTTCTAAATTACCTTTTGCCATTTCTTGGGTTGTAGCAGATAAATTGCTCAAAGGTTGGGCAAGTTGCTTTGCTAGGAGCAGAATTAAGCTAATAGAAACCATACCAAGAACAATAGCAGTCAGACCAAACACTAATACTAAGCTTTGTGCCGTGGTAGGTAAAACTAGATAATCAACTAAACCGATTGAAACTAAGGAAGTATTGGGAATAGTAGCTAAACTATAAATCTTATTTTTAATTTGGAACACGGTGACAATACTGGTGTCATCAAATATTTCTTCTGCTCGAATATTGAATTCAGAAAAATCGAATTGTTCGAGTATAGATTTTTCTCCATCCTCCAAACTCGTTTGATTTTCCATAATATCTACTAGAATTTTTGCGATCGCCAAAGCCGATTCGCCACCGACTATTTCCACCCCTTGAATTTTTATTTCTCGTGACTCTGAGATTTGAGTTTCAATAGTATTAGGGTCGATGTTGCTTAAAATCAAGCCATTGTCGGAGTCGATAATTTGAAACTGATAATATTGTTCATATTCCCCATCTAAATAAATACCCAGATCGTAATTTAAAGTTTGGATCGGAATACCAGCTCGAATTACCCCAATAAATTCATCGGTTTCAGGATTTTTCACAGCTTGGGATAAAATTAGCAAATCTGCATTGTTAGATTCATCAAATCCCCATTGTTCGATCACCCTTTCTTGTCGCTGAGTAGCTTGCCACCAAGATTTATTTCTTTGAACAAAATTTTCTGATCTGCTGCTAAAACCAACATTGTAGCCATTTTTTTCAGTTAATAAAATTTCAACCAGCCTTGTGGATTTAACCATCTGTCGTAGATAGTTATTGAGTTCATTATCAGTGGTCAATAATTTAGTAGTAGCAAAATTTTCCTCTAATTTGGTAATAGATTGTTCAGTTAATTCTGCCTCTTGGGATTGTTTTGTCCCTGCTTCTAGGGATTGAATGACTTGAGGATTCCCAGCCATCAAATCGATAATTTGAAAAGATTCCCGAATAAAACTAGTAATTGTTTTACTTGCCAAGAGGGTATCAGTTTCGATATCTCCTTCAAGCTCCTCTATAATTTCACTTTTAGCACCCTGTTCGATCAGATTGTATCCAATGGCACTAGCAATAACTAAGGGAAGTAGTACTACTGGCAAAATGGTAGTCAGCAAACGGCGACGTAGAGTATGAATTCCCTGAAATTTGGCTACAGAATCAAGTTGTAATTCTGAGCTGATAGATTCTAGTTCATTATTCATAGAGATCAGAAATTATATTTTTATTCTTGTAACAGGAAATACTGCCGATGCTCAATTAATATTGAGTTTAGTTAAAGTTTCTGATAGGCAATTAAAGTCTAAAATTGGAGCTATACTTTCCTCCAACTGTGCGACTCCACAGAGATAGGGAATGAGATGAAAGGGTAACCCGTCTAAAGAGAAATCGATTTGCTCTGATGTTAGGCGCACGATTCCTTGTAAATGAGTCACGGCTAGACCAATATAAATTGGTTTTTCCCATGTAGTTTGCAATACTATAATCTGATATTGGCGATAAAAAATTGACTGAGAATGCAATTTTAGTAATTGTGCCAAATCAAAAACACAAAATACATGGTTTTTGCTATTCATAATGCCAATAACTGACTCTGGCATATTGGGCAAGGGAGTTATTCTATCAGCTTCAACTATTAAAGACTCTTGCACCTGTTCCATTGATAGTAGGAAGGTGATATCTGATATTATCTTGCTCCTCTCCTGAACATAATTTCTTTGGGGAGAATCAACTCCTGTGGTGAGTTGAAAGCGAATATAAGCATCTCCTGGAGCTAAATTTCCTTGAAATAGCTCCTGCAAGTTTTCTTGAATTGTTGCAGCAGGGCTGGATGGTGTCATAGGATTATTCCATCACTTCTCGTAGTGCAATAACTAAATCTTCTTGGGTACAAGGTTTGGTTACATAGGCACTAACCCCTTGTTTTTTTGCCCACAGAAAATCAACATATCTATTTTTAACAGTACAAGCAATAATCGGTATTTCGGAAGTTTCAGGATTTTTTTTGAGTTGACGACAAATATCTAATCCTCCCATTTTAGGCATCATTAAATCGGTAACAATAGCATCAGGTTTGGTTTGGGATATTTTTGCGATCGCTTCTTCTCCATTAGTTGCCGTAATTATCTCATAACCAGCTTGAAATAAATAATTAGCTATTAAATCTAATTCGGACTGCAAATCGTCAACGACTAAGACAGTTTTCATAATTTTGAGCAATTAGTTTGAATATTATCCCTGAAAATAGTTATTTTAGCGATATTGATCAGCTTGAAGATTAAATGTTAAAAATCAGATTAGGTTAGATGCTTTTCAATAATTTCAGTTAATCCTTGGCGAGTAAAAGGCTTAGTCAAATAGTCTGTTGCTCCAGCTAATTTCGCTCTAGCTTTATCAATTAAGCTGGTATTTCCCGTCACCATAATAATTGGCGTATTGCTACAAGGTTCACTCCCCCTTAATAATGCACATAACTTATAACCATTAATTCTAGGCATGGTAATATCTAATAGAATCAAGTCTGGTTTAACGCGGAAAATTACAGATACAGATTGTACAGGGTCATTGATCACCGTAACTTCAAATTTATCCTGATTTAAAAACCGTTTAATTTCTTGCAGTATGCTAGGACTATCATCAATACAGACTAATTTCCAGATTTTAGTAGAAGTAGTTTTAGCGGGTTGATTCTCAGCAGAGGCAGAAACTGAACTTGAATGGCTAATAAAAGTTTGAGATTTAGGAATATTAGGTAATTTATCTAAGGGTGATTCAGCATTACCTAAAGCAATTATCTGATCATTGATATAGGGAGATAAAACTTGTGCTACATAAAGCTCATCTTTTTGTAACAGTACGGATAGTTGACGCAGGCTAGTACGCCCTTTTAAAGCTTGGGCAAGTTTCTTGAGGGTTTTATGACTTAATGCACCATTCTTGGGTAGGGGTTTCATTTCCCAACCACTGGTAAAGTAAGGACGTTGATGCACAGAAAACAATTTAGCACTACAATTTTGCCATTGCTTTAGCCTAGCCTGTTGTGAATTTAGATATTTTGGAACATTTATTGATAAACAAGTACCTAATTTTTCCTGAATCCAAAGTGGTATTTGTTCTTGATTATGCCATAAATAAAGACCTCGATTATTAAGCCAAAGACAAGAATTTAGATTATCTTTAGTAATACTTTCAATTAGTTTTAAACCGTTAGTGGAATCGAGATATTTTTCTGTTATCAACCAAGATATAACTTCACTGTAAAGATTTTGATGATCAGATTTTTCTGTGGAGTAAGATTCTGAGGTTAAATAAGACGATGGTAAATGTTTTAAAGCTGCTATCGCTGCTTGAAACCCAAGATTATGTAAATGAAATTTAAGCTGGTCTAACAACTGTATGGAACAAAAAACATAATTTATATTTCCTTTTCGTAAATAAAGTTTCCAATAAACAGATCCTTCATCAAGTTCTAGACAGCCAGAGCTTTTAGATGCTGCTAATCTGGATAATAGTCCTATAGGATTAAGTCTAATGATTGTAGTCATAATAATAAAATAAAAAATAGTAATAAAAAATCAACTTACTCTTAACTGAATAAGTTGATTTGTATTAATCTTGATTACTTCAATTATAACCCGATTTATCAATTGAAAATTGAAAATTAATTAACTTGGGTTAATGGGAGTTTGGAGTTGATAGTTCAGAGTGATAATTTTTTCTGAAACTATAAGCGATGACCCAGGAAATAATAAGAATTTCAGCACTTTAAAAACCGATCAAGGTTGATAAATTTCTGAGTTTTGAGTTTTGTCCAACTGATGTGGGATTAAGTAGGAATTGGTGATAGAAATTCGGACTCGATACCGTTAACTACATTGGCAACAATACGAGCATCAAAAGCTGACACTACTCCATCTCTATTGACATCTCCAACTAGTACGGGATCAATACCAGGATAAGCAGAGAATTCTGTGTCCAAACCTGCTGCTAATCGGGAAATACCATAAGCATCAGCACTGGTGTAAGCCCCATCATTATCGATGTCCCCAGGATAGGTAACTCGACCAAAAATAACGTAGCTTTCTCCTGCATTATCATTACCATTGGGGTCAGATTCTGGTGCACCAACGATAATGTCGTCAATACCATCTCCGTTGACATCTCCTGCACCACTCACTGCTTCACCTAAATTAATACCAGTATTATCATCGCTGCTAATGACAAAGCCTTCAGCAACGGTTAAATCTCCTACTTCCAGAACAGCAGGAAATTCATTATTATTTTCACGCCCAAAGATTACATACCCCGTTCCTGGATTTGTGTCTGAACTCAGAGCACTGGCACCAACAATAATGTCACTGATTCTATCTCCATTGACGTCTCCTGCACCACTGACGGAAGTTCCTAATAGGTCATCAATGGCAGCACCATTAATGGTGAAGCCATTAGTTCCATCTAACTCTGATAGTTCAAGAATAGGATCGAATCCTGTCTCTTTACCGAAAATTACATAAGCCTGTCCTGCATTTTCACGCCCTTCTACATCAGCAAGACTCGCTCCGATAATAATATCAGCAAAACCATCGTTGTTAACATCTCCTGCATCTGCAACGGAAAAGCCTGTGCCATTGCCAGATTCAATACCATTAATAGCAAAACCGTTAATACCATTAAGACTAGAAAGGTTAACACTGGGGGTAAAGTTCTCTTTACTACCGAAGAGAATATAAACTTGTCCTGCAAAGGGAGCGCCAATAATCAAATCATCAATCTCGTCATTGTTTATATTCCCTGCACCACTCACAGAAATACCAATAGAATCATCAGTATTAATGCCATTAATGACAAATCCATTACTACCATCTAGGGCTGCTAAGTTAAGATCGGCATCAAATCCACCGTTTCTACCAAAGATGACATAACTGACTCCCGTATCTGTATTGCTGTTAGTGTCTGCTTCTGAAGCACTGACAATAAAATCGGGAATTTCATCTCCGTTTATATCTCCAGCACTACTGACGGACTCACCTAACAAATCCCCTGAATTTAAACCACTGATAGTGAATCCATTATTACCGTTGAGATCTGATAAATTAACGGTTTCATTAAAGTTTTCCCCACCAAATATTACGTAACTAGCACCAGCATTATTATTATTACCAACGGCTCCAATGATGATATCTTCAAAACCATCATTATTAATGTCTCCAGCATTACTGACTGAATTACCCAAGAAATCGCTAGAATTTAAGCCGTCAATACTAAACCCGTTACTACCATCTAGAGATGCTAAGTTAAAATCAGCATCAAATTCATCATCGCTACCAAAGATGACATAGACTTTTCCTGAATCATTTTTACCTTCAATATCAGTATCTTTGGCGCCAATAATAATATCGGCTTTGCCATCACCGTTAATGTCTCCTGCGCTGCTGACAGCATCTCCTAAAAGACCCTTTTCATCTAAACCTGAAATAATAAAGCCATTACGACCGTTTAATGTGGATAAATTTATATCAACCATACTCTAATAATTGGGGATAAAGTTATTTTTACGATGAAGCATATTGAATTTGGTGAATCATCTTCAATAGCAATTAGGCTTAATCGTCTAGTTCAATAGAAACAAGTTAACTAAAAAAAGTTTCTTTTCTGAATTTCAATCGAGTAACATTATACAAATTCTCCTAGTTAACTTAGAGATGAGTATTCAAACTGAAGTTGATCTACTGGTACAACCCTTTCAGCGTTTTGGGGTTAATTTGGGATTGGAACGAATCAACAAACTCCTAGCTGATATAGGTAATCCCCATCATCAAGTACCGATTATTCATGTAGCAGGAACTAATGGCAAGGGTTCAGTTTGTGCCTATCTGTCTTCTGTATTAACTCAAGCTGGTTATCAGGTTGGGCGTTATACTTCTCCCCATCTAGTAGATTGGACAGAAAGAATTTGCCTGAATGAACAACCGATTAAAAAGGCTGATTTAATTTCTGTTCTGAAAGAGATTACCACAGCTATTAAACCTCATGGGGAAAGTCCCACTCAGTTTGAAGTAATTACCGCAGCAGCATGGCTTTATTTTGCTCAACAAAAAGTAGATGTGGCTGTGATGGAAGTGGGCTTGGGAGGAAGACTAGATGCAACTAATGTTTGCAGTCATCCTTTGGTGAGTATTATTGTCTCGATCAGTAGAGAACATTGGCAACGTCTTGGCTCGACTCTCACTGCTATTACTACAGAGAAAGCAGGAGTACTGAAGCCCAATTGTCCCGCAGTAATGGGACAATTACCACCAGAAGCAGTAGCAGTGGTACAAAATAAGATTAGAGAGTTAAATTGTCCAACAGTATGGGTAGAACCAGCAACGGAAATTAAATCTAGCTCTCCAGGCTCTACCAGACTGGCAAAATATCAAGATATTGAATATCCTTTACCTCTGTTGGGAGAGGTGCAGTTAGTAAATTCGGCGATCGCAATACAAGCTATTAAACAGTTACAAAAACAGGGCTGGGCTATTTCTGATACTGCCATAAAAGAGGGAATGGCAAAAACTCAATGGCTCGGAAGACTCCAATGGACAACTTGGCGTAACCGACAGTTACTGATCGATGGTGCTCATAACCCAGCATCTGCGATCGCATTAAGGCAATATATAGATACGCTACAAAAACCTGTTATCTTTATTATGGGGATACTTTCAACAAAAGATCATCAAGAAATTTTTCAAGCTCTTTTACGTTCGGGAGATAGTTTACACCTTGTCCCTGTGCCAGATCATAGCACTGCTGAACCAACAGATTTAGCTACTTTAGCTAATCAAGTTTGTCCTCAATTAAAAGAATGCCAAACCTATCCCGATCTTTTTCAGGCTTTAGGAACAGTATGGCAGCAAGAAACGGATTCTTTAATAGTTTTTTGTGGTTCTCTTTATCTTATTGGTTATTTTTTCGGCAAACTAAAGGACAATAAAATTTAGGGTGAATTTTATTTCTGATGATAAAAGATAATACTAATCCCAATTATACTGCTCAATTGTACAACAAATTTATCGATCAATTGAGGTTGCGCGATCACCATAAGAATATTAAAGTTACTTTCATACTAAGTAACTATATAAAGATGAATTTTAGTTCTAAAATTGAACAAATAAATAAGCTTAAAATTTGGTTAGATAGCTTCAGACCTTTTTCATCTATTATTGTTGATGAACTAAAAAAACTTTATGATGTTCAATTCACTTATAACTCTAATGCTATTGAGGGGAATACTTTAACTCAAAGTGAAACAGAATTAGTCTTAACTAAAGGTATTACTGTTGGGGGGAAAACTTTAGAGGAACATTTAGAAGTTATCGGACATAAAGAAGCTATTGACTATATCGAAACCCTAGCACAGCAAGACACTATTGTTAGAGAATGGGAAATCAAGCAAATTCACAATCTTATTTTAAGAAAAATTCATCCTTTAGAAGCTGGTATTTATCGAACTCTAGATGTAAAAGCAGCAGGAACAAATTATCTTTATCCAGAACATTATTTAATATCACAACTGATGAATGATTTTGTGACTTGGCTCAATTCTACTGAAGCATCACAATTACATCCTGTCGAATATGCAGCTAGGGTTCACTATCGTTTTGTTTCTATACATCCCTTTCGAGATGGTAATGGTAGAACAGCTAGATTAATCATGAATTTACTCTTAATACGTGCGGGATATCCTATCGTTATTATAGATAACCAAAAACGTAATGAGTATATTAATGCCATTGCTTATGGACAAAAAAATCAAGATGATTTAACCCAATTATTATCACTCATATTTGATGCGACTATTGCTTCTATGATAGAAACTTTAAGGTTGCTAGTTACTGCAAGTGATAGTAAAGATAAAGGGCAAGTTTTTTATCAAGAAATTACTGATTATATTGATAGTTTAGATGATATTAGGTAAATGCGATCGCTAAAAATATTATTTTTTGATTTACTTTAGGTATCTAATGCTTTGCTATAGTACTAAAAAATAGTACTATAATGTAGAATGAATAACAAGCAAAGAAATACCTACAATTCTATTTTTACTAATCCAATTCGTCGTGACATTATTTGGGATAATGAAGTTTCTTTGATTAAAGCATCAGGAGGTACAGTAAAAGAAGGAAATGGCTCAAGAGTTCGTTTTGATTTAAACAATGTGTCATTAAACATTCATTCACCTCATCCAAAGAAAGAGTTAAAAAAGTATCAAGTTAAAGCCATAAGAGAGTTTTTAATTAATGCAGGAGTAGAGATATGAAATATAAAGGATATCAAGCAGTTATTGAGTTTGATGAAGAAGATCGCTTGTTTGTCGGCAGAGTGATTAACACTAAAGATATAATTGTCTTCGATGGTTTATCGGTAGCAGAGTTAGAACAATCTTTTCATCGTGTAATTGATGAATATTTAGAAGATTGTGCAGAGTTAGGAAAAGAACCAAATAAGCCTTTTTCTGGCAAATTTAATTTGCGAATCTCACCAGATTTACACATGAAAGCAGCAACCCAAGCAGCATTAAAAGGAATTAGTTTAAATTCTTTTGTGGAAGAAGCAATTGAGAAGGTAGTGCAGTAGTAAAATATTGAAACTTTAAGACTACTCCCCACCGCAGTAGACACTAAAGATAAAGGAGAAGTTGTTTATCAAGAGATAATGGATTTTATCAAAAATTTAGGCGATTTTGAGTGAATTAGGTTTAGTAAAATCGATCAAAATTATATTATCAGTATTTTTTATATTCTAAATTATCCGCTAAAGTTATTGAAAAAAAGTGTAATCTGAATCATTGTTTGCTATTATCAATCAATTATTTTTGTTGCTACTTTCTGTAATGCTAATGTAATCAAAACATCAACTAAGTTTTATTTCATCTGTAAAAATACCAATTTATGTAATAAATATTATTTCCCTAGGGTTAACCATAACCGCAAAGTAGAGTTATCCTTACCGTCGTGAAGTGTAAGCTTCGCTACAATAGCAACAAGACAGGATTAAGCTAGAAAATCTATAGTGTGAACAATTTTATATATTTTCCTTAGTTATTAAACTGAACTTTTAAAAAATAGATTTTCAGAGCAATCATCACAGGAGATCAATTATATGCAACCAACAAATCCTCAACAGTTCACCGAAAAAGCTTGGCAAGCTATTGTAAGAACCCCAGATATTGCGAAACAAAATCAACATCAACAAATCGAAAGCGAACACTTACTAAAAGCACTCATAGAAGAAGAAGGATTAGCTACTAGCATCTTTAACAAAGCTGATATTAGTGTAGTCCAAATACGAGATAAAGTAGAGCGTTTTATTAATAGTCAGCCCAAAGTAAAAAATCTAGGAGAGTCTATCTATTTGGGGCGTAGCCTAGATACTCTATTAGATAGAGCTGATAAATTCCGTAAGGACTTTGGTGATGAATACATATCCATTGAACATTTAGTATTAGGATATGCCAAAGATGATCGCGTCGGCAAAAATATTTTTAAAGAATTTGGATTAACTGAAAAAAAATTAAAGGAGATTATTAAACAAGTGCGGGGAAGTCAAAAGGTAACGGATCAAAACCCAGAAGGAAAATATCAAGCCTTAGAAAAATACGGTAGAGAATTAACAGAATTAGCCAAACAAGGTAAACTCGATCCTGTGATTGGTAGGGATGAAGAAATCCGTCGCACCATTCAAATATTATCCCGTCGTACTAAGAATAATCCTGTCTTGATTGGTGAACCTGGGGTAGGTAAAACTGCTATTGTGGAAGGGTTAGCACAGAGGATTGTTAACCGCGATGTTCCTGAATCTTTACGAGACAGAAAATTAGTGGCTCTAGATATGGGTGCATTAATTGCAGGAGCAAAATATCGAGGCGAATTTGAAGAGAGACTCAAAGCGGTATTAAAAGAAGTTACTGAGTCTGAAGGTAACATTATTATGTTCATCGATGAGATACATACCGTAGTTGGTGCGGGTGCGACTCAAGGGGCGATGGATGCAGGTAATTTACTCAAACCTAGGTTAGCGCGGGGTGAATTGCGTTGTATCGGTGCGACTACTTTAGATGAGTATCGCAAGTATATCGAAAAAGATGCAGCTTTAGAAAGACGTTTCCAATCGGTGTTAGTGGATGAGCCGAATGTGGTGGATACCATTTCTATTTTAAGAGGGTTGAAAGAGCGTTATGAAGTACATCATGGGGTTAAAATTTCTGATACGGCTTTAGTTGCGGCTGCAACCCTTTCTACTCGTTACATCAGTGACAGATTTTTACCAGATAAAGCCATTGATTTGGTAGATGAAGCAGCAGCCAAACTGAAAATGGAGATTACTTCTAAACCAGAAGAGTTAGACGAGATTGACCGTAAGATTCTTCAG
>JAAUYH010092147.1_pt1 | contig 24060 bp, 2 predicted proteins | sample 7278061 | NCBI WGS metagenome assembly JAAUYH01 (sample SAMN14350203, study PRJNA611818) | marine sediment metagenome | isolation source: surface marine sediment (0.6m) | place: French Polynesia: Moorea | collected 2018-08 | reverse complement strand
TCCTGTTTCCCTGTTGGAAAAGTCGATCGTTTCTGAAGTCAGGCCGTCCAAGCGGCAACGATCACCATCTTCACCCCCACGGGAGACTAGTTCTATTATAACAGAGGTTTCACCCGATCAATCGGCCACCTCGTCAAATGAACCATTGGATCTTACTAATGATTCTAAGGGTGAAATTCGAAATCAAAGGGTTTCGAGCGGGGACAATGCAAATGAATCCCTGCCTGATATTGAAACCGCAAAGAAACTGAAAATCCAATTGATTTCGTCGGAGGCAATGCTAGACAAACATATAAAAGCTGGCAACAGTACAGAAGCCATGCATTGCGTCTCCCAAATCAAAACACTTAGAGCGCTCTTACCACCTGAACGATCATCCTTCTTTCAAGGAAGAAGCGATACTATCGCTGCGGACGTTTCTACAAGTTCAGGTGAGAAATTTGCCGCCCCGAAGACAGAGAACTGCCAAGATATTCGAGAAATCGAACGTCAAATGTTTACATCGACGGCGACGAAGGGCCTACAAGGCCCAGCGACCGGATTCGACGAAACTCCGGATCTACATTCGTCACCGGCATTCTCTGACTCTATAAATAATTTGCGCTCGATATCCTGCCTACGAGGCGATGAACAACCTTACTCGAGCCCGGCATTAAAAGGGAACCAAAAAACTCCAAAGGACAGCCGTCCGCTCCCGAACTTCACTGACCCTGAATCCCCGGCAATAGAGATACAACGCCAAACCAGCGACCTTGTACAACTTAATACTTGCAAGGACTGCTTGCAAAGAAAGATGGCCCAGTCCGATAAATCCGTCGAAGAAAAAGCTCATTTATCCGAAGTCTTAGACAGGGTTAACCTTGACATTAGTCAAACGGAGGAAGTGATAGCGAAACTCGAGCTGCAAGGCGCCCGTCTTCAAGGTCAACAATATGGCATGAAGCCTCGACCTGCCGCAAAGCAGGAATTGAAATTTGAAAGCCATGTAAGGTAGCAGTCATCACACATTTAACCCACTGACCATTGATTCGACAGAGCGATTGAGCAGCCCATAGCACTTGAGAATATCCAGAATGGCGAGAATTGATTGAATATCCATTGAAACCGGCGAATTAGATCATAATCGGATGTAATTTGATGATAGGATACCTAAAACAAAAGAGATTCACAGAATATTCGTACTTGAGAGCATGAATTCTGACCCTGCACGGCAGCGGGCGCTTATGGCACCTGTCGCTGAACGCCGGGAAGGAACTCAGGCAAGTGAATTACATGAATAGCATTGATAGAACAGACCCCAGGTACCCTGGAGTATGACAAACAGTCATCCTGAACGAGAATTTATGAGGAATTTCATAAGAAATGAGAATTAATAGCGACTTTGAGTGAAACTTGATGAAAAACAGTGAGAACATAGCATTATGATACATCATTGGAAAGCTAGAGATCCAAGGATCATGATTATGCACCATAGAGTCAGTGAGAACACTCATGTGTAATGCCTTTACAGACATTCAGAGGAGGAAAATAGCTCGAATTAGGAATAGCAACAATGAAGTGAGCAAGTGACCGCATGATGCGATGCAGTGTCACGGCATCATGAATTCGCCTAATTAAAATGTGTAATGCAATTAGAGACCTTAATTATAGTGTGTAATGCCCAAAATGCGAGTGGTGCATTTTCGGTGGTTTGCATGTACATGCGAAACATGAAACCGCTTCGAGTGGGATTTCGGATCAAACGGGGTATAAATACCCGCGCAACTCGCGGAAATTCAGACCATTAGAATTTCATGGTGGTGAACACATCGAATTGAGATGTTAACAAAATTAGACGTTGTTTTCATGTCTGCCTAAGCAGGTAAGTGGAAGTCGATGGGTCGAGCCACCGTGGAATTCAGGGAACCCTAATAGGCGAAGCACCATGTCACCCCAGCGCGGACGAACCCTAACACGACAGAGCCCTGGGAGAGAGTATACTCTACCCGCATACTAGTGGATCTCTGGTAGGTCGGTAGGAACCCTACCCCAACTATTACAGAATGGCGCCCAACTATCGGTTTCGTTCCGCGAGTCACCTCGCTGGGGGGGATAGCCGATTTAGGTCGAATTAAGGTCGAACGCCAAAATGAGCTTTTGGGTGGTCCGGGGAGGCCTATTAGCCTTCGGGGTCGGGATTTTCCAGGACTCGAAGCTTGGCCATCCTCTGGCCATCAATTTTCTACGATTTCAAGCTATTTTCAGTAATTTTCGCTAAAATTTACATAGGATTTTGATCGAAATTCTGGGGGATGAAACAGCATCTCGGGATTTCGTTGTCATTTTTGTTCTACTGAAGCTAGGAGCAAAAACGAATGCTTTCCAAAAACTAGAGATCATGGGGATGGATCTCACGTTTGAATTAGCAAAATCGGTCCAGTCACCGAGTCAGGGCAAAATTCCAAAGTCGAGGGTATTTTGGACCAAAAAAATGCACGATCGGTGACCTAATCGTACTTATTGTGGCTGAACTACTGGGAGTTACGCTGAGAACCGATTAGGGAAATAGTCCTCTCTTAATTTCCAGCATTTTGAGCCTACTCTCAGCTCTCTACGTCAAAAACTCGATTTTTAATCGAATTTTTCCGATTTCATAAAAATTCAATTTTACCCCTCAACTTTATTGCGTTACCCCCACGGGATGAGCGGACGTAGAGCTAAAAATCGATTTACCCACAATTCCCTGGACTCTCTAGATGACGTCCCTGAAAACCGCATCAAAAAATTCCCCCAGATAGTGGAGATATAGTCGATTTTAGAACGTGCATTTTAACCCTATTTTATACCAAAAATCGAAGAAAAATTGACCTTGTACGCCTTGTACTTTTTCGAAAAAAGGCCGTAGCGGCCTGATTTTTTTACCACAGGTCCTTGACAATGTCCCCTCTTGGAAAATATATAGTTACCCCGGCCGGAGTCCGTTTTTCGAAAACAGAAGACCCCCCAGAAGTCGCCCCTCTGTAGGGTCAAAACGCATAGTCGGAATGACTTTGTTATTTTTTTATTTGGGGTCACAAAGCAAAACGGAGGCCAGATTCAGATTCAGCGGAAAATTCTGGGTCGATTTCATGTATCGCACTCCGAATTTTGTCAAGTTTTCGCAAAATCATGGCCAGTTGCGCACCCGGTTGTCCTGGGTATAAGGGTCGCGATTTTGCCTATTTTGGGACATGCGGAATCAGTTATAACTTTTGTTCTAGGCATCGCAGCGACTCGCGACCGGTCTCATTCGAATCAGCGGAAAATTCTGAGTCGATTTCATGTATCGTACGTTAAATTTGGCCCAGTACTCAAAAGGATATAGCCGCTTAGCCAAGCACCAGTATACCACATATGGGCCATATAGGGTGGAATCGATGACCCATAGATTTTTGGGAAAACTTTACCCACCCACATTTTGGTACCCATGGGCAATCAGTACACCCATTGGGCAACTCAGGTTTTGAATATGAACGAGTTTGCACCAGTAGGGAAAAAGTTAGGACATTTTGCTACGATGAGGTTTCAGAAGCAAAAATGACCTAAAAATGAGTTTAGGAACCCAGCAAAAAATTTTCGAAAAATTGGTCATGGACAAATTTGACTATGACGATGCTTCTCTACGCCCTTTAACGGTTCTAACGAGGTACGGCCCATTCCAATCGGTCCAGCCATCGCCGAGTACTTGTCGGATCAAACTTGACCCCATTTGATTTTGACCTCATGAGACATCAATGTCTGGCCGTGCAACTTTTTTGAGATGGAGCATCGGAGAACCTATTCATGCCCCTGAGTAAAATTTTATGAACCCACTGAGTGAGCATACCAAGTTTCAGAAGCCTACGATGTCATTAAGGCACTTTGCACAGCTCGTAGTTTGTTAAGTTTTGCTTTGGGACAAATCCTGAGGGTCTCCGTTGGGAGATCCCCGGGTGCCGTCCCATAAGTACTGGGGGCACAACGTTCTACATGCTCAGCCCGAGTAATAGACCATAAACCTCAACTCCTGGTACCTTTAGAATAGGTCCGCGCCACTTAGGAAAATTTTCAGGTCGTGAAAACTTGTTGAGTGATCGGAAAAATTATGGTCAAAAAGTCATGTTTCAAATTTTGAATAAAATTTTTGGATGAAGTCATAGACCAAATTGGCCATAACATCCTGAATCAGTGGTGTCTAAAGTGCCAGGAAACATTCGGTTCAAGTCCGTAGGTGCAATACTTGTCCTCGTCAGCACCCCTCACAGAATGGATAATTTCGTTTTCATTTTTTATTATCTGTCATTTAGTTGGCCATGTTGCTTGTGCATGGAAACTTCATAGCTGCATTTTGCGAGTTATTTACCGTCACCATAACCCATTTTTAGTATTCAGAACATAAGACTGACCATAGAACCCAATCTGCGCTCACACTTGTGCAAAAGTCGGAAATTCGGGTCAAAAAGTGAAAACCCCTAGTATAGACCAAAATTTTGAAGCGGGAAAAGACGCAGCAAGTCCCACTGGTTCATTGGTCCAAATTTCAGGTCGATCGGACCCTCAGAACAAAAATGAGAACGATTCAAAATATGGCCAGAAATTTATTTTCCATGGAAAAATGACATTTTCGACCGTTTGCCCCAACGATTTGTTATCCATGGGCTCTATGGTAAATTCTTATAGCACATCTGTACCCATAGGTCCTTCCGGATCTTTTAAGCTATTAAGCACGTCCCTAGCATCAGAAATGGAGATTTTGACTTTCAGCGAGCGTTAACATTCACAGATCCCAAGTTCTTGGGAATTGCTTGATTTTCGTTTGGTAATTGTTCCCATGTTTCTTATTCGATCCGGTGATGTGGATGCTCTCTGGAATCCGTCTCGTGTGTAGATTACACACATGCATTTGGTTTTAACCTAAGTTGTCTGGTTTGGTCACAACATGCAACTGAATATTTCTGGGAAAGCCTCTCCCAGACAGGGTTTTATCAGACACTTTGTGACCCAACGACACCTTGTATAGTCCTAACTACGCATTTTACCGCTTATTCGATACCCTGAGTCTATTGTACAACTAGTCAAGTCGTCCCGATCGGTCAGACCACTCTCAACATCGTCAAAGGACCCGATTCACCAAAAAGAGTTAAAACCAAATTTTTCGGAATTTTGGAAAATTTTCAAGAAATTTTGAAAGGACACCTTACTAGACCAAAATTTTGCATAGAATTCGTTGGTGACACTCATTTCGTACTACCAGTTAGGGAAACCAGCCAAAATTTGCATTTTTGGGTCGCAAGTCAGATATGGCGCAAATAGGGTGTCACGTGACATGACCACCCTGAAACGGACAACAATGGGTGTAGAAAGACTGTTTATATAAACCTTGTCATGTGACATACCGAACGACGCAGAATTTCATACTGGACACGTCTCTGTCACCAGAAGTCATTTTAGAACCTTTGAACCCAAATTTGGTCCCAACATCGTAAAGAAAGACTCGACATAAGGAGAGTGATTTGACACCCTTTCGACGGTTATTTAGTTACCAGGCAGGCCAAATCCACATAGCCACAACAGGTAGGCTTATACAATGTTATTCCAAGAAGGCTCAGATCATGTTACCTATTTTATCTTGTTATGGCCGACTATAGCCTATGCATGCTCTAAAAGTGTCTCCGAAACGCATTCATTGAATTCGGTTGATACTAGCACTTTGGGACATTTTTGAACACCAAGGCCTTTATAGACCGAAATTTTACGCTGAATAGGATGGAACTATTTATATGAGCCCAACATTTCATCCTGAAAGTTGAAACACCAAGTAAAGACCATTGTTGCAGAAGGGCCCCAGAACGGTACCCTGTGACACCCCAACCCAGTGGAACACTTGGGTTTAGTCTGACCGGTATTTTGAGAGAAGTTGTAGATTTGAATGACACCAATGGATGTACTGGAGACGCTTTTAGTCTTTTATTCGTTTTGAACATGGATCATACCACGTGGTACGGGTTCCTAATGTTCCTGTCCCACAACAGTCTGACACATCAAACAAGACCAAAAGTCAGTTGGTCCTTTTAGTAATCGATAAGGCATGTTACCAACAGTTACGCGATGCGACATAGTTAGTCTTGGCTCAGTGCTCCCTCCATGGGTGGTTCTATGAGAATCTCCTATCAATGGGTGCGCTGTATACTGTACGTCCTATCCAAGAGTCCTAATCAGAAGATCTTTGAGTCCGGTCTTTCACTTGTGGTTTTGGGATATTAGATATTCCAGAAAAGTTCTTAGTGCGCATTCGGTATTAGATGCGTACAGTGGGTCCTGTGGAGACTCCCAGCTTGCTGAGCGTTCCCAAACAGTCACAAGGCATCACAGTGACAAGTTCGCCGTGTGTTAGACACAACCCGAGTTTGATTTCAGTCATGTTTTATTGCTTTTAACCTGGCAGCCGCACTATGCTCGTTGCATTTTATTGACTCTTATAGTCATTTTAACCTGAGTCATTATCCGTTGCACGTGCGGATTCTTAAGACCTTACTACCCCACCGTCAGTCCACCCCTGACCCGTCAATCTAACTAGATCTCTGTACTAGACCAGTCCACGAAGTTAACTAGAACCCTGGAGTCCGACGGATCGGAAACATGAAAGCGAATAAATAGAACCCTCGAATGATTGGTAAACCATCGCAAACTCAGTGAATTAATAATTCAAAGTAAGATCAGCCTCAATGAATAAATGAAAGCTTCGTTTAATTGAGAGTGTTCAGCTTTGGTCAATCGTTAGTCAGGTAGATGTTTCCCCGCAAATGAAATCAGTCACTTAGCATACATCAGTGAATGACCAATAGTTGGTTCGTTCATTTGTGAACGAATCAACCGGTCGACCACCGCTAACTCCCCGAGTGACTTTGTGCTTCGAACGTAATGAAAGATCAAAACCTCGGTTACTGGCTAGGGCCTCCTTGGAGACTGCAGCTAAGTGACCTTTAGGATACCTTGCAAACGGTTAGAGACCAAGGGTATATTGTAGTAGGTAAGGGTACATGCAGCTAAAAAAAAGCGAAGGGATGGAAAGTGGACACTTTCATGACACTCTCTTCCGCCTCACACCAAAGCCAGAGCTTGATAGGAGTCTTTCTACAGGAAGCCTGCAACACCTCTCATTCCCCCATGCGAAATGCACGGTGGATGTTCTCAGTAACATCAGTGGTAGGAAGTGCAAAAAAAGGTCTGAATGGTTAGAACTCCGCCAAGTCGGCTCAGGCTGAAACAAAAAAGCAGTTGGCCTTGTGAGACAACAGAGACTCCATAGTTGAGTCGGATGGAAGATCGATCAAGACAACTCACCAAAACAAAATAAAAATTAAAAAATTCAGAAAATCAAAAAATGAACGGGAGACCTTACATGCAGATGAAGTTAATTTCATGTAGCATTCATTGTGAGAGTGCCCATTAGAGTAGCAGAACCTTAAAATAAGGTGAGACCCAGAAGACTTCCACATCTTCAGTGAATGATAGTTCCTTTCTCTTAAGCTCGATATCACTTTAAAATTCTGATTCTTTCCACAATCACAGAACTTAGTCATGAATGTCTTTCGAAGTATAGCTGGAAGTTTGAGAGGTTCAAGAGACAGTCAGGAAAGTTCAAACAAAGATGGACGGAAGCGAGGTGCTCCGTCATCAAAACTTACTGGGGAAACCTCGGTTGACCCACAATCTCCTAGACGTCTTCGCTCTGGCAGAGAGCTGAAGGCGGTTGATCCCAAAGCCCCCCGCGAAAAAGTTTCTCAGAAGGATGTCCCCTCACCAGTCACCAGTTCCTTTGAAAACAGCTCAGTGGACAGGCTTCCTTCTGTAATCAGTCCACACGCCGCGCAAACACAACTGTCCAATGAGGCCTCACCGCAGGTCACAACAGGACAACACATCACTTTTCCGATCGTTAATGAGGCCACGCATCGGAGGATCGGGATCGGTTTCACTCTTGAGGAGTTTGAAAAACAACTTAAGAAGAAACCGAACCGTACAACTTTGGATCGAAAGGGAGAAGGTTTGATTCCGCCTGCCCCCTATATATTGGGACCTAACGGAAAATTTTTTGCCGCAATACCACTAGAGGTGGTTAACAGTGTCGTTGCATCTTCGGACATTTTGTCCGAGGGTCGATTGACAAAATCCTCACTAGACACGGGGATCCTCTCTGAAACCCCGAAACCTACAACAGCTGAAATTGAAGAAGTGATTGGAACGAATATCAACTCGTCTGTCGTGACACCGAAACTGAAACTCACAAGTTTGATTGTTCATACACTGCGCAAAACACACCAAAAATACCGAGAAGAGCTTCAAGAAGCAGCGACTGGCAATCAGGAATTGTTAGACATGCTGGATGACAATTGTGAGAATGCACGCGTAGCTACCCAGGCTCTTGCCACCCTGCAACGAACGATATTGGAAGATGAGTCACAGCTGATGGAAATAAACAAAATTTTCGATACCAATTTTGATCTGGATGGGTTTAAGATTCTCCTGTTGCAAGAGTCGCCGACGTACTCTCTGGAGATCTCACCGTCTGACATGACTGACGAAGTGCGAAGAGTCATGGATCAGACCAGCTCGGACGCTGCCGTGTCACCTACATGTGCCTCTGATCGTGTCTCGGACTCGGGAGAAATCTCGGAGGCGAATCATGACACTACTAAAGAAACTACTGGAGAAGACATGGTGATCAATCATCTGGTAGAGGAGTCGGATTCCATGGCTGAGTTACATCAATGGAGTCCCACCGCCCAGAAAAAGATTTGGACGACAACGCAGCAAAATACAAATTCTTCGGATCTGGATTTGGCTGTAGCAGCCAGTCGCCGGGGAATCGATTTGTTGGGTCAATTGAATACATGCATTACCTCAACAGCTGTTCCACCACAAACGAGTCACGTCACAAAACAAAATCAAACACCACCGGAGCAGCCCAGTTCCACACGGGATCCTTTCTTTTCTGTTGCGCTTGACGCCATGCTGCAGAGGGAAAATTTGCAGAGCGCTTCATCCGATCTCATACGAGACACACAATCAGAAACGGAAGGGGAAACTCAACCATCAATGCTGATTCCAAAGCCGCTACTGCCACGCCCACAGGAAACTCGAAACCTCCCACAAGTGACAAGGAAGCACTCAGCGGCGAGGATGGATTTAATGACTCGTTTTGGGAATCAACAACCAATGGCATCGTCGTCACCGAAACCAAGCGTTAGTGAGACAGCACGGAATACAGTCTCACGATCACCACGCAACCGAACGTCGAACGTGTCGACGACTAATTCTGACGACCCAAGTCGAGCTTCAAGAGACATAACTAATTGGGATGAGTCCACTGTCAGTTCAATCAACGTGGATAAGACCCTACGAGGAATGGGTCTAATAGAAGAGAAGAAGCTGAAGTCTGCCAAATCATCCAAGGAGACGCTCGACAAAGAGGAAATCATTAAAGGATACCTTCACGAAGTGGCCCGCAAGGCAGGTTATTTCTTTGAGGGTGAACAACCAGTCGGGGCAAATCCAGCCTTTGTCATTAGCCGAGAGGATGTCTCTACGGAATTGATCCAAATGGGGATGTTGCCTCTGGTATCCGCTGCAATTGGCCAGAAGAAGAAACAACGGAGTGGCCGAAGCGTGAAATCCATCAAACGCCGTACTCAAGACTTGATGGATCAATACATAGAATCCATTTCTGAAGTTGCGGACACAGATAACAGCAGCACTGTATCTTCAGTCTTCACGATGCATTCTGCGACGTTTAAGAACACTGAACGGAGAGAGAATGTGGACCTGGCTGCGCAACCTGCGTTAGGCAGACCAAAACTGGAACCAACCAATGCACAGCAAATTCCTAAATCAGGAACATCGGAAACAATGAAAACATTGGTGTCCACTGGAACAACGGACCTTACCGAATTTCCAAATCAATCGTATAACGAACACAGCACTGTGGAGCCGTCTGAACGGACTGGAATTCTACAAGCACCTCCAACCGGAGTCAAGCCAACTCTGGCCCCTTCTGGATTGACACCAACGCAAAATTTCGATGATGAGCAGATCACTGAAAATGATGATGAAACCAACTGGGGAGAAGAAAAGGAGGTGGAAGATTCTGATGCCCCCACAGCAGCTGAACAAACACTGCCGGGAACCATTATGGAAGGCAGGTCTAACATGTATAATCAACCACACCATGAAGGAACAAGTCCTCCGGGCTTTGAGAATTTGATGGCGAATAATTCCAGCTCTGATCATGTGGCAACCATAACTTGTGCCGAATTGGAAAGAGAGGAAGACATCCCACTGGGATCTGTCAAGGAATCCGCAGGGATGGAATTAATCGACGAACAAAACCTGGACGCAGTCTCCCTTTTCACCATGTCGATAATGGACAATTTCGCAGAAATGAATTGGGAGCTGAAGAAATCACATGTGGAGCTTGAACCCGAGACAGTGGAAGCTATGGATTGGTCCATCTTGGATCAGGAAATCAAAGAAGCCGTATGTGGAATGGCCCAACTTTCTGTCAACTCTGGGGATAGGGGAGAATCTCAAGCTGCACCGCTGCCCATGAAAAGCAATTCAAGTTTGGATCCGCCCAGAGTTGTCCCCATTTCTGTACGTGAAAAGGATCCACCGCCTAAATATACATCGAGCATCGTGGACCAACTATTGAACCCGTGCAACATGCAGTTTCCGCCGCAAGATGCTCAAGTGAGGATGGCACTAGGAGCTGCCTCCACCAGTGCAGGGGTGACCTCCAATTTGACGACTTCGTGTGGTATCGGTGACCCTCGAGGAAGTTGTTTACCCAGGACGCCACTCAGAGCGGGGGTGGGCACTCTTGGCACGTCCACCAACCCAAATTGGTCCGAATTGTTAGTGGAGACTCACCGAGAAATAGCAGAACTTTTTGCAGAACAACGTGACCTGACAACACAACTGACGTCGAACAATCAAAACGAGGCCAGGAGAGCGATGTTGCGAATGAAACAGATTGAGGCGAATCTGAAGTCATTGCAAACCCACACGCTTCCGACGTATGAAAGGATGACCAAAATAACTATACCATCAGTGAGTACAATACCCGGGCATGAACACGATAAGGCGCGGATGCTTCCGGGAGTGAAGTATGATCCTAATTTCGACTTGGAGACATGGTTGAATCCTGGTGAATTAGGCTGGGACTATCAGTTGGAGATCCTGAACACTGGAATACCGGTTCCACTTGTAACCAAACATTCCACGCCATTCTCACATGCAGTGTTACCAGCATACAACGGGACGCAAGAATTTCCGCCTGAATTTTGTGCGTCGGTTTACAGGATGTATGCCTCAGAATATGGACTCAAGGGAGTCTCATATGCGCACCAGATCACGAAAGCAATGGCGCCTCACATCCGCCAACGCATAAATCTTTTACCACCGGACCAGCGTAATAATCCAGCAGAGATAGTGAGATATTTGTTCGCAACGTACCGACGGGAAAATTCTGAACAACACTACGAATCCCAGTTCCGCAATTTACGAATGGATGACCGTAGCACCTATATTGTTCATTTTGAGAGGATGTTGAGCCTGGCGAGGGCTGCATTTCCCACAGAAGGTGGAATCACGACCCGCAGGGCTAAGCAACGCCTTCTAGAACAGTTCATGTCTTCGATCAAACAGTCTGGCCATGCCTCGAGTTTGCTGGCCTACCAGAATCTCAACCTTCAGTTGGTTTCGCAAATTAGCAGATTAGTTGAGATTGTTGATGAGAATGCGTTCTTACAAGACGTCCGGAACATCATTTCCACTGTCGAGTCCACATTGGTGGGTCTGACACTTAAAAACGACACTTTCAAAGTCAATGGGCCACACCAGAATAATCGAGGTCAGAGGTATAAGGGTGGCATGCAATCCCAAGCCGTGAATGCCGTTGAAACGGCACAGGAGGAGTATTATCCGGAACCGGAAGAGGATTCGGAGCAGAACACGACTGATTGGGACGCACCCAACTCCGACCCTTGGCGACAGTTTCCGGGTGAAGCTGACATCTATCAACAGCAACATTGGATGCGCTGCCCTCAAGCTACCTTTACGGACGTTTATGCATTGAATCCAGTCTCGGGACAGTTAGGAAGACCAAAATCACAAGCCTGTTTCGTCTGCGGATCGTTGGAGCATTTTGCCAGAGAATGCCCACAGAAACCCATCGGATATCGTCCGCCTGTGGGACGAGGAAGAGGCGGCATGTTTCCCAACCAGAATCAGCAGCAACGTGCTCCAGGAGTACAGGGTGAGGTTCAGTTTAATGCCCCCAGGATGCAAAATCAGCAGCGAGCTCAGGCAGCACAACAACCTCAAGCACAACACACTCCTTGGTTGACGAAGGATCAATTGGTGCAAGACAACGATTTGATGAAAAACCTCACCGAACAAGTCCTTCAACGCTTGCGACCGAAACAGTCAGAGCAGAAGCAAGTGACCATAGCTACTAATCCTGATCAGGGAAACTCCGACCGGGAACCGCGGAATTAACCCCGCCGCTGTCTCCCGACATTGCTGGATCCCCAGGGGGAGCATCTTTCGATCAAATCGTGGGATGTTTTCAAAATTTGGCCGTAAAAGGCGTTAAAGAAGATTGCTCCGGGATCCTACCAGAGTTTAAAGAAGAAATTGACAGAAAAATCGACCGATGGTTTAAACAACAAGAAGACCGATGCGATGCCATGAGTATGGAACTTGAATCAGGTTCGGATCTTGACAAGAGTGAGACCCAACAACTTGATGATGGTTCCTCCGTCTACTCACCAAACCAGAACAAGCTAGAATCTCCGATGCGTCCTCAAGAGGAGGGAGTATCCCATTCCAGCAGCGACGATGAGTCCGGCTTCACTGGAAGCTCGAACAGCGACAAGCGACTCACTCTATCTTCTCAAGGTCGCACTCACCATCCTGGATCTTGTAAGAGTATTAGGGATTTGGAGGATGGAGCGACATCTGAAGACTCAGACATTGCTTATGACTCCCAACCTGAAGATTGCGATACTCTCAAAGACCAAGTCTTGACCATGGGACCCTTTCAGAGATTACAAAAACCCTATACGGGCCCGGAAAGCACCTTGATCAGGGCCTCGGCTTTCGAGCAATACTTGAAAGATCCCAAAACACCATTGTCAGTAGTAAAGGCTTGGAATCATTTTGAGAAATATAGAAAGCGGAACAAGATGAGATATTCCAGCAAAGAGATAATGATAGACGAAAGGCTCTCAGTCCGAGCAGTGGGACCGTTTCGGGTACCCATCGCTTTGGGACCTTGTATAATGGTAGTTAACGCATACGTGACCCGCGACAGTCGCTTTAAGAGACCAATGTGGCTAGGCAGACAGTGTTGGGCTGCATTCGATTTTGAATTTTCCTACGTCAACGCCGTCACCTCCCATCAAGTCACAGAAGGTGCAATCTGTCGGGTTGACGAGAGATTCCGAGCATTGATAGACTCAGGTGCCGAACCGAATTTGATCACGGCATCTGCTCTCAGGAAGATTCAGCCCAATGCAATCAAGCATGAAGTGAAACAGTTATACAGAGCTGCAAATAATCAACTGCTTCCAATTAAGTTTTGCGTTAAGGACTTGTCTATTCACATTGAAGGGCACCTTTGCAAAATTGACGCTTTAGTGGTGGACTCACTGGGGAGAGAAGATTTGATCCTCGGTCGCGAGTTCATCCTGAAATATCACGTGATAATCGACTTACCAAAGCATGAGATCATCATCATGGATGCGGACGCCAAGAGTAAATTTCTTCAGAGATTTGTTGAAGACGAGCGCTCCTCACAGGAATACTTAGCTTCAGCAGCCAAGGAATGCGGTATAGATGCTCATCAGATCAGTAGCATACCGTACAAAGTGCGATCCAAGGAAAGAAAGACAAGTGGCAAAGAACAAGTCATGGAAGACGGTAGTTGGCTAGCAGTGGTCAAGCGTAATGCTGGGAAGGACTTGTTGCGTAGGCACATTGCCACTCCCAATGCGGTGTTGAAAGTGACCAATCATCGAACCTCCATACCGTTGATGAATATCCTGGAACCATACACCAAAGTCGAGAGGGATGCTCATGAGGAGGAATATGGGCAAGGACATTCGATACCTCAAGTCTCGACCCGGATAAAGCCCACGAAATCTGAATTGAAGATTCGACCGGTGAGGGTTGAGTATGTGCAGCAATCGCAAGATGAGAACGACCCGGAAGGCCTAGAACCATCGCCAATGGTCATCATGAAGGTCGCCAGCGACGGGAGAATCTATGCACTGCACGTGAACAACAAAGACGAGGCTGGGTCGGATTTTTTAACAGATGCCCATTCAACCATCCCTGGGCAACAACTAGATGTCAAACCTTTTCAGACCAGGCCAAACGTTGAGAAGTGCAAGGAATTACTGTCAAAGGGCCAGCATGACAGACTCCAGGAAATTTTGAGCTCGAATGATGACTTGTTTAGCAAGAACAAGAATGATATTGGTCTAACTGATCTTTTATGTCATACTATCGAACTCAAGGAAGGATCACAACCGTTTAAGACCAACGCGAGACGTCTCAATCCAGAGAAACGGGAAGCCGTAACCGAGACCATCAAAGGCATGGCCGACTGTGGCATGATTGTTGACTCGCGATCACCGTTCGCTTCGGGGATTGTGATGGTCAGCAAGAAGGACGGCACTTATCGAATGTGCATCGACTTTAGGCAGCTGAACGAGATGACTATCAAGGATGCCTATCCACTTCCGCGCATTGATGAGACTGTCGAAAGCATGGGTTCAGCCCGGTACTATTCCTCTCTTGATATGGGTTCTGCATTTTGGCAGGTCCCGTTGAGTGAGGAGAGTAAGAAGTACACAGCCTTCGCTTGTCATGATGGACTCTTTCAGTGTGAAAGAATGCCTTTTGGGTTGTGCAACGCCACCGCTACCTTTCAGCGGCTGATGGCGCGTGCGCTGAGTCCTATCATGAACAAGTACGGAAATCTTGTTCTGTGTTACATTGATGACATTTTAATTGCGACGAAAACAATAGATGAGCACTTAGATCGACTCCAGGAAGTTTTTACATGCCTCCGTAAAGCAGGATTGAAATTAAAAGCCTCAAAGTGTGTTCTGTTTGAAACCGAGATCGTCTTTCTGGGCCGGCGGATTTCACATGGAGAAGTTCGCCCAGACCCGGAGAGAGTGGCAAGAGTGAAGGACTGGCATCCTCCGAGAAATAAGTCCGAATTAGTGAGTTTCTTGGGTTTCGCTAGCTACTACAGGGAATTCATTCCTCGTTATGCTCACCGAGCCCATGCACTTACAGTGATGGTGGGAGAAAAAGTCCCTTTCGAATGGAAAGAGCTACATCAAGATGTTTTCGATGAGATTAGGAATATCCTCTTGAGCGAACCCATGGTAGCTTTGCCAACCGACGATGGTGAATTCATTTTGGATACGGATGCTAGCAAAGTAGCTTTAGGAGCTGTGTTATCACAGATTCAGAAGCTACCGAATGGCCAAACGAAGGAAGTTGTGATCCAGTACGGCAGCAAGTCACTCACCAGAACACAGCGTAATTACAGTCCGGCGAAGTTAGAGATGTTAGCCGCTTTGCTCTTCATGGAAAAGTACGCTAACTTCTTGCTCGGGAGAGTTTTCACTCTTCGCGTAGACAGTAGAGCCTTGCTCTGGATAATGTCCGCGGCATTAACGAATAATTCCCTGAGTCATAGGTGGATTAACAGGATGCAAGATTTCAGATTTTCTATTGAGCATCGAAAGAGAGAGAAACACTTTAACGCAGATGCTATGACCAAGATCACGAATGTCTACGAGGAAACTGATGTAGATGCTGACAAGATTCTTCCGATCAATTTTCAGTTTTTGGTAGGTCCCTGGAGACAGGAGTGTGAAGACCTCATGCTGAAAGTTCTGGAAGCAATAGGCCGAGACACCGCCGATTTAAAGAGAGAGATGCGCCGCATCAAGAAGGAAGACAAAAAGGTGATGCCTTCAGAAGACAATCTAATTAGGATGATCAGACTGGATCCAACGTACTCTGCTGAACAGCTCGCTCGCGAACAGAGAGAAGACGTTTGTTTGAGTGTCCTTCGAACACTGTTGTCTGGAGACAAGCCAGGAAGAGACGCGATCAAGAAGGCCACGAAGCCTCTCTCGCCAGGTCAGCAACGCTGGATCAAGAAACATTTTGAGAACCTTAGGATAAATTCAGATGGAGTTATTGTGAAGAAGTCGAGAGACAGCATAGGTCGAGTGTATTATCAGATTGTGCCACCACCACGGAAGTATACGGAGATAATTCGAGCCGCGCACGATGACCAAGGGCATTTCGGGGCCCCTCAGGTGACCAACCTTGTTCTTCGGAAGTTTGATTGGCCGGGAGTCATGTGCGACATCCAGCAACATGTTTCCTCGTGTCCCAAGTGTCAGCGCGGCAAGGAATTGCCAATCAAGCCAGTGTTGCATAATCAACCGATTAAGTCGACCGAACCCAACGAGCTGGTCATGTTGGACCATTGCACCATGTGGGAGTCTAAAGAGGGCTATAAAGGAGTCCTCATGATGATAGACCACTTTACCAAATGGTGTGTAGCAGTTCCTGTCAAGGACTATACTTCTGAGGAGACTGCTCGTGCTTTCTTCAAGCACTGGATCTGTCCCATTGGTATACCGAAAATTGTGCATACTGATCGAGGGACAGCTTTCGAGGGCAAGGCATTCCAAGAGATGAGCAGATTTGTAGAATTCATAAAATCCGCTCCCACGCCACACCGTCCGACTACGCAAGGTGCTGTTGAAAGACTCAACCGTACCATAGCGAAGGTCTTGAGGATCATCTCACCCAAGCAAGAATCGTGGCCAGATTTCCTAGACGAAGCATGTTGGGCGTACAACAATTGTGTACACTCGACTACTAGAATTAGTCCCTACGAGGCCAGGACAGGACAGAAGCCTTTTATACCAGTCACCATGCTTTTTAAAGACTACTATCCACCCAGCGAGCAGAAGGATATACCGTACATGAAGGAACACCTGTACAAGATGCATGAGGTACATGCGTTGATGAGAAAGTTTACCAACGCTGCTCAGGAACGTCAGAGTCGACAGCATGACAAACGAGTGAAGAATTCAGTACCACACAAATGTGGACAGCGAGTAATGGCGTTTGTACACGCTCAACGTGGCAAGGCGCGCAAGTTGCAGAAACGATATTGTGGCCCGTTCGTAGTAACTCGAATCTTACGTAATGGAGTTCTATATGAACTGGACAATAAGTTTAAAATGCACTTTGAGCACCTCCGACCATATGTGCACCGTTTTCACGAGGCCTATGTAGATGATCATGGGGAGTTCACCTACTTTTTCAATGGATTAGACAAGCCGATCCTAGATATCGAACCCGATCCCTCACCGTATGAGGAGGACCGCGCTTCGGAAAAGGGAGAGAACCAGAAGTGGACGGGCCCTGATCAGCATAAGCATCATGATTTGAGAAGAAATCGTAAGATCTTAGACTATGACGAGACCTCAGATCTAGAAGACGACGTCCGAGTTCAGATGGGGAATAATTTCATTCTCCAGAACGAAGGAGAGTTGGAAGAGGAGGAACTTGAAAGCTTGCGTGAAGAGCAACCTCCTGCTGACTTTCTTGACCGTCGCCAGCGGATCTTGAACGAAAATATTGTCTGTGACAAGGAATCAATGACCCGACGAGAGTCTCAAGAGGAGGGAGTGCCACCCCCCTCGGATGTCACACCCCATTCTGAGTCATGTCAGTTAGAAGAAAAGAGAAAAAGTGAGATTCTGTCGAGGAAACCCGTGATCAACCTGAAAAGAATCAAGATTCCAGACAAAGTTCTGCCTAAGGGAAGACTTGATCGGGCACCTCGAAGATCGGTGCAAGTTTTAGGCATCAGTGTGGATATTGACAGTGAAGACTCTCTGAGTGATTCAGACTTCTCAGACGTATCAGAGAAAAGTGAGAATCTGGAAAGTCATCACGAAGTCAAGGAACCGGTGCAACAGTTTTGGAAAAGTAAAGCAACTCTCAAAACGATACCCGGTGGAGTCTACAGCTGGCGTAAACGCCTACGCAGGTCTCGTAAAAGATCAGGAGATCTTTTTTGTTTGAGGAGAGGTGGAGAGCGTAGGTACGCGTTGCAACTGTCGAGATCCGTAAAAAAATTTCAAGAATTAAGTCTGAATTCCGAATCGAATGTCACTGAATCAAACGCAATGAAGGCTGACCGGGAAGTCAGTCAAACGGAAATCACCGCGACTCAAGCTTCGACCGCTAACCTACAGTGTTCTTTGCAAGAGTCCAACACCGAAATTACCGAAACAGGAACCGTTGCTCAGAGATCTGGGTCTGATGGAGGTATGGGACACCCTGCCATCGTCTTCCCCAAGGTTTCGATCGGTCGGCTCCCAATGGAAAACACTGAATCAGAGATTGACATGTACGCGGATACTGAGACCAGAAAGTCTGTTAGTCAAAGAGATGTCATTGATGGAACTGAGACAAGCGAAGATGAAGCGGAAATAGAAGAATCGTTCCACCAAGTTTATGCCATTTCCATGAGGGAACGTCAGGTAGTGAACAACATTGTATATGACCCAGACGTTGACCCTTTCCAGACGAAAGGACTGTTATGTTTTGACGTGCCTATGAATCAGAGTATGCCTCGAAAGACTGTGAGATCGCAACTGTGCAACCTGTACCCTGAAATCCTGAAGCGATTATGGGAGGGCCATTTCGGCACAGGCCGCACAGTTCACCTGAAGAGTGAGGACCTTGAAGATTCTATACTCCATGAAGCCGTAGTCTTTCAATGTAGGACCTCTTGGAGTCAAATGTGCACCGAAGTGGGGTATGGAATGTTCCTTGCTGAAGCGAAAGAGAAAATTGTAGCTTCGGGAGTGAGAAGAGTGATAATGCTTCCGCCCCCAGTGAAGACCTGGAGATTCCCAATTAGTACCTTTTTAGGACATCTAGCTAGTCTTTTTAAGAATACAGACATTTTAGTTGTAGTCACGGCTAAGGATTAGAGCCTTCTGAGAGCTGGCAAAATGAGTTTTTAATTAAATTAGAAGATTTTAATAGTGTACATACGAAGAAAGATGGTGTAAATATCGTGTGATAAATCGAGTAATGGAGTTATGGAAGTGTGACATGTGTTTTTATTATTTCATACGGTTTTTAAACATCGCCTGTCAGAACATTGTGTATATGTCTTTTATGTATTTTATTTAATTGTTCACGTACGGGAATGCATGTAGATATTATCAGGAACAAATGACATGTGATCCGTTTAAGTGAAATCTGCGTACTCTTTAAGTCTTGAAATGTCAGACGAAACAGACGATCAGTGTCCGGATGACACGTCGATAGGTGAAAGCGAATTGTTGGAGGGAAGTTTGGTGGATGTCCAGATACCAACTCGACAGATGGACGTGGAAGCAAATCCAGATTTAAATGTACAGACCCCGAGGGTGGAAAGGAGGGATGAACCACCAGCGCTGGAGAGTGAATCCCAGATCGAGCCGACGGATCAATCACCTGCACCAGTCGAAACGAGAGGTGAAGTGGTCGAATCGACACAGCCATCGTCGCGGGACCCCAGCCCCGCTCAGGTAAGCCTTCCACAAAATTACGACGATATCCAAAATCAACCGACAGAAGACGTTCGTATGTTGCCGGCTGGCGGGGGCGCCCTTCTGGGCACTCTCACCTTCACCGACAACATCGAAACACTAATAACCAATGCCAGAATGCAGGCAGAAGTATTTGTGCCGATGCGGATCGAAAGAGAAGATGCAAAAAACTCTGCCCCACCAAGACAGACAATTGAGCCGAATTTGACTTGCATTCCAGGGGACGGAATTCGCAGGCTCCCGGAAAATGAGATTAGGAGGCAAGCCAACGATTTTTATAGATTGAAAACCTCGCAATTGCCAGCTGAATTGGTGCCTGCGATGACAGCGGCTTATTCACGCATGACCGAGCATGCCAGACCGGACGCAAAGATATTAATAGCAGTGACCGACGAGAATGGTGAATTTACACGAGATAAAGCCATTTTCTGCGAATTAAATCAGTTAGCGAACGAAATTCTTGTTGGTGTACACTGGGGGGATGTTGGCGCGCTAGAACCATATCCACAGAAATTGGGTGAACGTTTAATGGAAAGAATTTTGGGAAACCTCACCCGTGAACACATAGGCAGCTTGTCAGTTAGGTGGCCCGATTACTTTCGTTCGATTCCGCTAGGACGCTTGCCCTATATCAAGGTCTTGTATGTAGGAGACTCTTTTTCGTGTGCGCATACAACACTTGACATTGGCACAGCATATACGTTGATTGTGGTATTGACGGGTGCCTACTTGGAGGAATTAGTTGGTGTTGCTAATATCATTGCCCAGGAAGCACCATCGTTACAGACAGTAGTGGTGTCGGGAGGTCATAATGACGTTCTGAAAACCACTATGCGATTCAATCCGAAATCAGGAAAATCAGTCCCTCGAAATTGTTCAGATCAGGAGTTCGGGGATATGATCCAAAATCTGGTCCAAGTTTTTCAAGAGGCAGATATTTGTGATAAAAATTTGGTGATGTTTACACCGGTTGCATCCGGGATGCGAGGTGTGGGAACCAAGTTGGTGGACGCAGTCTACGAGCTTGACACCTGCCTCGATCATCTTGGTTTATTGAACAAACAGGTAAACAAACCTACGAATAAAAAGAAGTTCATCCTGAAAACGAACTTCGTTCACGAACACGATGCGCAAGGTCTGGCGCACCCGTGGAGTCTAGAAACGTTAGGGATTTTTGTTGCACAAAATAGGAGTCTAAGACGGGTATTGCCGGATGTGAATCTACTTAGGGCTCAGCCTCAGGACATTGCGTCCTTCCAAGTATTTTTGATGTTAAAAAGAATGCTGAATTACGTGCAACTGAAGGAATGCATGAAGAATGTGAGGCACCGGGTTTCCAACAGCCCACTGCAAGTAAGCAGGATGAGTCCATCTCCGATGGAAGTTGGAATGTTAAATGGCAAAAGTGGCCATATTTCGAATTTGGGAGGCCGAATGAAGGCCATGGATGAAATTTTTAATGAGGCAGAGGCCAAAAATCAGCCTTTAGTCATTCCGAAACCAGAAATTCCAAAGCCACTGGCCATGTCTCCACGTTGCGAATTGGCCAAGTACTTGACGAAATTTGTGCCGAAATTGTACGAAAAGCTAGGTTTTAACGTACCCAAAATAGAAGAATTTTTGAACGCACCGATCAGTGATGCAGCTAGAATAATGGACTTTCAGTACACGGTGCAGGGGACCACGTATGGACTAGTGGATCTGTTCAGTTTAAATCACCTGTGGCATGGCTATTTTTGCGATAGTGCCGGTGATAAAGTCGACCCTCTCTCAATCACCGTCATGGATTTACTGCTGATTTACGCCATTTTGGGTGCGAAGAATTTTGCTGCCGGCCCGAAGACGTTGCAAGGGCTAAAATTCACGTTAATTGAAGATCGTTTCTTCGCGAGCACGTTAAGTGCGGAGGCTAGCGCTTTGATTTTCCCAAATTACAAGTTCGGAGGGGTTGGCCGAAACCCAGAGTTTAAAATGTGGATCGCTGCTTGGATCCTGCAGATTTTCAGACAAGAAGGCGCGATCACGATGTATGACGCGGCCTGCAGATTAGGTGTCACAGTGGAGATCCTCCGCAAATTGTTGGGACCCCACGAGTGGACAGTTATGCTTTTTGGGTTCCGCGACCAGCAGCCACTGGTGGAGCCAAAAGAACTCTTGCTACTGGAACAAGATCGGGTACATCCGTACAGGATCGCGACGTTGCAGTCAAACAGAGGATCGTGCCTGGAGGTAGCCCAGCTTCCCCCAAACGTACGACCTGAGCGTGTTGGTTTCGCAGATGACTGCGAAATCGGCTGCAATTCATGGTCGATGATGAGGGAAACGTTCCCAGTGCTAATGCAGTCCCAGCGTACTGCTTTAAGAACGAACAGAGGGATAATGCACGATTTGGAGAAATTTGAGCGAGGGCATCCAAAATTGTGCCAGGTCGAAGTTGCGAAACCGGGAATGGATGAGTTGACCCCGGCTGAGAACCACATACCAGAGAATTTGCCCCCTGCATCAGCGGAACATCGCGCAGCAGTAGCTGTGTTGTTTAATTTGGCCGTACCGACTAAGATGCGACGCAGAGCCGATGGGGAAATGAACATTTTTGAAGATTTTAATGGGATAAATGACGACGTGATAGAGGAGAAGGTGAAGTACTACGAGAAAATTGCAGGGTCTGCGGAGGATTACCCTAGGGGAGCGCGCAAGGCCAACCCGGACTCGGAGATGGTGCGTCGTGAAGAATGTTTTGCGCTGAGAAAAAGCACTGACGCACGCAGGGCAATGTACTACCCAGCTGCTCGTCCGTCGCACGCTGTGGTGCCATCCAAGAAGAAAACCGTGTCGATTGCTTCTGGATCGACCGCAACGGCCATCTCGTCTAAATCGTCTGCGCCAGCGCCAGCGGTTAAGCCCAAACACGCACCGATAAATTACAGCACGTCGTCCACGCCCACAACCACGCCGCTTCCTTCGCCCACGATCGTAACACCTGGCCCAATCAGATGCACACCCACGCCAATGGCACCGCCTTTTGTACCCACGGGGTTAGGAACGTCCAAACAGTTTAGACCGGTTCAGCCATTGATGGGTCCAATAAATGTAACACGTAGTCTTGTTTTTCGTCCTTCGGTTCCAGTCTCTGGAGCGCCGGCTCTGCCGACTCTCCAACCGACCGGATCTGAAAGGATCAGAGGATCAGTTCCGATGCGACATTCGATTGCCATGACGGGCACGAGTTCCAAGTTGGTTGTTCCATCTGCGGAATCGCCGACAGGGACCAGTACCCATGTGACAGTGAAACCGGTTTCGCCGGGTAGGGTGCCCTCAAAAGCTCCCCGCCTATCGATTCCAGGAGCTCCACGCTCGGCTAGCGTGGCAAGGTCGACATCAAGCTCCTCTTCCAGTGTGAAGGAGGTACCTGTGTCAAAATCATCAGAAAATGAGACAGCAAATTTGAGGGAGGAAATCAATGACCTCAAAAAGTTGGTGAAAGATTTAGTAAAAAAGATGGAAGGCACTCCTGCTGAAAGTGCAGTCCCAAGCACACCGACGCGAACTACCGTCGAAACCACAGTAGAAATGGGGACGGAATTTTTGGCATGTATCAGGGATGTGCCAGGGAAGGAACGGAGGAGATTTTTGTCAGAACCAGCCATTTTGACGGACAGTGGATTTTACTACCAAGGGACAGCGGAACTGTCCGAAGCACGGTTCGTTTGCGCGGCTCACAAAATTGAGTGTGCTGTGCTGGACCACCCTACTACGCCTTCCGTTGCCGATTGCACTCTGTGTGACCAGCAGGGAGGAGAACGCGAATTATATATGAGTCAACCGAGTTTTAGAATGAAGGAGAATACGTGGGAGCAAATGTTTGACCCGCAGGTGACTAGGCCAATGGACAGGGTCAGCGAGCAGGTTTTGCCCTTGGTTAGCCCCATGTTTTTTGAGCGTTTGAATGGTGAAGCAACCGCGAAACCAGTATTCATGGTATGCCCGCATTGGCAAGTGAGCCCAATCGAAATCGATGCCATCAGTCCTGGGGATGTGAATTTGTTGCTTGAATCGCTTTACCCTGACATGGAAGAGTCGCAACATCGCCTACAAACATTTTGTGCTGTAAACCAGAAGTTCAAGCATTCAGTGCCATTGTCAGTGGGGATATTAGACTTGGACCGCGTCGAGACACTGGACTGCCATTTCAAAAGTCCAGATGGATTCCAGCCGTGTATTGCGAGTCGTCCATTCAATCAGAGAATTGCCCAGCAGGCGCTATTGCAATTGCCTCAGGAGATGAAAAAACTATTTAGCGCCATTCTCAGTTTCCACCAGCTGATAACTGAGAATGGCG
>JAAUYH010200235.1_pt1 | contig 24073 bp, 18 predicted proteins | sample 7278061 | NCBI WGS metagenome assembly JAAUYH01 (sample SAMN14350203, study PRJNA611818) | marine sediment metagenome | isolation source: surface marine sediment (0.6m) | place: French Polynesia: Moorea | collected 2018-08 | reverse complement strand
GGCGACCTCTTTGTCCACTACGGCCAGCTCACCGAAGGCAGCCTGTCTGCCGGCGACTCACTGGTCCTCGACGTCGACGAGCCGCGGCGCGATAAAATCCGCGCCAACCACTCCGCCACCCACCTACTCCACCTGGCGCTCAAGCAAGTACTCGGCGAGCACGTGGCACAAAAGGGCTCACTCGTGGCCCAAGACCGGCTGCGCTTCGACTTCGCCCACTTTAGCGCCATGACGACCGAACAAATCAACCAAGTAGAAGACCTGGTGAACGGCGAAGTCCTGGCCAACGTCGATTCCATCACCAATATCTTGCCCCTTAGCGAAGCCAAGGAGCGCGGCGCTGTGGCCATGTTCGGCGAAAAATACGGTGACCTCGTGCGCGTGGTACAAATCGGCAAGCAATCGCTCGAATTTTGTGGCGGCACCCACGTGCGGCGCGCTGGGGATATTGGCTGTTTCAAAATCCTCCATGAAAGCAGCGTCGCCCAGGGCGTGCGCCGCATCGAAGCTGTGACCGGCTTAGGCGCCCTCGGCTATATGCGCCAAGTCGAGCAGCAATTGGCCGACGCCAGTGCCCGACTCAAAGTCGCCCCCCTTGAGGTGGCCACGCGCGTGGACAAGTTACAGGACGAAGTGCGCCAGCTAGAGCGGCAAATCGCCGATCTCAAGGCCAAGTTAGCGGCCGGGGGCTCGCGAGACCTCATGTCCGAAGTGACCGAGATCGACGGAGTCAAAGTATTGGCCATCGCGACCGAGGTCGACGACGCCAAAGCGCTGCGCCAGACTGGCGATACCCTGCGCGACCGCCTCGGTTCTGGGGTGCTTCTCCTCGCCGGCGTGGGAGCCGACAAGGTCTCGCTCCTGGCGATGGTCACCAAAGACCTGAGCAAGAAAGTCCATGCGGGCAAATTGCTGGCGGCAACGGCCGAAGTCCTCGGCGGCCGAGGCGGTGGCCGTCCCGACATGGCGCAAGGGGGCGGCAAAGACGTCGAAAAAGTACCTGCCGCCCTTGAGCGGGCACGCAGCTTTGTCTCCGATGCCCTGGGGGCGGCGTCTTAGTGGGGTCGGCGTCTTGCAGGTCGTTCCTTCCACGAATAAGCAGCAATCCATCTGAGGAGCCGCAGCAGCAGGTGGGGTTCCGGATTAGCGTTCGTTAGTCGTCATAAGCGACACATTCGGGGTTACACCGGACGCACTGCTCGGGTACGGTTCCAGCGGCGGATGAACGCCTCGCCCGAGGATCCCGCTGAGGTCCACCTTGCTCGACGCGCTCGAACATCGTCCCATGGTCGGAAAATCGCTCGCCATCGGGCCGAGGCACTAGCAACAGAAACCGATCCCAAGGTCAGCATCCGTCAATGTGAACGGCAACGGCGATGTCGCTCCAATGAATCACTCCAACCAGGCGCCCCTTCATGATGAAAACACTGCTGCTGCTCGTTGCTTGCATTCCCTATGTTGTACTCTCGGCTTGCACTACGAATCCGTCGAACAAACGCGCGACACTCGTGCCCGACACGACCGTCGAAATCGTCTTGGCCTCGGACGTCGACTGGCAGCCACTCAACCCAGCGCGCGGCGACAAGAGTCCCAAAGCCGGCACCCTATGGGGCGACCGCAACGGCACCGGCCCAACGGGCTTCCTCGTTCAATTCGTCGATGGCTTCTCTTCCCCTCCCCACATCCACAACGTCACCTACCGCGGCGCAGTCATCAACGGATTGATCCACAACGACGATCCGAGCGCGGCCAAGATGTGGATGCCCGCCGGCTCATTCTGGACCCAGCCCAAGGGCGAGGTCCACATCACCGCGGCCAAGGGCGAGACCAACATTGCCTACATCGAGATCGAAACAGCCCCCTATCTAGTGAAACCAGCGGCGGAAGCATTTGACAGTGGGGAACGGCCGATCAACGTCGACGCCGCCAACCTCGTCTGGCTCCCCCCTGGGAACCTCCCCCGCGAAAACACCGCTTCATCCACCGGGCCTCAAATCGCTTACCTCTGGGGAGAGCCACAAGACGGCTCTTTAAACGGAACATTCGTCAAACTGCCCGCAGGCTTTCGCGGCCACATTGATGCAAACGGCCATAGTCTGCGGGCCGTGGTCATTCGAGGCCAGGTTGCGTATCAAGACTCCGAAGCGTCCACCGTAATGCTAACACCGGGCAGCGGCATGCGGTCGATGGGGCAAGCCCTTCGATTGATCACCTCCAAGTCCCAAGACGATTGCACCCTATATATCCGCGCGAGTGGCCAAGTCCAAATCGCTCCCGCCTTTTAGAAATCGTGCATTGCAGGCAGCCGCGAGCCGACCATCACCAAGACTCGCTGGCTCTCAACGAGTCTTAGTCCCACGAATGAGCAGCAATTCATCTAAGGAGCCGCAGCAGCAGGTGGGGTTCCGGGCGAGTTCCGCAGCCGGCGGCCGGCATTCGCGCAAATAAGGCATCTTGCGCGTTTGGATCAACAGTAACTGTTTGCGAAAAACTAGCTATTCCATATATTCACATCACTACCACGTGACCCGCGCCGTCTACGTCGTGAGAATGATTGTCCGAACGAGGTCAATCGTAGGCTATTCGGCCGATGCATAGCCTGTAGGGCCACGAATTCTTGGCCTGCGACGGGCTATATCTGCTCTGGCGTAGCCGCTCGCAACGTTGAAGCCGTGAGCTCGACATAGCTCCTCCAGTTGGAAGGCGTTTCCGTCGGCGGCAACGAGGCAGTGTTTATTATTTCAATTGGGCCGCCGCTTTTTAGCCATAGAGAGGCGCAGATTTATGAATTAATGAACTAAAAACACATTTCCAAAAACCATTTGCTATTTCAAAAACCACACATCTACGAGGACCTTCACGGGTTTCCATATCGTTGGACTACTCGCCGCGACCATTCAAGAACGGTGCAGCAATTGGCAAGTCGTGACCAGAGCTCTTGAGATCTCATGAGCAAGAAAAAACCTTGGAGATCGATGTTCCCCAAGTCAGGGAACAGCAAACTGTTTTTCTATCGTCCACGATCGTGTTCCCCTGGGGCTAGGGACCACGCATTTACTGTTTGCCGGTTGTCCCACTGGCTCCCTATGCCGAGGAGCCACGTATTTGCCGTTTGCGCGCTGCACAGTTCCCTGGGTGAGAAGTACAGGTATCGCAATGCGAACGTCATCCCATCAAGAGCAGAAACGGTGACCGAGTACGCACTTGCTTCAGGTAAAGCCCTGCGAGGGTAGCTGCATCACGCATTCAGCAGCGATGTACTGCGCCATATAGCGCTTATCGCAGGGGAAACGCGGAGTTCGAAGTTGTTTGATGGTGACTCTGCTCCTCTGCCGGCAAACCATGTACGCGTGAGTGCTGGGGAGGGCAATACTGAGAGGGCCGCCCTCCCCAGAGATGCATCGCTTATATATCCAAGATCATCGCGAGCTCCAATCCAGATCATTTGAGAAAGGCTACTGCGGTCAAAAAGATCTACTCACCGTCTAAATGTCTAGTATCCTTTGATCAAAAAAGATCTTGCACGCTCCGCGTAAAAACCCCATAGTATCCACAGCAGATGAGTGATACTCCATCCCCAGCCACTGTCTCCGCAAAGCAGCTCATGTCGTTCATTAGCGATAGCGAGGCAGAAGGAAGGTATACGCGCGAGAAGGCAAGGCTTCTTCGGGTTGCAGCAAGAAAGCTGGGCACAGTGCTTGAGGGCGCTACTATCACTATAGGGGAGGCATCTGCGGCGATTGATAAGCTCGAGAACGAGCTGAGCGCCAAGGAGTCCTCTCGGCGTGCGTATGCGAGCCGCGCGCGACGGCTGTTGCGCGATTACGAAACGCACAAAGATGCGGCAGTAGACACCACAGAGAGCAATTCACTGTTTCAACAAGATGTGAAGGATGGTCCGTGGGACGTTAGCGCGATCCGGCTTCCGGGAGGCAAACAGGGGGAGCTGCGCCTGCCTGCAAACCTCGATTCACACCAACTCAAATCTGCGGCCGAGCAACTTCAGATGATTGCTCGATTGTTAGAAATGCAGCGCGAAAGCATCGGAGAGGAGGTCTGATATGAGTCCGTAGGTCTTGAAAAGAACGCTCATCAAGGGAAAAGGCTGTGGTGGCAGCCACAGCCTTTTACGGGTCAAATCGCCGTCCGGCCCGTTCGCCTGACTAACGATCCTTACTCGATAAATAGTGGTAACACTATGACGATCTCAGGTCAAGCGCCTGATCTGTGGATGGCTATCAACTAAGGAGGGTCTATGACCTGTACAGCGAAAGGCTGCGCATGTGGTCGTCCGATCGTCATCCGCATGAAAAACGGACGTCGCGTACCGATACACATCAAGTAATGCCAGCCTAATGGTGGCTTCATAACCACCGGGGTTTGCCGGTGCCTGGCAACAGAAAACCGGTTTCTTCTTCCTACACGCTTCTCTACAACCTCGTCACGCTATACAGACCGCCAGGCCCCTCATCCAGTGGCAATTCCGCGTTCCCACCCGCACCCCGCTCGTTGCCGCCAATCGCGGTGATGCTGCCGCGTTCGCGATCGACAGCTGCAACCGTCGCCACCTGGCCGCGCCCGTCCAGTGGATCGAGCGTCGCTCGCTAGGCAATAACATCGCCAGGCCGGATTTTCTCAAGGCATGCGCGCATACAAAGTCCCAAGGTCGTGCAGCAAAAAAGTCGTGCAGCAAAGGCAGTCGCAAACCGACCATCGCCGCGAACCGCCAGCTCTCGACGAACCGCAAACCGACCATCACCAAAGCCTGACAGCTCTCGACGAAACTCAGATCCACGAATAAGCAGCAATCCATCTGAGGAGCCGCAGCAGCAGGTGGGGTTCCGGGCGAGTTCCGCAGCCGGCCGCTGAGATTCGCGTTGGCAAGGCATCTTACGCGTTTGCTCCCCAGGGGGCCCGGCGAGGACTGTCTGAGCCCCGGAAGCCCCACCTGCTGCTGCGGCTCCGCGCCTCGTCAATTTCGAAGCCACATTTTTCAGATGAGCCCGCTGATTGAGCAGTAACCCACTTGAGGACTGACACGCGAGCCCTAAGGCGGCGCCGGCAGAAGTCCCCGCACCGCGCCAGACAGCAGATGCCTCCGCGAACGCATACGCCACAGATGGCGAAATAGGGCCCGATAGAGCCTCAGCTGTTGATCGGCCAACACCTGAGACCCAGACACCCGGGCGGCATACATATCCAGCACGTCCGGGTCGTAGAGCAGCAGCGACAGCCAATGACGCCAGCGCTCTCCCTTGCTGTAGAGCAGCTGGGCCAAGCGACCATCAAGCGCCAACTCGCGGCCAACAACGGCCCGACGCACAGCGGCAGTATAACGGGCAAACGAGACATCACCGCTGATAAACGCGTCCCTGATCGCGTCTCCGGCGATCATCCCCTGCTCCATGGCCACGGAAATGCCCTCGCCGGTCAAACTATCGATACCGGCGGCATCCCCCACCAAGAGCATCCGCGGTTGCGATATCTTTTGCCACGGTCGATAGCCCCATACCGGCCAGCCGCGGGTGCTTTTGTCCGGTAGTGAGATACCGACGTCGGCCAATCCATCACTGAGAATCTCTACCAACCGCGGACCACCCAAGCGATACGCAGGATAATGCATGAGGCCCACGTTCAAGCGTTGGCCCGGCACGGGAAATACCCACAGATAGCCGCGTAGCCCGCGCAAAAGCGGCGTAAAATCGTAAAGCATCGCCGATTCATCGAGCCACGCGTTGTGGGCGCTTGCGCCTGCGGCCCCACTCGCGCCGGTCATCTGCTCGTGCGCAGCTGCCACGGCCAGCTCCCCTTGAAATAAGCGGTGTGGCATACGCTGGCGACCTCTCCAAATACCTCTCTGGCGACGATACGTCTGCGGCAATACCCGACGCCGCACAATAGAGGCAGCACCGTCAGCGCCCACGACCACCCGCGCCCGCAGCCGCCGGCCACGACTGGTCACAACTTCGACCATATCGCGCTCCGCATGCACCTCAACCGCGCCCTCGCCCTCAATGACCTCGACGCCCTTGCGCCGTATTTGCATAACGAGATTGTGGTCAAATTCCTGCCGGCGAATCACGTTGACCGCTCGGCCCATTCGCACTACCCGCTCAAAACCACCAAAGCGCACGCGAGCTTCGGGAGCCGAGACATGCGGTACCTCCAACGCCAAATCGAGCTCACGCAAGGCCTCTTCCATGTGGCCGGTCAACCCTCCACCACAGGGCTTATCCCGGGGAAACCGGTAGCGCTCAAGCACCAGCATGCGCCCAGCCATCGTCGGATCATGACCGACAAGACGCGCAGCCACAGCGCAACCTGCTGGACCGGCGCCAACGATGATGACGTCCAACACATCATGAGTCGATGTCACAGCTCGCCATCATAGAGCAAGCACCATCGCCGCGCCAACACCATCGCCAACCCTATTCACCCCATCGTGCGACAATTGAGACCGCCGAATATGACCCTGCGACGTGTCCCACCGCATATCATGCAGCGCATCAGCAACAACCAATACTCATTCGTTCTCGATAGTTATCGACATGCGTGATCTGTGCACGAAATCTGCTAGACAGCCGGCTACATGAACCTCAGTGAGCACGTACAGTAAGCACGCACGCCTTGCGTTCTCCCTGGCGACGCAGAATTTAGGTCTCAGTAGCACCAAAGAGAAAGACACATGTATCACGTTCATAGGCACGTCACGCGCCCCCACCGAGGGGCATTCTTTTCCCGTGCAGCGGCCACCATCATGGCCCTCACCGCAGGCACCATCGGGCTCTCTGCTTGCGCATCGAGTTCCGGCAGTCGCCCGGGACCGACGGAGCTCAATACCTCCGTCGCAAACGGCGACATGGCCCCGCTCTTGGACCGGGCACTTTTTTTCGACAATCCCGCTATCACCGACGCGGAACTGTCCCCCGATGGCAAATTCATCGCGTTCATTAAGCCCTATCAAGACGTGCGCAATCTATGGGTGGCCCCAGTCACCGATGGCGGCGATACCGTCCCCGATCTGGACCAAGCTCGACCCGTTACCGCCGATACCCGACCGGTTCCCGGCTATTTCTGGTCGCGCAGTAGTGACTACCTGCTGTATGTACAAGACAAAGACGGCGACGAGAATTTCCACGTCTACGCCGTCGATCCCGCCGCTCCCAGTCAAGCCGCGACTGGGGTTCCGCCAGCCCGCAATCTGACCGATATCGATGGCGTACGCGCCGTTATCTACAATGTTCCCCGCAATGCGCCCGGCTCCATCCTCGTCGGCCTCAACGATCGCGACCCCGCCTATCACGACGTCTATCGCGTCGATATCGCCACCGGAGCCCGGTCGCTGGTCCTGCGCAACAAGCAAAATATTGGCTATTTCGTCTACGATCAAAACGCCAATGTCCGACTGGCGGTCAAACAGCGCAAAGGCGGGGCCCAAGACATCATGCGTATCGAAGAAAGCGGCGACATGGTCCGCATCCACGAGAGTGCGGCCACCGAGCGAGTCTTTCCCATTCAAGTACATCCCGACGGACGCCACGTATACCTGCTATCGAATAAGGGAGAGAACGTCGATCTCCTCGCGCTTGAGCTCATGGACATGCAGACCGGTGCCGTCACGCAAATCGACAGTGATCCCGAGAAGCAAGTAGACCTCGAAAATGCGCTCTTTCACCCCGACACCGACGAACTCCTGGCCACGGTCTACGTCGGCGACCGCATGCGCATCTACGCCCATACCGCCGATGCCCAACGCGACCTTGAGCGCCTGCGCGGCAAATTCCCCAAGCACAACCTGGCCCTCGACTCCATGACCACAGACATGCGGCTGTGGCTGGTGACAGCCTCCAGCGATGTCGATCCCGGTTCCACCTATCTCTACCACCGAGAACGCGGCACTATTGAGCTGCTATTCCGCTCGCGTCCCGATCTCCCCAGCGAGCACCTCGCCCCGATGCAGCCGGTGCGCTACCAAGCTCGCGATGGCTTGGACATTCCCGCCTATCTCACCTTGCCCAAGGGCGTTGCCGCCAAAAACCTGCCCGTCGTCATCCAGCCTCATGGCGGCCCTTGGTGGCGCAACACTTGGAGCTATCATTCCTACGCGCAATTTCTCGCCAATCGCGGCTACGCGGTTCTCCAGCCCAATTTCCGGGCCTCCACCGGCTACGGCAAACAGTTTCTCATTGCCGGTGATCGCGAATGGGGTACCGGCGCCATGCAGCACGATATCAGTGACGGCGTCGCATGGCTCGTCGAGCAGGGCATTGCCGACCCCGAGCGGGTTTGCATCATGGGCGGCTCGTACGGCGGCTATGCCACCTTGGCCGGCGTTACTTTCACCCCCGATCTGTACTCCTGTGGAATTCCCATCGTAGCGCCGTCCAGCCTCATCACCCTCATTGAGTCCTTTCCCGCCTACTGGCGTCCCTTCCTCGAAGGCACTTGGTTTCGCGCTGTTGGTGACCCCGCGGTGGAAACCGAGCGCCGCGATCTCAAAGCCCGCTCCCCGCTCTACCACGTAGACCAGATCAACGTGCCTCTCTTGGTGGTCCACGGCGCCAACGACCCCCGGGTCAAACAGGCCGAGTCCGACCAAATTGTCGCCGCGTTGCGCGACAAAGGACAGCCGGTCGAGTACATCGTGGCCCCGGACGAAGGACACGGTTTTCGCGCCCCGCTGAACAATAAGGCCCTGGCCGTCGCCGTCGAGCGCTTCTTGGCCAAGCATCTCGGTGGCCGGACGCAAGCAGAAGTCCCCGCCGAGGTCAATGAACGCTTGGCCGCTATCACGGTCGATGTGCAATCGGTCAAGACCCCGACCCGCGATGAACAAGCCGCCGCCCAGACATTGCTCAACCAAGCAATGACCGAGGCTCTGCCAGCTCTGGACGGAGACGCATTGCGTCCGGCAGTTCTACGCTATCAAGCACAAATACAGGTCGGTGGGCAGGTCGTAGAAATGCAAATCGCTCGTCACATCGAAGCCGTCAAGGCCAAAGGCAAACAGCTTTGGCGCCTGCGCGATGAGGTAAAAACTCCCATGGGCGATGCCGTCGACACGATGGACCTCGACGGAAAATCACTGCGCCCGCTGGAGCGCACCTTCAGTGGCATGGCCGAGGGCGCAGCTCGCTACAGCGACAGCGCCGTCAGCGGCAACATGCGGGCCATGGGGCAAGAAACCGCCATCCATATCCCCCTGCAGGCAGACGTCATTGGCGACGGTCCGGGATGGCCCGCGAGCATCGCAACCCTGCCGCTCAGCGAGGGCTATCACGTTCTTTTGCGCCAAGTATCGATGCAGAGCCAAAAAGTACAGGCATACCACCTCACAGTTACAGGCAGCGAACGGGTCCAAGTAGCGGCTGGCAGCTTTGACACTTGGGTTGTCAATATCGAGCCGCTCGGTGACGCCGACGGTGGCGGCACCACGTGGCTCATGAAAGAGCGCCCCCACCATGTAATCAAATCCAATCAGGTATTGCCGGCCACCATGGGCGGCGGAACCATGCAAATCCAATTGACCTCAGCCAAGTAGACTTACTGAGGACGCCGGCGCCGCCGGCAAGTGGGCCGCATAACGCGCCGCATAACACGTTGGCGGAACATTGATTTAGGGCCCTTAGACCTCTTTTCCCAGCTCTGCTAGCTCCTGCAGCGCCTCGGCATATTCGCGCTCAGCATCCTCGCTGACCGCGCGAAACTCATCCCTGAGCGCGCGACCACTCTCGCGCACGCCGCGCACGCCGCGCAACCACGACTCGATCCCCTTGCCGTGATGGTAATAAGTGGCCAGCTCGTAGCGCGCCACCAAGCTGTGGCAGCGGGCGCAGCGCACAAAGACTGTCGGATTTTGATGGCCTTCGGTTCGGCGCAAAATATTGCGCACATCGATCGAGCCACAGGCTTGGCAAGTCTGGCGATGGAGTTCCATACGCGGGCTAGAATAGCCCACACAGGCGCCACCACCATAGCCCAATGGTCATCGTGATAACCAGCGCCAGCGCAGAAACCATCATTCCGGGTCGCACCATGTCGCGCGCCGTAACCATACCGGTGGCAAACACCATGGCGTTGGGCGGCGTGCTAACCGGCAGCACCATGATACACGAGCAGGTACATGCAACGAGCATCAAGAACGCGCTGGTGGGCACGCCGCTAAAGCCGAGCACCACCGGTATCAACAAATTGGCAGTTGCGGTATTACTCATGACACTCGTCATCACCGCCGCCAGCAGTACCATCACGATGGCCAAAGCCCAAAACCCCATTCCATCGGCCTGAATTGCCGATACCACCCATGCGCCCAAACCGCTCTGTTCCACGGCCACCCCGAGCGACATACCGCCGCCAGCGAGGACCAATACATCCCATGACAGCCGGCGAAAATCATCGATCTGCAGCAATTTGGCGCCAAAGAGGGCCACGACCGGAAACAGGGCCACCACCCCCGATGGAATGCCGTGTAGACCACCACTGAGCCATGCAAGGACCGTTATCGCCGCCACGATCGCGACTGTGCGCGAACGCATCGACCAACGAAAGCGCGCCTGCGGGGCCATTTCCACCGCCTGAACCCGGGCCGGAAATAACTTGATGAGCACCACCCACAGCATGCTGAGCGCGGCCAAGAGCAGCGGCGCACTCAGCAGCATCCAGCGGGCAAAACTGGGTGCCATATCCACGCGTTCCATGTACTCAATGGCGATAGCGTTGGGCGGTGTACCAATGGGTGTCCCCAGTCCACCGAAGTTGGCGGCAAAGGGAATGCCGAGCACCATTGCCTTGCGATAAGGATCCTCCTCTGCCACCCCATTGAGCAGAGGTCCCGCAAGTCCCAGCATCATTGCTGCGCTGGCCGTATTGCTCATCCACATCGATAAAAATGCTGTCGTCACCATCATGCCCAGGAGCACCCGCGTCGGCCGTGTGCCGGTCCTTCCCAAGACCCAACGCGCTAGACGCTCGGCAATCAGATACTTGGCAAATGCGGCCGAAAGCGTAAAACCGCCCAAAAACAGTAGGATGACGTTGGAAAAAAACGGCGCTGTAAAGGCTTCACTACCTACGCTGGAGCCACCTGCCCGCATAACGGGAGCGAGCCAAACTACGTTCAGTAGCAGGATCAACAAACTCGTGACGAAGAGTGGCACTAATTCGGTAATCCAAAGAAATGCCGCCAATAGCAAAATCGTCAACGCTACCGCAGGTGCCGGTGCCAGCTGAAATTCCGCCGCCAGAACGCCACTCATACTCACGAGTACGAGCGCAAGTAATAGGATTCCGTAAACCACAGGGCGCAAATATCGGCGCATCTGGGGTGAGAATAGCGTCACAGACATCGCAGCCATTCCTAGCCCATGATGACGCATCGCGACAACCCAGAACCCTCATACAAGAGCAACTTTAGCGAAACGTACCCACATGCTAAGCCGTATATGTTCGATATTTGTCTGCATCGACGAACGTCCCGCAGACACCGTCACGCAGCCGTTCTAGCGATGAAGCGTACCCACACATCCGGCCTGACCAAACGCATCGCCACGATTGTTATCGCCACGATCGTTATCGCCACGATCGTCATCGCTGCAGCGACCCCATACAATTGGGTTCACGCAGAAGAAGAGGGTGTGCCACCAGATTCGCCCACGCCTTCGCTGCTGCCTGTTGCCGACTCAGATCGTCGGGGATTCTTGATCGGCATTGGTGTAGGCCCCAGTGGCATGCAGGGTTTTGGCGTCGAGGGAATCCGCGGTGTCGGTGGCTCCATTTTTCTGCGCGTGGGAACAGTGGCGACGCCGCGGTTACTCTGGGTGCTGCAATTGGAAATCGATGCAGAACCAATGGAAACCCCCGACGGCGAAAGCATCGCCTTTGAGCGACTCTCATCACTCAACTTGGGTGCGCAGTATTATCTTCGCCGAGCGATATCGACACGAGGCGGAATAGGTGTATCCACACTATCACGCGGCATAGATCCCGAAACCCAAGAAGTCGGCGGCGGAGAATCGGTGGCGCCCTCATTTTACGGCGCACTTGCCTACGACGTAGCCCGTGTCCGAAGACTCCATATCAGCATCGAACTAGGCGTTCTCGTCGGCCTACACGAAGGAGGCGCGGTATCTGCGACCTCACTGCGTCTTGCCGGCACTTGGTACTAAACAGGGTCACCTTCAACCAATGAGACCCTATTTAATGCGCACGATGCGCGCGGAACAACAATGCCTATATGCGACCGCGGCCGTACGGACTACCAACGCGTTCGCGAAATAGAGGCCGCATGAGTGCTTCCAGCTGCTCCACGAGATCCGCGCCAAGCGGGGCGGCGCGGTTGTCCGCACGCGCGGCGAGCAACTCGGCATACTCGCCGATATCAGCCATACCATACTCATAAGCATGTTGGCTTACCTGCCGCGATAGTCGCGCTACAGAGGCGCGATCGCCGCGTGCACGCGCCGCAGCAATATCTTCGATCCACGAGGGTACTAGTCGGAGAAAACGCGCTACTTCCGATTGTTTACCGGCCGGTATGGATACTGGCGTAGCGCCCGCTCTCGCGGCGAGGTTCGACATCAGAGAGAATTGTTCGGCGAAGGAATTGGATCCCCTCGCAACCGGTTCGTCATCCGCTGCCCCTCGGCCGGTCGTATCGAGATATAGCTCGCGACGGCCTGCCGTATCGGGCCCGCTGGCGAGCCCATTATCTAGGCCGCTATCTAGCACGCTATCTAGTGCGCTATCTAGGCCGCTATCTAGATCGACGAGGGTGGGACCAGCGCCTGATTCGGAGGCCATATAGGCCTCTATACCGACATCCAACATGGTATCGGTCACCGAACGACTCTCGGCCTCCGTACCGACCGGACCACTTTGTAGGCTATTGAGCCCCTCTGTGATGTCGTCGTCAACTTCGACCGTGGTAGTCACCTCGGGCTCTACCAGTTGGCTCGCCGTATCCAACGCTGAAGAGACCATGCGTACCCGCGAACGGGGTGCGGCATCTGCCCACGGTTCGGCAATGATAGACCAGGTCTCCAGAAATTGTCCCGCCGAGGGGCGTCGAGTTGCCTCGGGATGAAGCAGTCGCATCACCGCATCGGCCATGAGCATCGGCACCGAAGAGCGAATTTGTCGGGGATCCGGCGGCTCGCGCATATCGACCTGATGCAGCAATACCGAGCGAACATCGGCAAGGTCGGATAAATATTCTTCCCCGGTGAGAGCCCACCACAAGATGGCACCCAGGGCAAACATGTCCGATTCGGGCACTGCTCGGGCACAGATCTGCTCGCGCGGCATATAGCGCGGTGTACCGACTGGTCCCAAACTCGGCCGCGGCATACCCAAAATTGCTGCCGCGCCAAAGTCGAGCAAAACGAAGCGATCGCTGCCGTTATTATCGCGGGCCACCATGATGTTGCGCGGAGTGACATCGCAATGGATGATGCCGGCGGCGTGCACCGCCTCCAACGCCGCGCCGAGTTGCAGGCCCAGCCGGGCAACAGAGGGCAATGACAGCGGCGCTTCCGCCGTCAATACGTCGGCCAGTACCGAACCAGCCACGTATTCCATGATGAGCACGGGAACCCCATCATCGGTATCCCCGGCCGCGTGGAATGCGGCCAAATTATCGTGACTCACGAGTGTGGCGGCCTGCAGCTCAGCTGCAAAGCGATGGCGCACCGCGGTCTCGTCCTGGTCTGACATCAGGTGCTCGAGCGGGATCTTCGCCACGACCTGCTCCCCGGTGGGGACTTTCTGCGCCATGTATACGTTCGAAAACGAGCCGCTATCGAGCTCGTGCAACAGGCGGTACTGTTCTAGGACCGTTTCCCCTGGGCTCGGCACGCGCACGACGCTGCTCCGTAAAGCGGCGGTTTTGGAATTTGGCACGGTCATGTCCATGTTGGTCCTGAGATGGGCTGTCACTAGCTATCGAGTTTGTGGCTGGCTCGTCGCTGGGGCGTAGCTCACCTACTTGCCCCTATCGTACCAACATGCCGTCGAAAGTGGAAATCACGACAGCAATCATTTCGTCCTTCTGATACTTCAGCCTAGCGATAGAGCAGGTCTTCATCAACCAGAATAGTTTCGGTGTGGGTCGCTACAGTCGATGAAAACCGTATCCTTTTGGGAGAGTTACGAGCCTGTCGGGAATCCTCCCATGCGGGCGTTTTTCATAAAATTCCTATATTTTCGTAATTTCTGACCCCTATTCTACTGGGACAAGCAACGCATTTTTGGCACGACAACTCGTTAGCAAGTAACAGCCATGATAAAAATTTCCATACAATTGCGATGATTCGATGTTTTCGTCGAGCCAAAGTCGGGCTGGCGTCCGACGGCGCCCTCATCACAGGGCACTTTGCGCGCCGGTACGCACTTTATCATCGTGGGCTCCAATCGCGGTTATTCGCCGCTTAGGCCCCGTTTAATGCCTTCAAACACCTCACTTGCGGCACCTTTTGTCAGTGCGGCGGTAGTACAAGCCACAATCGATACACACGTATCGCGATCGACACAATTGGCGACCTGGTCCATCGCTTTATCGCCGAGGCTTTCGCGAACTTCAGCGAGATTCGCCTCACAAGAACGGGATTCGTCGTGACTATCTCCACAGAGCGCAGAAATACGCTGGCAGACACGCACTTCTGGCGCAGCTACAAACTCGTGATACGCAAACCATCCCCCCGCTGCAAACGCCGCGATAACTATCAGTGCCAAAAGGCTTTTCATTCATGTTCCTCCTGCTTGGTACTCGAGAGAAGCGCTTGAGCGCGCCCATAAATGGGGCCCGAGCACAGCGCTTACGCGCCGGGCATCGACGCTAACAAAAGTGTACGTTCTCCACTTCGAGACCGCAAAAGCGATCACGCCTCGACCATGGGTCTCTGACTCGGGTCTCGCCTTTTTTCGGTGCGTTAATCACAAACGCCTAGTCCATGAGTCTCTCCAGCCACCGCATGCAATGACCACACATCGCTACACGAATGGCCATATTTTCCACCGCATATGCTAGTACCTGGCCAGCGACTACAAAAAGAACCCATTCATCAAAGAAAAAACAGTAGTTTAAAATACTCTTTATTCCTTGGATAATCTTCGCTCTCGGTGCAGCCCATGGTCTGGGCTCCTCGGTAACCTGCCTTTGATGATCCATGTCTATATCGCCCCATTCAAACCTTGTCCCTCATCAACGCCTCGTTTCGGCCATCTTCGCGAGCTCGCTTTTCGGCCTCCTTTGCGGTTGTACTGACGCCCCAACTTCTGCCACGACACACCGCGATGCCTCTATTGCCATTGACGCCGAAGTTGACGCCCGCATCGCGCCGCGAACTTGCCTGCCAATACGCGATGTGTCGGGTTCCCCACGCACAATCGAAGACGTGGTCACCCTCATCAATGCTTTGCCAACGCCAGTCACGCTGCCGTGTTTTCTAGAAAACCTCGCACGACCACTGCGATTATTCGCCACGAAAAGCGTTTTCAGCGCTCAGCCCGCAGCTGGAGAGCGCAGTCCGCGGATTTTCATCTTCTTAGATCCCTTGATTCTATCGGTGGTCCCCGAGGGAGACACGAGCGTTCTTTTAGAGCTCAGCGTACTCGAATCAGATACCCGCTCACTCAAGGGTGAAATCCCGTTTCCAGTGACCGAACCCCTTGAGCCATCGGCCCCCTACGACCGTCTACTCGGCAACGAGGGCCTCACCTCTTGTGGATTTTGCCATCGTGAAGAACAACCCGCCGCGGCCCTCCCCTTTGCCAACGCCTATATATCTGATGCAATCCGCCCGCAGCCGATCAGCGAAGTAGATCTCGCCGATGTCCGCGAGCAACATCGGCTTTGTGACGCCGATACGGAACCCGAACGCTGCGATATGCTGCGCGCGCTCTTTGACTATGGCGAGATCGAACGCGGTGAATTTCCCCCGGAGATGCCGACGTTCTTCTAATTCACTCGAAGCTCTCTACAGGGAACCCCATCGCCGTCTATCGCCTGACGGTGGAGGATTGGCGATCTCTGCTCCCATTACAGACGTAGCGACGACTCTGGCAAGGCAACAAGTGGTCCGTCATCTAGATATTCGACCATCATGAGGTACGCATTCATGGCGTGACAAACCGCATCGGTTCGCACGTAACGCTTCCGAGCACTCCAAAACACGCCCCCAATCGCGGCGGCTGGGTTGCGCACCATGAAGGTACTCTCGGCCGTATATGTATGCTGCATAAGCAAACGGAATACATCGACAATGGCGCGACGATAGCGTGCGCAATCGCCGCGGCGTCCCTTTGATATCGCCGCCACTGCCCTGCCGCTGCCCTTCGCCGGCAAATCGCCGGCAACATGGGCACCATCCGCGCCCGCAGATTTACGGCAGTAGACGTATAGCTCGGCCATCACTTCCGCCAACCAACCATTGCCGCTACTCGACAGCGCCCGTTGCCAACGACCAACCCGCATTGCCTCCGCGCTGTCTACCCCATCCGCTCTCTTTGCCTGAATCTGGCGGCCGAGCAGCTCATCGGCACACTCGAATACAACGCGTTCGCTCCTCGCGTCGCCGGTCGCTAGAAAAAAATCGAATAGGGACAGTACGGCCCACGAACTCGATATCGGATTGGGCTTGCGATAGTCGTCGCCGAGATAACAGCCCTCGCGACCAATTTTATGCAGAAGATACTCTGCCGTGCGCGCAGCGCCATTCAAGTAACGTTGCTCCTCGGTAGCGCGATACATGCGTGCCAACGCCGACAAGACCTGCCCCGTGTACAATATGGACTCTTTATCGCTCACCCTCCAATCCCCATTCCGCGTCCATTGCAGGGACGCGTGCACCCGGCCACTCCGCTGTTGCATGGTCAACAGCCAATCGGCGGCATGCATGGCGGCGGTGCGATAACGGGCCTCGCCACTCAGCTCGTGTAGCAAAATCAGGGTGTAAATACTCTTCGCCGACGTTCCCACCACCCAACGTTGCTCGGCCTGTTTGCTCTTGAGGTCGAAGGAGTACGCAAAGGCACCAAAATTGCGGCGCTCGCTGGCGCCCTCTTGCATACGCATTAGAAACGCTGCCGCCCGATCGATATGCGCGCGCAGTTCGGGCTCGGGGCTACGCGCGTAGATCTTGAGCAGGGTAAAAATTGTCGACGCCGTGTAAATGGTGTGCAATTGGGGCTCGCGACTGTCGCTACTCGGATAATAAAATTTATGTACTCCACCATAGGTTGGATCCATCGAGCGCAGAAGATAGGCCGTCGCAGCAGAAATACTATCCTCAATGCGTCCCTTATCCAGCTCACGTGTCACCAAGACACCATCGCTCAGTTCGAGACCCCGCTCTTGGAATTCGACGAGCGATATTCCATGAGTCGGGATATCGATGGCAAAGCGCACGTCGTCGGTCTTTGCCAAAGGCCCCCCATTGGCAGCGATGGCCCGCCGCGTTGCCGTCACCACAGCCGCGCATAATCCAACGCCACGGGCTTCTCCTACGCCCCGCTCTTGGCCCCCGCGAAACATGAGCACAATCACGTGAAAGGGCTGCGCCTCTTCGGACGCGCGGGGTAAATCACACACAATGCGCGCATCCCCGGCAGCCACCGAGCGCATCAGGGCGACAAGTCGATCGCGTATCGCCTGCGGTTCGAGACCGGTTTGCGCCGATGCATCCGTTCGAGGCATCAACAACACCGGCTCGGGAACGGACGATATGTGCTCTTCGATCTCAGCTGAGAAGCGCTCCTCAAATTGCGATGGCTGCTTGTCAGTCTGTTTTCGTGCTTCGCGGTTTCGTATTTCCTTATCGACTCCTACTTCAGCAGATACGACCTTCCCGGCCTGGCCGTTATCGTCCCCAGACTTACATCCAGAAAGCAGGGAGGCATAGATTGCGATAGAGACGGCGGACACCGCCGGGACAACGGACACCGCCGGACGTATACGTCGTGCCAATGCAAGACTCAGAATTTCCATGATAGCCACCGCGAGCTCAAGTTCGCCTGGTTTCAATCATCCATGGCGATACCGGCGGCTGGCAAACGCGCGTCGAAGAATATTGCCCTGACCCAACCGACGATAGTGACCTAACGTTAACTCAGTAACGCTACCCAAATATATCAAAATTGGACTTCTTACAATATAGGAGCTTCAGCGCACTTCGAACCGTAGCGAATCACAGCCGCCCCCACCGCCCTAGTCGCCGCTACCTTCCGGCCACAGATGGAGGCTATCACGGGGCTCTCAAGGCGCCTGACAACAGCTGCCTCCCGCAGCACGGGTAACGCGTGTGCACCGGTCAGAGATGAAGAGCCCCGCTAAGGACTCGCGCACGTTAGTGCGCTCAACGACGCCCTTTCGAGGGATCGATCAGTGGGACAATATTCGCGAGCCTCCGCGCGCGACCCGGAACCCGTTGACCTCGAACCGGTACCAGGGTCGATACTCGCGCCGGCCTGGCGGCGAAAACCCCGATGAATTGTGGAGCAGTAAGACTAGGGCCAGTAGCCGCTATCGTCATCGACCAAGCCAACGCGGCAGGCGTGACGGCGTAGTCTGGTGAGAACCTTGCCGTGCAATCGGCTCGTCCCCGAGCGTGTCAACCCCAAGTCGTCGCCGATCTCACGCAAGCTCTTACCTTCGAAGTAGCATTGTTCAATCAAGTATCGCTCGCGTTCGGGGAGAATCTCCATGAGTTTTGGAATACTGCTGACAAGTTGATATCGCGCCAGTAGAAGATATGGGTTTTCCTGCCCGTGATCTGCAATTTGTAACCCTTTCTCCAACCATGCTTCCAACGATACTGATCGGAGGACGACTTCTTCTTCATGTGAGGCGTCATTCCGGTTGTCTGGTTGGCTGTCCGGGCTGCCCCCCGTCGCTTGTTCCGATTCCGCCTGCCCCCGAGATTTCGACGATAACCGGCGAGGACGACGAGATCGCAGCGAAGCAACTAATGAGTGGCGAATGCCATCAAACATCGCCCCTCGAATACGCGGATATGCAAACGTGGCGAATGTCACTTCACGTTCAGGTTCATATCGATGGGCAGCTTCGAGCAGACCAACAATGCCGAGTGCCAATAGCTCGTCGACATCCATATAGGCGTGCCCTACCTCGGCATAAACCAGCCCCGCAACCCGTCGCGCCATCGGGAGATGTTGCTCAATCAGCAGATTCCTATCTTCAAGTTTCACGGTCAGTGAAGGTAGTCCGGAGTGACACAACCAGGCAAGTTTATTCGAAGTATTTTTAATAAGCCCACGTACCGAAATCACATAGTTTCCGAGAACCCCGCGAAATCTGGTTCCGCCACGCTGACCTGGCCTGGCCCCATGGTTACGGAAGTCCGAAAAATTCTTAGTATCCGGACCCAGCACCTCACATTGCTACTTCAGACCGCGCGTCTTGCTCTTGGACGGCGATCTCAATGGCTTTAGAATAATTAGATCCTCTGTGCCATCGCTTCAGCCGCGCTATACGGGTCGATTCGCCGATCCGCAATCTCCGCAGCAATGTGCTCCAGACCATCATCGGCCATAAGCGCCGCCATCACCCGATCGCCAATCATGCCTTTCACGAGCTCTAGCACGTACGCACTTGCCCGCATGCGTGCACGCGCTGCTCCAGCATCGCTATCGGCAATTTTTTGCCGGTGACGATCAATCCCCTCCGCCATCTCGGCAATTCCCGATCCCTCGCGCAATCCCTGCGTGGCCACGGTCTGAATAATTTCCACATCGCCCGCTTCGCCACCGCGCAAATCGAGCATATGCAATAAATCGCGCACCGTACGATCGGCACCTTCGCGATCGGATTTATTGACCACCAATATATCCGCTATTTCTAATATCCCCGCCTTGATGGCCTGAATATCATCGCCCAACCCAGGCACGGTCACCACCACAGAGGTATATGCGGCCCGCATGACGTCTACTTCATCTTGGCCCACCCCGACGGTCTCGACCAAAATGCGGTCGTAGCCCATCGCATCCAATACCGCGACCACATCAAAGGTAGAGCGAGATAACCCGCCGAGATGACCACGCGTGGCTAGAGAACGCACAAAAACACCGTCGTCCAACGCGTGGCGCTGCATGCGGATGCGGTCGCCCAAAATCGCGCCGCCGGTAAAGGGAGAGGTTGGATCTACCGCGACCACGCCCACGCGTAAGCCCTGGCGGCGATACAGGCCGATGAGGGCGTCGACAACGGTAGACTTGCCCGCACCGGGATTGCCGGTGATACCGATGATATAACCCTTGCCAGTGTGGGCGTATATCGACTTGAGATCGGCGATAGCTCCGGGAATTTGGTCATCGAGGTCGCGCATCAATCGCGCCGCCGACCGGATATCACCGTCCAAAATCTTTTGCCCGCGCGGGCTCGGTGTCGCATTCATGGTCACTCAGCAGCCTCGGCCCCAGGCCGGACGTAGTTTTCCAACCAATCGTTGATCTCTTGGGTGCTGGTCCCGGGAGTAAAAATCTTGGCCACCCCCATTTCGCTGAGTTTCTCGATGTCTTCTTTGGGCACAATTCCGCCACCAAACACCATCACGTCGCCAATGCCGCGATCGCGCAGGGCCGCCATGACTGCGGGAAATAGCGTCATATGGGCCCCCGACATAATCGATAGGCCGACGGCATCCACGGCCTCTTGTACCGCAGTAGCCGCAATCATCTCCGGTGTTTGATGCAGGCCGGTGTAGACCACCTCATGGCCGGCATCGGCCAGTGCTCGAGCCACCACTTTGGCCCCTCGGTCGTGGCCATCAAGGCCCGGTTTCGCCACGAGAATACGCAATTTGCGCCGCGTGGTTGCCGATGAGGCATTGTTTGCTTCCGCCATCATATCCTCGCTTTCTTTCCTTTACGCAGCGGCCGCGCCGATCAGGGCACGGGCGATGACAATTCGTTGAATCTCGCTGGTTCCTTCGTAGATGCGGGTGACGCGAACGTCCCGATAGGCCCGCTCTACGGGAAAGTCTCGGGTGTAGCCATATCCGCCGTGCACCTGCAATGCGATATCGCAGATTTTACATGCGTGCTCGGTAGCAAAGAGCTTGGCCATCGCGGCCTCACGGCTAAACTGTCGGCCGCTGTCTTTGAGATACGCTGCCCGCAACGCCATCAATTCGCCAGCGTCGAGCCACGTGGCAGCATCGGCCAACATGCTGCTGATAGCCTGATGACCCACAAGCGGTTTGCCAAATTGAGTCCGTTCCATGCCGTATGTCAGAGCGGCATCCAATGCGCTCCGGGCGATGCCGATGGCCTGGGATGCAATGCCGATCCGGCCGCCATCGAGGGCCATCATTGCCAAACGAAAACCGCGTCCAGGGGCATCGAGGATGGCGTCTTCGCCAACTTCGACGCCGTCGAGCATGAGCTGTACAGTGCTGGAACCGTGCAGGCCCATTTTTTCCTCGGCCCGGCTCACCGACAAACCTTGCGCGTTGCCGGGAACCAAGAACGCAGAGATGCCGCGATGGCCGGCGTCGCGGTCGGTGACCGCCCATACCACGATAAGGCCGGCACGATCTCCACTCGTGATCCATTGCTTGGTGCCCTGGAGACGCCATCCGCTACTGGTGCGGGTTGCGGTGGTGGCCATGGCTGACGGGTCCGAACCGGCCTGGGGCTCCGATAGGGCAAAACTGCCGCATACGTAATCCCCATCCACCAGCTTAGGTACATGGGTTTGCCGCTGCGCCTCGCTGCCAACGCGGGCGATGAGCTCGGCGACCATATTGCTCACCGATACTGTCACGGCCACCGATGGATCGGCATAGGCCAGCTCCTGCATGGCCAGGGCGTATGCCACCGTGCCGGCCTCAGCCCCGCCATAGGCTTCGGGCACCGCAACCCCCATGAGTCCGATCTTGGCCAACTCGGCCAACTCAGTCACGGGAAAGGTGCCATCGCGATCGCGGGCGCTCGCCTTGGGCACAAGCTCCTGGCTGGCGTAGTCGCGGGCAGTCCGGCGAATGAATTGCTGCTCTTCCGTAAGTTCAAAGTTCATAGCGCCTCGTCTTTTATCCACCCTGGGTGGGCCCCTGGGCCTGGCCCTCTGGCTGCCCCATGGTCTGATAAGTAAATTGCATCTTTGCGATACGGCCGCGCGGATCACTCAGCATCCAAGCAGAAATGGCGCCCGCCGCGCACTGCACCCATGCATCGTCAATGGGCCCGTCAACCGCGGCAAACCCCGCCGATAGCGCCTGTCCCCGTGCGCCCACGTAGACGGTGACTGAAATCGTGGCCGGTAAGGATAGAGACTTCGAGCCAGTGTCAGTCATTGCGGTGTCAGTCACCCCAGTGCCCGCCGGCCCGTCGGTATTTGTACCGGTGTTTGTGCCGGCGCTGGTATCGGCGCCATCGGGGTTCGCACATGCGGCCAGCGAGGATACGTGGGCATCGGCCTCGCTCTGGCTGACGCTCTGCTCCCAAATATCGCTGGCCCGGCGGGCGCGAAATTCGAGTGGCAAGGTAAAGTCGGCATCACCGCCGCCGCGGGGTTCGGGAAATATGAGCCCACGGGCAACATCGAGCAGACAAGACTCCACGCGATGGGCCCCCAAATTGCTGTGATTGAGGTGCACGCGCTTGACCGATCCGTCGGGGGCCACGACAAATGCCATTTCGATTTTGCCTCCGACGTAGTGATGGCGGCCGAGCTCCCGGGTATGACAGCGATTGAGATCGGCCACTTTGGGCTCGATCCCCTGCTGGATATCGTAGGGATCGAGACGGCCTCCGAGGCCCTCAATTTGCATGCCATCGTCCGGTTCTTCTTCGCCGACATCGGGCGCCGATGTCCGGCGATGACGGCCCATGCTCTCGAGTTCTTCCGAGGTTGGTGACGATGGCTCGGTAACCGCAGGCGTACCGCCACAGCCGACCGCTATCACTGTCAACGCCGACGCCGCAGTCGCCACTGCCATGGGAGCTACAAGACAAATCCGCAATACTTTCATAGCGCACTAAACCCGAATCGATAGCTGTAGTCCAGGGGCTCGGGTGGTGCCGGCAGCACCCAGTTGCCCACATAGCCCTTGACACACGTCGCCAGCACTGGTGAATCAACGCTGGCATCGGCAATCGATACCGAGGTGGCTTTGCCCGCGGGAGTAATGGTCATGGATACCGTAATCCAAGCCTCGCGGGTGCGTTTGCCAATCTCGCCAGCGCTGAGCGCATCGGTGAAGCAGTGTACCATCGTGCGGCGCTTGCGATCGAAAAACCGTTCGATCTCGTCGAGGGTTTGTGCCGGAATGAGCGCGGCCTCTTCTTCCTCGCCAATGCCCTCGTACTGCTCCTCGTCGGCAACCTGAGCGCTCGCCGCGGATGTCCCACCTTGCGACGGAGATTGTGCACCTCCGCAGCCGCAAGTCCATGCCATACCAAGTACGGTCGCGTATGCGTACATCCGCAGTCGTCTCATTTTATGACCGTTCTTTGATCAGATAGTTGCCGATGACGAGGCGTTGGATCTCGCTGGTGCCTTCGTAGATCTCGGTGATCTTGGCATCGCGGAAATGGCGCTCCACCGGGAATTCGGTGACGTAACCGTTGCCGCCATAGATCTGAATAGCCTCGCGGGCGGCCCGATTGGCGACATCAGCGGCGTAGAGTTTGGCCATCGCCGCCGCCTTGCCATAAGGCTCGCCCTTGTCTTTGAGATAGGCCGCGCGCAAGGTCAAAAGCCGGGCGGCGTCAATTTCCGTGGCCATATCGGCCAGCTTCCACTGAATGGCCTGATGCTGAGCAATGGGCTTGCCAAAGGTCTTGCGCTGCAGCGCGTAATCGAGAGACGATTCTAGGCAGGCACGGGCAATGCCGAGGGCCTGGGCCGCAATGCCGATCCGGCCGCCATCGAGCGTGCTCATGGCGACCTTAAAGCCCCCGCCGACTTTGCCCAGCAGGGAGTCAGCCGGCAGGCGAACTTCGTCGAGAAAAATCTGTGAGGACTTGGAGCCGCGGATGCCCAATTTGTCGTCCGGCTCACCGCAGCGCACTCCTGGGGTGTCCATAGGGATGATAAAGGCAGAGATGCCTCGGGTGCCTT
>JAAUYH010005281.1_pt1 | contig 24073 bp, 20 predicted proteins | sample 7278061 | NCBI WGS metagenome assembly JAAUYH01 (sample SAMN14350203, study PRJNA611818) | marine sediment metagenome | isolation source: surface marine sediment (0.6m) | place: French Polynesia: Moorea | collected 2018-08 | reverse complement strand
TTTATTGTGGGGGGGGGCACACCCTTTTGCTTTTTCACTTTCTCTTATAAATCGCCTTTTTTTTTTAGCCCCCCCCCCCCCCCCCCCCCCCCGCTTTCGTCCGCCATCAACCCACTTCTGGGAAGGATTCCTGCCCTGTTCATGTCCTGTGCAATATCTACACGAACGTGCCAATCTATGTTGCCGCACCCCTTTTGTTTGCATTTTCGCTGATTTAAGGTTCCCCATTTGCTCCGTAGTCGAACGTTTTTAAATTCTGCAGTTACTCGACCCACCTGACATAATCACGGAAACTCGTAGGAAGCGATAGGTTGCGCCGTGAGCACGCGCAATTAACTCCGAAGAAAGGCATCAGTGAATTTGCGTATAGTTGCGCTCAACAAGTCTTGAATTGAACATTTAACAGTACCGGTCGGGCACAGTTAAAAAATGGGAACAATGGGACCAAGTTGAGCAGCGCAAACATTCTCGATAGAAATTTCAGATATCACTCGCATGTAAAATCCAATCCGATGTCAGTCAACAACTGAAAACCACTTTTGATTTGAATTCATTCTTACAAAGTGGAAACAGAAGGAATATATTCTTCTGAAAAATCATTGGTGTCTTATCAGCGTGCTTCGCAACAAATTTTTTTTCTAGTAGAAGCAACGAATCGAAGGTCGGATACACCGTGAAGAGACTCAAAAACACCATGCGTTTTTCTTCAAATCAAACAGACCAAAATCATTTTAGTGAATGATGTCTAGTGTCGAGACTCAAAAATATATTGGTATTCTAATTATTAGAATAATTTTCAGGATTATTAATTCTACAACCGTGGATAGAGTTGAAAATTTATTCTTAACTTGATCAACACAGGATTATTATTCAATTAAATTCTCTGCCTGCCGAGAACCAGCAACTGAGAATCAATCTTAATCAGTCAATGTCTGGCAACCGAAACGTAAATCAAAGTATATAGCACGCAACATTAATCGCATATATAATTCATTGCTTGCTCTTCTGTGGTTTGGAAAATGAAAGTAACGTATGGACTCAACAGGACTTGGCCTGCGAATAATATCTATTTCCGATGAATAATTGAGTCCGATCCATCTAGGGAACATAATTATTTATTCTCAGACTCTTTATCCACGACACAGAGGATTATTCTTTGACAAACAGCGGTCAATTAAAAAAGAATAAATAATTTTCAATCTCTGATCTAGCGGTTTCATATATTGCTTCAATAATTGACTTAGCTTTTGCTTTAACTATGCGTTGACGTATTAAAGAATCTCCGGTGTATATTCATTCGATTTTTCCTTTCAAAGCGTGCCTGTAATTTCTCGGCTGTATCAAATATCGCGTGCTGAGCAAATCTTAAAGCTGAATTTTAAAATAGTCTTATAATCAGGAATTCGCGAGCATTTACAACGTGTTTGTACGTAAAATCACTTATTGTACCGTATCCATTACAAATTGGCTTCTACTTACAAACTGAACTACTGAGATCATAATCCGATTGGGAAACACGGCTCAAAAAATTTCTTTCCTAGATCTCTATGTCTTTGACCTCTACTCTTTAGAAAAAACAACATTAGAAACCATAAATCATCTGCTTGAGTACTGCTCTTCAGCGATCAATTGGAATTCAGACGAGCTTGTAATTAATCCTCTTTGAATCGTAATTATGTATGAATCTATGCACGGAAATATTTGTCAAACATTAGTTCTGAAAACTTTCATTCCAAAACCAAGTATAAAATTCTCGAGAGATTCAGAATTCACAGCGTTTTACTGTACAATACTGAGTTATGAATTACAAATCTTCTACGTCGATATCTGGTAGAACTGGGGACGTAGTATAAACACATTATTTTGAGTGCTCTGATTCATATTTTAAACCATTGAAATTCACTTTTAGCATAGAGATGAATCAGTATTTTAAAAAATACGGAAATAGACTATTTGATCTTGAGGTCAAGGAGTCAATAGCGATCAAAAACGTCGCTAAAACAATTTTACGCGAAGCTAATCGTTTCGAAAAGTAGGCTGCGCAAGTGCCTATCCGAACTAGATCGAAGAATTGAATACATAGAATACTCCATTCTGATCGAACACAGCTATTGACGAGACCATTGAGCTTTCATTTCAGGATATTTTGAGTCTGAATTAATATCGATCCAGTAATACAGCAATCAGGAAATATAGAATGAACATCATCACAAACGCTCTGTTGAAAACTAACCATAATAGAAATCCTTTGGGTTTATCTGATGCAAACAAATGCGAGTGCAAGATATTCGAAGAACTGAGAATACAACTATATATTTTTCCGTGTTCCTAAATTTGCTGTAGAGCCATGAATACCATTCTAGACTAGAGCAATGGAATGTCATTTTGAATTTGATGACTGGCCTCGGATAGAAGCGGTTAATGTATATAACGGTCTATATCGTCAACTCAGAAAAGTTGAATTGCCACTATTCTAAATTATTACAAGCGATTTCCATTTCATGTTCGTTAAAAACTTGTAACTGTGTCGCGTCGTTACATCATCGTTTCGAAAAGCAAACTGCGCTATGCTTCTCAAAAAGCTCCGGTCGCCGTCGTTCTTGCCCACAATCCCTAAGCCGAGGTGACCGCGAACCTTGCAACATGGCTCAACAAATGGAAGATATCGACATGGATGTGGAGTTGGATGATGACTACGATATCGAGGTAGAGACTGATGACGACATCGAAGAAGCGGCACCGAATACGGAACAAGAAGACCAAGCTATCGCTGCGGTTAATAGGGCATACTTCCATATGAGGAGGATTCAAGAGAATAAAATCCGTACGGACATAAACGAGCTAGTCCGTGTGACGGTAGGGGAAGATAAGGTGCCAACTGCGGGTTCATCTGAGCAAGGTATGGCCGCCCGAAATCAGCGCGCTGTCGAAGTCGAGATGGAGAGACAAGTGGCGAGTGACTCCGGTTTGGAAGGCCATGCATGGGACGAAGCCACCAAAAAACGATTGAAACTAGCCGTGGATGCATTTCGTCTATGCTGTGAACGCGCACGCGACGCAAGGACGATTTTTGTGCAGGCCATCCGAAAAGGCCGTCAAGTACGGGATGACAGTGAAGACTACCAAATTGCGATTCGACAAGGCGCTTTTGCGGAAATGTTGGCAAAGAAGGAAGATGCGGCGATGAATCAAGCCGAGAATAAGGTTATTGCCTCTTTGAAGACAAGAAACTGCGCTCTCATTGCCCTGAATGGAAGCACTCTCGCGGCAAAGAGGATTGTCAGCCATAAAGTAATAGCGCTTTGTGGCACTCTCAAGCAGATGAAAGCGTCAATCATGGTACCGGGCTACAATCTCGTTTATGACGAGGTGATGGCGAATCAATGAATATTCGAATTATTGATGAATCGAAAACACTATTACGGCTGAGAACGAGCCATAATCTTAGTATAGGTACAATAAGCTTTGTTTCCAACGTATCTATCGAAGCACAGCTCTCTTTCTCGTTCGACCATTTTAGTTATTTTTTGTCGTTTCTATTCCACTTGAGAACAAATCTTCTTTCTGTTATCACCTTTTGAAAATAGATTTAGTAATGAGCTGATCTGCAACTGACTCAGTAGAACTGAACTTAGTTTGAGATTCAGATATGCTTGTAACCCAATCTCAGGCAACAGCTACTATAGCTTTTTCTTATTGAATCAGTAGTCTTCGTCCTTGGACCAAGAATTCTGTGCCTCTTTTCACAACGTCTAGAAAGTTCGTTTGAATTGTACCCTGTGAACTTCTTCGGAATTGAAAAGTACAAACCCCACCTCGTTCGAAAGAAATGTGGAAGGAACTAGTAATGTGGCAGAGCTTTTCAGACCCATTCTCCAAGTCACTCGTGTCGGTTGACATTATCGGTGTCGTGTCGTTCTGTCGAAATTCGACACTCAAGCATTGATAAACAGGCTTTGGATCAATGCTTGAGTGTCGACTTCCACACCATCTTTCCAGTCAGTGAGTGCCTCACATACATGGTGAAAAACATACGTACTTCAAATTACCAAAGTTATACTCACTATAGTGTATTTGCCTGCGCTGAAAAATCTGCGATGAATGCAATAATTCATTTAGCACGATTGCATCTGTTCCACAGCTCTATTTTACAATTAGACTACACCTGTTCGGGGCATGTGTGTTTGACCTGGAAGCATAGATCCCTCAAAAACAAAAATCAATTTCTAAAATATAAAGTAAAAGACTTCAATCCCAAGTGGAACACAGAACTAACTATTTTATTTTGATTTACTGAGTATTCTTGAATCAATAATTCTATGAAATACAGGTTTATTCGGATGGGCGTTTCTTTGGTCTCAAGATCTTGCAGCGTGAAGAATTGATCGCGGACTCGCTGTCCGTTGACTTTGGGTATCCTTGATTCAATTAAACCATACTATCTGATATCAACAATGTACTTAGAAATTTGGGAACTGTAACAGTATTTGGCACACCAAATCAAATGATGTTACTTATTGCATCTATGGATTTCGATAGAAGACCAAGCTAGAACATTTACGTCCAAATGGCAGGTGAATTGTACGTTTGGTGCATTAAAGCGGTCTCACTTGACAACCGTTCTGATTTTAAATTTTTCTAATGCCTATTCAAGCGTTACTAATGTAGGAACCCTAATTCACAGTGTTGAATTGTACGGACTCATTCTAAATGACCATGAAGTACAAAAAATATTTCTTACGAGTAAAGCAGGTGCCGTAATGGCTTTGAGAATTAACATGCAGCTAGTGATCTATTATTCCAAAAATATTTGAATTCTTTTTTTATCGACTGCAAGCAAGGCGAGGAACGACCCCTTCGATCTATGGGATAAGCATTCATTCAGCACGATACCTTGTATTTGAGTGGCACTCGACGGAGTTATTGTTGTACTATTTCGACTTCATTAAATCTTTGATGTTCAGGTCCTACTTGCTTGAATGGAAGAAGGAAGATGGTTTTTTTTTCAACCGCCTTTTGCACGAACCCTTCCGACTTTCTCCCTTCCAAGAACTAGCTTGTCTATCTACGTGCTTTGGAAGTAATTTTCAATTTGCGATAGGACAAATACGGCAATGAACATTCAATAATGAACTGATAAGAATACTTACGTCAACTGGATCAAAACAGTGGTGTTGAGCATGAGTTCACGGATCTAATTACTATGTTTTAAAATTAAAAGAAGTCAAGTATTTAATGGTGTAATAAACTAGCCGTATCCTGCGACGCAATTGTAAAATGAGTGGAATGGTGTACGGAAACGAAGCTAACACTATCCAACCTGAGCCATCGCAGTAACTACATGAAAATCCACTTTCGTAATCCTGCATATCCTTAAATTGTGTTTACTTTTTAAGGGTGGGTACAGGACAACGCAAGATGCGGTACCGTACCGATACTTCAGTGCAGTTACATTGACGAGGTTGTCGATTCCGCACCTATTAAGACAAGTAACTTAAATCCAAGGAACTAAAAATCTGATAGGACAAGATGTGTGGATAGAAACCCTGCTATGTTGAATTAGACCAATTAAAATATGATGGGTGGCTGATACTTGATTCCGGATAATTCTATTGGTTGACTAGTTCGTTGTCAACATTAAGGTAGTGCTCACCGCGTCATTGCCAAACGAACGTTTGGTATGTTGTGCACACCCATTAAAAAGTGAATAAAACGAAGAGAGAAATCAAAATCAGCAATAGAATAAGAGCCTAGGGTTTGTGCTCAATGCCTGTCAAGGACACCGAGGACGACAAGGAAGTGATTCGGCGGTGTTCCGTACTGGTGGATTATTACGGAAGGAGGTTAGCGCAATAAAACCGCCAGGATCATCTGAGGTGATACTTGTCAGTCGACAAGCAACGTCTTACCTCATGGTATTCCTTGTCACTCGTCATTGTCTTACTCGGACTATCCGCACTTAAGCTATCGCTTTACTTCCCACCATCCCTTCTCCTCATTCAGACTTCGACAACAACTCAACCAACTGCCTCCCCAACTCCACTAACTTAAACCACAATGACTTCATACTCACACCTCATCTTCCTGTGCCTCTTCACTCTAACCTGGGCGCACTCCAACCTTCGATTTCCGGAGCCCTACAACGAGGACCGCTATCAGCCCGGCAACGCTTTCGAATGCAAGGGAAGTGTTCGCTGCGGACCATGCCCCCTTCTTCCCGCAAAGCTGCACGAGCTGCCCATCACAACCTGGCGACGCGGACAACGAGTCCAAATACAGTGGCATCGAAACAACCATCGTGACGGGTTCTACCGCCGCTCCCTGGTCCCGTTCAAGCACATCATGAACCCTGAAGCGCACAAGGAACTCGCCTTCGACTATGGCTGCCACTCACAGGGCACATTCAAGTGCCCCGTTAAGCGCGACAAGTGGGCGGAGCGCTGTGGCGCGGACAATCACAACCCGCCGTTGTTGCACAGCAACAAGATGGTCGTGCCGCGCATATTCCCCGACGGCCGCTACGTCTTCGTGCAGACATGGTACGGCGGCAGCGACCGCATGGGCGACCCTGACCGCGGCGCTCACGCCAAGTTCTCCAACTTCTACATGTGCTCCCTCGTCGACATCAAGGGCGGCGACGCCGGCCCCACCACACCGGTCACGTTCGAACACGGAATCCGAGACAACTTCGACCCCCGCGGCAAAGAGGGCACGCTGGGACCGCGCCAATGCTGGTCCACGTCCGACCGCATGCTTGAGTGCGGAGGCAATGAATGCAAGGGCGCGAAACTGAGGGCCATGACACCAGCGACCTTCAAGAACGAGCAAGGCAAGCCGATTCAACCCGAACCTGTAACGCGGAACGATGTCATGCGGTTCATCAACTCGGAGCCGGATTACGACATGCGCTCAGTCTACAAGGAGGAGGTATTCCCAGGATGGAAGGACAAGAAGAAGAAGAAGCAGCAGCAGCCGAAGAAGAACCACGCCGGAGATTACAACAAGAAGGGACAATCCTCGGAGTACAATACGAACAAGCCATCGTACGGATACGACGCACCTGTGAGCTCGAAGAAGTCTGATGTCTACGCACGCGGCAATGACGTCAACAAGAAGAAGCCGCGTCCCCCAGTTTCTGTTGCCACGACCACCACACCCTATCCGCGGACGCGCGACGACATGCTGGAGCATATCGCCGGGATAATCGAGCCAGCTACACTACAGGACGCGCGTGCGGCTGCGTGGCGCTGGACGATGAACCCGAAGTGGGAGCTGGCGTGCGGCAAGTCGAAGATGTGCTTCAACTATTGCGAACGCAATGAAGCCGAATGCCTCTCCCTCGACGAGCTCTGAACCTGACTATCTCTTTTGCTGAACTTTGTATTGTAGTATTATCGTTTTGACAACCTCCTTGAACCCGAACCACCCAACGTTTTTTCCCGAGTAAAGTGTACCGCAATCCGACACCTACACCTTTTTCGTGCATCAAGCGACATGCCGGAGACCTAATTTTAGATCCGATCTCGCGAATAACCTCCCTCACACGTGGTGCATGCGATGCACCGCGAGTCCGTCTTAATCACGATCCACACCCTCACTTGGCAGAACCGGCGGATCAAAACTTGTAATTCCCATTTCCGTTTGATCTGAACTGACTCAGCATTGATTCGCACTGAATGCTTTTCCATCCCCTCGACAGATCAGAATCTAAACAACGAAAACCTACTTCATTTGCAATAATGCTGCGAAAGTGGACGTGTACCGGTAGCCTGGTCGCAGGACCCGAGCCTCATTCCAGCGCGATGCCGCCGCAGAAGCCAGTCGGGGTGGTGTTCGTGACAGTAGGCACGACGCGCTTCGACGCGCTGATCGCGGCGATGCTGGAGCCGGGCACGCTGGACGCACTGGTGGGTATCGGCACGTCGCTACTGGTGCTGCAGCACGGGCACGGGCCGGCGCCCACGGACGGCGACCGCGCGCGCTGCCGCGCGCGCGGCGTCACGCTCGAGTGCTTCGCGTTCGAGCCCAACATCGCGCAGCGCATCCGCGACGCGGGGCTGGTCGTGTCGCACGGCGGCGCCGGCTCGCTGATGGAGGCGCTCGCCCTGCGCCGCCGCGTCGTCGCCGTCGTCAACCGCCGCCTCATGCACGACCACCAATCCGAGCTCGCCGCCGCGCTCCACGCCGCGCGCCACCTCGTCGCCACCGACGTTGGCGGCCTCGCCACCGCACTCAGCACTGCCGTTACAGCCAAGTTCGTCCCCCTCCCGGAGCGCGACGCCGGCGTGCTGCCCGCCGTCCTCGCCCAGGAGGCCGCGTGGTGGACCTGAGTGGCGCCCGTCAGAAGCGGCCGAAACCATCCTCATATTTTGTCGCATCGCGAACATTGCGGTGGTATGGATGTCGTGTGCGCCAGCGCGATTTCCCACTTCATGACGATGATTCTCGCGACGCGTTCATCACACCAAACTCACGTATATAGAAACCACCCACCATTGGGACCAGGAACCCATAAACATGGGAGTGAGTTGCGAACAATAACTCGTTGGACGCGTCTTTGATCGATCAACACCATGGTAGCAATAGTTTAAACTAGCGGTACGCTCGTAGTACAGTAGCATGCATTGTCTGATTACAGCCCCCTTTGTCGTGCGACCTAAATCTATGAACATATGGAAAGTCGCCGTGTTCCCAGGATTGTGATGAACTAGATTCAAATCGGCAAGTTGAACTGAGCAACAGGATGTGTGAGAGCCCTTCCGCTATGCTTGGTTCACCTTGCTCCGCAGTTGTGCCAGTGTTATTTCTATGCTTGTGCCGGTTGAACTAGATGAATAGAAGAGCGTCGAATCGGCACACCACCGAAAAGTATGGCTGACTGCTCGTTCTGAACATAAAGAGCAATGCTTAGGTATATATCCAGGAGGTTTTGATGACAGACACGCATGTAAATGAAGTTTGTAAATGTTCGCTTTTCTTCATATTTAACCCCTAGCTCCGTCGACTGCTTATCGAAGGTGTTTATGGTTCCGCACGTATCTAGCTTACTAACCGTAAAGTAGTTCTTATTCGCCTTGCCGTAATTATAATGGGAAAGCGTTGAAGTCAAGTTTTTGCAGCGATTCTGTAGATTACAAACATCACATGCCTGCCCAATCAGATAATGCAGACTACTGAGGTACAGACGTATCACTGCTCCAAACTATTGGGACTATAGTGTTCATCGATCAAAGTAATGTCTAACGAGCTATTGTTTGCAACCCAGGTCAAATTTTTTTCTCAACTCTTGGTCTGAAATTTAGGGTGCCCGTATTTGACCGTTGTTCTATCGCTGGGGGTTATAATTTACAAAACATCCAGCCAAGCTACCTCGGACTTGCCACCCTGACTATGTCTCGCATCGCTGTTTGCTCTCCCTAACTATTCGTCTCGCAAGTTGCACCGGGTCGAACGTAGTCGCCTGATAGGCCAAACAGCCCCCCGTCTCCCTGGAGAGCTCCCAAAACCGAGGGGCGGCGCGAAACCGCTGCTCCTCGTCGCGCGCCTCGTAGTACATGCTTACGTGTTTCTCGTACACGGCGAGCTCGCCGCGGCGCCCGTGCGGGCGCATGCAGCTGCGGAAGCGCGCGGGGTCGGGCGGTGAGAGCAGCTCGACGCGGCGCGCGTGCACGGCGGCGAGCACGCGCTGGAAGCAGTTGCGCAGCACCCAGCCGAAGGGGTAGATCTCGAACACGGTGGCGCCGCGGCGCAGGAACAGCGCGTTGGACAGCTCCGCGCCGTGCGCAGCCACCAGCACGTCGGCGCGCTGCAGCAGCGCGACCTGCCCGCCGAACCCCAGGTGCCGCAGGTCCTGCACGAACTCGAGCGTCGCGTTGGGGCTCGCACGGCCGAGCTCGTCTTGCAGCGCGACGCGCAGCTCCGCAAGTAACTTGAACGGAATTGCGCGCGCGGCGTCCGGCTTGCGTGACAGCACCACGATGTGCGGCGCGCAGCGCGGCCGCGCGGGGCCCCGCGCGACGCCGGTGCGCCGCAGCAGCGCGTCGCGCTCGGGACGGTCGACATCGTACACCACAGCGTTGGTGACAAGTGAACGGAAGCAGGTGCGTGTTGCTGGGTTCACGGGCCGCGCGTGGTAGAGCAATGGTTGTCTGGTGGTGCTGCCGATGAAGCGCAGGAAGTTGTCGGTCCACGTGCCGTTGCGCGCGTTGTACGCCGAGATGACGACACGGGGATCGGTTGGGCGGACTTCACAAGGGGTAGTGGTGCCGTCAGGAGCAGTGCACTTGGCGGTGAGCGAGTAGTTGTTGTTGTTCGTCGCGAACAGGCTGACAGGTACCATGACGGATTCAGCAAAGTCGGGCGCGAAGTGGGCGAAATGCGCGTAGAACTTGTTGTGGAACGGTGCGCCGAGCACGTCGACGGGATGCTGTTGCGCCGTGGGCAGGGTCGTGTTGGCCGGGTCGTAGAAGTGCAGCTTGAATGGCAAGTTCTTCGGGAAGTAGGGCTGCGTCATATAGGTATGGCAACGGCGGACGAGCGCGTGCTGAGAGCGGTAAATGGAGGGGAGGTGTAGCTCGCGGTCGGAGTGATGCATCTTTATACAGACATTTGGTAGCGAGCATGCTTGCAGCACGTTGTCGGCGTTGTAGTAGGCTATTATCGGTGGGGCGGATGGTGGTTGCGTGTGGTGCTGCGGGAAGAGGTGGTTGCGAATAGTCAGGCGTTGGAGGTAGAGAATCGAGAGTGAGCCGAGGAATAGGAGTTGCGCGAAGTTGGTCATGTACGACTTGCCGCCGCGCCAGACGGCGAGCCGGGCGCGCAACGCTTTGAAATCGAAATGGAGGTGCATTTTGATGGGATGCTTTCGGAGCGGGCGTGCGAGAAGTGTTACGAAGGTGATGAATCGGAACGCATGGCTCGGCGACAGCGACAGGATGAGTCAGTAGCAGGTGTGTTGCACGCGTGCATGTAAATGTGTGCCATTCTACAAAACCCCATCACAAAGCTCGTCGTCATCGTAGCAGGCACATCAAAGTGCATGGATGTTGTTGCGCAGCAGTCCACTCCGTTGCGCTGTAATCATGCGTCTCGCGTGTGGTGCCACAGTGATTGGGGCTCGCGCAAGTCACAAGTGATTAGCATGGTGAAGTGTTATCATTCTCTACCACTTGGTAAACACTCTTCGTTACATTTACTGTACTGGAACTGGACTGTACAATGATGAATCTTTGCACCTGACACTCGCTTTTAGCATTGCTTCCGTAGATACTGCGCCGAGCCAAATGGACACTCGCGGATGGATCGAATGCTTTTAGCAAGAATACATAATTTACTGCTCTTGACACTCTTGTTTCATGTGTTGTCACTGTACACCGTACCCTGACCTTCGCAGCGTGTTGTGTTTTCCATCCATCCATTCACTAAAACATGATTGATCTTCCTCAATGCCTACTTGTTCCTGTTAATGCTGTTGTGAACATCTTTCCACCAATATCGCTCAAATCGTACTGGCACTATTTGATATGCACGCGATGCAATTTTTTGCAAGTTGGCTGATTCTTCCCATCTGTTTCGAAGGCTAACTTACTCTGGTCGATATGCAGTAGTCAGCTAGCAAATTGACTGAAACCGATCTGCTCGAAAGTGGCGAAGTCATGTGTAGCAAGTAGTGTATTAGTGCTGTATCATCAGACTGCAAACGAAGTGTTGCATACTCCAAATATGTACAACGTGTAAGTAGATTTGCAATTGATGCTTGATCTGCATATTACCAGCAAGAACTGCATACTGCAAATCTACTTCCTAATATACAGTGCCGTAAATCCGTGCGGACTTGCCGCGCCGCGCCCTTCTTAGCGATGTGATCACCTTTACAGGTTCACGCTTGAATACTCGCGCCTAGGGAGCTCGAATAAAATCGTTCTTTTCAATAATTTCTTCCGCAACTGCCTTATAATCTATTTCTTCACGTAACATCTATTTTTGTGACTGACTCAACCAATAGCTTCGGTCGATTTTTCTGATCTTTCAGAACGACCTGAAGTCCTAAGATTAATGCCAGTGTTCTCTAAATATTTAATCTTAAAGTTCTTTAATTTCTAACAGCCATTTCTTTTTTGAAACTAAAGTCTTCCTTTTCCTAAAGTAAACCTTTATGTAAGCCAACTTCCCGACTTGTTTCTTGGGCAATAAATAGTTAGGCGATAATTTCTTTTAGGCACAAATACTTGCAGGAATAAATCAGCTGTAGCCATTCGAAAATAATATTGCGAAAGAATATTGCTGTTCATGAATGAATAAAAGATGAATCATAACTTTGAGCTATTAAGTTTCACAGATTTTCAACGCTGAGTGTTATTTTCAAGACTGGAAGAATTTAATCTGGTTGCGCCTGTCGAGAAGAGCAACGAAAGATTGTTAAGACCATGTACACCAGCTACGTAACTATCTAGATAAACTACGAATTATCAATTTTGAATGAACCTTTAACAATTAGACTGTAATCGAAAACTTGGACAACCAAAAATCTAGCAAGTAACGTTTGGTCGTTGATGAGGAATTATGCGTCACATTTTTATGAAAATTAAACCAAAAAATTCATTAATAAATTGAACGGTTCTGATGCGTTTTAGATTCTGTGATCGATCCGGTATTTCCATTTGTCCCCACTGTCATCTACATCGAAACATAGAATACAGCGGCAAATAATGTTTTGCGTTCAGCTGTGCTTTCCAAATTCATCGTGTTTGACTTGCTATAGACTTTGAGCTGCAGTACTGTGAGTACTATAATTAGTTCGATTTCATGCAGGGCGATAAAAACAGTTTCATCATATTCAGCGCGTGAAACCCATTGAGGTTAAATTAAATGGAAGACAATATGTTTCTTTGCTACCAGATAGTGTAGACCTATCATATTTAGGTTGGATTTGTACCTCCTATAATGTTACAACCCGGCAATAATTAGTGCGAAACAAAAAGAACAAATTTAATAATCACTAATACTACTCATCATCAGAATCACTATCATTATCCATTCTGTTGTTAATATCCGATTCGTATATGTAACCACTCCCGATAAAAGGATTTTGGACAATTGTAGAAGGAAACTCTTCCCAAATTTCCGAAAGCCATTGCGATGTATCTGCACGGGTGGGAGATGGAAACTTTTGAATACAAATTAACTCAACATGGCGAGCACGTAGCCAATGCGAACTTATTTTCTTCAATCGATTCTTCAAGGGTTTCTTTACACCCACGTCACATGGCTACACAGTAGATGTAAAGTGAGGAGAAATCACGAAACGACGCACATTATCTCCTTCCATACGTTCATATAACTCCGGCATCTTATGACACGCAAAATCCTCGAACAATTGACCTGCATCTGATTCACAATCAGCAATATAGGGCTGGAACTGTGAATTATCTGGTATGACGGGACGGCACAGTAACGTCAGCCACGAATCTTTGTTGCGCGAATATAGTAGAAGTATTAGAGGAGATTATTGAGGAGTAATGATACACAACAAACACGGAATCACACAAAACGAAAGAATCAAATAAACACCGCAGGCACCGTACGCCGCCGATGACGCACGTGTCGAACCGACCGACGACGATCGGCTCATCTGCATGTTGGTTCTCGTGGTGGTTGTGCCACAAAAACAACTTGCTGTACCACTTATGCATGATGTCAGCATGCATTCAACTCTTTTCTTGTACAACTAATATTATATTCAACGGTGTAATTGCGGCCAAAAGCATGTTGAATTGTAACGCCAGGCTTCCCTTTAAACACCACAAATGAAGGGAGCTTCGATCCATCCATAGCAATACTGACAGCGACTGCGATACATTTCAACTCTCCACCGACGCGTATTGATACAGTTTTCTGCCTCGAGGGTGTACAGTGCAATTCGTGCATGCATTGATGTACATTGGAGTTTGATCAATATTCAAGAGATATTTCCATTGCTGATACGATAACGAAACATAGTCATAACTCGTCTGCAGAAATCCTTCTTCTATTGTTGTAAGTTTGCTTCAGTCACCAGACTCTCGCTAGTGCGTGATCTTTCGGATAAATTCGTACGCTTCATAAGGCGATGTATTCAATCAATTAGCTTAATCTCGTCGCCGCTCTTGAAGATAGGGCACAAAGCGACCGCCTTGTCAATAATCTCAGATATATTTACAGCCATCTCATCTCGCCATTGATCGATTACTCAATCATAGATAGAATCTTCTAAATTAGGATTTTTGATTTTCGGCCCTGGGCGGATATTTTTTTCGAAGGTGGCTGTTCAGCTGAGTCTTTAATAATTTCGTGATTTTTAAGCCATTTACGAATCTTGCACGGTTGGTGCCTTCGATGTTACCGGACGCAATAGTTTCGTCGACAACAGATAATTTTGCTCTAACGGGGAGGTTGCTGTTCCGCGTTTTCACTTTGCAATAAAGGCATATTTCTTGTTCACTTCCATTTAAACACATTTTCTCTTTCCTCTTTTTTAACACTTAGTTTATTGTTATTTTCACTACACCTATTGAAAGCAACACGAGAGTGCTTCAGTTATGATCATATCCACACCGTTTTATTCAATTACTTTTTGAGGTGAGGGTACTGGATCCGACTATTAGGTGGGGAGGGGGGGGGGGAGGTACAAATCCAGTCAAAATACGGTAGTCAAGTCCGTTACAGATTGAAATTTCCTGTATCCTTGTTAGCAACCTTAGAGTTTCGTAGCATGGTTGTGGGTGCACGGAAAATGACAGAGACATTTGTGTTTAAATTGAAAACAAATGAAATAGAAAAACCGATTCTTAGCCGTCTGCTGAAGGAGAGATGATTGGTACTGCCTGCTCGTCAGCTTCATAACGAAGATCAAGTTTGTGCGTTGAATCGTATGTGTGGCAGCGCATTGTGCTATGGTGGCTCTGGCAGACCATTGAATACAAAAAACAAGATAATTATGGTTCGATACAAGTGTAGGTCGGTTTTTCAAAGTCGTAAGCCAATCATTGTGGCCGAAAAAGGCATTCAGTGCTTTTCAAACAAGTGGCCAGGTTCATGGAATGTATTTACAATACGGCCTAAGCTGAAGTCAAAATGTATCTACGAAGAGAACATCCTCATACTGATTGCTCATTTTCTTACGAAAAACCCCAAATTCAGCGGTCAATTAGTGACAAAAAAATGTTCACTCGGGAGCAGTACTGAACTTAGCACCATTTGTTGAGATCCTATTAGCGCAGAATAAAAGTAGGCCTTTAATTTCTCTACATGAACAAATTGTAAGTACAAAATCTCTATTTTTGAAGCATCCGACGTATGATGTCGCGGGATTCAGCCTCGTTGCTCACATTTTGAAGCCGTCGGATTGCCATAGTCTAGTTCCTTTCAGAATACGAATTTAGCAGCACAGATTATAGCAGAATTGAAAATCACAGCCGATGGTTTGTTTTGATGACATAGTCTTCGTTCTGCTATAATGAGTACAAATTTCATGTTTATAATAATGCGAGAGTAATTGAAAATTTCCGTGTACTTTTAAGTGGATTCTCAATTTGCATAGAACTTTGTGCCGTTCGTGCAGAATGTGCGGCATACATGAAATCACGCTATGTACCAAACAGCTTTGATGTTGCCGTAAATATATTTTAGCATTGTCCATCTATTCCAAATCATGCGATGAATTATAAGGAAATTTTTTGATAATTAACCGTAGTATTTCGGTTCCTGATGGGCTTCAGGACCTAGTTTATCTTACGCCTACTTCGGCTCGAGTTACGATACAATTACTTATGTTAATTCTTTTCTAAAATATGTCACAACAAAAGAAAAGAACTATTTTAAATTGATATTTGAGAATAAGCACAAACATATTTGCTTTTCCATTCCGAAATATAAGAGAAAATAGTATTATAACACAACACGAACAGTCTGCACACTATCCTCGAATAGTCCTGTGCGGATTATTCAATCTTTCAGACTGTTACTGATCAAAAAACTCTCATCTGGCACAATAAGTACTCTTGCCTCAATCGACGAGATTTATTGCGAAAATAGAGAGAAATGTTCTCGTAGTAGACTTTGTCATGTAGGAAGAACAATAAATCATCAAAAAGAGTACGTTTGTTAGATACTGAGATGAAATGAGGTTGAGTACTGTAGCGAACCAATAATATTTGACAAATAATGTTTGAATAAAGCGAGTGCAGCAATACACTGATCTGATTCAAGTCGGGATTTTGGAAATTTAGAAACATCTTCTCATTTCGCATAGTGACGTTGAGAAGCACTTGAGAAAAAGAGGAAATGTAATTGAGCTGTGTATTTCATTCTAAAAGTTGTTTTCAAGCTATAGTAATGAGTAGGAAACGGTCGAACACTTGAAGAACTATGCCAACCGAAATACACGAGCGAAAACACAGAGAGAAGAAATATCTCGGTTAGACACTGAGAGTCTGTACAGTAATTCGCAGATTCGCCCTACTCTATTTAAAGTAAATTGAGCGAGGCTGCTGATTGGAAGTTACATGCGGTAGACAAAGTTTCAGGATTTCTGCTTCGAATAATTTTATAAGTAATCGATGTATTTTACATTTCCTGGTGATTACTTATGACTCTATAGATAAATTCTGCAGGTATTCTCCGTGATCAGTAATAATTATTCCAGTCGCACTCGATGCGATTGATTTCTTGAACATTAATTTGCGTTAGTTTTCCATTAAATATTTATTATTTTGATTCATTACAGAAGGTCTGTTAAATTGGAACCGATTGCCGTGATCTTTGGCGCTCCAATTTATCACAAACACTGTCTACAGTACATTCGAAATTTGTGTAATTTAGAATAGTGCACTCTACTTCCCCCTTTCCCCTTTTAACGCATTTGATTTCAATTATCTTCTTTTTCCCTTTTATTCCTTTTATTAGTATCTTTTTGCCTTCCACTACCGATTTTTTCCTTGATTTTTAGGTTTAATGCTGGAAACGAACCGTTTCTGCGGATACACCTGAATCTGAACTTTACATGATTTATCCTAAATCTGTAATGTATTACGACTTACCCATAGGCAAGATTTCCTCGTGCAACATCTGTAATCTTACAGTTGTTTAAGCATAATTACACTGTTAGCACCACAGTGGCTACTGGCGGTGGGACCGAACCATTTCGGGGTAGGTAGGTGGGTGGGGGTGGAGGGTTATGGCACAGGCGTTCAATCGGCAAGGTGGTTCGGTCAGCAAAGCAGTCACTGCCGACTAGGCGTTATCAGTGTAATGCCCTATCGTATTTATCTACCAATATATCAATCTATCCGCTGCCAATTTTTCGGTCTCTGGTTTTTAAGTTGTTCTGGAATTTAGTCCCGAAGAGAAGACTAGCAATGGACTAACCAAAATGATGATTCTCACTTTAAAGACGAAAATATTTGAGTTCCTTACCGCTCTCGAGGTATCTTTTTTTCAGGGATGCAAAGTACGGTTCGCTACCCCGGCAGCCGAAGCTCATCAAGCCGCTTTCTGGAAGTACAGGATGGAATCGGCCAATACGATTGCCAATATTCAAGCGAGGGTGAAAAATTCTTGATGGGTTTGACTATCGAAGCGTCATTGTAAATTGGCAATATCTTTCAGTGAATAACAAATTAGCCAATGCGATTGCGGCAGAATCGTTAATTAGTCGTATGGAAAACACGAATAAGTCTTACTAACAGATTATGGAATGCATATTGTTTAAATTGAAAGATACTATGAATGAGTTTATGAGGATCTCGCAGAATAATGAATCCAGCCCTCGTAGGTAAATGTACTCTAGATGGGGAGAATGACAAAAACTCATAAAGAAAATTGATATTGGCACTCGTATTGAGTACGAAACTGTGCCAATATAGAAATATAGATTTAGGCTAAGGTGACATGCTTTATCTTTTAAAGAAACTGAGCTCGTAGTGCTGTCACATGCGAGAAAAATGTTTTACTTGAAAATAGTCTATCTAAGTTCAAGATCATTCAAAACCTAACAAAGGCATATCAAGAAACCTCTGCGAGTAATGCTTGGGAAACTAACAATGTAAGATGTTAACCTGCGATTATAAAAAGATCTATTTATCCGTTGCAACCACGCCATCCAGCGAGCTTCAATAGACCTATATATGCGTAAGTGCTCTTTATATTTTACGGGCATTGCTCTGTAAATTTTAGTTCTTTCGCTGCTCTTAACCAAGAAGCACCATCTCTAATCATGACGAACTGCAATATGCTTCACACGCTATTCTAAGGTGCTCAAGCTTCCGCAACAGTGTAAACATGGTGAAATGCAGTAGAACTGATCGGCAAGGAGCGAATCAGAAAATATTCGTTGAGTAAATCATCGGCTCGCCATCAGGATCGAGAATTTTTTTGTCAATCTCAATCGCAGACACACACACACACACACACACACATGTTTGTATGTATATACATAAATGCATATAGTGCTAATATTTTTTTGAAACATAGTGATTTTATTATGCGTCGAATATGAAATAACAAGACCCCTCACTATCTGTCTAGTTTGATAAGAATGGCTGAATATACAGTATGCTAAAGCCTTCTATTTTGAGAAAATAAAGTACAGCTTGTTTTTCGAACATAAAGATTGCTTTTTGTTAGCTAATCCTATGGAAAAATCAAATCTAGTTTGTAAAATATTAAACCTTGCGTTGAAGGTTTGATCAGGCAAATAGAACAGGCTTCTGGTTGTCGTAATAGATTTTTCATAATTGCAGTGCGAAATTAAATAGAACAGATACTAGATATTGTAGATAGCGACTGGAGATCAGTTCTATAATTAGTTGATTCTTCGCCTGAGAAATGATTAAATTGCCAGTCGGCTGGTTTTCTTGAAATAGTTGGATGTAAACTTAGCTTCATCCAATTTAATTGGCTAATTAATTGGTTCATACCCGTCGTAAAAGCCGATCTAGTGCTTGAATATCAATTTTCTATTATTGCTTGCACTATACGTACCTTTGAGTCAATGATTCAAAAGAATTCTATTACCTTTTCTTCAAAAATGAATCGAGGGTGTTACAAATCAATGTGGTTGACACCATCAGCAAAGTACTATTTCGAATTACTGAGAGAAATCTAGGCTTTTTTCTTGGTAGTGTACTCTAAATGCAGAAATATTTTGTTTTGCCTTTATCCTGCCAGACTAGAGAACCAATATGCAAGCTCGATAATTTTCTAGCCAAAGGCTTACCAATAGTTAGCTGTTGTTTCTCCTGAATGCACAATTAATTTCTCGCACGATAGTATCCCTTAACGGCACAGATTAGATATTCAATTATAGCGTCTCGTTCAAACACATTTTGTGCTGAGTTTTTCCTAGAAACACTCTACTGTCACAATACACTGTGTGCGATGGTCCTTTTTGGTTCGCACGCACTTGGTCTTCATACTTCAAGAATGCGTAACGAACTCTGCGTACAATAATGATCGTATCAATGTATTAGTAAGATTAGGCCGCAAAGATGGAACATTGAATACAAGCTCGTTAATGAGCTTCTATTGTGATCATATGATCAGCCCTTAATACAGATGGTTGGGAGGATGAGCAAATTGTATATACTTTTCAAATTTCTCTATGGTTCAACAAGATGGACTAAAAGTGGGGTCTTGTTAATTGTATTGGCGATTTATCGACATAAAGTTCAGGTTTACACTACTGCAGCTTTCGTGGCGGGCGATCTACAGGATCTAAAAAGCCTGAATCCTGCAGGGGAGGCAAGCAAATTGGTAGAGATTAAAGATCAGTACGTGACGGTTGACATATTCGCCATCGTATTCAGAGAAGATACATTTTATAATCCCACATTCGGAGAAGTAAGACTTTTACAACCTTTCTTACGAACGACTTCCAAATTGTATTCGTGTTATGATCAAAATTCCATCTATTCGGGAATGAAATACAGGGCGATGTGAAAACAAATAAGAAGTTTCAGATGAAAGAGTCACGGTTCACACACATGTAACTAAGAAATACTGAGTTACCACTTGCAACTTGGAAGTCATCCTGTTGTATGCATTTTTGCAAATTTAAACAATCGACTATAGAGTATGTCGTAAAGGGATCGCGGGTTTTTGTTTTTGTTCTTACTTCAAAGTTTCTGCAATCCTAAATCCAGACTGCTAAGCTCGATGAGCGACTCTTACAGCAATTAGACTATATTTCTTTCGGTAGAAACTAAAAAGCAGTTTGTTTCAGTGCTCACGGTAAATTAATCTCAGAAATATAGGCTTTACAGGGTCGGTCCAAGAAAATTTGAGTTACACAATTTATGAGACTACTGTTATGAGGAAATTCGTTCTGCATGATTTGCGGAAACATTATCTTATTTATTAACGTATTGAGTCGAATAAACTCTATTTTAGTTCAGATTGAACCGAAAAAACAATACAGGTTACGATGTTGATGAAAAATTCAAACATTCAAAATTACACGCAACATCTACTACTTATCAGGTTCCAACTCTGCATATAGCAAGAATAAATGCAATAGAACAGAATAAAAAGATTGGAAGCTTCAGAATTACAAGCGGACACAACGTCAAGGTTGAGCACACAGAAATAAACACGAATAATCCGGATTCTTTTTAGATGTGTCGTTCAGTTCCATTCCACATCTACTATTTGCTAACATCAAACGGCGTACAAAAACGGTCAATTGCACAGGAATGCTTTCGCAAGTCCTAAACAATTTGGAGTGCACATAGATTCTTGTGGGAAAATAAAACTCCTCAAATCCTATTCTATCGGCCAAGCTTGAAACAGTATTTTCTCCCTTTTCATCAAATTTCTCTTATTTACCTTCTTGTCTATTATTTATCCTTTCATTTAGCATCCTTTTATGTCATCTTATCATTTTCATTTCCGTTTTATTTCAACTATTAATAATGGAAACGAACCGTTTCCTTTAGATGTACTGGAACCTGAACTTTCCAATATTGATCTCAAATCTGGGACATTTTACGATTTCAACATAGGCACGATTTCCACGTGTTCCATCTATACTCTTACAGTTATGTAAGCCTTATTTACACTTTAAGCACCCCAGAAGCGGCTTCTGGGGGAGGGCTCGGCCACCCCTTCGGGGGGCCACAGACGTCTGTTAGCAAGTTCGTTCTATCAGCAAGGCTGACACTGTCGACTGGCCGTTGCCAGTGTAATGTTTCTGTCATACCAATCTACCAGTATACAAACCTACCCGCTGCCGATTTCTCGGTCACCGGGTTCATCAGCCTGAGCCCCACCCCATGGTTTCCCTCAAAGCTAGAAAACTGATTTTTTGCATCCTAGTTGTTGAGGCACGTACTGGTACTGCTTTAGCTGGTAATCGGAGTAACTGCGTCCAGCCTTTTTCGACTTTTCGGAGTTACCTGTAACCATTAATTCGCATTCAGTACTACTGAAAGATAATAGCAAAGGCTAATACTCATATCGCTAGGACGACTCTCAACCACAGCTAACGTGGCCGAACGACACGCGTAATTTGGCCAGGACAACCGCGCCTTCGTGCAGGTTGCTCGCGAGTCTGAAGCATCCTGTGTTAAGTATCTCCTGCAGTTCACATTTTCGCGCATCCACCGTATTGTCGAAGCGGAAATGAATTCATTTCCAACAACTTTAAGTATTTGCAAATTGAAGTACTTTGCCGTATAGCTGCATAAATACTCTAAATCTATCAGATCGTAAGCACGCATTACATCTCGTAACAGCTCATTTCATTAACGTATCTTCGGCGTTTCTTTCAAGCAATTGACACGGTAGTTCATCTAGATGCCCTTTCAGTAGATAAATTGGATGTCGATGTCGTTTCATTCCTGAGTCTCACCCACCCAAAATGGCTTGATTGCTTACGTTTGGGTACCAGTTCAAGGGCCCGCATACCATTTAGAATGTTTCACTATATTATACAAATGTATATCCATTTCTATCCATTTTCACTAACTTGGGAATGTCCTCGCTATTCGCCCATCAAAATAATACTTCCAAGAGGGCAAGTCCATCTGATAATATTAAGTAAAGTACTGCCTTTCCTGTCAGGAACCATGAACAGCCTTACTTTGCGTCGAGAGTTGTACACCTTACCACCCATGGAACTACAACTCTGCTGCCTTAATTAATTAGATGAGAGATAGGAACATAAAAATCATCATCAGCAACATTTGTGGGGTTCTTCGAAACCCACACAGCTATTTCGATATACAGTTCAGCACAGGACTCCCGTTCTTTCGGATCCCATTAACTTCCAGCTTTCAGAAGTCTCCTGTGGTTCTTTATTCTTGTAGGAAATGGTTGAGTTTCGGACATATTGGTTGTTTGTCTACTGAATCATAAAAATTTAAGCAACCTAAATGTGCTTTTAGATGATTCTGTCCTCGTTTGATGTATTTCAGAAGCTTTGAACAGTTCAAATCCCGAATTAATTGCTGCTATTAAGTTCTATAGAGATTTTCCAAGTGTAGTAACATGAAATCCTTTGAGCAAAGTTTACAGGGCGCCCATACACCGAGTCTACTTCCTATTTCCAATCCCCTTTCAATGTATCATGATTATTCATAGTTGATGTATTTTTATTTTTTACAGGTACTGCGTGTATCTTTTCTCAGTATAAGTCAAATTTCACTCTTGATGCTAGTTAGCAACAGCGTAAAATAATAGGCCGCAAGCTGAAACCTTCTTTCGTACGCAGTTCGAAATGAGATACACGCTTGATGCATCAGCAAACAAAGGAATTCCATGCCCGTTTTTCGGGAACAAATCTCTTCTCTCACTACGATACAATCGCTATTCTAGGCTACACGAAACAATGTCTGACTGTCTTACTGAGCTTTGTTCGAATCGAGGGAGTATGGCTTAGATCTCTGCAAAAAAGCGTAAAGCGTGATAAAATAGTACGGCTTTATTTGGCTCTCTGTCAGCTCCTTGCAGTTCTTTACATGTGGAACTTATTTCGACTAAACATCATTCTAAAGAATGGAATGAGTTGCTGGAAACTTAAAATGCTTATGAAGACGTAAATCTCTTGTCTCCAAATGGAATCTAGTTAATCATACCGAGTGCTGCTGATCCCCGTGCAGATAAAAATCCAACCCCGCAACGACTATCTTTTAACTCAAACAGGATTTTACATCAGTAATTCATTAATTTGGTTCATTTTTCATGTCATCAATATGTAGACAAATCTAATTATCTTGTTTCCACGATGTCTTGATAAAGTACTGATTATCATCCTGCACAATATTTTTTCTTTTTCGGAGATCAAATACCTGTATCATGCATTCATCTCCAGCCCTATTTGTTATCTTTCGTAGGAATATTTACTGATTGAGCACTAAAACCCTTAAGTTGAGCCAGTGCATGATTCAAATTGATTTCCTGTCGTCCAACTGTTCAAGTATTAGTCTCGCTTGTGCTACAACTCCGAAACTACCCTCATATCTAACTAGCGTACTTTTATTGTGACGATACCCATTCTAAATAGTGTAGGAACTATTCTAATTTATGTATTCGTAACTTATCCTAAATCGAAATTTTAGCCATAAGACTACAGTTGATGACAATATGACGATGATTTTATGGAGTATACTATCCGAAAGCGAAACTTATGGAGAAAGGCATCACATATCTGTGTTCCTTTTGTCCCTGAAAACTTAGCTGGATCTCTCTTACAGTTCTTGTTAAAGTAAAAAATTCTGTTCCTTTTGTTCTGTATACAGTAAAAAGTCATGGAGTAGGTTTCTTGAAGTAAATTTGATTTTGAAAAGCGCGCGTGTGACAAAATCTGTGGGACGAAAGAAGTGATAATGCTTGCGATGTAGTCAAATATTTGTTTTGTAATGCTGTATTACTTGGAAATTTGGCTTGTTCCGAAAATTCAATTGTTTCAGCGCGCTGCTCTGACTTGCAGAGTTATTTCTAAATTTACCTATAAAATTTAAATACCAGATCTATTTCTATTTAATTTGCCGTATCCTGATTGATTAGACTACAACAGGATAAATTTCCCGATCAGGATAGA
>JAAUYH010165506.1_pt1 | contig 24079 bp, 18 predicted proteins | sample 7278061 | NCBI WGS metagenome assembly JAAUYH01 (sample SAMN14350203, study PRJNA611818) | marine sediment metagenome | isolation source: surface marine sediment (0.6m) | place: French Polynesia: Moorea | collected 2018-08 | reverse complement strand
GATGACGTGGATTTTCAAAAATTTGCTCGCGTGAAGCAATTTCAACCAACTTGCCTTGGCACATAACAGCAATGCGTTCCGCCACATAGTTCACCACGGCAAGGTTGTGCGAAATGAACAGGCTGGTTAAGCCAAGTTCTGATCTTAGATCATTCAGCAAATTCAGAATCTGCGCTTGTACCGAAACATCCAAAGCGGAAACGGGCTCATCGCAGATCATCAAATCCGGCTGCATAGCCAATGCTCTTGCAATGCCAACACGCTGACGCTGGCCTCCCGAAAATGAATGGGGATAGCGATTGAGATAGCGCGGATCCAAACCAACCAACGTCATCAAGTCCACGATATCACGCTGCTGCGAATCCGGAGTGCCAACTTTGTGGATGGTGAATGGTTCGCGGAGAATGTTCTGAACGGTCATTCGAGGATTGAGCGAACTAAACGGATCCTGGAAGATCATCTGAACCCGACGCCGAAACTCCATCAATTCGTCGCCAGCAAGACCCAAAACGTCCACTTCTCCTCTTGCCGTATTCAGCGTGACCGAGCCTGAAGTCGGCTCCAAAGCCCGCATGATCAGTTTGGAAACCGTGGTTTTTCCTGAACCGCTTTCGCCAACAAGACCAAGACATTCACCGCGTTTGATCTCAAAACTCACATCGTCTACTGCAATGAGCTTTCTGGCGCTTCCTCCGCCAAACCAGCTGCCTTTGCTGAGCGTGAATTCTTTTCGAAGGTTTTTGACTTCAAGATGTGGTTTGGATTTGTCATTGACTTCTTCGGAATGGAACCTTGTGGCCAGTTTTTCGATGTTCTTTTTATCTTGTGTTTCATCCAATTGACGAAGGGATACCAACCGTTCGCCAGGCGCCATGTCGAAATGCGGCACAGCAGCCATCAGCGCTTTGAGATACGGATGACGCGGGTTCTTGAAGATTTCTCTAGCAGTTCCCGCCTCCATGATTTCACCGTGGTAGATGACCACAACACGGTCGGCCATGTTTGCCACCACGCCAAGGTCATGGGTAATCAGCAAAATTGAAGTATTGAACTTCTTCTGGAGTTCCTTCATCAACCCCAAAATCTGAGCTTGAACTGTTACATCAAGAGCGGTTGTCGGCTCGTCGGCAATTACCATTGCCGGATTGCAGATCAGGGCCATTGCAATTACTGCGCGCTGGCGCAATCCACCTGAAAGTTCAAAGGAATACATTTCGTAACCGCGAGACGGATCAGGAAACCCGACAAGCCGCAAGATCTCCTGCGTATCCTTTTTTGCCTCATCGCTGGTTCGTTTTTGGTGGAGGATCAAAGCCTCCTCAACCTGATTGCCAATTGTGTGGATAGGCGACAGAGCCGTCATCGGCTCCTGAAAAACCATGGATATTCTGCCGCCACGCATTTGAAGAAGAAATGGATCCTTAGCGTTCAGCGAAGCAATATCCACCGCTTCATCGCTTTCGATTGTCGGATCTTTGAACAATATTTGACCGCTATCAATAGCAGCGTTTCGTGGCAGAATGCGTAGGATGGATTGGGCGATAACAGATTTGCCTGAACCTGATTCACCAACAAGAGCAACAACTTCACCGGGTTGTACTTTAAACCCAACACCCTTGACGGCTTCAACACGTCCTCCCTGAATGTCAAAGGAAACCCTAAGGTCCCTAACCTCCAGCAAACTCATCCGCTATTTCTCACTCCCCTTTATCAGGTATCTGTTCCCAGCAAACGCCTGACTTAAATTATTGTATGCACACCAATTCATGAATGAAAAGTGACATAATGCACACTTTTCCCATCAGCTAACACACAATTGCAAATCGACTTTGCTTATGGCCCATCATCTGCCGGCGCAGCAGGTGCTTGAGCTGCTTCGTCATCCGCAACACGTCTGGCTGCGGCAGCAACTGCGGTTTTCTCTGCATCAGTCAGTTGCTTTTGCTCTTCCTGTTCAATGCGAACCGTAACCTCTTTGCTCGCAAATCGTATGCCCTCCTGCTCAAACAGTTCTCTGATTGCCGCGTAAACCACCTTTCGCGTTACGAACTGATCACCGGGCTTTGTCATAAACTTTACCCGGATAATCATGGCGGAATCTTCCATTTTGTACACGCCTTGAGACTTTAGCGGCTGGAGAAACAGAGAACCTACCTCGGGATGCTCAAGCAATCGCTGGCCAAGTTTCTTGACCAGCTTTCGGACACGCTCCACGTCCGTATCATACGTCAGACGAAGAGGCAGCTTCATCATGACCCAATCGCGTGAATAGTTGGTCAATTGGGTGATTTCACCAAACGGGATAGTGTGAAGCGGGCCATTGTGATGGCGCAGTTGGAAAGACCTAAGTGAAATCTTTTCAACTGTCCCACGTATCTGCCCGAGTTCTATGTACTCGCCCTTTCGGAAAGCATCATCAAACAAGAAGAATCCACCCGAAAATATGTCCCGGATGAGTGTTTGAGCGCCAAAGCCAACGGCCAGACCAATCACACCTGCACCAGCAAACAAGGGTGCAATATCAACTCCCATATTAGAGAGAATAATCATGCCCGCGAGAACGATGATCAAGGCGACGATTACGTTCCTTAGGAGAGGTAATAGCGTTGCCAACCGACTGGCACTCTGGCCTGACATCTCTTCGCCCGGCTCACCGCTATCAGCAACGGCGAGCTCTCCCTCTTCTTCAAGCTGGTTGTTGATGTAGACAATAACAAGGCTGTAAAGAAACCATGCAAAGAAAATGACCATCAGCGTGTCCAGAAACCCGGTAATCGGATTGCCACGCTCGCCAATGTTTACATCCCACGCGCTCAAGACATATCCAAGTCCACCAATCGCCACGAGAATTCCCGCCGCTCTTTCAAGCAATGGTTTAAAAATCGGTTTGAAGACAGGCATGTCATCAAGCTCTTTCGATGACATAACCTGATTGATGATCATTTCTTCATCATCGTCTTCAGATCTTGTGGCGAGGCTTTCTTCCAATGCCAGACGCTCTACTTCGGCTTGGCGTCGTTTTTGTTCTTGGGCGATCTTCACTTTTTCTTCGAAACGACGCCGACGAACACTGTAAAAGCGATCGATCAGGATTACGAGTAATCCAAAGGCTGTGATTCCAGCAATCAGTGCAACCACGGGCGCGCCAATTACCGCTAGAGAACTAGGAAGGTCCAGAACAATTCGGCCCGAACTGACTATCCAGGCGACAACCAGATAGCCGATCATGATCAGGTGCCATTGTGAGGCGATCACCCTTTGCAACCACGGTTTATTTGTTGGATCTCCCTCGCCCAACAATATGTTCCTAATCTGTTGTTTGTGTTTGAGAAACAGGCCGGTGATGAGTAATGCGCAAATTAGTAGCGAACATATAACGAGTAGCTTAAGCGGATCACCTGGCAGGCCAAGAAATGCCAGCCAAACAAACAGACCGGATATTGCAATGACCACCAATGCAACCAGACGCCAGTCACGCTGCATCATATCAGCGTCTTCATCATTCAGATTGATCAGTCGATGACTGGGAACGTCCGGCGCGATCAAGTTAAAGAATATTACGTGCCTGAAGACGCGGTACGCTGTGTAGGAACCAATAATCGCACCAATCGTTACACGACTTGGCGGATGCCCGGAATCAAAAATTATTGCTACAAGCACAGCCACCGAAGCCATGATGGCGATATTTGTTAAAATCGTAAAAGCGCGGAACATCAAATAGGTGATTTTATCAGCACGGGCTTCAACGTCTTCCACATACATGCCTTTGAAATAATTCTGTGCCCATTTTCTCGTGTAAAGGATTGGTAGTGTGCCAATCGCAATCCCACCAATTGCCGTGGCAACTGCAATCCAAAACCAATTGAAAGTTCCATCCGGACTACGGTTAGAGAGCATACGCACAATCGAGTTCGGGAGGTCGGTGGCCTTTGAGAAAATCCGTACCAACTCCGATCGGACTTTGAGAGCTCGATCTTGATAAGAGGGACCTGCATCTTCTGCTGTTTCGGCATCTTTTTCAGGCGAGATCACGATCACACTCATACCGTTTTCCTTGGCCTGATCTATGATCGGCTGAATGTCTACCTGAGAGGTTTCACCTTCTTGTGCCAAAGCCGAATTGCCTTGCCCATTCGGTGTAGCCAAAAACAACATGGCGATGACGAGGCCAGCCAAAAACTTGTGCGCGAACCGCATATTCCCCTCCCGGAAATTGAATGCAGCCAATCTATCATCACAAAATTGCGAACGAGTCGATTGTTAAGTGCCATAATATTGGCGATACCAACGAACAAATTTGCGCAAACCTTCTCGCAGATTGGTCGTTGGTTGAAATCCATAGTCCTTGCTGATGGCAGTTATATCAGCAGCAGTTACAGGCACATCACCCGGTTGCATTGGTAAATTTTTGCGATTGGCTTTTACGCCGAGTTCTTCTTCAAGGATCGACAGAAAGTCTTCCAGCTTTTCGGGATTGTTGTTTCCAATGTTGTACACGCCGTGCGGGGGACCATCACGTTCGATTGGATCTTGCTGCGCAATTCTCAAGATGCCATCCACAATATCATCAATGTAGGTGAAATCACGCAACATGTCGCCATGGTTGAAAATCTGGATTTCCTCGCCAGCCAAAATCTTTTTTGTAAACGAGAAGTACGCCATGTCTGGTCTGCCCCAAGGACCATATACCGTAAAGAACCTTAACCCGGTCAAAGGAATGTCGTACAAATGCGCGTAAGTATGGCTCATCAGTTCATTTGATTTTTTGGTCGCGGCGTAGAGCGATATCGGTGTATCCGCACGGTCTTCTTCTAGGAACGGCATCTCGGACCTGCCGCCATAGATCGAACTAGACGAAGCATAGAGCATATGCTCGAGGTCTTTCATGTGACGGGCAATTTCCAGCATATTTACATGGCCAACCAGATTGGACTGTACATAAGCACGAGGATTATCAATGCTGTAGCGCACCCCTGCCTGAGCAGCCAGATGGATGATTTTGCGGATTGGCTTGTCAGATACAAATCTTTCCAGTGAAACGTGGTCCGCGAGATCAACTTCGGCGAACTCAAATGCTTCGTTCGCATTCAATTGCTTCAGGCGATCGTGCTTGAGTTCAGGTGAATAGTAATCATTGAGATTATCCACCCCATATACAGTTTCATCCTGTTCAAGCAAAACACTTGCTACATGAAAGCCGATAAAACCTGCGACACCGGTAATGAGATAAGCCAAAATGATTTCCAAATCTTTGCCTGAGCCTGATTGCGTTTTGCGGTTTTGCTCTGTGAATGTCAAACAGATAAGCTACATCCTTCCAGCACATTGGAAATGCCCGCACTAGCGCTTGGAATCCGATATTGACAATCGGTTGACGGTCTTTTATTTCTATATTTCTAGTTATATAGAATTATTATTTAACTGATATGGAACCAACCCTCGCATCGATAGGCTTTTCGGCCATGGGGTCAGAAGCACGGCTCAAAGTGCTTCAGTGTCTTGTAAAGGCCGGACCCAAAGGGTTGAGCGTCGGTGATATTCAAGCCAAAACTGAAATTCCAGGGTCGACGCTGGCACATCATTTGAAAGCCCTGCAGACCGCTTCCCTGATTATACAAGACAAGCAAGGACGAACCATCTTTAACAGAGCCAATTATCTGCATTTGGAAGCATTGGCGAACTACATCTTGGAAGAATGCTGCAGCGAAGAGAGCATTGATCATGACTGATTCTGCGCAGGAGTTCGTTTCCGAAAAATCGATCAGAAAGCGACTGCTTTCTCCTTGGACAATCACCCTGGGTGTTCCGGTGTTTGTCGCCATTTTGGATCAACCAAATTTCCTTCCGATTTTGGAGTTTGCATCCCGGGCCTTTGTCGGAACGCTGCCATATATCCTGTTTGCGGTTTCTCTGATTGCCTATTTGAAAGCCACCGGCGCTGAAACCATGATTGCCCGTGCTTTTCAGGGTCGTGAAAACCGAATGATAGTGTTCGCTGCACTTTTTGGAGGTTTGGCACCGTTCTGCTCATGCGAAGTAATTCCGTTTGTTGCGGGGCTTTTGGCTCTTGGCGCGCCCCTGTCAGCGGTCATGGCATTCTGGCTCTCTTCGCCATTGATTGACCCACCCACCCTATTGATTACGGCTGCTGCTCTAGGCTGGGAGTTTGCCATTGGTAAAGCGGTGATTGCAGTGCTGCTTGGATTGTCAGGCGGATTTGTCATCAAATACGCTCTGCGGGCGGGCTATTTTCAAACTCCCCTGAAGGCGTACAAGTCGTCTTCGTGCTGTGGAAGTGGACCAAACCTTGATGGCAAACCTGAATGGCGGTTCTGGCAATCACAGGAGCGCGTAAATCATTTTCGTCACGAGTTCTTTGAAAATGCCTTGTTTTTGATCAAATGGCTCGCACTTGCCTATGTCCTTGAAGCGATGCTGGTAACCTATGTGCCCGCTGACCTGATCGCGAACCTGGTGGGCGGTGAAGGACTGCTGCCGGTTGTTGTTGCTGCGATTGTTGGGATGCCAGCGTACCTCAATTCCTATATTGCCCCACCACTGATTTCGGGCCTGATGGATCAGGGAATGACCGCAGGTGCCGGAATGGCATTCATGGTCTCAGGCGCAGTCAGTTCTGTACCGGCGATGGCAGCAGTCTGGTCACTTGTCCAAAAACAGGTTTTCGCAGCCTATATCTGCTTGGGTGTTGGCGGAGCTATCATTTCAGGTGTGCTGTTTGAGATGCTTGTCTAAAAAGAAAAAGGAGCTCAAGTCCGTCCCCTGACTTAAGCCCCTGAAACTTCTTTACGTGCGGAAGAATTTCCTTCCACTCTCCTGGGGTTGGTAATCCCAGATATTGCCCGATGCGTTTTCCGCATTCTTGTTGGCTTCGGTGCTTCTCACACTCTTTTTGTTTTTGTTTGGCTCTTTGAGCTCTTTTATTGATCCGCACTTCGTTTGATGCGGTTTGGCAGGAGCGACGCAGCATCCGGGAGGAGAATAGATACCGCGTCTCTCCTGCAAGTCTTAGTGTTGTGTGATCCACTCGCGGGCGGCACGTTGTGCCTTGGCAATCTGATCTTTTGTCATATCCATCGCGATTTCTTCACGGCGGGCTTTTGCAAGTTCAAAACCCTGGAATGCAGCGATGTTGAACCATTTGTGCGCCGCAATCATATCTTCTTCGCCATCACGGCCGGTTGCATATACCAAACCCAGTTCAAACAGTGCTTCCGGTTTGTTGGTGGAAGCCATATCGGCATATGCTACCCCTGTAGCGTCAAAACGTGCCATTTTTTCCGTCCTCTTTATATCCGCCCGTTACATCGGGCATTGTTGTTTTCAGCCTGTTTTACAGTGACGCCGGGTTGATCCCGGTCTTGTTGTTCGATGGAGGCAGAATGTCTGGAAAGTTTGAAATCTGACTTAAACGGAATGCTTAACGCAAACAAAACAAATCAAAAATGAAATATGAAGTTAGGATTCGATTCACTTTCAAGGTTCAACAATTTCAAAAGGTTACAGGGAATTTTACCCTTGATTCAGGTTTGATTTTCAAGATTCCCGTAACCATCCTTCAGATTTATGATTCAAGTTTAAGTAAAATTGGCAGGAATTGATGCAACGAAAGATCGATCAACAAACCTCAATATACGAGGCAATAATTGTGAACAGGGCATTCCAAAACAAATATTGACGTTTACGTAAAAATCCGCTTTTTTGAGCCGGACGTTTTGGAGGACTAACATGAAAAAAACTATCTCAACTGTGTTCGCCGCTGGTCTGCTGCTTGCAACTTCCGTTCCTGCATTTGCCGATGTTATTGAAGGCAACTGGAAAACAGAAAGCGGTGAGACAGCAGCAATCTCAAAATGCGGTGGCTCATTTTGCATCCAGCTTAAAACCGGTAAATACGCTGGTAAGCGCATAGGCAAAATGAAAGGCTCTGCTGGCTCTTACACTGGCACTGTCACAGACCCTGCGGACAATAAGGAATATTCGGGATCGGCAAATGTTCGCGGTGCGAGCCTGAAACTAAAGGGGTGCGCACTTAAGATTTTCTGCAAAACGCAGAACTGGAAGAAATTGTAAGGCAGTTTCTTTTTTAGAGTTGAAACCCCGCTACGGCGGGGTTTTTTGTTATGGTCTGTGCCAAACCTTACAGCGAACCCATGTAACCCCGCTTATTTCAAAGTAATCCTCAGTTGCCACTTCGAATCCTGCTGACTTTGCTTGTTGCTCGGGACCTGCAAGTTCAGTGTTTGCATCAAATGTCCAACCCCAGGCTTGCGCTGGAAATACCTGCTCAAAGTCTGCACTGAAAAGAACATCGCCCCTTCCCGGGCTTTCAATATTTTCTCTGAATTTGCATCTGAGGCCAACCAAAAGAAGAGAGTGCTTTCTCGCAAAAGCAGACTGTTGTTTCATTTCAGTCTCGGTAATCCACTCATCACCCAGGAACTCTGCCAGAGAGTTTTGTGTCAAAAGGCAAAGCATCATGATGCTTGCAGCCCATTTGAGACACTTCATATTATCTCGCCTTCTGACCGAAGAGGACTTTCTGTTGATCTTCTTCTTTCATTGCTTTCTGCGTTGAACGGCGCTTTTCAATACCGATCTCCAAACCTTTGGAGACTGCTGGCCTTGCCCGCATCCGTTCAATCCATTCCTCAAGGTGTGGGAACTGCTTGATTTCCTGTCCCTGCCTTTCCCACAGGATAGCCCAGCCAATACAGGCCATATCTGCAATGGAATACTCGCCTGCGAGAAAATCCCGAGTTTCCAATTGTTTGTTCATCACGCCATAAAGTCGGTTCACTTCATTAGTATAACGCTCAATCGCATAGGGAACTTGCTCCGGTGCGTAGACGCGGAAATGGTGCGTTTGTCCCGCCATCGGCCCCAGGCCACCCATTTGCCACATGACCCACTGATCGACTTCAACCCGGGCTCGCTCGTCCGACGGGTAGAACTTATCGAACTTACGTCCCAAATATTGAAGGATTGCACCAGACTCGAAAACAGAAATTGACTCTCCGTCTGGCCCTTCAGGATCAATGATCGCGGGCATGCGGTTGTTCGGCGCGATCTTCAGAAAATCGGGATCAAACTGTTCACCTTTACCGATATCCACGTATTTGATTTCGTAAGGCACGCCCAATTCTTCAAGCATGATCGAAATTTTCCAGCCATTTGGTGTCGGCCAATAATACAGCTCAATGGGTTTTTTCTGGTTCATGGGAAGCTCCATCTGATTTCGCGCACAATAGCGTGTCATCGAGTAAGGGCAATCACTTCACGGTAATTTCAATACCGGTATGCTTTTTGCTAGAAGTACTCGCATGCGATTCCAACCCTTTGGTCAAAAATATCTCGATGATCCGCCTCGTTAAAAACCTGATTATTCTCTGCGTTTCAGGATCTGTAATTGTAGTTGGCGCTGGTTTCCTCGGAAAGGTTCATCCTGCTTTTGACACACTTTCCCATTTCAGAATGCATTTCTCGCTTTGCCTTTTGATAGCTTTTTTGGTGCTGGCATTCACTCGCCACAGATTCGTGGCCTCGTGTGCTTTGATCGCTGCAATCGTCGGCATCTACAAAAGCCAAACCGGTTATCCATGGTCCGCCGAACAAAAAATGAAAATTATGGAAAAGCCGGAATACTCACTTTTGCATCTCAACCTCCTCTGGAACCATGATGATCCCGCGCCGGTCGTAGAGTGGCTGGACAAGCAAAATGCAGACATCCTTTCACTCTCCGAATTGTCACATGTCTGGGAGCCACATATCGTGGGCCTGCACAGAAAGTGGCCTTTCATTTTTCATTGTCCTGAATACGGAAAGCGCGGTGGAGTTAGAATCTACTCCAAATGGCCGATGCGGTCTGATCATGACTATTGCGGTGTATACGGAACTTTGGGCATCACGTCAGTTGTTGCACCTAGCGGCGAAACATTGGAGGTCGCCTCCTTGCACCTTCGCTGGCCCTGGCCTGCCAGTGGACCAGCGCAGTTGGAGACGTTTGTTCCAAAGCTGAAAAATCTGTCCGACGATTTTCTGATCGCAGGAGATTTCAATGCAACGCCCTGGTCAAACACCGTTCAACGGTTTGCAACGTTGGGGAACCTCAAAACTGTACTCGGTATCGGCCCTTCATGGTTGTTTCGCGAGCTACCGTCCTGGTTGACGCGGTTCATTGGATTGCCAATTGACCATATCATGCATAAAGGTAGAGTTCATGTATTGAGCGCGGAACGCATGGAACATGTCGGTTCGGATCATTTTCCCATATTGGTCCGCTTTCAAATTTCCGATTGATGCATTTCGGCGCAGCTGGGAAAACAGCTCATCGGTTTCCTGTGCAGACTGACAATTTGCAAAACCCGCCGATTTCGTTAGTCTTGAAGTCAATGGGGGGCTGACCAGCAATATCCAATGGGAGGTTCATAAATGGCGGTATCAGAGATTCTTTCGGAAAAGGGCGGGAACGTTATTACCATAGAGCAGCAGACTACACTGGAGGAAGCTGCGAAAATTCTGTCGAACAACAAAATCGGCGCATTGGTGGTGGTCACCGAAAGCGAACAGGTTTGCGGCATTGTATCCGAACGCGACATTGTGAGAGACATTGCGAACGCAGGCGCAAATGCTCTGGAAAAAACTGTCTCTGAATGCATGACCCATCGGGTGGTTTCATGCTCGTCAGATGATCTCATTGATACATTGATGGAAAAAATGACCGAGGGGAAGTTCCGTCATTTGCCTGTAATCGACAATGGGGTTTTGAAAGGGATCATTTCTATCGGCGATGTGGTGAAACGCAAGATTGAGCAGGCTGAACGCGATGCCGAGGAAATGAAACGCTATATCGCTGGATAAAAAAGGCCGGACAACGCCGGCCTTTCACATTCATTCTGTTTGCAAATTTACATGTTTGGATAAACCGGGCCCTCGCCACCTTGTGGCACTGTCCAATTGATGTTCTGGTTCGGATCCTTGATGTCGCACGTTTTGCAGTGAACGCAGTTTTGGTTGTTAATGACGAAAACCGCGTCTTCAGCCTCGGCTTCTTTTCCAAGCGGAATCGCATCACCTTTCGAATCTACCCATTCATACACAGCTGCCGGACAATAACGTGTAGACGGCCCCGCGAACTTATGCAGTTCCGATTGCTTTTGTTTGTCGAGATCAGCAACTTTCAAATGAACCGGCTGATTTTCTTCGTGGTTTGTACCGGACAAGAATACGGATGAAGAACGATCAAAAGTAATTTTTCCATCGGGCTTGGGATAAGCGATCGGCTCATGCATATTGGCAGGTTCAGTTGCCTGATAATCGGCCTTTTCGTGCTTCATCGTACCAAACGGGGACCATTTGAGAATAATGTTACACCACATATCAATGCCGGAAAGCATCATTCCCTTGATTGAACCATATTTCGTAACAAGCGGTTTAACGTTTCGGACCGGTTTCAAGTCTTTGCCGATATCACTTTCACGCCAAGCTTCCTCGTAAGAGGCGAGTTCATCATTGGAACGACCGCCGGCAATGGCCTCAGCCACATGTTCCGCAGCAAGCATACCGGAAAGCATCGCATTATGAGAGCCTTTAATCCGTGGTACATTCACAAAACCAGCCGCACAGCCCAAAAGCGCGCCGCCGGGGAATGAAAGCCGGGGCACAGACTGCCAACCGCCCTGGGTTATCGCACGAGAACCATAGGAAATACGCTTGGCTCCTTCCAGCAGTGGAGCAACAGATGGATGTGTTTTGAATCGCTGGAACTCTTCAAAAGGTGACAGGTATGGATTTTTGTACCCCAGAGCGACAACATAACCGACGTAAACCTGATTGTTTTCAATATGGTAGATAAACGAGCCACCATCCTGATCAGAATTTAACGGCCAACCAAGTGAGTGTTCAACAGAACCTTGCTTGTGTTTGGATGGATCGACTTCCCACAATTCTTTGAAGCCAATGCCAAATTTTGGCGGGCTGGCGTCTTTCGCAAGATCAAATTTCTCGATCAATTGCTTTGAAAGAGACCCGCGAGCACCTTCTGAGAACAGTACGTATTTTCCGTGAAGTTCCATTCCACGTTCATGCATTGGGCCTGGAGTGCCGTCTCTCTGAAGACCCATGTCACCGGTAGCAACACCTTTTACCGCACCGTTTTCATCATAGATAACTTCAGCAGCGGCAAACCCAGGATAGATTTCCACTCCAAGGCCTTCAGCCTTTTCAGCCAACCAGCGACAGACATTCCCAAGAGACACAATGTAATTGCCATGGTTATGCATAAATTTGGGCATACCGAAACCGGGTAATTTTTTCCGGCTACCTTCTGTCATGAAATAAAAAATGTCATCGGTTACTGGAACCTGGAAAGGATGACCATTTTCTTTTTCCCAATCCGGGATAAGGCGATTAACAGCAATCGGGTCGATTACGGCCCCTGACAGGATGTGCGCCCCTACTTCAGGCCCTTTCTCCAGAACAACTACTTCAAGATCAGCATTGAGTTGTTTGAGCTTGATCGCTGCAGAAAGGCCTGCAGGACCTGCTCCTACAATAACCACGTCAAATTCCATGCTTTCGCGTTCCGGCATCTCTTCGGACATTCTAAACTCCAATATCGGTTAATGCGCATCTGGCATCTTTTAGCTGGCTGCCCTTTTAGCACGACTATTCTTACGTGCCACGTCAATTTTGACGCATTTTCATTGTGAATCCACGACACTTTCATATGCATCGAGCAGCCCATGCTGTATCATCTACTAATGGAAAATACGCAGGAAATTCTGGAATGGTATGTCGAGGCAGGCGTTGATGTTCTGCTGGAAGACGTGCCCGTAAACAGATTTGAGGAGTTACCACCTGCGCCGGCGAAAAAAAATCAAGGTGAAACGCTTGCCGCCAAGCGGTTGAATGAGCGTGCGCCTCCCGCACCACCAAGGATTGTTCAAACAGAAGCTGCCGTTCCTGACGCGAACGCGATTGAAAATGCAAAGCAAATCGCGCATTCGGCCAATACACTCGAAGAACTAAAGCTGGCTTTGGCTTCCTTTGAAGGCTGTAACCTAAAACGGACTGCGAAAAACCTGGTATTTGCCGACGGCAACCCGAACGCTGATATCATGTTCATTGGTGAAGCGCCTGGTCGCGATGAAGACATACAAGGTTTGCCGTTTGTAGGCAGGGCGGGGCAATTATTGGATAAAATGCTAGCAGCGATCAATCTTGACCGAGGCAGCACCTATATCTCGAATGTCATACCTTGGCGGCCACCCGGCAATCGAACACCAACCCCACAAGAGACAGAGATTTGCCGGCCTTTTATAGAAAAGCATATTGAACTCGTTTCACCCAAACTGGTTGTTTTGCTCGGCGGTTCATCTGCAAAAACTCTTTTGAAGACCTCTGATGGGATCATGAGACTGCGTGGCAAGTGGAAGGAAGTCGATGTAGATGGCAGTGCTGTGAAAGCCATGCCAACGCTTCACCCGGCTTACTTATTGCGTCAGCCTGCACAAAAACGTTTGGCTTGGCAGGATTTACTTCAAGTCCAAAAAGCCTTGTTAGCCAATTGAGAATTTTCTTTACCCGAGACAACATTCAACCTAACCTTACGTCAAAAATATCCAGGAGGGTTTGATATGCCGACGCGATGTGTAGTCCGCAATGCTTTTTTTTGCGTCGTGACAATTGTTTTAGCCGCGTCGTTTTTGACAGTCACACCTTCTACAACTCATGCACAGTTCACGATAGAAATCGGCATATCGCGAGACAAGGCAGTGCGGGCAATGTTGAACAACGGCTATAGTCAGATCAATGTCGTGCGCAAAGGATTTAAGACTGTCCGCGCACAGGCATGTTTGAATGGGAAGAAATATCTTGTTCGAGTAGATGACAAATACAATGTATCAAATCAGCAGGATCTCGGATTTTGTCGGGGCACTGTTACCGCAAAGGCATTGGAACAAAATCTGATCAATAGCGGATATGAGCGTGTGGTGATTGAACGCCAGAATGGCCAGTTTATCGCGATTGGCTGTTTAAACGGGACTCGTACGAGAATTACCTATTCCAGTCAGGGGGAAATTTTACGCCGTAGAAACATAGGCCAGTGCCGAGAAATATTTGAACCCAATGATGTACGGAAAGTATTACGAGACGCGGGCTATAACCGCATTCGTTTTCTTGACCGACAATTGCCTTGGTATCGGGCCGAAGCCTGCCAAAACAATACAAAATTCGAGTTGTTGCTTACCCGTTACGGACAAATCCGTCGATCTGATGTAATTGGCCAGTGTGCACCAGAATTACGCGCGAGAGATTTAAGAGCATTTCTGAGAAACAAGGGGTATAGCCAAATCGAGATTATCGATGACAGACTTCCCGGATATCAAGTCGCAGCGTGTTTTAACAATGACCGTTTCGATTTAGAACTCAGCCGTTATGGCGACATCACTTCACGGCAACCCATCGGTAAATGCCGAACACGCATGAACGAGGATGAAATTGCAAGACTGCTACGCTCTGAAGGGTTTACTCGAATTAGTGTGAAGCGCCAGAACAATGGTAATTTCAATGTTTCAGCATGTCTTGACGGATATCAGAAATTTGCGGTGCTTTCCCGATTTGGGGAATTGGTCTCAGAACGGGACGGCAATCGCTGTCAGTCGCAGAGAATTTCTGAGATTTTTCAAACACTAAAGGAAGGCGGCTTTAGAAAAAACAAAATTTTCTCTGAAAGTTGCCGTCGCGGACGGAAAATCAGAATTGAGTACAATTTCAGTGGCGACGAAATTGGAAGACAACGAATTGGTGGATGTTAGATGCTCACGGGCGCCTTGAAATGCCACGCTGTCATGTGAATATTTCATCAGTTTCATACTTTTGAAATTTCACCCTGAGATTTCACCCTATTTTTCCAACCCTGCCCAAGTGTATGATTTATCCTTTTTCATCAGATACTTAGCATCTTTCCTTTTTTTATTCGATTCCTGTTTTCTGCGATTGCGACTCCGTCACATCCATGTCACATTAACCTATCGTTAAACCTAGGAGGGAGGACACGATGTCTATCAAACCACCCCTGATGGATCTGCCGATCAAGACGGCAGACTCAGGATTCTACAGAGGCTTCAGCGTGAATGTTGCAGTCGTCAGTAAGATAATAATTAGTGTACTGGTTGTCTGGTGTATTGTCTGGCCACAAGAAGCCGGAACGATCCTGGGTGAATGGAACCAGACTATTCTCAGAAACTTTGCCGCTTGGTACATTTGGGTCGTCACCCTGTTTGTGATTGTTTGCATTGGATTAGCGATCTGGCCAGCGGCAGGGCGTCTCAATCTTGGTAAAGACGGCGAGAAACCGGAGTTCTCGAACTTCTCCTGGTTCTCAATGATGTTCGGCGCTGGCATCGGCGTCGGCATGCTCACATGGGCGGTCGCAGAACCCGTTGCCCACTTCAAGAATAATCCATCTGTGATCCAGGGAATCACAACATCTCTTGGAGCAGATAATGTGCGGGAAGCTTATGTTTGGTCGTTCCTTCACTGGGGACTGGGCGCATGGGCATGTTATGCTATAGCAGGACTAGGCCTTGCATTCTTCAGTTACCGTCGTGGTCTTCCTTTAACAATCCGTTCTTCTCTGACACCGCTTTTTGGTAAGTCGCTTTCTGGTTCATTAGGACATTTGATCGACATCGTTGCAGTGGTTGCGACCATTCTAGGTGTGGCACAAACCTTAGGATTCGGCGTCGATCAGTTTGTCGCAGGCCTTACCCGAATTGGCATTGGCGGTCTGGTTCATGCTGACGGTGCAGTGAATGCAGCAGGTGAAAGCATTGCTGGAACAGTGAATACACTCGGTATCATCGTTGCCCTGCTCTTCATCATGGGCGCTTCAACGCTGTCCGCGCTGTCAGGTGTTGGCAAAGGCATTAAATGGCTATCAAACATCAACATGGTTCTATCGATCGTGCTGCTTGGTTTCTTCATCATCTTTGGCGCAACATGGTTTGGCGCAACTGCCTTCTTCGTAGGTATTTGGGACTATTTGATTGCGCTGCCATTCCTAAGCTTCAACGTCTACACATCAGATGGTGTAGAAGGCAGTGAGGCATTCCTCCTGGCACAATGGCAAGGTTGGTGGCCGGTGTTCTACTGGGCCTGGTGGATTGCGTTTGCCCCATTCGTTGGCTTGTTCCTCGCGCGTATCTCGCGCGGTCGTTCAATCCGCGAATTTGTTCTAGGTGCAATGATTGTTCCATCTTTGATGTGTTTCGTCTGGTTCTCATGGGCTGGCGGCACAGCGGTTGATCTGGAACTCAATGGCGCTGCAAACGGGATTATTCTGGACGCAGGAAATGGTGATAAAATCTTCGCCATGACAGAATTCATGTTGGCGCCAATTGCCCAAATCCTGGCTTGGGGCATGGCGGTTCTCATTGTGGTCTTGTTGATGACATTCCTGGTGACATCAGCTGACTCTGCGGTATTGATCGTGAATACCATCAATGCAGCAGGAGATGAGGGACCAAAGGCTCGCCCACATATCATTTTCTGGGGCTCCGCGCTCGCACTTGTTGTGGGTGGACTGCTTATATCAGGTGGCACGGGAGCTATCCAGACTGCGATGGTGATTGGGGCGTTGCCTTTCTCCATTGTGATGGCGCTGATGTGTATTGCACTCATCAAGGCCATTTATAATGACGGACGGCGTGAAGCTGCTGGCGTGCAAACAATTTCAGGCGCTACTGCACCAGCCGAGTAAGCTAATCAAACTATTACGAACGGCCCGCTTTGGCGGGCCGTTTTTGTTTTCTGCATAGCTCATAAACTGTCATGCAAAATTAGCATTTGTATTTCCCCTTTTTTGATGACAGAGGCGAGTGATAAACATCGTTTCAGCAAGCCGAATGGGAAGTTGTCCATGGCCCGTCAGTTGTTACCTGTCCTCGCACTTTTCATGAGCACTATTTTCCTGCTGGTTGGTGGTGGCTTGCAAGTGGTTCTATTGCCGATCCGTGGGCAAATGGAGGGTTTCACCGCATCTCAAATCGGCTTTATTGGAACCGGTTGGGCCATAGGCTTCACACTTGGCTGTGTTCTAGTTCCACATCTGGTACGCCGCGTCGGACATGTACGTACCTTCAGCGCCTTGGCTGCCCTATTGGGGACCAGTGTCTTGCTAAACGGGCTCGTGGTTGAGGCATATAGCTGGATTGTCTTGCGAGCGCTTGCAGGTTTCTGCTTTGCAGGATCTTATATGATCATCGAGAGCTGGCTCAATGAAGGCATCAGCGATGATATGCGTGGAGCCATGTTCTCGGTCTATATGATTATCTCCCAGAGCGCCTTTATGGCTGGCCAGTATTTGATTGTGTTTGCTGATCCTTCCACCGAAACCCTGTTTATGATTGGCGGAATTCTATACTGCATTGCAGTGCTGCCAACCGCACTTTCCAAAGCCCGTTCACCTGCCCCGTTGACGCAGGTCAAGATTGACTTGAAAGGCATGTTCGTCAATTCACCGGCAGCGTTTGTCGGGTCGCTGATCGCAGGCGTATTGGCATCATCTTTTCAAAGCTTCGGTCCGGTTTTCGGAGTGAGTGAAGGCCTTTCTTCAACCAACATCGCCAACATGATGGCTTTGGTAATGGCAGGTGCAATCCTGTTTCAATATCCTCTTGGCAAGCTTTCGGACCGCGTCGATCGACGCTATGTCATGGTGGGCCTGTCAATCGCAGGTGCACTCGTCGGCTTCCTAATCTCGGGCTATAATGTCGATGGCGAAAACCCGGACCTGATTTTCTTTCTGCTCATGATGCTGCTTGGTGGATTTGTGTATCCGATCTATGGCCTGGTAAATGCTCATGCCAATGACCACGCCGACCCGGAAGACTTCGTCAAAATATCTTCAAGCCTTCTGATTCTCTACGGCATCGGCAACATGATTGGTCCACTGGTCACAGGGCCAGCGATGCAATTGTTTGGCAATAATGCACTGTTCCAGATGATTGGTCTTTCGCACCTGCTGCTGGCTATTCACATGAGTTATCGCATCACCAGACGTGAAGCCCCGGATTCAGAAGAATCCATGGATTATCAGGTTGGACCGGTTGCTACTGTAGGTTTGTCCACCGAAACCTATGCACTTGATCCGCGTTCAGATGCCGAGACCTATATGTCGGATAACGAAGACGAGGTTTCTAACGAACCAGAAGACAAAGAGGCAAACTAGCTTGTATCTTATTTGCCTTGGATTGCCTCCCATAACCGTGACGGTGTGACCGGCATGTCTATCTCCGTGATGCCATACTCTCGTCTCAGCGCATCAATTACAGCATTCATGACTGCAGGTGTGGCCCCAATGGTACCCGCTTCTCCTGCACCTTTGATGCCAAGCGCGTTGGTGGTAGACGGCACATTACGGGTCTCAAAATCAAATCCCGGAACTGCATCGGCTTTTGGTACATTGTAATCCATAAAGGATGCAGTAAGCAGCTGCCCTTCATCATCATAGACAACCCGCTCGGTGAGAACTTGACCAATACTCTGGGCAATACCGCCATGAACCTGGCCTTCAAGCAAGACCGGGTTCAGCGTCACGCCAAAATCGTCAACAACCGTATATTTAATAATTTCCACGACGCCGGTTTCCGGATCTATCTCGACCTCGCAAATGTGTGTGCCGTTCGGATACGTTGCTTCTGCCTGTTTGAATTCACCTTCACCTTTCAGTTCGTCGGGGTCCTTCGCTGCTGCAGCAATGTCAGCGAATGAAATCACCCTATCGGTTCCGACAATTCTGGCCTCGCCGTCTTCCAATTCAATATCTGCTGCAGAGGCTTCGAGTTCCTCAGCTGCAATAGTTTTGATTTTTTCAGCAAGCTGCTCACTTGCCCGGCTCACAGACACACCTCCCAATGGGATTGAACGGGAACCGCCGGTTCCGCCGCCATTTTCAAGCTCATCGGTATCTCCCTGCCGCAACTGGATTTTCTCATAATCAAGACCCAGTTTTTCTGCAGCCAACTGAGTATATGCAGTTGCATGGCCTTGGCCATTTGATTGTGTACCAATCTTGAGATCCACGGTTCCATCAGTATTCAATTCAATAAATGCGGGTTCAGAGCCTGCGAAAGCACATGCTTCAATATACGCCCCCATGCCTATACCCCGAATTTTTCCGGCTTCTTTCGCGGCACTCAGCCGGTCTTCGAACCCGGACCAATCGGCCCGTTCCATGCAGAGTTCCATATGTGCCTGGTATTCACCAGTATCGTACATGCGTCCACCGGGAGTGGTGTACGGCAACTGCTCCGGCTTGATTAGATTACGGCGACGGATTTCGTCGGGCGACAAGCCCAACTCAAATGCACATTTGTCCACTAGTCGCTCAAGAAGGTATGCAGCCTCGGGTCGACCTGCGCCGCGATAAGCATCCGTTGGAACGGTATTTGTATAACTTCCACGAATGCGCACCGCCATCGTCTCTATGTCGTAAAGGCCCGTGGTCATGGTGATGCCAAGATACGGAATGAAAGGGCCAAAGGAGTGGAGATATGCCCCCATTGCGGCGATGAGATCCACGTCCATTGCGAGAAACTTGCCGTCTTTGTCCATTGCCATTCTGGCAGTCACCACATTGTCGCGACCTTGTGCATCGCTGACAAAGTGTTCTCCTCGATCAGAGGTCCATTTGACCGGTCGCCCCAGCTTCTTGGCGGCAAATAGGCACAATGGGTATTCACGGTAGCAGAAAACCTTCGTACCAAATCCTCCGCCTACATCGGGCGTCATCACATGAAGTGTTTCGACATCAACTCCCATCACGCCTGCAAGCGCGCGCCGCATGCCAAAGACGCCTTGCGAACCAACCGTTACGTCATAGCGATTTTTCCCTTCATCCCACGATGCCTGACACGCGCGGGTTTCCATGTAATTGGAGATAACGCGATTATTGACAATGGTCAGCTCGGTAACCTGGTCAGCACTTTTGAAGAGTTCATCTGTCTTTTCCCGGTCACCCATAAAGTGGGTAAATGCGAGATTTTTGTCTCCGTCTGAATAGACATCCGGGCTGCCATCATCGAGGGCAGCTACTGTGTCCACAACAGCAGGCAACATTTCAAAATCAACGTCAATCATCTCCGCAGCATCTCGCGCAATTGCTACAGAGTCAGCGACGATGAATGCAATTGCATCCCCAACATGCCGAACAATGTTGTCGCACAAAATTGGAATATCCCGGTTGGAGCTCATACTACCATCCGGTTGTTTCAACGGGATCAGACAGGGGATTGGATTCAGTTCTGACACGTCGGCAGCTGTCAAAACCACATGTACTCCCGGAACATTGTTGGCATCTGATGTATCATTGATCTTGAAACGGGCATGCGCCATTGGAGACCGGAGAACATAGCCGTGAAGCACATTCTCGGCGTACTTGTCATCGGTGTATTGGCCCTTGCCAGTGATAAATGCGTTGTCTTCTTTTCGCAGGACTGATGCGCCCATACCAAATTTGGCGTGTGTCACTTCGTTCATGTGAGGTTCCGATGATTGGGGTTTGCCTTGGCCGTGGGCCGTAGTCATGAATATAGGGAATATCTGCTATGCGTCGAGACATAAACCGCACAAAAATCATCAAGTCCGCTTGCTAATGCATGATCCGAGTGCGAAGTTGGCTTCTGGTTATCTCATGTTCTCGACTCTTATTCCCCAACGGTTTTACTCTTTACCTGGCAACGTGCAGGGTGGCATTATATTGATGTTTGCCGCTGCAGGTTTCTCGACAATGATTGCGCTGATCAAGCTTGCTGGTGAGAACTTGCATGTGGCTCAGATATTGTTGGTACGGCAAGTCATCATGGGGGTCATTCTTGCCCCGGCGATTTTTAGAGGCTTTCCTGGCAGTCTTAAAACCAATCATCTGGGCCTCCAACTTCTGCGAATTGTGCTTGCCCTCATTGCGATGGGGTTTGGATTTACCGCTGTGGTCAACATGCCTCTGGCAGATGCAACGGCTATCGGGTTCGCAAAAAGCTTCTTCGTCACAATCTGCGCGATCTTTATCTTGAACGAGGTAATAGGGGTCAGACGGTGGGCTGCGGTGATCATCGGCTTTCTTGGTGTCTTGATCATCCTGCGCCCTGGAACGGATTCGTTCACAATTTACGGTGTGTACGCTTTGATTGGTGCGGCCGGTGCTGGGACTGTCATGGTGGTTATCCGTCTGCTGACCAGAACTGAAAGCGCCACGACCATCATGACCTATCAGGCTCTTGGTGTGGGCCTTGCTGTTGCGATTCCGGGAATCCTTTTATGGAAATGGCCCACAACCTATGAATGGTATTTGCTCATTGGCATGGGACTGATTTCATACGTCGCGCAGATGTTCAACATTCTGGCCTACAAGTACGGTGAAGCGTCTGTGATGGCTTCACTTGACTATGTAAGGCTTATTTACTCCGTGATTTTCGGCTACTTTCTGTTCAGCCACAGTCCGGATCTCTGGACGCTTCTCGGTGCAGCGGTCATTATCGGCGCATCAATTTACACAATCCATCGTGAAGCACAAAACAAGCAGGTTCTCATCCGAACTGCAGAAGGACGAGGTAAGATCGGTTAGCGTTTTCGCAACGTAAAAACCTGTTTCAAAAGACCCTTGGTCGATCCGTTATCAGCCCCGTCAGATGTTTCACCCTCAATCAATTTCTCAATAGATTTCCCCAGCTGCTTTCCTAGCTCCACGCCAAATTGATCAAAGGAATTCACGTTCCATATCACACCCTGCACGAAGACCTTATGTTCATAGAAAGCCATCAACATCCCCAGTGTTTTGGGATCAAGGCTGGGATAGACGAATGTGCAGCTTGGCCTGTTTCCAGGAAATACCCGATGCGGATTTCCTTCCGCTTCTTCCAATGTTTGTCCCTTCATCAAGGCTTCACTTTGAGCAAAGCAATTCGCGATCAATAGTCGATGCTGATGATCAAGGCCCGCTTCATGCCCACGCGCAGCGACCAAAAAATCGCATGGGATAACTTCGGTACCCTGATGCAGGAGTTGATAGAAAGCATGCTGGCCGTTAGTACCCGGCTCGCCAAAAACAACGGGGCCGGTTTTACCACTCACCTGTTCGCCGTCATGCGTTTTGCCCTTGCCGTTTGATTCCATATCAAGCTGCTGCAACCAGCGAGGAAAATGGGCCAGTCGATTGTCATATGGCAAAAGTGCCATCGCGGGAAATTCGCAGACATTGCGATGCCATATTCCCAGGAGCGCCATCATGATCGGAATGTTCTCTCTGACTGGAGCTGATCTGAAATGTTCATCAGCGAGCCGACCACCGTCGAGAAACTCGTGAAATGCGTCTGCACCAATCGCTATCATCACCGGCAAGCCAATTGCCGACCAGACTGAATATCTGCCCCCGACCCAATCCCAAAATCCGAAGGTCCGCTCGTCGGGAATACCGAAAGACTGGGTGGCTTGAAGATTAGTGGACACTGCGCAAAAATGCTCCTCAGCACTTTTCCCAACTGTTTCGCGAACCCAGTTCATCGCGGTCGCAGCATTCGTCATTGTCTCCTGGGTTGTAAATGTTTTCGACGCCACAATGAAAAGAGTTGCGGTTGGATCAAGCCCATCGAGAGTATCGATAATGTCAGCCCCATCGATGTTGGAAATGAAATGGACTTTTGGACCGTCACAGTATGGCAACAATGCACTCGCGACCATGTTCGGACCAAGGTCAGAACCGCCAATTCCTATATTTACGATGTCAGTAACCCGGTTTCCTGAAACTAGATATTCACCTGCACGAACAGCGTCAGAAAACTCAGCCATGCGTGACAACACTGCAAGCACTTGAGGCACCACGTTTTCGCCATCGACAAGCACCGAAGCTTCAGGACTAGCGCGCAATGCCGTGTGGAGCACCGCCCTCCCCTCAGTGGCATTGATCTTGTGACCTGCGAACATACGATCCCGTTTTGCCTCCACCTCACCAGACTGAGCGAGCTTCGCCAGATCGCCAATCGCCGGTTCATCCAGGCAAGTCTTAGAAAAATCAAACAACAGATTTTCAAGCCGAAGCGACATATTGTCAAAACGGTTTGGATCGTCAGCAAACATCTGACGCATAGACTGATCTTTCAATCGGCCCCAGTGCTGTGAGAGGTGATCGTAGCAATCGGCCAAAGGATCATTTTTGTTGCTTTGAACCATCGCGGATTTTGACACCTGAAATAATTGCTTTACTTGTGCAACGATAGAGGATTCGAGCGAAGACGGAAACCGTTCATGCGTACACAACAAGCCCAGGCCATTCACCTTAAAGATTATCGCGAGCCCGATTATTGGGCCAAGGTCGTTGATCTCGATTTCAATCTACATGCTGAAACGACGCTTGTGACGTCGACTATCACATTTGAACGGAACAAGTCAGCGAAATCCGGATCAGCGCTCATTCTTGACGGGGATGAACTGAAACTGATTTCTGTGGCAGTCGATGAAAAACTGCTCGCTGCGGCTGAATATGTCGAAACGCCAACATCTCTGACAATCACCAAGCCGCCAGCCAAGCGCAAGTTTGATGTAACAATCGTCACAGAGATCAATCCCGCTGCAAACACAAAACTCATGGGCCTTTATCGCTCAGGCGGAAATTTCTGCACACAATGTGAAGCAGAAGGATTTCGGCGAATAACATTTTACCCGGATCGTCCCGATGTGCTGGCTATTTTCACGACGCGCATTGAAGCGGACAAATCTGAGAACCCTATTTTGTTGGGAAATGGCAACCCTGTGAAGAAAGGTTCTGCGGGCAAGGGGCGGCACTATGCGATCTGGCACGATCCACACCCAAAACCGAGCTATCTGTTTGCACTTGTTGCAGGTGACCTTGGTTCAATTCAAAAGAATTTCAAAACCGTATCCGGCCGTAAGGTCAAACTTGGTATCTATGTCGAAAAGGGCAAGGAGGAAAACGCGCAGTATGCAATGGATGCACTCATCCGATCGATGAGATGGGACGAGGAAGTATTTGGCTGTGAATACG
>JAAUYH010079979.1_pt1 | contig 24102 bp, 21 predicted proteins | sample 7278061 | NCBI WGS metagenome assembly JAAUYH01 (sample SAMN14350203, study PRJNA611818) | marine sediment metagenome | isolation source: surface marine sediment (0.6m) | place: French Polynesia: Moorea | collected 2018-08 | reverse complement strand
CCTCGCCAGCTGTCAGCAGTACGACTGTTAGCACTCCTACCCGTTACACTGTCATGCAGTAGCCGTTACAGTAATTACACTATTCTAGTCTTTATAAACCTCGCCGCCGGCCTCGATAAAGGCCACCGGTGATCCCACCTTGAGCCGCACCTCCGTGTTTCCTTCATGTTGCTTTCCTCCCCTAGGGGATTGCACTACATGGGTGCGTCGAATAATATCACATAATTCCATATGGAAATTTAAAATTAGCAATACCGATGCAATTAGAACCTCCATGCGCGGATACAACAAAATAATTCTTAATTTTTCTGACTGGTGCTTTGTGTACGATAAATTTTTTGTAGGTATTGTGTTAAATGATACTGCACAGAGATCCAGTGGAACCATTATCGATCATTATTCCAGAGAACCAATCTTCTGGATATCTTAGTTCTTAGGAACTGGCATTCCTGTGACCATTTTTCTTTCTACAGTATTGTGCAAACGTACTAGTTTCAGAACAAAAGAAAATATGTCGATTTTGTGTGTCCATGGATTCTTCATAGAAATTTTCTGAGGCATAAAAACGATTAATGTCGGTTTGTTTCTCCATGAACATACTTTCGTCTACCTTCTTCGATATTCCATTTGCAATAGTGCGAAAATCGTAATCCGGGGGTTCCTTCATGGTCGCTATCGTAATCATTAGATTGATCAGAATTGTCACTATGATCGTCCAATTTTAGGTAGTACGACCGAAGGTAGGATTTTTGCTTTCTCGCATTCATTTCTCCAATTTCTTTGAGACGTTCTTCTCGGTAATCTGCCTTGTTTTGATTCTTACAGTCTTTGTAGAAATGTTCCTGTGATCCACATCCGGTACACCGCATGACTTCGCCGTTCTTCATTGGATTTCGATTTGGAATCTGGTTTGCCCCATCGTCTGTTTTCCACAGAAGTGGCCAAAGATTCGTTTGTTAGACTTTCTCATTCATTCGGTCATGCTTGATGATGGAGTTCAGAATTTTTCCGTAAAGTTTTTCGGAAGTTGAATTCTGCTCATTATCGTCTGCTCATCTCCAAAATGGTTCATCATGTAAGGCATGACGGTAGAAATCACAAAGCATGATATCGTTGAAGTATGGAGAACCGAATATGTTTTGTAATCATAGAGCTTGTTTTTTCAACGCTCAAAGGATCTTTGAGTAGATTCTCCAGGTCTTTGAACGTCTTCTAACATAATATCGACCCATTTTTTTTCGCCAGCGTAATAAACTTGGGTGTTTCGAGTCGTTTTCCAACTATTCTGATAATAGTAGACGCGTTTCTGAAGTCCGAATTTTCGTCGAAATCTTTGACGTGGTCAATATAGTCGCTTTGAACGTCGTCCACCAGAGAGAATGGTAAAATTTTTATCCTGATGCTGGTAGTAGCCCCGAATAGGTTCATAGCGTGGGAATACATTCTCACATATTCGTCTGTTGTGTACCGTTTATCCAACGGGCCAGACCACTTGTTTTCAGGTCTACTGAAATGTTGAATTTCGAGTTTCAAGGATGACGAAGAAGATTTTCTTTTCTCTATTCTGCCAAAACCTTGTTCAGAATCAGAACTTTTGTCATCCGAAGAATCTGAGGATCCAGCAGAATCGTCTGGGAAATATCTTTTTTTGACTTCTTCGATGAATTTCCTTTACTCTTTTCGATCCTCTCCTCCTTGTTTTTCTGTATTCACCAGAGCTGGAGCTCTCCGAAGGTTCCGGAGGGCTTGGCGGGCCCATACGAATCTTCTTTTCGTGTTTCCCTCACGTCTTGATCCAATCTCTTTCCACTTCTCGACAAACTGCTGTAGAATACTCTGACTGGTTTTCAGACTCATATCCATTTGGCTGTTCTACAAAAGCTTGTTTTTCAGGCTTACCAGCAATAGAAGTACTCTTGATAGAGAAACCACGGTGGTCGTATCTTCCGGTTTGTATCAATTTCGGGAACTGTGGTACGAACTTTGGCTTGATTTCTGGAGTAATTAGTCCGTCGTTCTCGGGCCTTCGATTAATTTATCGATAGAAATCAATCAATGCATCTGAGCACGATCTCTTTCCAACAACGAACAGACCGTCATGTTCTAATTCAATAGCTAGGTCTGGAGGATGCACGTAGTGAATGCTAGCCAAGTTTTGTTTGGGCCAAAATTGCGAACTAGTTAAAATTGCAAGAATAGGTCGCTTTTTGAATTCCAAATTTTCCCTCTCGTCATCAACAATTAGAGTGGTTTCGTTAATCAAATCGATGATTTCTGGATTAGACTCATTTCTTGACAATGCTTGAGTAATTGGAGTGCGTTTCGACCGATTTCTTGGTGAATAAGCAAAATTTTCATTGTCAGGAAATGTAATTGTTTTGATTTCATTAATTGCAATATTATCCATAATAGTATTAACTTCGCGATTATTCTTGGGTTCAACATCGGGTGCGTTGATAGTATTGTTTTCAAGTTTCTTCTTGTCACGTTCAATATTAAAATCTTCTTCAAGATTTCGCACAACGTTGGAAGAAAATTCTTTTTCAGGTGCAAGAGATTTCAACTTCAGGTCAGCAGGTTTAGCTTCAGAAAATATTTTGTAATTTTTATTATTTGAAGAGATTTTCTTTGGTTCTTGCCTTCGGAAACTCTTGTGCTTCTCCGTAGAACTTGATTGTTGTTGTCGTTTAGAATTCGTGCTTTTTTCTTTATTTTCAGCCTCGTCCATGTTCAAATCCAGTGCTTTAACTTAGCGCATGAGCCAACTCACAGAAAGTAAGAACTTACAAGTGTCGGAACACTGAAGACGAGAGGTTCAAAGATAGATAAATTTTTGTGGGCTTTGAGACAAACCGTACTAACGAGATGGAAAGCGTTGGGCTGTTGAATTCGAGTAGCGAGGGGCTGTGTAGATCGATTTCTTCAGGGGTAGTTGTTGGGTCGATTTCTCGTTTACTTCAGTTGTCTGACTAGAAGAGCTTCGGTCTACGCGCTGCTCTACTTTTATACTACTCGATATATTTAGTGTCCAGCATTATTACTGTATGTCATACATACAATAATTAAACTGCCTGCCTTATTCTTTTTGTGCACCGTGTGCAAATCCTTACATCCTTATGGTGATATTGTGCACAGGTGTATTAAGTGTATGTATCACACTCAGAGTGTTATTCACGGTACTGTACTACACAAATACGCCGGATGTTTCACTCACACATCGCATGACGACTGATGCACAGCGGTTCTGGGAAGATGACTCTAGCGACGAAGACCGCCCTACGCCCGCATTTCCTGTTGATGATGATAATACTTTCACTGAGAATGATGGTCAGTTGCCAGCAACTGCGGCGGAATATCTCCAAATCGTACGAAGACATGCCGCGACACTGCCAAAAGTATTCGTATCATCTAAAACGCCATACGTTCAAGTTGTAAACAACCCAGCATTGTCTGTAACAAAGCTAGCACATACCCCACCATCCTTGCGTCCGTCACCAAATTGGGCACGCGAGCAAATCCTCAAGTTTTCTCGACTCCAGCGGCGCACGTTCAATATACAATACACTAAGACATCGCCTTCAACCAAGACGGAATGGGTTGACCTAATCTGCGGCGACAAAGTCCATAATGACTTTGTCAAAGCTGCTGATTTTAAAAGTATTGCTGTTGCTATTTCCGCTTTCGACGAATTGTTACCTTGTATTCAACGTGACTATGAAGAGGCAAACGGAATGGCTGTGCGTGATGCAATTCTTGCTGGATGTCGTGCGCAGTGGCTATATGCTCTATTAACGCGGTTGCATCTGTGCGTATTCACTCAATTTTTCGATATTAATTGAATCACTGACACGACTTCCGTTGTCTGAAGACCTCTCGATGGCGCAACTGCAGGTACACTTCGTTCAATCCTTCGTAAACTCACATTTGCACGATTAGCAATAGTAAGTAATCACTTGACGTTTATTATTGTAAGCTCATCAGCATCACTAACATGCGAAATGATAAGCGTACCACACAGGATCCAAGCCTTGCGCCTATCAATCTCCTCATAGTGCTACTGGGTACACATTTTCGACAAGCATAAAAACGAAGCGCATTAATTTTTGTCGACTACCATAGCAAGAGTGAGCGCACCCTCGACAGTAAGCTGACCATTCACAAACGCTCGAGCATCCATTTTGACGATTCCAAATCGCTTCTTGTACGATTTCAGTACCGCCTCCATTACAAGTGTATCGCCTGGAAGAACAGGGCGTCGCCAACGCACACCGTCAACGCCCCCAAAGAAAAATTCCTGATCAGGTTCAGCGTCGCCTAGCATTATCACACCAGCTAATTGAGCCAACGCCTCGACTTGCAGAACCCCAGGCATAATGGGGCGCCCGGGGAAATGGCCAGGGAAATAAGGCTCATTTGCACTGACGTTTTTTACGCCTATCGCACGAACCCCCTTTTCCAGTGCTAGCACACGATCCACTAGAAGAAAGGGATAACGATGCGGTAACAACTCCATAACACCGTTAATGTCCAAAGCAGTTTTGGATAAATCGCCGCTTCTCGATAGTTCCTGAACGTCCGGCCATGATGTAGAACTGGCGATATCACTTGCAATTTTTGCACGGATTCTAGCGGTACTGATTCTGCGATTCAGACGGTTTGGCACAATGGAGCAGGATTGAGCTTGTTGTTTTGTAGTGAAGGTCAACGGCGCAGCGTTTAAGAATCCCATGTTGGTTGTGTTGTACTGTGGTATTGTAGAGCTTCGATGTCGATGTGTACCGTTCAGCATGGTTCGAGATATCCAGATTGATCTAATGTAAAATTTAAGCTTACTGTAAATATTTGCACGGAATGCATAGAATACTGTACCCAGTATTGCTTGTGCGAGGGTGCGGTGAATCTTCAATGTGACGTTCACTCGGCCGTGTGTGTGGTCTAAGCTGATGATCTACCACGTTCCTGTCTATGTAAATTTACAACATAAGCCGTTTGAATAACTTGTATTAGCTGCCTCTTAGCTCTTTCGCATTGTAAAGCAGATAAATGTGATTCCACACCAAAGGATCGAACGCGCTTCTGTCCATTTAATATTCGAAGTACATTTTGACATATCGAGAAATGCCGAACAGGATGTTGTTTGCATTCAAAATTGCTATCACATTCTACTGTAGATGATGTTGAATTTTGGGGTTATGTGCCATTTCATTTCATGGAATTTTTGAGTCCTTAATGTACTGTACCGTAGTCAAAGTGAAGAAATGTAGATGCGAGTATTGGTATAGTACGGCAGCACAGAACACATGCCACCTGTCAATCTTTGTTTGGACACCGTGATCTGTAAGCATTCTCCAGGCCGCCCAAAAAATGATAAAAAACACATGTTATTTTCAATAGCCACTAAACTTTACTGTACACTACACTCGAACACCCTTATTTTGAACTCTGCGTCCTTCGCGGCCGTCCTTTTCTTGGTCAGCTTCTCCACTTGTCTTCGACTCGAGACGTCGAGCTGTGCCGTAACGCGCCCTTGTACCTTGAATGCGCACTGCTCCTTCCAAGTATTCTTGTCCCCTAGCGTAAGCCAGCAACACCACGCACGCCACCACGCAATCAACGGCGGCATTGCAGTTTTCAACAGCTGTCTCGAAAGTCGCCGTCGAGTGTGAGACTGCTCACCACGTCCGGTCCCCAAAAAGATGCAGCCCGCCTATACTCCGGATCGTTACGTTCCTAACGATACCCCTGTCCAGCAAATACAGGAGGCACATCCATCTCCTCGTACCCGCAACCACTTTCATCGCCATCATCATCATTATGTACATAACAGTAATCCCCCTGCACCAAACACGTGTGTGGTGTTGAAAAATCTCGACTACAAAATAACGCAGCAAGAACTGGAAGAAGTCGTGCGACGTGTTGCCGGTGGAAGGAAGGAGTTCATTAATTTATCGCTTATCGATGACAAGACTACTGGTCAGTTTCGCGGAATGGCTTTTGTGAATTTCCACACAGTTGAGGATGCTGCTGCTGCCTTGACTGCTTTGTCAAAAATGAAAATTAATGATCGTAAAGTCATTGCGGAGTATCGCCGGTTACGTCCTGGAGAAAAAGAAAAACGTCAGGCCGCAGACGATCGTCGTCGTTTGATTGCCCAAGCGCAACATTCTAGAACTACGTTCGAGAAAGATGTGGATGCGAATGCAGTTGATGCGGACGGCAATACCCTGGATAAGAGACGTGCATTTTTCAATACTCGTGACCGCGTCATGAAGGCTTTCGAAACTTCGCGAGCGGCAGAAAAAGCGGACAGGGATCGCGAACGTGAAGCCATTTTTCGTGCTCGGTTAGTTGAGTACAAAGAATTAGATGTGCCTGATGGTGAAGAAATAGAAGATATCAAGTTTGAAAGCGACCTGACATCTTATGAGCGACGAATGATCCATGTTATCTGCGACGAGATGGGATTAGGTCATATGTCTGTATTGGGTGAGGACGGAGTGAGAGTCTTGTGTGTAACGAAACACCCGGAGCGAACGAAGGAATGGGAAGAAGCAACGGCAGAAATTCGAAAAGCTGCGACGGAAAGGAAAGATGAGGAGAAGCGGCGTCGAAAAGAGGAGCGTGAGGCTGCTAGAATTGCAGCTGCGAATCTACCGAATGGCACAGATTGGAAGAAGAACGGTGACATGTCCACAGCAGGCGGCCCACCAACGAAAGAGGAATTGGAAGGAATTAAATGGTTCAAACCGCGAAGTGCAATTATGGCGGATGGGCAGCATGTAACTGTAACAAATGCTATTAAGAAACCGGCTGTGAAGTTGTACACGCCAGAGCGACAGCCCATTGGACCGGACGGCACAATTGGTTTCACACGACGATTGAAAGAATCGGGAGTAGCGGATAAACTCAAAACTAGGATGGTGAACCTCGAGAATTCGGAGACTACTGATGAAGGTCAAATTGGTAGTACTGGTGGTGTGGATAATGGGAACGATGCTAACGGAGATGTGGCAGCGGCAGCAGCTAAACATATAGTACGTTCAAAACCAATCGGTTCTGCTACAGCATCAACTACCATACTCAATCCTACCGTTCCAGCTTTTACCCCCACCACTTTTGCGACTTAGGAACAGGTATACACGTAAACGAACCTATTCTGTGTGTGGTAGAGCGACTAATTTGATGCTCTGAAGCCCAAGTTCGTAGAAATCCAGCATAATTTTTGTAACGTGAATTCATAATGTGAAAAACTGTTCAAAACCACACCCAAGTACTGATAGACAAGAAGGTGCAACGACGAGACGGATGACTCTTTTAATTCAAAGAAATGAAGAACTGCTCGAGGTGTTACCTACGTAAACAAGTCTAAGCGTAGTGGCGCGCGAACGCACTGCAACAAAAAAGGCGACCAAAAACGGGATACACAACATAACTGCAATATGCTGTAGACCAAATTAGTAGGTTTCCACTTCCCAGCGCTTCGCTTTCTTCATGGCCTTCCTGTACTTGATCCAATCTATTCCGTCCTTAGCGAAACGTTCACCCATGAAATCATCAATACCCTTCTCCATGCCAGCTAGACCACACATGTAGACGTACGTATTATCTTTTTGGAACAGTTCATACAGTTCCTCCTCGTAGTCTTTCATTCGGTTTTGTAAATACATTTTGTTACCTTCAGAATCGGTTTGTTCACGCGAGATAGCGTAATCTAAGCGAACATTGTCAGGAAAGTTGGCTTTCATTTCTTCCAATTCTTCCTGATACAAAAGAGTAGAAGAGGTGGGCACACCGAGGAATAGCCACATAGTACCGGTGAATTTGTAGTCTGGATTGTTCTCCGAGAACGCGCGACGCATGAATGCGCGGAACGGCGCAATACCTGTTCCGGTTGCGAGCATGATAATAGTAGCATTGGGATCAGTCGGCATCAGCATTGTCACACCGACCGGACCAGAAATATTAACATCATCACCAGGTTTCAAATCGCATAAATGATTCGAGCAAACCCCCTTGACTTCGTTTCCATCTTCATCGTTGTAGACTAAACGTTTCACTACGAGTGAAACGGTTTTCTTGTCACCAAAATCACCATTTGCTGTGGATGCGATGGAGTACAGACGCGGCTTATGGGGCTTGCCCTTATCATCAAGGCTAGGCGGAAGGACTCCGATAGACTGGCCTTCGAGATATTCCAAATTACCATCATGATCGAACACCATGTGTTTAGTCTCTCCTGGTGCGTCAGGGCCTACAATACGTTCGTTGTAAATCACCTTGGCGGTGTACGGTTTGTTGGGTCGGAAAAGATTGAGGGGCACTTTGCTCTTATCGACAACCGCCATACGAAGTGCGGCAGGCGCAGTAGTGGATCGCGAAGCAAACGAAACATCGTTACCGCGGAACGAACTGCGGTAGTCGCATAGCGCATCGACGCGAGCGCGCGTGGAGACGATGGGAGTGGCAGCAACAAACGCATTCATGGTGAGGGACGAATAGAGAAAAACAGGAAGACAGGTTGGATGAACAAGGAGAAACGTTTCAGTTTTGAGGTGGAAATGGAGTACAGATGACGATAAGCAATGTTGTTTCTGAGGTTGAAATGACACCTCAAGCGACTCTCTAGTGGTCTCCAAGATCTCGATCTGCTGCGCAATGCTTACACCTAATGGTATTTGCAACAAAGGAATTTAAATTGGGAATAAAAATCGTATGACAAAATGAACATGATGTTTCGCAACGTACGTGAAAAGAACGAAACAAGGAATGAATAGATTGATATCTTACTTTCGACTCGACAACAACAACACAAAGTAATTCGACTTGGATCGAGAGTTGTGGAGCGAAGACAGTAGAAACAGGAACTATCTAGTTCATGTTCGACTGTTAAGGTGCCAAGATCAAAGTTGACGTAAATCACGTCATTGTGGCTGAGAGAAGTGTAGCCGCAATGCAAAGCAGTGCAGTAAAGTAGAATGCAATGCAGTACGGTATAGTGTAGAATCTAAAAAGTGATGAAGAGGTGTAGGGTGGAAAGAGAAGGGAAGAGTCTAAAAAAGTTAGATTCATTATCTTGGAACAACAATAACTTACTGTTGCGCGCTTTGCCAAGTGTGCGTTTTATAGCAGAGACTACAGCTATAAGCGCGAAGATAGTGCACAAGCTCCTATCTCATTCCTCCACTCCCACATCAGAGTTAGGCAGAAAGGATCAAAACAAGATAGGTCAAAAATGATTCATTGCGTATCACTTGGCATTTGGCGACCTTCTGTGAAACGGATCGACTACCACTATTGCCATCGCCAATTCCGCCACCTCTTACTTTTCCATTGCCTTCACCAATTTCGCAACCACTAATACTACCGATGGAATACCGGTACTGTACTTTGCACATCATTTTCTATCAGTGCCGCGTCGTAACCTCTGTCACCGCTTTCTACTTTTACAACTTCTAATGTACAATACTATACTATTTGTAATAGACAAGTAGAGTATATGTTGACGAGATGTAGAAGACGATGTTTTTGTTGTTGTTGAAGAGGATAGTATCATACAAGTTGGTTTCTAGTAGTGGTAATAAAAATATTTGTTAAATTGAGCAGTTGCAGTAGCATCTTCCATTGAAATTAGTAGCAAACGATGGAAGTGGAACATCCCACACACACACACACATACAAAGACATTCACTCACTCACCCACTTTCTCGAGTTACTTGCAAGGAAGGAAGGGAAACTAAAGAGAAAAGGACTGGGAACGTGGGGGCACCCTTTACACGACAGACAAAAAATGATGGTGATATGGATGCGATACGAGAGATGCTAATTCGCTTCGCCTCTGTTTACAAGTGCACGGCGCGCGCGAGAATTCGCTTGCACCTCGGTACTGCCAAGATTCAAACGGATTAGATATAATGCATCGACAGGTCGGCGCGGCTCATGCATCCGACCAACTCTGAATTGTCGCGAGAGGCAGGTCGGCCTTTCGACGTTGCTTTCTGAGAAGCGCACGCTGAATTGTGATATACTGAGCTCGTCCCGCTGCCCATTTTGCCATGCAATATAGATAGGCAGATATTAACTTCGCGATTCTAAGCACTTTCTTAAATGTGACAACGATTAGTCACGGTTATCATATCATTTTATGTCATATTCGTCCAATGGTTACACTTGAACTATGGCGTGCTGTCGCCTCGCGAAGTATGCGGCGAGCGATCCGATCCGATTCGACTTGGTGCCCGCCCACCTGAAGGCTATCCCGTATCGCTTTCATGCGACGGCAAGCCTCACCGACGTGGCGTTTGTATAATGGGAGAGCAACCCAGTCGATCGATCGGTTCGTCGCTCGGTCTTTCACAGTGTAACAATATTATCTGAGATGAATGAGTTGGTTGGCCGGATCGGAAGTATGCTCTTAGAATGACACAACCTGTAGAGTCACACCGTTACCGCGAGTCTGGCGTACAGGACGGTATGGATGGGTCTGTGTGTGTTTGGGTGTGTATGTGTGAGTGCGCGCGCGATAAGAATGTTCAGGTAGAGGCCTTTATTCAACGTTGCTTTCTTTGTCCCTTCCTTACGTGCGATCGTGTGACTAAAAGTAGTGAATATGTAGCGCGCCGCTCTATAGCGCACTCTCCTTTCTACCCACACTACCTACCAACTCATCAGCCTCTCTTTCACAACGACCACTTTTGTATCTGTCTTCTTCGTATCACTTACAACTTCCTACTCTTCTCTCTCTCTCGACTGTACTGCATCGTCCCCTCCCACCAACTACTTACTCCGATCCAAGCGCATATCGGTTCTGTTCGGTTTTGTTTTAGCTTGGACACTTAAACCAACTGTACTGATCATCAACGCTCCTAACCCCAGCGAAGCAGTGACGCTTTAACATCATGGAGACCAAGGTTGAACATGCACTGATATCACCTAAGATGAGTTTGACACACATACTGAACGAAACCGAACATCCTTGCTCGAGCCCCCTGCAACCAGTAACATCAATGTACCGACCCAGCACAAGCATCACAACCACAATATCGCCGATTGCTAATGTTTCGTATTCACGTCATACAATCCATTTCCTAGAACCACGTCATTTGCAAGTGACAAGGCCACCGCGCACCTATCTCAAATATCCAACAGCGGGGGCGACACCATCGCCATCACCACCACCACCTCCTCCTCCTCCGCTTCGAGTTCGCAAGGACACTACATGCAAAAGATGTTGCAAATCTTTCAAAACGAAACAAGGACTATCACGCCACTATTTCACAGTGCATCTGAAACAACGGCCGTTCAAGTGTAATGATTGTAACGCCACATTTGGCCAAAAATGTAGTCTGCAGCGTCATCGACGTTCCGTTCATAACAAGGAGGATTGTAACTTTGTATGTGAGCATTCTCTTTGCGCACTTGTGTTTGTGAAATATAGTGCTTTGCAAAGTCACATTAAGGCACAACACAATGGTGAGTATCCCTTTCGATGTCATCACCCGAATTGCTCGAAAACATTCATGTGGAGTTCCTCGTACAAGTCTCATGAAGAAACCGTTCACTGTGTGGCTTCGACTAGTAGTGAGGCTGCGGATTCTACAAACAAGTAATATATGTACGGATGCATTTGTGTGAATGTGTGTGTTAAGTGGTCATGAAGCTTACTACCCAAGCGTCTGTTGGCTTGAAATTCATATCCATATTCGGTTTAGTGGGATAAGTGGCTGTGGTGGTGGTGGCGGTACTTGGTGCGATTGGTAATGCATGCGAGCTCGAGAGTTGATTATTTCATGATAAGTAAATGGATATTGCTTGCGATCGTTTTAATGGTTTGATCATGTAATTGTTCAATGTAAATTGTACTGCGCTCAGTACTGCACAGTATCGGTAGCGTACCGTAAAGTATTAACAGTAACCTCGCATCGGAAGAACAAAATATTTAGTAATTTATACGGTAAATGGTTCCCACAAGGGTACACATCACTGGTACAGTATTTTGAATTCAGGCACACAACTCACGTGCTTTCTCAACAATCAGTCTCTCCACTGAAGTATTCCATGCACAAGGCAAACCATAGTAAAGTGCTGCTCTGTCACTTCCTTCACGCTTCATTTCACGTAGCACCTGCTCCGTACCAATATATCCCATCACTTCATCGGTGTACCCAACAATCCATGTAGCACCTACAACGTCACCACGCAATTTTGTCGCATATCCTACCGTTGGTTCGCCTCCAAGGAACAACATCTTCACTCTTCCTATTTGCCAAACTGACATAGGCACTTCGTATGAGCCTGCGGTTTTGTCACCTCGACCCATTCCATGTAGTAATTTCTCTGCACTTCGTTTTGTTGCTCTATCTCCGCTTTGTGCGTGTCGTCGTAAATTTGTATATCCCAATCGTGTTCTAAAAGGCAACCTCAACTGTGTATGCTTTGCGCTCACGACATGTGATATTATTGGAGTTATTGACGATTCTGTTTCCACCACTCGTCGCACCTCAGATTCTATTATGTCGCGGTGCAGTTTTAACAAATCAACTGTGCCACGCGGATATATGTTGATATCACCACCACAGCCTGGCAAGTACAGCCAAGTTGAATGTGGGAATCGTGCTTCAAGCGCTGTGCTCACTGCCGATGGATAATCACCCGAATACTGGTTATTTGTTGTGAGCACGGTGGCGTGAGCGGACATTCCATACATGCCCGCAATAATCGCCTTATTTCCTGTGACTTCTCGGAACCACATAACAGGGACTTCGGAATCTACTGTACCACGCTCCGTGCGTTCATTAAACAATCGTTCCTCAACTTGTCGCCTATTCACACCGATTTCAACGTTGCCTACGTTTTGATACAAATGTGATGGTCCAGCTTTCCCAGCAGTAGATAGAGCTTCACCCACCACCCGCACTATTGCCTTTTGTAATTCATTGGTGTAGCGCGTAATCGCTGAGTGATCGCTGTTCTCTGGAAGCAGGGCTGTGAGTGTGTTCGATACAGCAGGTCCAGAATGGGTATGTGAACTTATTAGTCGAACTTCCCTCCGTGCCAGTCTATAAGTCCGCGATAACTCGGAAAACACACTGTCCGAGAAGTTCCGCGATATTCCAATAATATCCATAGAAACAAATACTAGACGTGGTATGGTGCTTACATTTGAGAATCGGACAACTAATGCGCGTACACGAAGAGGTGCACAGGGGGTAAGGAGTTCAGTGGTAGTAGGAGGTGATTTGCGAGAGGCGAATCCACTTAATGGCACCAGCTCATGTGGGATGATATCAACAGTTGATGTACCAATGTGCGCAACAAGCGGGTCAATGTCTGATTGATGGTCTGATACGTTTTGTTTCAAGTAGAAGAACGTGAGAAAAGAACATGTGGTGAAAACGAAAAGAAACGCGAGAAGCCGTAGTTTCTCTGGCCCAGCACTCACAAAATTACGATGGATTCGCTTCGCTTGAGTTCGATATACACGCCACACTTGAGCGGTGCTTCGCAGATTTCGGTCTGAACCTGATCGATTTCTAGTTATCGAACTTCGCATGGTAAGAATCAACCCAAACCTCGCATTTGAGCACCCACGCCACAAGGCCAGGTGTTCGCAATATACTGCACTGTAGTGTGATTCTGTATTTTACTGTACATCCCATATATGCGCATTTACCAAAATACATATACGGAAAATGTGGCAGTTGTACAGTACGAAAATCTGTATTGTATTATTTTGGTGCTGATTCTGAGCGGTAACTACTCATTCAACGGCGAGCTCGAAGTGTACGGTCACTGTAGTTTGACTAAGCGATCCAGAACACAGCAAAATGGTGCAGTATTGGCGCGCGGCGGGGATGACCTATCTCAAATACTCGGCTCATTGCGCGACACTCGTGCGGAACGCTGTTAAGGAATCGGTGAAAGAGGCCTCGAAAAAGAAGGCTGGTTCGAAGACTGGCTACTCGATGAATAAGGCTGAGTGGGAGGGTGGCAAGGTTGTGAAGCGAGGTACGTTGCGATATCAAGCGTCGTCTACGATCTCCGTCTAACTATTGCCTCATATCGATTTAATTGTAGTTCAACTCGAAAGCGAGGGATTTGCGTCGTAATTCATCGTTAATGTGTGGTATGCATCGCTTTTCTTCCGAAGGGATTAGTTCCCCCATTCGTCTCCAGTTCGGAACTAGTAAATGCAATGCAATATAGCGTTTCTTTATTACAATACAGCCGCCACATTTGTTTCCGGTTCCCGGAGCATTCCCATGCTGGTTACAGCTCTAGTACATCTGTCACACAACAATGGATGCGCCTCAGAATCCCCCACCGTATCACAATAATGCCAACATCTGTCGCATTTTTTAGCCCAGTGCTTGTCCATACCAACGAAGAATCGCTCGTCCTTTCCGTTCTCCCCGTTAGTGTGTTGGCAGGTGCGAACGTCCTCAATTGAATCCACTACTTGCACATCAGAAACAATCAAGGCGCGCTTTAAGTCGTCCACTTCATTTTTGCACTTCTCGAGAGCCCGTAGCTTCATCGCATCAGAAGGGTCAGATGCATAAATTTTCACAGCCGCTTCCATAGATGCGCCAAGAGTTTTCCCTACACGGGCTGCCTCCAACACCTTGTTCACTGCGTCACGAACATCTAACACCACATTCCAAGTTTGCAAAATAGAATCATCGATGTTTTTCCATGCTGAACGTCTCTCCAACCAGCCGGATTCGAATAAAGATACTGCGGTCGGGAAAGACTGGTTTTGGGAAGTAGGAACGTACGGCATCTTTTGCCATAAATCTTCAGCGGTGTGAGGCATAATCGGTGCTATAGCACGAGCGTACGATTCTAATATAAGAGCGAGCACAGTTTGGCATGAGCGTCGTCTGAAAGAACTAAGTTCAGGTATGTAAAGTCGATCCTTCGCAATGTCGAGATAGAAGTTAGACAACTCAACAACCGCAAAACGTTGCATCGCTTGATACACCCGCACGAAAGAGTAAGATTCGTAGGCATCTTCAATCTCATCCGTCAAGCTCGCCATTCGAGAAAGCATATATTTATCGATTGAGGGTAGGTCTTCGAATGGAATCGCATCCTTCATCGGATCAAAATCATGAATATTGCCCACCATATAACGAGCAGTATTTCGCAACCTGCGGTACACATCAAAGACTTGCTTAAGAATGTCTTTTCCAATCATCACATCGCCCGAATAATCAACTGAGCTCACCCACAGCCGCAGCATATCCGCTCCATAAGCTGGATCGGTTTTCTTGTTTGACCCGCCATTAATAATCGACATTGGGTCTATCACATTCCCAATACTTTTGCTCATTTTCACTCCATTCTGATCGAGCACAAATCCATGAGTTAACACATTCCTGTAGGGCGCTTGTCCTCGCACCGCTACTGAAGTGAGAACAGAACTTTGGAACCATCCTCGATGTTGGTCAGACCCTTCGAGATAGATGTCGGAAGGGTATTTCAGTTCAGGCCGCAACGAAGCAACTGCTGCCCATGATGACCCAGAATCGAACCAGACATCCATTGTGTCGGTACCCTTCCGCAAGTTGCGACCTCGATACTCGGCTGGTAATAATTCATCGGCATCTAATTCCCACCAGGCATCACCTCCCCGTTCTGCAACAATACGCTGTACGTTGGTAACAATTTCTTCGTTCATTAACGCCTCACCAGTCACTTCGTCATAAAATACCGGTATCGGCACGCCCCATGCTCTTTGTCTCGAAATACACCAATCACCACGTCCAAGAACCATGCTGCGAATTCGTTTGATGCCCGCTTCAGGGAACCAGTTCACCTTCTCAAGCTCTTTAACTACCTCATCGCGAAACTCATCTACCGATATGAACCATTGTTCGGTTGCCCGAAATATGGTTGGCTTTTTCGTCCGCCAGTCGTACGGGTACTTGTGTGGATATTTTTCTTCAAGCAACAAAACATTAGACTCACGAAGTGCTTTCAATACTGCTTCGTTCCCTTCCTTTAAGACTGACAACCCAGTGAAACGCCCGTTTGCCGCTTCATCAGTAAATCTCCCAGCATCATCAACCGGAGATGCAAGTTCCAATCCTTCTTTCAATCCAGTTTGATAATCTTCTGCACCATGTCCCGGTGCCGTGTGTACGAGACCTGTGCCAGTTTCCGTCGTGATATAGTCGCCTCCAGCAACGACTCGACAAATCAAATTCTCATCTAACGGATGCTGATACTCAATTCCGATAAGATCTTTGCCTTTCACAAGTGCAAGGGTCTTTGCGATTCCTTCAGCTCCGAGCTTCGCAGCGACAGATTCAACAAGGTCGTTGGCAATCACTATAGTCGATGATGGAGCATTGGGCTGCAAGCCTTGTACAAGTGCATAATCTAATGTTTCATTGACAGCTACGGCACGGTTCGCTGGTATTGTCCACGGTGTAGTAGTCCAAATTGATAAACCAAGTCCACCATCTTGTTTGACCACATTCTTAATAGTTTCCGACGCACTGTCCGGAATTGAGACAGTCGGAAATGCGCAATAACAACTGCGAGAAGTGTGATTATCAGGGTATTCGAGCTCGGCTTCGGCTAATGCGGTACGACTTGACGGTGACCAATGTACTGGTTTTCGACCACGAAAAATATAACCTTTCTGAAACATGCGACCGAAAACGCCGATTTGGGCCGCTTCATATTCAGGGTGCATTGTAAGGTACGGTTGGTCCCATTCCGCCCAGATACCAAAGCGACGCATGCCTTCTATGTGACGTTCAACGGTTTCATTGGCAAACTCGCGTGCCCGTTTTCGGAGGTCAAGTTTCGAGAGCCCAGCACGTTTTTTACTCGAAATACCTTGTAAAACTTTAAGTTCGATAGGTAGACCGTGGGTGTCCCAACCCGGCACGAAGGCAGCACGACGACCAGTCATCAAGCGATATCGTACAATTATGTCTTTAAGCACTTTATTCAGTGCGTGACCGCAGTGAAGTGGACCATTGGCAAACGGTGGACCATCATGTAAGACAAATTTATCGCCCGTATTCTGACTCGCTAAACGTTCGTACACACGTTCACGAGCCCAAAATTCTTGGATTTCAGGTTCACGTTTAGGAGCATTGGCGCGCTGCTCAAATGTAGTCTGAGGAAGATTCACTGTAGAAGAGTATGGACTTTGATCCTTGGATTTCTTCTTGGCAGTTACCGGGCCATTTGCGCTCGCAACGAAAAAACGAAGTGACGGAGCTCGCACAGGTAAAAGTGGAAATGAGAAAGGTCGAAGTGGCTTGACTCTATGAACAAAACTGGATCGCGCAGCGCCTAAAACGGTGGTGCTGCCGGTCACAAAAGCGATGCGGGGATCCATGTGGGATGACACGCGAGATTTCACCACGGTCTCGCAGATGTGCGTACTGCATAAGTGTACCCCAAAAGTAAATTTTCTGTAATTCTACATAACTGTATAAGCGGAATTGTTGTGTCGTCGCCGTACGTCGTAATTGACTGCGTGCGCACTGTACTCCGTACCGAAGCCCAACTGTGCTATGTGCCGTACAACACAACAGAGCAGTGCTGTACCCAGTACACCGAGTCGATTTAAGGATATTTCGTAAAAGACAGTTAAATCATTTATACAAACTCAACTAACTAGCCACTGGGTAAGTGAGTCATAGTTGACATTGGATATGTGTGCGCGCCCATTGCTCAATACAACGAGCGAGACATACAGAATTGCCATCCCACACAGTAATGCCACGGTTGCGTTGAACACACGAATTATCTTCCGGATCGATATTGTGACACAATTTCTTCGCTTCCTTAGTCATCTGCTTCACGTCGTGCAAGATATTTCTAACCTTGCTCGGTAGGGCCAGTAACTCCTGATCAAGTCTTTGATTTCCAAGGTTAAATAGCTCTCGGTCCTTTGAAGTTTTAGCTTCCATCAGTTTGTCAAGTTCCTTCTTCTGCGCATCAGTCACCACATCTGAATACTTCTTGTGGTAATTTGTTTTCTGTGAAAAGAACAGCAAGTCCGAAGCTCTTAATCCCAGTTTTGGAGCCAAAGTAACAATGCTCTCTATCACTCGATGACTCATCACGAAATGGTCGAAATGCTTGGAAATTTCTTCAACGTTATTGGAGTCTAGCCCTCCTCTCCATCCAGTGATGTAGGCTATCTGACCGTTTCGCTCAAGTTTTTTCGCAAAATCCCATGGATCCTTCGCGTCCAAGGAAAACTCGCTCAGATTGTGGGTGATCCCGTGCAAGTACATTGACCATGAGCGTGCGACAGGTTCGCGGAGGGATGTCACTCGAAATGGACGGTCGGTACCAAGTATGTCCGCCACTGTAGTTCGATTGTAAACAATGTGTGAAACTATCGCGTCAAGATGTTTCACAGATGCTCGTTCCAAGGCATTATCATAGTGTTCTGGAGTCTCCAGCGTCCACTGATCTCGCTTAAAATCTGGATATCCCACCACCATGCCTTCACGCGTAGTGTATCGTTGGAGAATGTGAGCAATAGTTGACGAGCTCGACTTAGGCGTCTTGATGTAGAGCAGTTTTTTGCGCAACGGGCTGAGTCTGTTAAATTCGTTTGTGTATGGCCAGTCAGAATACTTTGCCCACTTGCACGAGGGCGCAGAAATAGGAGTATCAATTTTGGCAGGTGGTGCTTCTGCCTTGAGGGCATTCGATGATTTAGTAACAGACTCGGATTCAGTTGGAGTAGTTGGTGAATGAACTGTAACGGATGGTGGCAACTTTGTTGCTTCATTCGAGTCAGATGAATGTTGTTTAGCGCTAGTACTAGAATCCAATTCGGCGATCTGATCAGCAAGTGGTCGAGAAACGGAATACCGATGACTGCGAGGAGGCGCACTGTCGAGGGTGGATTGAATGTTAATGGAAAAACGGTGGCCAGAATAAGAATAAAGCAGAGGAAAGAGGGTCAAGACCGCGATTAGCAGAACGAGAACACGAGGTAGGAAGGCGAGGCGGGTAACGAAACGAAGTGTACGCCAAGACGAATCACGTCTTTTGAACATAGAGTTAGATGAGTTTTGATACGTCTGCAAAACAGGTAAGGTCTGCAAAGAAAGAGAGAGTTAGCGAACGTGCATAAGGCAAGCGAAACGTCTGCTTAAAAGTTGGTTGGCATCAAATTATCGATGAAGCGTACCGTTTTTCGAGCAGCCATAGCGTGGGCTAATTTTCGGAAGCGACCAGAAGGGATTGGCATGTAGCAGCCGCGTTACGCGGCAACAATCGAAAACGCTTAGAAATTGGGAACAGGAGGAACAAGGCAATCAAGCCGTTGTTGTAGAAGAGGATGAGGCTCGAACAGATGGTGGTGGCGGCAGCGGCGGCACGCAAAGGCAGGGCAGATTGGCAGGCGAACACAAGCAATGAGTAATAGAGCAGAGAATAAATGAGTGCGGTAGGGCGCGGCGATTGGGGAGGCTCAACAATATGAAATTAGGGATGACACGAGAATAGAATAAGAGGGAATGCGGAAATTGAGGGAAACGGACCAAATGATCAAGAGTAAAATCAACGAAAAAACAAGAACAGTGGTGAGCATAGAGAATTCCTTTACTGTCAATTTACAGGCTGACCACGACGATGAATGGAACGGAAACCCCCCAAGGCGTACAGTTAATTTCCTACACTGCGTGGAACACAGACTGCCAATGCCTGCTGTAATGTTCCTCGATCGTAGGCCATCCTTCATCCCTGCTGCATCGCTGAGCAAATTGAACGGCATGCAAACGAAAAGCAGGTTAAAAGGCATGCAAATTTGCTAAGCCAAAACAAAACTAGTGTTCAGTAATACTGTGTCGTAATCACTGCAGGATATATCGGGTTTCACGAAATTTACTGTTATGTTTTTGTGAGTCGTTACCAAAGTTTAATCTAATGCATCGCTATGCCTGTAACAATACCGGTACAGTATAGTACTGTGTTGTACAGTACCGTACTTTAGCAACGGCTGCACCTTTCTATTGGTACTCTACTGTACAAGGGTACAGTACTGTCCCGTACAGTACAAGAGGTGGATAAGTTGGCGATGCAATATTAACGTTAATGGTGCACTGTATTGTGAGTCATCCATTCGCTCGCCAGTTTGAGGCTATACTGTACTGCACAAATCTCACAGTCAATCGCACCCCGCAAATTGAATTTTGACTATGAGCGTATTGTACGGTACAAATTTACTGTACTGTACAAGTACATTAGCTTTTAATATTTCGTACCATACCAATTTCGCGCAGTAACTTCACCTGTACGGTACAGTACTGTATCTGCGGAAATATTACAGTGCAGGTACTGTACTGTACATTACTGCTTCGCTCCGAGATCTGCGTTGTTTCGTTTAAGAATGGCGTTCGCGAGTTGTGCTCTCTTGTATCACACAAAACGTTCTCAGATTTCTAATCGAAAACTCGTTTGTGCTACCGCATCTGGAAATGACAACCAAAAGTCCGATTCCGATGTGAAAGTACCCTACTCTTTGCGAGCCCGTCTTAAAGAAGAAACTGAAGCTCCTTTCAGGAAAGTAAAGTAGCTCGTCCTTGTTCTCCTGCAATTTCTATCACTAATATTTCTTCATTTCAGGTCCGTATGTTTGTGTGGTTCGGCTCTGCAGCAAGTGCGGCCGTTGGTGCGTTTATTGCTGCTTCCAGAATTGCTGCTGGCTTCGCTGGTGTTCAAGGTGTACAGCCTCTGTCCGAAACTATCCCTAATGTTTTCATCGATCTCGGTGTCATTGCGGCATGCCTAGCTGCGCTACGATTCGAACAGAAATCTGGTGAAAAGCGCCTCGAACGTATTTCGCGTGGAGCTCGACTTGCTGCACTCCGCATATCTGGTGGTGGCGTGAGAGGTGTGCGCCCGTTCTCATCTCTTCGAAAAGAACGAAGAATTGTTATTGTCGGTGGAAAGGCTGGAACCGTACTCTCTGCATTATACTCTGCATATGAACGACGTGAGAATTTTGACAACTCTGCTCTATCTATTCTTCCTTTATTTGACGACCTTGATGGAGTTCAGGAACGTGGCTTGGAGTTACCACCTGAAGGAGCTTACCGATTAGAAGCATATGACAGGGCTGCCTGGCGCGAATGGCTCGACATCGAACGAAAAGCTGCGCGTCGCTTTCTCGGAGATGCAGTGGACGATTGTATTGTGGTTGTTATCCGAAAAGATGGTAAAGTCGGAGCTCGTGCAGCAGGTTCACCTGACTTTGATCGACTTCTAGATGAAGTCGCCAAGTTGCCAACGAAGGATCGTTATGGTAAGCCATAATCTTTACTTGAACTTCCACTGAGATATAGCGTGTACCGAACGTTGATTAATGTGCGCCGAGCTACGCCGTAAATGTTCAAGCAAACATTTCTAGTCAAACAATGGCATGCCCTCTATGAAAAGACTACAAACCATTTATGGAACTAGAACAACATCATTTTCAAAGTCATGTAGATGCCAGAGTTCTGTCTTCCTATGGTAGTTACCGAGCTTCAGCCAGAAGGCATCGTACCGTAGTTTCATTAACACAGTAGTAGTTGTACTGGACCGTACATTGATGGAACTTCTTAATCAACCTCCTCTACGATGATCCCTTTGCAGTCTACTATCGCTCATTTCACACATCATATTCTAGTTAGAGAGTTAGTCGGCGTAGGATTGACGTGGATTGTTTCCTACGAGTAACTCAAAGTAGACATGCAGTAGTCCGTTTCCATCTTCGTATCCCAACGTTAGCATTGCGAAACCCGATAATCGAATATCTGGGGCTAGGTTCATGACCTAGCCGTACCGCCAAACGAAATAATACCATAGAAGTCAATGCACGGAACTCACATACGATAAGAGAAAAACGAGCAAGTTCATTTATCAACAGGACAGGACAATTACGTGAGGTCGTCCTCTGCGTCGCGAATCGATCCCTTGATTTTGAGTAGGATGGTAGTTTTCCAATCGTCAAGTTTGCTAATTCTGTCAAATTCATACACCGCATTTGTGAATGATTCAACATTGGAATCTGCTAGGGCAGCAACAATCTTAGCAAGAAGATCGTCTTCTCGAGAACATGGAAACGAGGTATCTATTTCTCTGTACCGATCGAGTGCTTGAGACGCTGCAACTTGGTCATCGATACAATAACACAATCCCGCACAAAGAAAGTGGTCACGAGCACCGTACTTAAGAAGCCGACTGTCCAATGCAGCTTTGCCAATTTCTTCGAACAATTTGGCAGCGAACGCATGTTCCCCATCCAATGCATCAATCTTGGCAACATTTAATCGCATTGTGTTGGCATTCGACTTCGAATCTTCTCCGTCGTAGAAGTCAGCAGCTTGTGAGTAAGCTTTGCGCGCGGCCTTCATGTTACCAGCGCTGTGATGTAGTTCAGCTATTTCGCGTGTATAGCGCGCACATTGCTGAAAGCGAGCACCTTCAGTATACACACGCACCGCATTTTCGAACGCACCAACAGCCTTGGTGACATTTTCAGCATTTTTATACATTTTCCCTGCTTCCGCATGCTTCGACGCAGCTTCAAACGAATACGACGAACCTAGAGATTCATATGCTTCTGCCGACCGTGAAAATGCATCGCCTGCTCGAATCCAAGCCTTCGCCAATTTAAACTGGTTCGCAGCACGAGCGAACAATTCAGCGGCTTCTTCTGCGCCGTTGGAACTGCTGCTAAAAAGCGACTTCAAGAACCCACTCTTCGCCTGAAGCTTTTTCTCCGCCTCTACGAGTAGATTTTGTCCTTCATCTTCACGCTTTGCCGCACTCATTGTGCGCCTGGTCACCACAAAAAAGCTTACGAGTTGGTGACACGACAAGAGGAAACAATGTGATGAAAGTGCGTCATCAGAAGTACAACAACGATACGTGAATGTTTCATTTCTACACAAATTTCAACTGTGAGAAGTGGAAACATACCATTTATTTTTTGTATTTTTTTGGTATTAGAAGAAACCCTGGTTTGCAAATTGAAAGGCATAAAAATCCTCGGGACTGTGCATTAATATCAAGCTCAACGTTGACAAAGTTTGAGTGAGAGATTTTTTCGGCCGAAACCGAAACCGAATAAACCAACCCAAAAAACATCGAGAATATCGCATGTTCATACCCAACACCTAATATATGCTTTGTATGGCATCTGATTCTCCTCGGATTGAGTCGTATGCTGGCAGACTGCTCGGAGCTGAAGAGAACTTGCAAGTATTGTGGGTTGCTATTCGAGCCAATGAACATATCTCTGTTGCGCATTCCGGTTTATTGAAAGAATCAGGTTCTTCTGATATTTCATCGGGAGATCCGCCTGACATTAAGACAGCAGAGGAACATATTCGAGCAGGAAATCCACGATTCTATGTACCAAATCTGCAAGTACCATGGGCCACCGATTTAAAACAACAAGTTAAGAAGCACACTGGATTACAAATCGTTACTGTGGGAGACGATTTTGGCGTGTTACGAATCCGGGAAATTCTAGATGTCTTATCAGGCCCATGTCGCTATGGTGCGCGCTGGAACGAAACGGTACGCTTATTCTATAAACCTCTAGCACCTGAATTTGCAGAATACAATTCTAAGATTCTTCGCGCCCTCGGGGTTCAGCATACCCTTGAGCGTATCTTCAACCTCGTCCGCATTTCGTATCTCGACCGTCTGCTCGCAATTCTACGGCGTCGTTGTTCTAATATCCGCACCGAACGTGACCGCGTACGAAATGCGGCGAGTCCTATACAACCAATGTCTCCACCTCTTTCTGAGATTCGTCCATTACGGATATCGCAATCCTCATCACCACAAACTTCGGGATTAGGTCATGCTGTGGTTCCGCCCCATATTGCAAAGCTTCGTCGTTGTTGTATGGTGATGGCGGAACCCGTTCGTGATTCATCCCGATCAGCGTCAGCAGCCCCACGCGAATATATTGTTGGTGGAATTTGTGTCCCAGCGCACCTCTTGAACGATGTCGAAGCAACATTAATTCGAGATTACAGACTATACATTCAGGTCACACAACCGGCGCGGATGCCACGGTATTCCACTCACACCTCTATCGGCTCACTTGCTTCTCTT
>JAAUYH010131993.1_pt1 | contig 24113 bp, 23 predicted proteins | sample 7278061 | NCBI WGS metagenome assembly JAAUYH01 (sample SAMN14350203, study PRJNA611818) | marine sediment metagenome | isolation source: surface marine sediment (0.6m) | place: French Polynesia: Moorea | collected 2018-08 | reverse complement strand
GGGGTCAGAGTAAAGGGACAGAGTAAAACCGGTTTTACTCTGTCCCTTTACTCTGACCCCAGCGTTCCCCAGGCCGCGTAGCGGCCGTTCCTCAGCGCCCACAGGGCGCGTTCCCCAGGAAAAACTCCCGCAACAATCCCGTCTTGTTTTCAAGGCTTAGCTCACATAGCTCTAATAATCATCCAATATTGCTGGTAAGGTATTGGAAAAACTGATGCCTCGGGGGAGTCATTATGGCGGAATCGCTTGCGATTCTGGTTTGTAACCGCAAGGGTGGCGTGGGCAAAACCACCGTCGCCACCAATCTTGCCTCGCAGTTCGCCGGACAGGGATGGAACACGGCATTGGTCGACTGCGATACCCAGCAGAGCAGCTGTGGCTGGCTGAGACGTCGCGCTGACTGTAACCTGCCGCTCAGCGCGGTGGACGCACATTCCAACGCCGGCCTGCTGACGCCAACCCTGCGACTGAAGATTCCCGCTGACGCCCAGTGCCTGATCTACGATGCACCTGCCTGTTCACGAGGATTCGATCTGACCGATCTGTTCCGCCGCGTGCAGCTGGCCCTGGTCCCCATCATGCCGTCTCCCATCGACCTCGCCGCCAGCCGGTCTTTTGTCAATGACCTGCAGCGAACACCGGAGCACCGGTCCGGCCGTATGGCGGTGGGGCTGATCGCCAACCGTGTCCGGGGTCGACAGCTCTCCTCACGCGGGCTGCGCGAGGAGCTGGGGTCCTGGGGTGTGCCGGTTATCGGTGAGCTGCGGGATTCACAGCTTTACGTCTACTCCGCCGGACTGGGCCGCGGCATTCACGAATTCAAAGGGCAGCGAACCGCGCCGGACCGGGACATCTGGCATCAAATCTACCAGTCGGTGCTGACCATGACCCAGCGCACGCGGCCTGAGCCGGTGCCCGTCCAGGACGCGCCCCGAACAACGACACGACCGGTGATCCGGTTCGGGCCACAGCAGGTTCCAACAACGGGTCAGGCCTGAACGGTGTGACCGAGCCCGCCGCCACCCCGCCGGATCGTCCCTTCGTGGCGCCATGCAAGGTTTTGTCGGCTACGGCGCCGCTGGGATGGCTGCGGCGGGGCTGGCAGGATTACCGGGCCGCCAGCACGGTCAGCCTCAAATACGGAATGGTGATCTTCCTGCTCAGCGTGCTGGTATCAATCATGGCTTACGCGTTGGGCAGCTACATCCTGCTGCTGGCCATGCTTTCCGGATTCGTGTTGATCGCGCCGCTGCTGGCGACCGGGCTTTATTCCGTCAGTCGACAGCTGGGCCGCGGGGAGTCTCCCACGGTGGCCCGCACCATCCAGCGCATGCGTCGTACCCTGGGTGACGACATGGTGTTTGCCCTGGTGCTGATCGTGATCTTCCTGGTGTGGGCCCGGGCGGGATCCATGGTGCACGTGTTCGTGCCCGCCGAGGAGGGCAACCTGGCCGACATGGTCCGGTTTTTTGCCATCGGTTCAGCGGTGGGATCCATTTTTGCCGCGTTCACTTTCTCGGTGTCCGCGTTCTCGCTGCCCATGGTGGTCGACCGGGACTCCGACATGATTACCGCCAGCGTAACCAGCATCAACGCCGTGCTGCGCAATAAACCAGCCATGGTGGTGTGGATCGGCAGCATTGTGATGCTGACCGGGCTGGGCTTCGCCACCGCCGGTCTGGGACTGATTGTCACGATCCCCTGGCTGGGATACGCCACCTGGCACGGCTACCTGGAGACGGTGGACGCCAGCGACTGGCCGCCTGCTGAGATTTAGCGCCTTCCGCGGCGACAAATCCGGTCTTTACCCGGCGCCGGCGGAGCGGGCAAGCAGGGCCCTGAGCTGTGCGGCGGCGCTGAGCACCATCTTTTCATCACCGACAGGGAATTCCAGGGTGGCCGAAGACGTCGGCGGTTCGAACCTTTTCATCTGGGACCCCAGCACCTCCACCGTGGCCTCGGAGACCTGCGCCGCTTTCTCCTGGCGCTTGCGAATGCGCGCCTCCAGGGTGACCTGGTCAGCCGGGCGAAACAGGATGGCATAGGGAACCTCCCTGGCGGCCGCCAGTCGCCTGAAGGGCTCACGCTGAGCGCGACGCAGGAAGGTCGCATCTACGATGACGGTATGCCCGCTGCTGAGCAGGCCATCCGCCAGGTTCAGCAGGTGGCTGTAGGTCTCAGTAGTGTGGGCCCTGGAGTAGATGCCGGCATCGAGGTCGGAGCCGGAATGCCGGGCGAGGTCCAGGCCTGCCAGGCGCTTGCGCTCGATATCTGAACGGATTCGAATGGCAGGGAGCCGGCGCATCAGCTTTCTTGACAGCCAGCTCTTGCCGGATCCCGAAAGTCCGCAGGTCAGCAACAGACCCGGACGATGCCGGGTCGTTGTGGCGATGGCAAGGTCGATGTGCCCACGCATGCGCTCGAGAAATTCTTCCCGGTGCGGACCGTGGGCCTGCAGGGCTGCGACCTTGGCCCGCACCAGGCTTCGATAGACGGAGTAGTAGTCCAGCAGCGCCATCCCCTCGTAGTCTCCGGTGGTTTCCAGGTACTGATTGAGGAAGGCATAGGCCAGGTCGGTGCGCTTTCGAAACCGACAGTCCATGGTCAGGAATGCCAGGTCGTTGACCACGTCCATCCAGCGCAGGGCCGGGCTGAACTCGATGCAGTCGAAGGGGCGGATTCCCCGGCTGGTCCTGACCAGGTTGCTGAGGTGAAGGTCGCCATGGCACTCGCGAACATGGCCCTGGCGCAGCCGCCGGTCGAACAGGTCCGTCAGTTCCTGGTGCGTGCGGTCGCCCCAGCGGCGCAATGTGGACAAGTGACCTTCGACTATCGGGCCGGGATCCTGCTCCAGCAGGACCTCGTAGTTTTCGTGGATGGGTTTGGCCACAGCCGCCGCCGTGCCCCAGCCGGAATCCAACGCCGCAACCGGTGCCACGCGGTGCCGCTCAGCCATGTAGGTGCCGAAATCCCGAAACTCATCATGGCAGGCCTCATCCCGTTCCACCAGCAGGTCACCACGCTGGCGATCATCGAACTGGCGCATGACCACCGCGTATTCCACCGTTTCGCCGGCACCATTGACGTGGATATGCCCCTTTTGATCACGGGTAATGGGGACGACTTCAATGTACAGTTCCGGCGCGAAGTGGCTGTTGCAGCGCAGTTCTTCGTTGCAGCAGTGCCGGCGTTTATCCAGGGTGCTGAAATCAAGAAACCCGAAATCCACGGGTTTTTTAACCTTGTAGGCGCGGTCGCCGGTAAGCAGTACCCAGGAGATATGGGTTTCTATCAGACGAATCTGACGACACGGATGCGGATAGCTGCCGGGGTCCTGCAGCGCGTTGATCAGTGTGTCCGGAGACATATGGCGGACAGTATCAGACTGCCGTCATCGCCCAACTGTGGAATGTACTGGTTTGAGGTGTCAGCGGGGGGCGGGTGTTATTCGAAGCCATGCGGGGACGGGTTCGTCCCCTGGCTCCACGGGATCACGTCGCAGGAAATCAGTCGAGGAAGCGGCGGAACAGGGCAGGCTTCTGCCGGGTGGCGTTTTGACCACCCATGGAATCCGGCTCGGAGATATCGTTGCCATTGTCCAGGCTGATGGCCTTGGCCGGTGCGTCCTGTTCAAACAGGCCCGCCATCAGCGCGTCCGAGATGCTGACATGAGTTGCTGTTCTTGCTGATCGGTAGTCCATTAGCCGCTTCCGTTGTTGGTTCAGTCGCATGTTGAGATTGAATGTAGCGACCTGGGGTAACCCTTATTCGAACCGACGACCTCAAACTGTCTGTTCTTGTAACGGTGTGTAACGGACGATCCGGCGTGGCCTTGATCTAGGGATTGGCCTCGACGCGGGACTGTACCATCTGCCGGCGCTGCCCGGGGCTGATGAACGCCATTTCCAGGGCGTTGGCCTGGGCCTTTCGGGTGTGCTCCGCCGACAGTCCTGCCGCCGGCGCCGCCATCTCAAACTCATGCCGCAGGTCAATGCCGCTGATGGCGGGGTCGTCGGTGTTCAGATTGGCCACAACACCGGCATCCAGCAGCCGCCGCACAGGATGGGAAGCCAGGTCAGTCACGGTGCTGGTGTGGACGTTGGAGGTCAGGCAAACTTCCAGGCCGATCTCTTTTTCTGCAATAAAATCAATAAGATCTGGGTCTTCTATAGAGCGAATGCCGTGTCCGATCCGGGTGGCGCCAAGGTCCCGGATGGCGGACCATACGCTGGCGGCACCGTCGGCTTCCCCGGCGTGCACGGTGACCTGCCAGCCCGCGTCCCGGGCCTGACGGAAATGCTCGCGAAACAGTGACGCCGGAAAATTGGCCTCGTCCCCGGCCAGGTCCAGGGCGACAAATCCATCCTTGTGGTCCAGCATGGCACGCAGTTCCTGACGGCAGATCTCCGGGCCGTAGTGGCGGCTCAGGATTCCGATCAGCTGGCATGGGATGCCGGTTTCCCGGCGCCCCTGGGCGACGCCGTCGATCACCGCGGCGCACAGTTCGGATGGGTCCAGTCCGTGGGTTTCCGCCATGAACCAGGGGCTGAAACGCAGTTCGGCGTAGTCGATTCCCTGGTCGGCCAGGTCCAGCACGTTTTCCCGCGCGACCCTTCGGCAGGCGTCGTAGTCCACCAGGACCGCCGTGAGATAGCGGAAGCGGGCAATGAACGCCATCAGCCCGGGTTCGCTGTCATCGATTTCCACGTGGGGGCGCAGGGATTCCAGATCGTTTCCCGGAAGCTCGATGCCGTGCTCACTGGCCAGTTCCAGAATGGTGGACAGGCGGACATTGCCGTCCAGGTGACGGTGCAGGTCGATCAGAGGCAGGCTGGGTTCAATCATGCCCCGGAATGATAGCGAAAACCGGCTGCTTGTGGGGCCTGGCGGCGGACGGCGATGAGCCAGCCGCCGGCGGTTTGTGGAATCAGCCGCCCAGCCCGTCCTGGGTTTTGCGCACGTCTTCGGCCAGGTCGTTCAGCAGTTGGGGCGTCCAGTCCGTGCCGGGCCATTTCTTCGCAAACTTGAGCACCGCCGGTACGTTCTGCAGCGCCGGTGGCTCGAAAGTGTCTTCCCCGGATTTCCGGATCAGGATGCCGCCAACCAGCACCAGGTCGGTGAGATCAGGCTCCAGGCTGTCGTCCCGGTGCCATTCTCCGCGGTGCCGTACGGCGTCAATCAGGCCGTCGTCGAAACCCCAGGACTGAAGCATCATCACGCCGACCTGCCGGGAGAATCGATCGATGACGGCGTCGATGACACCCGGGTTGTTGGCCAGGTCAACCCGCTGGGATGCCGCGTTGATCAGCGGCAGGGCCCCGATGTTGGCCAGCAGACCGGCCAGCAGTGCCCGGTCGGGATCATGCTTGGTGATTGACCGCGCAATGGTGGCGCAGGTCGCGCCGAGCTGGGCGCTGGAAATCCATACATCACGCAAAGCCTTCTTCAGCACCACGGATTTGCTGCGGAACAGGTTCTTCAGACTGTAGGTGGTGATCACGTTGACCAGGGTATTGCCACCCAGGCGGTTGAGGGCAGTTTTCAGGTTTTCCGCCGGGTAGCGTCCGCCGAAGGCCGGACTGTTGGCCATCTTGATCACGTAAGACGCGGCGCCCGGGTCGGTTTCCACTACCTTGCCCAGGTCCATGAATCCCGAATTCTTGTTCCGGGCGACCGTCCTGATCTGCAGCGCCAGGTGGGGCAGGCTGGGAAGGGGAATCTTGCCGGCCTGGATATCCGAAAAAATCGCCGTATACAGGCCATTGATGTTGACCTTGGGGTCATCGGGTGTGCCCTGTCCACGCCGGGCCGAAACGGTTGGTGAGTGTGCCACGAGCGAGCCTCTCTGTATTGGAACACAGTGTGTAGAGGAGATATCGGCTCGCGGAGGCGGGACTTTAGCTGGGAGACGCCCCGTGGGGGCGGAGCCAAGTTACTCGGGTACGTCCAGTTCCACCATTATGTCGCCGGACAGATCTTCCAGGGAGGCCTGCAGGTCGTCCTGGTGCAGTCCCGGAGGCAAATGGATCCGGGCGCTGGCACGAAACAGGGCCACCGCCGACATGGGGGCGTTTTCACAGTGGGTGTGCAGCTGTTCCACGTTCACCTTCAGGCCCGCAAGAATGGCTGTGATCTCTTCCACAATGCCGATCCGGTCGTTGGCCATCAGGGACATGGTCAGAATTTCACCCGGGTCTTCCGACTCGCTTTCCCCGGCGGGCTCGACGGTAACTTTGATACCCTCGCCGGCCAGGGATTCCAGCGCGGCGGTCAGCTCAGCCTGGTGTGCTGACGGGACCTCCACCAGCAGAATCCCCGCAAACTTGCCGGCCAGCCGCGACATGCTGCTCTCGGTCCAGTTGCCGCCGCTGTGCATGACCACATCGGCGATTCTTTCGACGACCCCGGGGACATCATCAGCAATGATCGTGAGTGCCAGGTACGACTTCATTCAGTAAACCCGCGGATGAAGGGCGATCACTATAACGTGACCGGCGTTCCGGCTAAAGACGCAACTCCGGGGCTATTGGAATCTGCCGGGGCCAAGGGTTTACTCTTGGGCCAGGAACAGTATTGACCGGACCGTGCAGGACAAATCCACAATGGCTCCCAGGGTCGCCCTCATGCTGCCGGGAGGGGGCGCCCGTGGCGCCTACCAGGTTGGCGCCGTCAGGGCGCTGTGGGAACTGGCCGGCGGCCAGTCGAATCCGTTTCCTGTCATGGTGGGCGCATCGGCCGGGGCCATCAACGCCGGGGTGCTGGCGTCTCACGCCCACGAATTCGGCCACGGCCTGCAGCGTCTGGAGCACTTCTGGTCCCAGATGGCCTGTCATCACATCTACCGAACCGACTGGGTCAGCGTGCTGCGGTCGGCTGGGCACTGGCTGGGCTCCATGCTTTTGGGACGGCTGGGTTTTCCGGGGCCGGAGTCCCTGCTTGACACCGAGCCCCTGCGCCAGCTGCTGGATCGCGAGACGCGCCTGGATGGGATTGCAAGGGCCATCGAAAGCGGCGCGCTGGATGCCCTGGCAGTGACGGCATCGGGCTATTCGTCTTCCCGGGCGGTGACCTTTTTCCAGGCAGCCAGCGGGTGGCCGGGCTGGAGCCGCGGCCGTCGTCTGGGCCGGCAGGGGACCATCCAGGTGGATCACCTGATGGCCTCTGCCGCGCTGCCGCTGTTGTTTCCGGCCATTCAGGTGGGCAACGAGTACTATGGTGACGGAGGATTGCGGCAGACCGCACCGCTGTCCCCGGCGATCCACCTGGGCGCTGACAGAATCCTGGTGGTGACCACCCGGGACGAGCATCCCGACCCGGAACCGCAGGTTCAGACCGAACGCCCCAGCACTGGCGAAATTGCCGGCCACATGCTGGATATCGTGTTCATGGACAACCTGCAGGCCGACCTGGATCGCCTGCAGCGCGTGAATCACACGGTATCGCTGATTGATCCTGCCCGCCGCCATCTGTCGGACCTGCGCGCCATTGACACGCTGGTGATTCGCCCTTCCCGGGATGTGCGCCACATTGCGGACGAGTTCATGGACCGGGTGCCGGCCAGCGTCAAGGTGCTGCTGGCAGGCATGGGTGCCTGGCGCAAAGGCACGCGTCTGCCCAGCTACCTGCTGTTCGAGTCGGAATACTGCCAGTCGCTGATGGAACTGGGCTACCAGGACGCCATGGACCAGCGGGCCGGGGTAGAGCGCATGTTTTCCGGCTAAAGGATTTCTGAAGTTGGACGATCCATATGTTGAATGAGGAGCCGGCCGGGGAGGGGTGTGCCTTTCCCGAGGGAGTAAGAATTCAGCATGATCAAACCCAGAATCCCCCATGACGAGACCACGCGGCTGCAGACACTGCGGCGTCTGAAGATCCTGGACACACCCCCGGAAGAACCGTTTGACCGGGTTACCCGCCTGGCAAAGCGGTTGTTTGGCGTGGAAACGGTGCTGGTGAGCCTGGTGGACGAAAACCGCCAGTGGTTCAAGTCCAGGCAGGGGCTGGATGCCTGTGAGACCTCCCGGGGCATCTCGTTCTGCGGCCATGCCATTCTGGACCACGAAATACTGGTGGTGGAAGACGCGCTGCTGGATGAGCGGTTTTTCGATAACCCTCTGGTAACCGACGACCCGAAGATCCGATTTTATGCCGGGTGCCCCCTGGTGGTAGCCAACGGCAGCGCCATTGGCACCCTGTGCCTGATTGACCCGGCTCCGCGCCAGATGGACCAGGACGAGCTTTACCTGCTCCGTGACCTGGCCACCATGGTGCAGGAAAACCTGGCGGCCCTGGACATGGCCACCACGGACGAATTGACCGGAATATCCAATCGCCGCGGGTTCCACATGCTGGCGGAGAAATCCCTGGCCACCTGCCAGCGACTCAATCGCAAGGTGTCGGTGCTGGTTTTCGACCTGGACGACTTCAAGCTGATCAACGACCGGCTGGGTCACGTGGAAGGAGACAACGCGCTGAAAGACTTTTCATCCTGCCTGCTGGATACGTTCCGGGACTGTGACGTCATCGGCCGTACCGGAGGTGACGAGTTCTGTGCCTTCCTGGGTGGCGCCGATGAGCAGGTGCTGCCGGACCTGCTGGATCGACTCAGCGACAAGCTGCAGGACCGCTGCTACCAGGAGGGCCGCCCCTTCGAGGTCAAATTCAGCGTTGGCAGCTACAGCAGCATGCCTGGCTTCAAGACCACCCTGGTCGACCTGCTGTCCCAGGCCGATGGCCGCATGTACGGGAAAAAACATGAGTCCAAGGCCGAGTCCCGAGCCAGCGCGCCATTTGCCGGCAGTCCGGACGCCGTGGCGGCCAGCATGGCAGAGGACATCTGGAGCATCTGATCGGGCCGGCGGCCACCGCCGCCTGTTTCCATTGAATAACCCGTTCCAGCGGGTAGAATGCTTCGCTTTGCTGCCCCCAGCCAGGTCTGTCCATGAAGCCCTCTACCAGGCCCGAGAACCCGAACTTCTCCTCCGGTCCCTGCTCCAAGCGACCGGGATACGACGTTTCCAGCCTGGACCAGTCCGCACTGGGCCGTTCCCATCGCTCTGCACTGGGTAAAAGCCTGCTGCAAAAGGCCTGTGACGATACCGCGGAGCTCCTTGGGCTGCCGGACGGTTACCGGGTAGGGATCGTCCCCGCCTCGGACACCGGCGCATTTGAAATGGCCATGTGGTCGCTGCTGGGCCCGCGACCGGTCGATGTATTTGCCTGGGAATCCTTTGGCCAGGGTTGGCTGACGGATGTGACGTCCCAGCTTCGCCTGGATTCCACCCGGACCTTTACCGCGGACTATGGTCAGTGCCCCGACCTGGGGCAGGCTGACCCGGATCACGATATCGTGTTTACCTGGAATGGAACGACCTCGGGGGTTCGTGTAGCCAACGGTGACTGGATCGACAGTGACCGCGCGGGCCTGACCTTGTGCGACGCGACCTCGGCTGTATTTGCCATGCAGTTGCCCTGGGACAAGCTTGATGTCGTGACCTACAGCTGGCAAAAGGTCCTTGGCGGCGAAGGCGCTCATGGCGTTCTGATCCTGGGGCCCAGGGCTGTTGAACGACTCGAAAGCCATACGCCTCCGTGGCCCATGCCCAAGGTTTTCCGGTTGACCAGGAACGGTAAGCTGATTGACGGCATTTTCCGCGGCGCGACCATCAACACCCCGTCAATGCTGTGCGTGGCCGACTACCTGGATGCGCTGCAGTGGGTTCGATCCCTGGGTGGGGTCGATGCCTTGATCGCCCGGTCAAGGTCCAACCTGGCCGTGATCGAAAATTTCGTGGAACAGCGGGACTGGATCAGCTTTCTGGCGTCCAATCCCGCCACCCGCTCCAATACCAGCGTTTGCCTGTCGATGGAACTTGAGCCTGAGCAGGTGAAGCAAATGGTCAAGCTGCTGGAAAACGAGGGTGTCGCCTATGACATCAACGCCTACCGTGCGGCGCCGGCCGGGCTGCGCATCTGGTGCGGCGCCACGGTGGAGTCCAGCGACGTGGCTGCGCTGATGCCGTGGGTCGAGTGGGCCTATCACCAGGTCAAGGAGGGCTGAGGCGTGTTCCAGATCCAGACCTACAACAACATCGCCACCCAGGGCCTGGAACGATTCCCGCCCGATCGGTTCCAGGTTGGCACCAGTTGCGCCAATCCCGATGCCATCATGCTGCGCAGCCACAACCTGCATGGAGAGACTCTGCCGGGCTCCGTGGTGGCGGTGGCACGGGCAGGGGCGGGGGTCAACAACATCCCGGTAGAGCAGTACTCGGAGCAGGGTGTGGTGGTATTCAATACCCCCGGCGCCAACGCCAACGCCGTCAAAGAGCTGATCGCCGCAGCCCTGCTGCTGGCGTCTCGTGACGTGTTCGGCGGCATGAATTACGTCCGGTCCCTGGGCGAGGTCAGCGACGAAAAGGAACTGTCCCGTCTGCTGGAGAGCGAAAAAAAACGCTTCGCAGGCTCGGAGGTGCGCGGCAAAACCCTGGGCGTGGTCGGTCTGGGCGCCATCGGCTCCCTGGTAGCCAACATGGGCCTGGACCTGGGCATGCGCGTGGTCGGCTACGATCCGGCCATCTCGGTGGAGGCCGCCTGGCGTCTGTCGAGCCAGGTGGTGAAGATGGACACTCTGTCCGCGCTGCTGGGTGAGGCGGACTTCGTCACCCTGCACGTGCCGGACATCGAGCAGACCCGTCACCTGATCAACAGCGAAAGCCTGACGTCACTCAAGCCCGGCGCGCGGATTCTGAATTTCGCCCGGGAGAAGATCGTGGACGGTGAGGCCCTGGTCGCGGCACTGGACTCGGGTCGTGTGGGCGGCTATGTCACCGACTTTCCTACGCCGGCCCTGCTGGGGCGCCAGGATGTGCTGCTGTTTCCGCACATCGGTGCCAGCACCCGGGAAGCCGAGGAAAACTGCGCGGTGATGGCTGCCGATCAGCTGATCGATTTCCTGGAGCACGGCAACGTGGTCAACTCGGTCAATCTGCCCCGGGTTCACATGTCCCGCAACGGCGGCCGACGCCTCACCTTTTGTAACGACAATGTCCCCGGTGTGCTGGGCCATGTATTGAGCCTGCTGGCGGACAACAACAGCAACGTCATCGACCTGGTCAACAAGAGTCACGACAACTTTGCCTACAACATCATCGACGTTGATGATGCACCGTCAGCGGAACTGGTGGCGGCCATCAACGCGGTGGACCATGTGACCCGGGTGAGGGTGCTGTGATGGGGAGATTGGGCACGGATTTCCTGGACCTGATTGGCAACACGCCACTGGTGCGGCTGAACAGCTTCAGCGAGCAGACGGGGTGCGAAATCCTGGGCAAGGCCGAGTTCATGAACCCGGGCGGGTCGGTCAAGGATCGGGCGGCCAGGGCCATCATCCTGGATGCCGAGGCGTCGGGGCAGCTTCGGCCGGGTGGGACCGTGGTTGAGGGCACCGCCGGCAACACCGGCATCGGTCTGGCCCACGTGTGTAACGCCCGCGGATACCGGTTGATCATCGTGATCCCGGAAACCCAATCGCCGGAAAAGATCGAACTGCTGCGGGCGCTGGGGGCCGAAGTCAGGCCCGTGCCTGCCGCGCCTTACGCCGATCCGAAAAATTTTCAGAAGCTGGCCGGAGCACTGGCCGAGGAAATGCCTGACGCCATCTGGGCCAACCAGTTCGACAATCTGGCCAACCAGAAAACCCACTACGAAACCACCGGCCCGGAAATATGGAACGACACCGGCGGCCAGATCGACGCGTTCGTCAGCGCCGCCGGGACCGGCGGCACCATTGGCGGCGTCTCGCGCTACCTGAAGGAACAGAACAAAAACGTTCACGTGGTGCTGTCAGACCCAACCGGCACCGGAACCTGGCATTTCGTCAAGCATGGCGAGGTCAAGGTGGTGGGCGGTGGATCCATCAGTGAAGGCATCGGCAGCACCCGTATCACCGACAACTTCGCTGAATCTCCGGTGGACGATGCCGAAATGGTTCCCGACCAGGAGTGCGTTGACGCGGTCTACCAGATGCTTTACCGCGAAGGACTGTTCATGGGCGGATCCGCCGGCATCAACGTGGCCGGCGCGGTACGCACCGCCCGCAAACTGGGGCCCGGACACACGATAGTCACCATCCTGTGCGACACCGGACACCGCTACCAGTCGCGGCTGTTCAATACCGACTGGCTGGCATCCAAGGACCTGCAGGTGCCGACGCGCACCTGACAGCCGCCGGCCGGGAAACGGAGGCCTTTCGATGTTTCCCATCAGGGACGACAACCCCACCTTTCTGAAACCGGTCGTCACCGTCTCGCTGATCGGCGCCAACGTGCTGATGTGGGTGGCGGTACAGGGACTTGGCGCGGAGCCTGGCCTGTCCCGCTCCATCTGTTCGCTGGGGCTGATCCCGGCCGACCTGTTCAATCAGTTTCCCCAGCGCGGTCCGGTCCCCTGTCCACTGGACGGCTCCCCGAACTGGCACACGGTGCTGACCTCCATGTTTCTGCACGGCGGTTGGATGCACCTGATCGGCAATATGTGGTTCCTGTGGATATTCGGCAACAACGTCGAGGATTCCATGGGCCACGGACGCTTCCTGGCCTTCTACCTGCTGTGCGGCCTGGCCGCAGCCGCGGCCCAGTCGCTCGCCGACCCGGACTCCGCGATTCCCATGGTGGGGGCATCAGGCGCCATCGGCGGCGTCATGGGTGCCTACATCGTGCTGTATCCCCGGGTACACGTGCACATGCTGATATTCCTGGGCTTTTTCGTGACCACCTTCGCCGTGCCCGCAGTGTGGATGCTGGGGTACTGGCTGCTGATCCAGGTCCTGGGCGGGTTCATGTCCCAGGGCGGCGGAGGCGTCGCCTTCTGGGCCCACATCGGCGGTTTTGTTGCCGGCGGATTGCTGATTTTCCTTTTTAAAAACAACCGGTTGTTGCAACGTCATCCGTATTATGGATGGAAGAGGCAGGTGATGCCGACGCGGAGTTGGCGGAAGGTGAGGTAGGCTCGCTTTGCTCGCCGGGGAACGCCCGCTCCGCGTGCTGGGGAACGCGCCCTGCGGGCGCTGGGGAACGCTCGCTGAAGCGAGCTGGGGAACGGCCCCTGCGGGGCCTGGGGAATGCGCTTCGCGCTGGGTCCCTTCGCTCGGGATAAACGGACCCTAATGTGTACTGGCTTCGAATGACTGTTGCATGAAAGTTGGCCTGCAGTCCTGGGGACAGCCTAGCGCGAGAAGCGCGCGTTCCCCAGGCCCCGCAGGGGCCGTTCCCCAGCGCCCAAAGGGCGCGTTCCCCAGCTCGCAAAGCGAGCGTTCCCTCGGCCCCCCAGGGGCCGTTCCCCAGCGCGAAGCGCGTTCCCCAGGCCGCGTAGCGGCCTTACTATTTCTCCAACACATTCAACTGCCAAAGATCCTTCCGCGTCATATGCAGGAAAGGCTTCAGCGCCAGCAGGCCGGTTTTGCCGATGCTGGATTCCAGGTACTCCATCTCGGTGAACTTTTCCCGGGTGCGTTCGCCCACGGGCGCGTCCAGGCCGTTTTCCCGCATCATCAGCACGCCCTTGGCGCGCAGGGCCAGTTCGGTGTACAGGCGCAGGTAGCACAGCATGTCCACCACCACCGGGCCTTCGAATTTATCCCGCAGGTCGTGCAGGAAGCGGCCGATCTTGCCCTGGGCGAACTGGCCGGAATTAATCTGCTCCAGCAGCTTGGCGTCGGCGTCGAAGTCCAGCTGCAGCCACTCATGCATGTGCTGGGCGCTTTTGACGAACACGTAGTGCAGGATCGGCGGCAGCAACATAAGGGTCACCAGGGTCATCAGGATGGGCGGCATGGTCAGGACAAAATAGTTATAGCCCGCATGCAGCAGCATGGCGGCTGCCAGTCCCGGGAGGTAGCGCACCGGGTTGATCTTCATGTTCCGCTCGGTCAGGGTCTGGGAAATGATGGCGAAAATCGCCGCTACCCCGCCGTGCATCACCGCAGTACCGAATCCGCGCACGATGGCCACGCCGATATGAGCGGATTCGTCCCGGGCCAGGTAGTAGATGTTCTCCACAAACCCGAAGCCGGCCCCCACGGCAAAACCCATGATGGCGCTGTCCACCAGGAAGCCGATGCGGTGGCTTCTGAACAGGTAGACAATAATCAGGGCCTTGAGGCATTCCTCGGTCACCGGGGCCACATAGCGGACCAGGGTCAGGCGGTCCAGGTCGAACTCGTCCATCAGGTAGGCGTTGGAGAAATAGCTGAGCACGGTGACCACCCCGCCGGCGGCAATAACAGCCAGAACGGTCTTCAGACCCACCAGCTTGTAGCTGTCCATGTAAACCAGGACAACCAGGAAAATCAGCACGGGAAGCAGCCCGACGGGGGCCCGGATCAACAGATCCATGGACACATTGAGTTCCAGACAGTTAAACGCGGCTCATCTTGCCCGAACCGGCAGCGGCTTCAAAGTATCTTGAGGGAAACCAGCCACTCGTCGTCGCGTTTTTTGCCACCTTCCCGGCCAATGGCGTAGCCCAGTGACAGGGTCATGGGCAGACGATGAGTGAGGGTGAAGGCAAAATCGACCTGGAATCCGGCAGAAATCAGCGATCGCTCCAGGTCGTCACCGGGATCGGCCTTGAGCCCGGCAAGGAACAGGGCCGGCCGGGCGTGGCTGAGGAACAATCCGGGGGTCCCCGCCTCGCGAAACCGGACCGGGGGAAGATTCCACTCGACCACGGTCTTGACGAATTCCTGGGCGGCAATTTCGTCCAACTCGAAACCCGGCATGCTGTAGTACTTGCGATAGCGTTTCACATCGCCGTCATCCACGTAGTTGTTGCCAAAGCCGCCAAAATAGAAGTTGGACAAGGGATCGTCGCGGTCACCATCGGTGTATCCCACCGAGTTGTAAAACCATACCGACGAATGTTTCAGCGGTAACGCGAGGCCAAAGTCGAACCCCAGGTGGGGCTTAATCGCCGTGTCCAGGTCGGAGTCGTCCACCGACAGGACCACCTCCCAGCGGAAACCCTTTTCATGATCAACCGCGCCCAGTGACTTGCGGGTATGGGAATAATGCAGGCCCAGGTCCAGCGACAGGATTTCGTCGAAAAACACGGTAGAGACGTTCTGGTTGTTGGGCAACGTATCGAGACCGGTGAAGTAAGCCAGCTCGGCGGAGAAGTCCAGGGTTCGGGGATCATCGAATATCAGGGTTCGGTCGTAACCCACGATAAACGCATCACCCTTGCGGCTGCGCTCCTTGGGGCCGAACAGGTCGTAAAAATCTGCATCGTTATGCCAGTATCGGGCCGACCAGTTGATGCCGCGGTACTCCAGGTTGAGGTGAAATCGCTCGTCCGATGGCAGGTCGTTGTCCCAGGAATACCCAGCCGTCAGCAGCACCCGGCTCAGCCCGGCCGGATCACTGAACTGAAAGTGGTAGCCCAGGGATTCGAAGTCCCGGTAGCCTTCGATGACGGGGTAGCCGGAGTCGTATTCCAGTTCGCGGATCGGCCGGTACTTGCCCTCCCGCACGATCAGCTTGTCCGCATCCATTCGCCGCAGCGAACGAACCACGTTCCAGTCCCGCACAACGGGGTGCTTCCGCGCTATCTCGGTTCCAAGAAACGATATTGCGCCGACGTTTTGCAGCGGTATGGGGTCTATCAGGGTGGGTACGAACCCCTGGCCGCTGTAGTCAAACACCATCAGGTTCCCGTCGGGCATCTCGATGGGTCTGAAAAAGCCGGTTTCTGCGTTGCTCACGGCTTCGATTTCGCCAGTGGCGATTTCGTATCTGAAGATGTTGGAGACACCGGTGTAGAAGGAACTGCCGAATAGAAACCGCCCGTCCCTGGAAAACACGAATCCTTCGGGCGTGGCCTGTCCAAAATCAAAGCGCTTGATGGGTTCAGCTTTTCCGGCCAGCAGGTCTGCGGTGTTGAAGATGCCGTGGTACTGGGAACCGTCCACGTTTCCCAGTGAAGCGGACAGCAGGGTGCCGTCCGGTGAGATGTCCATCTCGTAGGCTGCGTGGCCATAGGGCCAGGCGTACAGCAGGTTCCACTCCTGGTAGGGGTAGGGTACCCGTACCAGGGATACCAGGCCGTTTTCGTGGCGCAGCCCCCAGATGGACCGGTCGGCGGGATTGAACACGATGTCCCCGATGCGGGCATCGCGGATCAGCATTTCTGTCTTGCCGCTGCGAACGTCCACTGCCATCAAATCGCGGTAGGCGACGTTGTCCGCGGTATAGAACAGGGTCTCGGTGTCGGGATCCCAGGCGGTGGAGGCAACCCGGTACTTCATCGGGCCCTTGATATCCGCCACGTGCTTCAGGTCATCGGTTTCCAGCGACAGCACGCCGACGTGAGCCACCACTCCGGGATAGCGAAATGCGCCAACCAGGGATCGGCCATCCCTGGTGAGATAAGACTTGGATACCGATCCGAGGGTCCGCTGGGTCAGTGGCCTGGTGGGAGTCAGCGGGTGCCGGCGGACGCTTTCAAGGTTTTTCTGCTGAAACTCCCGTTCCCATTGAATCCATTCCTGCCAGCCCTGGGACAGAGGACGCTGGAATACTTTTTCAAACTGCCTGGAGTAATAGCGCTCACTGTCTTCATTCCGGCTCAGCCACTCCACCACCTGGTCCGGGGAATACTCGTAGGCCAGGTAACTCATGAAGCGCGTGCCATACAGGTAAGCGTTGACGCCGGTCTGGAAATCCACGCTGACCCCTTCGGAGACGATGCCGAGATCGGTGTAGAAATGGGCGTCGTCCCGCACCATGGCCCGAAACACCATTTCGTCATAACCGCCTTGCGCCCGGCCCAGTCCGCCGGACATCCAGGTTTCCATGAACACGGCGGCGCCTTCGAAATACCAGCGTGGTGCTGCGCGCCGGGGTGCAGTCAGATAGGTATAGAGGATCGACTCGGGGTGCTCGTCAGTCTGGCTGGGTTTGCCGCCGAAAAACCGGCGCCAGCCCCGGTCCTGCTCATTGGCGACGTCGACGTTGGCCAGGTGGACCAGTTCGTGGTTCATCAGCATGAAAAAACGCTCGCTGGCCGGCATGGTTTCCAGGGTTCGGCTGAACGGCGCGATAGACACCGAGACCCCGTTGCGCGGAACTGACCAGGCGCCGGCGCCACCGTAGTCGCTCAGGTCGGTCAGGAAAACCGTGGCGTTTTCATGGGGCTCCCAGCCGAATGTCTCCTTCTGGAACTCAAGTGAATTATGGAAATTGCGGGTGACGTGGGGCACCAGGTGGGTCTGAAACGGGTCGAGGTAGATCAAGCGAAGATCTGATGTTTCGACCACGTCGAGCTCCAGGGCCGAGGCGGAAAATGCGGTGGCAGCCATGAAAAGGCCGGCGGCAAAACGGTTCACGGACGTATTCAGGACGCTTGCTTCCTTAACAGCAAAACGGCCCGGGCTGTCGTTGGACAGCCCGGGCACGGGTTTTGACTGTTCGTGCGATCAATCAGTTGGTGGACATCATTTTCATGGCGTCGCTTTGCAGCGCGTTGCGGAACGCTTCACTGTTCAGCGCGTTGCGGAAGGCATCACTCTGCAGGGCATTGCGGAAGGCGTCGCTCTGCAGGGCATTGCGGAAGGCGTCGCTCTCCAGGGCATTGCGGAAGGCGTCACTCTGCAGCGCGTTGCGGAAGGCATCGCTCTGCAGGGCATTGCGGAAGGAGTCGCTCTGCAGTGCGTTACGGAAGGCGTCGCTCTGCAGTGCGTTGCGGAAGGCGTCACTTTCCAGCGCATTGCGGAAGGCGTCACTTTCCAGCGCATTGCGGAAGGCATCGCTCTGGAGTGCGTTGCGGAAGGCATCACTCTGCAGGGCATTGGCGAAGGCATCACTCTGCAGTGCGTTGCGGAAGGCATCGCTCTCCAGTGCATTGCGGAACGCATCACTCTTCATGGCGTTGGCCAGGGCGTCGCTCTGCAGCGCATTCTGGAATGCATCGCTCTTGAAATCGCTGCGGAAGGCTTCGCTCTGCAGTGCGTTACGGAAGGCGTCGCTCTCCAGGGCATTGCGGAAGGCGTCGCTCTCCAGGGCGTTGCGGAAGGCATCGCTCTGCAGTGCGTTTCGGAAGGCGTCGCTCTCCAGGGCGTTGCGGAAGGCATCGCTTTCCAGGGCATTGCGGAAGGCATCAGCCTGCAGGGCATTCTGAAACGCATCAGCCTGCAAGGCATTGCGCATGGCATCGCTTTCCAGCGCGTTGCGGAAGGCGTCGCTCTCCAGTGCGTTGCGGAACGCATCGGCCTGCAGCGCGTTCTGGAACGCATCGCTCTGCAGGGCGTTACGGAACGCATCGCTTTCCAGCGCGTTACGGAACGCATCGCTTTCCAGCGCATTGCGGAAGGCGTTGCTCTGCAGTGCGTTGCGGAACGCGTCGCTGCTCAGTGCATTACGCAGTGCATCGCTCTGCAGTGCATTGGCCAGTTCTGCGTCCTGGGTGATGGCCCGGTAGATATCGGTTTGCATCACCTGGGCCACGGCCTGATCGCCCAGCTGTATGTCTTCGGCAGCAATCTGTTCGCCGATCATGCGCTCGGCCGGTGCGATGGTGCCCGCGGCCTGATCGCCCGGCACGTTCATGCCGTAATAGGCGACACCCCCGGCCGCCAGGGCCAGGACCACCAGGATGATCGGTGTGGATCCTTTACCGTACTGGTGCTTTTCGGACTGGTTACTGTACATGGTCTTCTCCTGCGGTAACTCTCTATGATTTATCCTGATTGATCACTGGCGGGGAACCAGTTCCCTTTCCTCTAACAGACCCCCACGGCTTGAATACTCAAGCTTGACCCTGGCGTTGCGGGTCGACTCTCCGGTCGGATCCAGCAATACCGAAAATTCCTGCGGCCCCCGGGCAACAGCGCGGATTGCGCGGTCGCCAAATTCAAAGGTCTCAAAGCTGGGCTGGGACTGGGCCAGGGCCTGGAAGCTGTAGCCCTCACCCAGCAGCTGGATCCGGACCTCCACCGGCTGTTCGGCGTCCAGTCGCAGATCCAGTACCAGCTCGTCTTCCCGGCGCTCCAGGGCGGCGGAAGTGCTGAGACTGTCCTGTTCAAACGAAAAGGTATCCAGAACGGTGACCTGACCGGTTCTCTTGGGCACCATGGTCCCCATGAGGTCCTGGGAATTGGGCGGATCGACCATTTCGGGGCGGATTTCATACAGCCCGATGGCGATGACCAGCCCAGCGGCGGCGGCAAAGCCGTAGCGCACCATGCCGGGCAGCTCACGCAGTCCGGACAGCCAGGATTTCTTTGCCGGTGCCGGCAGCTGAACGCGGCTGACGATGCTGTCGTGCAGGCCGTCCGGAAACGGCTCAGCCGGCAGTTCCGCCAGCATCGCATCGACCTGCTGCAGCGACTCCAGGTATTCCCGTGCCTCGGCAGAGCTTTCCAGCGCCTGGTCCAGTTCGGAACGATCCTCCGGGGCCAGGGGGTGGTCCAGAGACTCGCTGATCAGGGCTTTGATTCGTTCGTCAACCATTGCTGTGCGGCTCCAGGGTCGACAGCCTGTCCTTCAGCTGCTGGCGGGCGGAAAACAGGCGGCTTTTCACCGTTTTTTCCGGAATCTGCAATATTTCGCTGATCTGCTGGTAATTGCATTCGTTGTAGTAACGCAACACCAGGACGGACCGATGGTTTTCCGGCAACTGCATGATCACGGCCTGCAGGCGTGCGCCAGCCTCGCCCGAAACCGCCATTTGACCAGGGTCGGCCTGATCAGACTCAGGCTCAGTTTCGCCCAGCGGCTCAGACCGGCCACGGCGGTTGAGTTGATCGATGGCTTCGTTGATGGTGATGCGGTAAATCCAGCTGAAGAACTTGTACTTGGGGTTGAATCGCGTGATGCCCTCAAAGGCTTTGAGGAATGCCGTCTGGGTGACGTCGGCTGCATCATCGGGGTTGCCCAGCATACGGTAGGCAGCGTTGTACACCTGCCTTTCGTAATTCCTGACCAAGGTTCCCATTGCGAGGCGATCCCCATTTTTGCAAAGCTCCACCAGCTCAATTTCGCGTGTCTTATCCATATTACTGGTGAGCTCGGAAAAAGTTGGTCATGAATTGGGGCGGATCGGAATCAGCGCTCCGCCACTTCAATCTCAAACAGCTTGTCAAACCCCGAATAGGTAAAGATATCGTTGATGTGATGGTTGACATTGATCAGCTTCAGGCCGTCGCCGGTCCCCATCAGGCGCTTATGGGTACGCAGCAATACACCCAGTCCGGCGCTGGACACGTACTCCAGTTTGTACAGGTCCAGGACGCAGGGTCCGTCAACCTGGTCCAGGAACTCCTGGGCCCTGGGCGCCTGGGCGGCATCCAGCCTGCCTTCAACGGCGATAACGCCCTGGTCAGAGAAATCAATCTGAAACATTGTGTTCTTCCGTTTCTTCTTTGCTGCGGGCCACGAAGGTGATCTTGCTGTTTCTGTCACGGTACTCGTAGTGGATGGAATCCACCATTTTCAGCACCAGGAAAAGTCCCAGGCCACCCGGGGTGCGCTGCTCCAGGGGGGCGTCAACGTCGACCGTGCCCGCGTTGCGCGGATCGAACCGCTCAACGCCGTAATCCGTCAGGCTTACTTCCACACCACCGGGGCAGGCATTCATTTCGATCAGGATGTCCCGGTCCGTTTCCGTATCGTAGGTCACCATGTTGACGAACAGCTCCTCGACACACAGGTCCACCACGTAGCGGGTTGATGGATCGATTCCCTGGTCGGTAAACACCTGCTCGGTAAAGGCGACGATGTCGTTGAGCTGGTCAAAACTTCGAGAAAACTCCTGCTGCATTATCTCCCTCCCGTCGGTCAGTCCGAGCCCGGCAGCCGCCTGACCATGGCCAGGGTAATGTCGTCCGCCTGGGGCTCGTCACCCCCGAACTCCTGCGCGGCGGCCACCAGCGCCTGGCTCAACTCATCCATGGATTGGTGGTGATGATCCCGCACGATCTGCGCCACACGGGCCTCCCCGAACTGGGAGCCGTCGGCGCCATTGTATTCGTAGATGCCGTCCGAGATCAGGCCGAGAACATCGCCGGGCTGCATCTCGATGGTCTGGCCCTGGGGTGCTTCGCTCATCGACATGACGCCCATGGGAAAGCTGGTGGGCTTGTAGAAATCGCACTGCATTTCGGCCGCCCGAAAATGGAGTATCGGACCCTGTCCGGCGGAGTGGTATTCCAGCCGATGATTATCCGGGTCCAGGAATCCCAGGAAAGCGGTAATGAAGCGGTCATCGGGCAGGTCTTCAGCCAGCTGGTTGTTGACCTGCTGGCAGGCCTCGTCCAGACCCGCTCCAAGGCGGAAGGAGACCCTCAGCATGGCCTGCAGCTGGGTGGCGGAAAGGGCCGGTCCAAAGCCGTGGCCGGTGGCGTCCCCCAGCAGGACGAACAGGCGACCCTCCAGGACCACCAGGTCATACAGATCTCCCCCCGTGTGGTCGGTGGGCAGAAACAGGCCGTGGACGTCGTAGCCCGGCACCTGGGGCATCTGGCGGGGGAGGGTGCTCATCTGGATCTCACGCGCTACGGCGACTTCCTGGCGCAGGACGGCATTGGCCAGCAGTTCGTCGGTCATGTAGGAGTGCTGGATGGCGACTGCCGCCTGGGCGGCCAGGGCCGGCCCGATCCACTCGTCGTGCTCGTCAAACTGTCCTACGCTGGTGCCCAGCCACTGCATGACGCCCAACAGGGATTCATCCTGGCCCAGCACGGGCACGTTCAGCACCGATTGGACGTCCAGGCCTGGAACCTCAACCGGCAGCTCTGCCCACAACGGGTCGGTCCGGCATTCCCGGATGTTGGTGATTTCACGGCTGCTGGCGCAGCGGCCCGGCCATCCCTGGTCCAGCCGGATTCGCATGGGCGGATCCATCGCCGGCGTCACCATGACCAGGTCGTCGGCGACCCGGTCACGCAGCCACAGTACGCCCGCCTCGGCGACGATGGCAACCTTGCCGACTTCAACGATTTCACGCAGCAGTTCCGGCATGGCTTCGGGAGCCGCCAGGCGCCGCATGATCTCGAGAATCCGCACCAGGGAATCCCTGGTGATCTCACCATGGCTGTGCAACGGATGCATCAGTCTTCCTCCTTCGCAGCAATGCTACCAGAGGCGTTGCAGGAATTGCGGTTGCGCCGAGGCCTTCGGGAAATTTCCCCGAGTGCCAGGTTCAGGCCGATACGGGCTCCAGCCCGGCGAGCTTTGCGGCAGCCCGCTCCAGGGTGGCGTCATCTTTGGCAAAACAAAAACGTAGGATCCGCTGGTCCGGTGGGTGCTGGTAAAATACCGAGACGGGAATCGCCGCCACGCCAAGCTCACGGGTAAGCCGCCTGGCGAAGCCGGTGTCCTCTTCGTCGGAGACGCCGCGGTAATCCACGCACTGAAAATAGGTGCCGCGGGCCGGCAGCAGCTGCAGTGGCGTCCGGGACATCAGGCGTCGGAACAGGTCCCGCTTCTGCTGGTAGAAATCCGGCAGGCCCAGGTAATGGCCGGGGTCGGACTGCAGGAAGTCGGCCAACGCATTCTGGATGGGGCTCACCACGCAGAACTGACAGAACTGGTGGACCTTGCGAAACTCAGCGGTCAGGGCCGGCGGCGCCACCATGTACCCGACCTTCCAGCCGGTGGCGTGAAACGTCTTGCCAAAGGAAGAGACCACCAGTGACCTCAGCGAAAGCTCGTCGTGCCGCAGCATGCTCTGGTGCGTTCTGCCATCAAAGACTATGTGTTCATAGACCTCGTCGCTCAGAATTTTGATGGGCGTGTCCCGCAGCAGCAGGGCCAGGGTGTCCAGGTCTTCGGCTGACAGCACCGCCCCGGTGGGATTGTGCGGCGAGTTCAGGATGATCAGGGCAGTGCGGTCGTTGATGGCGTGGGCCACACGGTCCCAGTCCACCGCAAAATCCGGCGCCAGCAGGGGGATGCGGACCGCTTCGCCGCCGGCCAGCCGGATTGACGGCTCATAGGAATCGTAGGCGGGGTCGAAGATGATGGCCTGCTGGCCAGGACCGACAAAAGCCTGGACCGCCGCGAACAGGGCTTCGGTTGCTCCGGAGGTGACGGTAATCTCCTCCGCCGGGTCAACCTCGCGGCCGTAAAGCGCCTGGGTTTTGCCGGCGATGGCCCGGCAAAGGGCCGGGGTGCCTGCCATGGGAGCATACTGGTTGCCGCCTCTGCGCAGGTGGAATTCCACCCGGTCCAGGAGTCCGGGCGGAGGATCGAAATCCGGGTAACCCTGGGACAGGTTGATGGCGCCGCACTCCTGGGCAAGCTGGGACATCACGGTGAAGATCGTGGTGCCAACGCCGGGCAATTTGCTGTGCAGACTGGTCATGTCGGTTCCTGGTCCAGGATGGCCTGCCTGGCTTTCCTGGTCAGCCTGGCGAATACCAGTTCGTAGGATCGCCGCACCAGGGGTTTGAGCTCAGCGTACGGTAACGGACACTCGGCCGGCTCGACCCGCACCCATCGGGCCCGAGCCAGGTAGGGTGCCGGGTCGATTCCTGGCAGGTCGGTCAATTCCAGAAACCGGTCATCGTCTGCCTTGAAGGAAAACCCGCTGTTCGGCTCGGTGCCCATGCACAGGAACATCTTGCCGGCCACCTTGAATACCCGGTCGTTTCCCCACTGGATATTCTCCGTGGCACCGGGAAAAGACAGGCATAGCCGACTGACTTTATTCAGCATGACAGGATTCCGTCGCAGGTGGGGATATTGTGTTCAGCCCCGCTGCCGCTGTCCAGCCGTTGCGGTCCCGCGGGCGCCGCCGGAGTCGGATCAGTGGTCCTTGAAGTTGACCCCGGTGGCGCCTTGAGAGCCGGCCTCATCGGCGGGAGGTTTCAGTTCTCCCTCCCGGCGGCTGGCGTCTCCATTACCCTCTGTGCCGAAGTCTCTGAGATTACCCAGGTCCCGGGTGATGTCAGGGGTTGGTTCTGCCCTGGGCGGCCCAAAATCCCGCAGCAGGAAAAACTGGCGACGCAACAGCTGCCCGATTTCGTCGGCGCTGGCTGGGGCACCAATCAGGAAACCCTGCATCAGGTCGCAGTTGTTGCGCCTGAGGAAATCGCGCTGGGCCTCGGTCTCGACGCC